>Ga0169931_10000126_pt1 | contig 116470 bp, 95 predicted proteins | sample Kivu_15m_20L_FD_129675 | JGI IMG/M metagenome (GOLD analysis project Ga0169931, IMG submission 129675) | Freshwater microbial communities from Lake Kivu, Western Province, Rwanda to study Microbial Dark Matter (Phase II) - Kivu_15m_20L... | ecosystem: Environmental > Aquatic > Freshwater >...
CATTAAAATTGGGTTGCCTGTATCGATTATTCAGGCCGACCGAATTCCCTGATTATTGGCAAGCCAAATCATCACACCACATTTTCCCAGGCACTTTGTGTGAAGGCCAAACCTCTTTAATAAACCTGATTTCCATCGGCTAGACGCTTCACCTTCCTGTCCCAAGCGGATGCGTCTGGGAAATATCGACCCAAGGATTCAAGTCCGGCCATTGAAACCGTGGTCACCCGGAACAATTCATTCCCATACAGGTTTTGTCAAACTCATAAACCGGGCATTCAAAATCCTCTTAGCTTTTCCACGTACATCATCGCAGATCCGTTGATTGGCGAGCTCGAAATCATCGCCATCGCCTTCCTGGCCAGCGACGATGCTTCCTCCATTTTACCCTTTGATTTGGCAACCAAAGCCTGGGCACATGGCAACAAATAGGGCGCAACCACCGGTTTATCCCCTAATAATATCCATTTTTCGGCAAGATCAGGGTCGTGATAATTCTCGGCAATAAATATCGCAACCGGAAGCACCAAATCTGAACGAAATGCGGTCGGGTAGGAAACCAGACCGCCCTCATGAAGGCTTTTTGCGAATGTCTCGTACGCACTTTCCAATTCGGATGTATCGCCGGCATCATCGGCATGGGCAGCCAAAATGGAGTGTGCCGCGACCCGAATGAGAGGATCTGTGACTTCTTTTATTGCTTCATTGATTTGGCAAACCGACCATTCCCTTGGCCTGACTCCGGCTCCATCCTGGCCCAGCACCACACCCAGCAGCAATCTGGCGACAGAATCTTTTGAACCGGTTGCCAATTGAAGAAGCTGCCCTCCATCCGAGTCAAATCCGCCCGCCCTTATTGGCAACAGGGTCGCAAACCCAATCGCGAGGGAGAGGATGGCAAAAAAGCCGACTACCAGGGAGTAGGGTCCTTCCAAGAACCCTGCCATTCCGAGAGCAAACAATCCGCCCAGCAAACTTGCAGCCGGTCCCGCCCCGATCATCAAAACCATTTCAATTGGTTTTGTCCGGCCATCACGGGGTATGCAGACAGCCAAACCTCCCCAAGTGGAAAGGGTTTTGTTCAGGGCCAGGCTTGCCTTAAAACCTGAGAAAACAAGCTTCAATGGACCCACCATCAGGAAGGCCGGCTTCATTCCCACCATAATGCCACCAAACAGGTGCCCTGCCTCGTGGATGAGGATGGCACACCAGGCGGCGGGAACTAACGCCAAAAGAACCAGGGTTGAAACGAACGGATCCATTACCCGAATGGCCCCCACAACCTTCGGCGTCATAACCATACCGATGCCGAAATATGCCAAAATAGCTCCAGCACCAGCAGACAAAGGCAAAACCAACCATACTCGCCAGCTTTTCCCGGCCGACAATGCGCTTGGTGTCTGTGATAAAAATGGCGACCTCTTCATCCTGCTTCCCCGCAATAAAAAATTGCTACCGCAGCGCTGTAATCCAACTTGCAACCAACTCCATCACCTCTGGGGCCATTGTCTCCTCAATCTGGCCATATTCGCCCACCTGGCCGGTCTTGGCATGCTGAAACAAATGGTTGAGGCCGGGGAAAATCCTGGTTGTTACCCGGTTGTTACCCGCTTCCCTCAACCTTTTTTCAATCAGGGGCATGTTCTGGTCGGGTAGCACCTGCAAATCGAGCGCGCCATTGATGGCCAGTACCGGGCACTTGACTCGGGCCAATACCGGGGCTGGATCATGATTCAGGAAAAAGCGCATCCAGGGTGAAGCGAAGGTGGCGGCTGCTTCCTCGCTCGCCTTGAAGCTCTCATGGGAATCGCCTTCGATTTCAATGGCTTTTTTCTCCGCATCACTTAGATTTTTCGCGAAGGCCGAACCGACACCAGCCAGGGCTTTTTTGGCGGTAGCCTCATCCGGCTGCGCCCGGGCGGTAGCCATCAGCAGCTTTTGCAGGCGCGCCGAAACGGCCAGTTGCTCCGGGGATTCCCCGGCAGCTTTGCCAATCGCCTGGGTCTGCCTCTCGATGATGGCGTCACCCTTGGCGCCTGTTCCGGCCAACATCACGATGAATGCTGTTTTATCCGGGTGTTCGGCGGCCACCATGGGGGCGATCAACCCTCCCTCACTGTGACCCGCCAGACCGATGCGCCTGGAATCAATCTCCTTGCGGCTTGCCAAATTTTCCATGGCGGCAAAAACATCAGTGGCGAAGTCTGCCGAGGTGGCCTTGCTGAAATCACCCTTTGACTTGGCCACGCCCCGGTCATCGAACCGGAGCACGGCGATTCCCTTGCGCGTGAGATGATCGGCCAACACCAGGAAGGGCTTGTGGCCGAGCAGGGTCTCGTCCCGGTCCTGGGGACCGGAACCGGTCACCAGGACAACGGCCGGGAACGGGCCTCCCTCCTTGGGAATCGTGAGGGTGCCGGCCAGCTTAATTCCAGCCTTGGGGTTTTCAAACACCACCTCCTCGGCGTTATAGGGATAGGGCTTCTTAGGGTTCTGGGGTCGCTTGCGGGTGGAAGCCCTTTCAACCCGGTTCAGGCTGAGGGGAAACTTCATGCCCCGTTGGGTGAATGTCCCCTTCAATACGGTGTTGTTGGTGGTCGAGGTGCCCTCAAATTTGGCCTTGAGTTTATCAAGCCCGATGGTGACCTTTTTGCCCTCTTCCTTGACCTCATCGCAGGGAATTCCGATGGCCCCCTGGTCGATACTGTCCATGGTGGCCTTCAGAACCCCGTCCTTGTCCCTGGAGAGGTGAAAAACGAGCACCAACTCCACGGGACCGATTTTCAGGGGGCCTTCCCAAACCCCTTCCGGAAATTTCGACTGCCCTGACATTTGTCCCCATGCGGTCCCGAAGCAACCCAACAAAACCAGGATGACCAGCTTAAGCCAGACGCGAGGCATGACCATTCCCCCATTTCAAATAATTTCAAATTAAGATTTTCAAGACACCTTATTTTCAATATGCTTTTCCACCGCCATCTTGGCCGCCAATAGCGAAATTCCTGTCTGATCCCTCAAGAGCTTGATCGCCTTTATTTTCCCTCCGGGCTCCGCAGCGATTTCTTTCACTTCACGGGGAAGGACGCTGGCAACAAACAGTTCGACCGCCAAAAGGGCATCCACCTTGGATGCCCCTGTTTCCCTCCGGCACCATTCGACCGCCTCGGACCTTCGCGCGGGATCCGCCGCCAATTGCCTGGCCTGTTCAGGAAGCTGGACAGGCTCGCTGTTGCCTGACCCGGTCCTGGACACCAGAACCGCGATGAGGGTGAGCGCCAAGGTAATAACCAGGACGGTCGAAACGGTTTCCATGCATTCACCCCATGCCCATGGTTGCTTTCATTCCCTTGCCATCGACACGCAGATGATTTCCCTGCCGTTGTGCACATAGAGGCATTGGTTGGCGAAAGCCGGGTGGCACCAGACCACATCGCGCCCGCGGGTGGTGAAGGTGGTGTCGAGCAGGTGGTGCCGGGCGATCTCCTCGTACCCCTTGGGGGACAGGTTGGCCAGGATCAGGTCGCCCTGGTCGTTGAACAGCACATGGTTGTCACCCGCTGGAATGATGAAGGCGTGGGCGAACAGGGCCTTCTTGCCGCCGGTTGCCTTCAGGCTTTCCCAGACCAGTTCCCCGGAGTCGAGCTTCACGCAGCGCATCTCGCCCATGCCGCAGACGCCGTAGATGTGGCCATCGCGGATGATGGGGGTGGCCATTAGCGCGTTCAGGTTGTCGGGCTTGGAGGGATCCTTGCTCTTGCTGCGCCACAGCAGCCTCGCATCAGGTTTTTCACCATCCAGCCGCAGAAGGGCCGAACCCTGATAGAACTCGCTGACCAGTAGTTTGTCGCCTGATTTCACCGGGGTGATGATATTCACCACCGGCCGCTGGATCGATTTCGCCTCGGGGTGTTCCAGGGACCAATAGGGTTTACCGTTGAGCGGGTCGAGGCTGTTGACGGAGGTATCCAGCCATACGATCAGTTGCCTTTTCCCGCCGGCCTCGCAGAGCATGGGCGGACTGTAACCCACCTCTTCGGCTTTCAGCGCCCGCCAGACCTCCTTGCCGGACCGTTTATCCAGGGCCACCACCGCGCTGCCATCGCCACCAGCCTGGGTGTAGATCCGTTCGCCCTCCACCAACGGGCTGGCTGAATAGCCCCACAGGGGTGGTTTGGTGTTGTACTCCTTGGGAAGGTCCTTTTCCCATACCACCTTGCCGGTGGCTGATTCGTGGCAGCGCAGGTTGCCCATGGCGCCCAAGGTGAAGACCCTATCGCCATCCATCCAGGGTGTGGCGCGGGGACCTTGCCCGTAGCTGATGGTATAGGGGCAATCGAATTCCTGGGCCCACACGGTGGTGCCATCCTTGGCATTCAGGCAGACCACCCGTTCCTTGCCGGCCACCACGCCCTTTTTGGGGGACACCGGTTTGCCGTCCTTATCCTTCTCGGTGATGCGATCCATCAGGAAGAGCTTGCCTGACGCCACAGCCGGGCCGCAGTAACCGGAGTTGACCGATTTGCGCCAGAGCACCTTGGGCCCGCCGGGCGGGAATTTCTCGAGCAAACCAGTCTCGTGCCACACCCCATCTTTTTTGGGTCCGAGCCAGTTGGGCCAGTCTTCGGACCGCCCCGAAGTTATGCAGCCCAAAGCCGTCAGGGCCAAAGAAATCCAGGCGCGTGGCGATGTAAAATAGTTCATTTGTGCTCCAAGGAATGATTCGAAGTCATCCAGGTTCGGGGCCTTGCAACACCCTGCACCCTGCCCTGGTCGGGTGATCCTCCACGAGGGCATTCGCAGGCACGCCACGCAGCAACAGCAAAACCAACACATCGCCCCCCGCGCAAAAGGTCATGAACCAGCCATAACCGGCAAGGCCCGGCATGACGGCCAACGTTCCTGCCACCGAGGGTAATAATCCTGTCATCAATCCCGGCATAGCCGCACCGAGGCGGTAGGCCCATGCCGAGATGGGAACCGTGCTATGGGCAAAAGGTGTCATGGTTTTCCATTGAAAACCGAGGCGCACAGATCGAAGGCCAAAACCCCCACAATAACACCACGTCAGGGCATGAATCCCTTCGTGAACAAAAATACCCGCGACGACCATAGGCAAATAACCGAGAAATTTTCCCCAAAATTCCCTGAAAGACTCGCCAACGGAATTCCAACCACACAGGAAACCGTGCAAGGTTACAAGTGGCAAAACGGTCAAAAGGGCCACCGGAATTCCCAGCAAGTTGGCCATCGCCATATCGACTGAGTGGCGGGTATCTTCCTGCGTTGGGGAGACGCTCTCTTCCTGCTGCTGCACCATCAGCCAGCCCCCTGATGTTTTGGTCGCGTTCTTATTGCCTTTGCGACGGAAACGGATTCCCCGGCCACACCCAGAGGGTAGAAGGACCAAAAGACCTGGAAGCGATCCCCACCCAGGCTGACCCTTTCCCGCTCGAATATTTTGCGGATTGCCTGCAGGTGCCCACGGACCTGGAGGGTGGAGTCCCTGGAAAGGTGGGCCGTCTCGCAGCGGAAGGTGGCAAATTCCTTCATCAATGGGGTGAGTCCGCGCTGGAGAGAGCGGCCAAACATGCGCTCGGCGAAACGGCCGAATGTCTTGACGAGCCGCAACATTCCCTTGGCGGCAACCTTGGGGCTGCTGCCAAAATCGAAACGAAAATCATCACAGGGGAGTTCGAAAATCCTTTCCAGATGCCTGCCACGCTTGACCTTTTCCTTTTCGACCACGATGCCGGCATCGATCAAGATCCCCACATGATGGTGGGTGAGACTGACGGGCCTGCCGATCTTCAGGGCGATTTCCCGGGCCGGCATGGGTCCGAAGGCCAAGAGCATCTCCAGGATGGCGGCGCGCACGGGGGAGCAGATGGCATCGAACTGCTCGGCGGTGCGGATGATGCAGATTTTTTCGTTGTTTTTTGGCATTCCTTACTCCACGGTTTAATTATCTATAGATTATTTGAATCGTGTTGACAATTCAATTCAAGCACATCAAATGGAATGGACAAAACCATCCGGAGCCTGAATATGGCCGCAATGGCGCCAAGATCGCCAGCCAGCTTGACTACTGTGCCTCGCACAGTATATTGGTACTGTGCAGCACACAGGAACGGAGTCCTGGCGCATGGATGCCAGCGAGTGGACAACCCAATTGCGGCGCGGGGTGCTTGAGTTCTGCATCCTGCAGATCCTGCACCAGCAGCCGAGCTACGGCTACGAGATCGTCACACGCCTCGAGTCGCTGGGCCCGCTTGCGGCCGGGAAGAACACGGTCTATCCGATCCTGCGTCGGCTGAAGGCCGACCAGGTCGTGGAGGCCTTCGTGCAGGAATCACCCTCAGGCCCTCCCCGGCAGTATTTCCGGCTGACCGCGGAAGGCAGAAGAAAGCTTGCGACCCTGACAATCGAGTGGGACGCCGTGGTGCAGGCCGTCAAACGCTGCACCGGGAAGGAGTGAGATCCATGAATTCCACCCCCCCTGAACATCAACAGAAAATAGACGACTTTTTGGCAAGGCTGGAGCAATCTCTTGCGGCCATGGAACCAAAGGTACGAATCACGGCGGTCAACGAAATACGCGCCTACCTGCACGGTTCGATTGCCACAGGCAAGCCTGTCGATCAGATTTTGGAGGAAATCGGTTCACCTGAAGTGCTGGCGTTGGCATACCAACCCTTTGACAACAACGGCTTCGGCTCGACCATTCTTGGAATAATCCAAAGGGTGCTAAAAAGGCATCGTCCAAAGTCGCCAAGCGACAGCAATCCAGCCACCGAGCGCTACCTGACGGCACTGACCGGGGCCCTCACAGCCATGCCCGAGGTGGATCGTCGGGAGGTAGTGGACGAGATCCGCGTTCACCTGCAGGATGCCACGGCGGCCGGCAAGCCCCTGGATGAAATACTCTCCCGGCTTGGGCCTGCCGAATCCCTGGCGAAGGCCTATCTTGTGGAATCTTACCTGAACCCCAAGACCCCGGGAGCAGGGTGGATTTCCCGGACGCTGGGCCTTTTCGGCCTGCTTGTTTTCAGCAGCCTGCCCACCCTGCTGATCACCTCCCTGCTTGCCCCCCTGGGCATCGCATTCCTGATCGCTGGCCCGGTTCTGTTTACTTCCGGGATCTGTGGATTCTTTGATGTGAGCCTGGCCCCGGTGGTGCGAACCGATCTTGAACCATGGGAGCAAGTCCTTTTAGGCCCCATCATGGGGCTGGTCGGCGCCGCCTGCCTTTGGGTTCTGTACCGATATCTGCGCTGGATTTTGAAACTGGTCCGCCAGGTGGCTTCGGGCCGATGATGCAACCGAACGCTTGAAACCTTGTCCCGTTGCGATGGTGTTAGAAGCGATTGCCTGTCGATTGAATTTCCACGAGGGGCCTCCTGTGCTGAGCATCCAAGGGCTTGTCAAAATCCACCCCGGTCCGGTCGCCGCCCTGCGCGGGGTGGACCTTGAGTTGGGGGAGGGTCTTTTCGGATTGCTGGGGCCCAACGGGGCCGGCAAGAGCACCTTCATGCAGGTGGTGGCGGGCCTCATCGAGCCCACTGCGGGCCAGGTGCTGCTGGATGGGCACGACATCGTCCGGGATCCCCGGTACATGCACCAGCGCCTGGGCTACCTGCCGCAGGATTTCGGTTTCCACCCCGACCTCTCCGGGCTGGCGATGCTGGAATTGCTGCTGAAACTGAAAGGGATCACCGGGCCACGGGGCCGCCGCCAGGTGGCCAGGGAACTGTTGGAGCGGGTCAACCTGGCCCATGCGGCCAACCGCAAGGTGGCGGGATATTCGGGCGGGATGCGGCAGCGGCTGGGATTGGCGCAGGCCATCGCGGGTGACCCGCGCGTGCTGATCGTGGATGAGCCGACAGCCGGGCTGGATCCCGAGGAAAGGCACCGGTTTTACCGCCTGCTGGCCGAGATGGGCTCCAGCCGCATCGTCATCCTTTCCACCCACATTGTGGAGGACGTGGCCACCCTCTGCCCGCGCCTGGCGGTGATCCGCGGCGGCGAGGTGGTGGCCGACACCACGCCCCGTGCCGCGCGGGAAGCGATCGCCGGCAGCATTTACGAGGGCATGGTGACACCGATTGACATGGCATCGTTTGCCGCCTCCTGGCGCGTTCTCTCCTCGGTCCTGGCTGAGGGCACCACCAACCGGGTGCGAATCAGCCTGCCGGCGGGCGATCCTCCGGCTGGGTTCGTGCCCGTCCAGCCCGGATTGGAAGACGCCTATCTGGTCTTGATGCGCACCCCCACCCGGGAAGTGCCACCGGCCCTGCGGGGCTCCGGGGTGGTAGCCAACGGAGGTGCGGCATGAGCCTGTCTCGGATCTGGACCCTGGCCTGGAGCGACATCCGCCTGGCGTGGCGCAAGCCACTGCCCGTGGTGATGCTGGCCCTATTGGGCCTGCTGTTGTTCGGCCTTTCGGCCGGCAATGTGACCATCGGCCTGGGCGGGGGCGGCGATATCGGCGGCAAGAAAACCTGGCTGAACGCGGAGACCAGCCTTGCCTTTCAGGACCTGATTTTCCTGGGGCTGATCCTGCCTTTTTTCGCGTCGGTGCAGTGCGGGCTGGCCTTGGCGAATGACGAGGACCGCAAGCTGGACCGTGTGCTGCTGTCCACGCCGCTGTCAGCCGGGGAGTACGCCACCGGCAGATTTTTGGGCTCGCTGGTGCCGCAGCTGGGTGTGTTGGCCATTTACCTGAGCCTGCAGATCCTGTTCACCGAGTTTTATCCCCGCGGCAAGTCGGACGTGCTGGGCCCGTTCGCGGCCGCGCATTACCTGCGACCGCTGGTGCTTTACACCCTGCCCCTGCTGCTGTTCACCGCCGGGACCGCCCTATTTTTGGGCACGCTGACCGGGCAGGCGGTGCTGGTATTCGCCGTGCCCACGGTGCTGGTGATCGGCGGCGCGTTGTTCCTGTGGGACTTCAGTCCGGCCTGGCTGCCCGAATGGGTCAACAAGGGCCTGCAGTGGTGCGATCCGGCTGGTGTGCGCTGGTTTTTGGCCACCTTTTTGAAGGAGCCGCGCGGGGCCGACTACCTCAATGGCGCCTCCACGGTTCCGGAAATCCCGATGCTGGCCAGCCGTTTGGCACTGGTGGGCTTGGGCCTTGCCCTGGTGCCCCTGTCTGGCGCATTGGTTCAGCGGCGGGTCCGGGGGCAATCACCGCGGGTGGACCTGGCCTCCCTGCCCTCGAGCGACCTTTCCCGCCAGACCAACGAAGACTGGTCCCGGCGCGCCATGCCCGAATGTGTGCAACAGGGAGCCGGCTTCCTGGCCACCACCCGGGCCTTCCTCGGCCTGGAACTGCGGTCGCTCATCCGCTCGCCCGGCATCTGGATTTTCGGACCGCTCATCATCCTGCAGGTGGTGACGATGGGCCTGTTCCGGCAGGGGCCATTTGACACCTTCCTGCTGGCCACACCCGGGTCGCTCGCGGGGAGCAGCTTCAACACGCTGACCCTGCTGCTGGTGCTGCTGATCCTGTATTACTCGGTGGAAAGCCTGATCCGGGAGCAACGCCACGGCCTGTCCGGCCTGGTCAACTCCTCACCGGCCCCGACCGGCGCGATTCTCACCGGCAAGGTGCTGGCCAACGGAGCCCTGGCCTGCGTGATCGCCTTTGGCGCCTTTTTGGGCGCTCTGGCGGTGCTCGCCTACCAGTACTTCACCACCGGCATCTGGTTTGGCTTGCAGCCCGGGGTGTTCACGCTGCTCTGGGGGGTGTTGCTCGCCCCCACCCTGATCTTCTGGTCCGCCTTCGTGATGCTGGTCTTCTCGCTGTCGCTCAACCGCTACGCCACCTACGCGCTTTGCCTGGCCGCGCTGGTCGCGACCGGATTGGCCACCCAGTGGGGTTACATGAACTGGGCAACGAAATGGCATCTGTGGAGCGGGGTGCGCTGGTCTGAACTGGATCGCCTCGGATTCGCCCGGGCCGAGATCGCCTGGAACCGAATTCTCACCCTGTGCGTCACCGTGGTCTTGGTGGCGCTGGCGTTGCGCCTGTACCCGAGGCGCGTGAGCGACGCCCGCGGCGTGGCCGACCGCTTCAGCCCGTGGCGTCTTGCCAGAAACTCCCTGCCAATCCTTGGCCTGGCCGCTCCCGCCCTGCTGATCGCGGGCGGCATGCTCTTCGCCATGCGTCAGGGCCCGGAAGGCGGCCCCGCAGTCAGCCTGGCCAAGGATTACTGGAGGCAGAATGTCTCCACCTGGAAGAACGCCCCCTTCGCCGCGCTGGACAAGGTGACCGCATCGGTGGATCTCCATCCGGAGACCAGGTCCTTCCTGGTGAAGGGTGAATATGAGTTGCGCAACCGAAGCCAGGCGGCGATGGATGCGGTGGCCCTGACCGTGCGACCCCACCTGCGGATCACCCAATGGACCCTGGATGGCGCGGAGATCCAACCGGTGAAGCCGATCGAGCGCCAAGGTCGGCCATCCATCGAGAACCGGTCGGGGTTGATGGTGGTGCGCCCGGCCAGGCCGCTGGCGCCCGAGGCCACCTGCCGGATCGGTTTTGAACTGAACGGAACCTTCCCGAGCGGGTGGGGCAAAACCCAGACGGGTGCGGGCCAGTTTGTGCTGCCTTCCGGCGTGGTCCTGACCAGTTTTGATGGTTCGTTCATGCCGCTGGTCGGCTTCATGGACGGTGTGGGCCTGGAGGAGAAGGATCAGCCCGAGGCCAGGGAATACGCGGACGACCACTACCGGCAACGGGTGGATCCGGAATTCGGCCCGGCGTGGGGCACGTCGATAGAGATGACCATCAGCGCCCCGGGGGACTGGACCGTGAACAGCGTCGGGGAACCCGGACCTCAGACCAGCGCGGAAGGGCGCCAAACCAGGGTGTGGAAAACCACCGAACCGGTCCGTTTTTTCAACATCGTGGGTGGCCCGTCCAGTCTGGTGGAAACGCGGGGCAAGGAATCCGCCGTCTTCCATGACCGAAAGCATGCCTTTCATACCGAACGCATGGCGGAGGTGCTCGATGGGGCACGGAAACACTACGGCGAGTGGTTCCATCCCTACCCGTGGAAATCGCTACGGTTGACGGAATTCCCCGGACTGGCCAGCTACGCCCAGGGATTTCCGGGCAACATCACCTTCAGCGAGTCGATCGGCTTTTTGGCCCTGAAGGCGGAAAAAGGTGATGCGGACACGGTGGATTTCATCGTGGCCCATGAGGCCGCCCACCAGTGGTGGGGCAACATCCTGACCCCGGGCAAGGGACCGGGGGGCAATGTGCTATCCGAAGGCATGGCCAACTATTCCGCCGCGATACTGGTGGAACAGTTGCGGGGCGTGAAAACCCGTCGCGCCCTGATGACCAAGTTTGAGCGCGAGTATGTGCAGCAACGGAATCCCGACCGGGAGCGCCCGCTGCACAAGGTGGACGGCTCCAGGCCCGGCGACACCACCCTGGTTTACAACCGCGGTGGCTGGGTCTTTTTCATGCTGATGGAACTGATGGGCCGCGAGCGGATGCTGAAGGGCCTGCGGGAGTTCATCCTGAAATTCAAGGACGGGCCGGATTTCCCGTTGGTGGAAGACCTGGTTGAGTGCCTGAGGCCCCACGCCGCCGATCCCAGGGCGTTTGATGCCTTTGTCAACGAATGGCTCCTGGGCAAGGTGCTTCCCGAATTCAGCCTGGGGGAAGTCCGTCACGAGGTGGATGGAAGCAGCCGGCACACCCTCGAAGGAACCATCACCAACACTGGAACCGGGACTATCCAGGTGGATGTGGCGGCGGTGCCCCCGGCGGGTGATCCGGATTCCGAGGACGGGCGGGAAAACCAGGAAAAACCCAGGGAACCTGGTTCCATCCAAACGCTGACCGTGGGTCCTGGACAGACTGTTCCCTGGAAACTCACCACGCCCTTCAAGCCCGTCGAGGTGGTGGTGGATCCGGATGTGAAGGTGCTGCAGATGGCCCGCAAGCTGGCCCGGGCGACCGTGCCCTGACCGGTCAGGGAATCAAGGGCTTCAGCGGTTTGCCGCCGGGCTGGTCCACCGGGTAGGTGGCCTGGTGGCCCTCCAGTTGGGCTGCCAGGCCTGTCATCATCCGTTTCAGTTCGGCGGGGTTGTCCTTGGCCCGGTCGCTTTGCTCGAACGGATCCTCCTTCAGGTTGAACAACTGATAACGCGATCCACCGGAGGATTTGCCCGGGAAGTAGTGGTAGATCACCTTCCAGTCGCCGTCACGCCAGGTGGTGAAGTAATCGCACTGGTGCGGCGCGTGGGGATAGTGCATCAGGAACCGTTCGGGGCGGGCTGGATCAGGTTCGGCCATCAATAACGATTTCAGGCTTTGGCCATCCACCCGATGGTCTTTCGGGTTGGGAGTGTTTGTCAGCTCCAGCACGGTGGGGAACAGGTCCTGGATCGCGGCCTGCTGGCGCTGCCAGGATCCGGGTGCGATGGGCAGGGCCCGCTGGGCCGGATTGTCTGGATTGGACTTCAGCCATGCGGCGATGAACGGCACCCGGGTGCCCCCCTCGTACTGCGAGCCCTTGCCGCCCCGCAGCGGGGCCGAGCAGGCCGCGGCCTGGTGATCCCCCAGGGGGGCATCGCTGCCGTTGTCGCCCAGGAAAAAGACGAGCGTGTTGTCGGCGACACCGAGTTTCTCCAGGTGATCCATCAGGTCGCCAAGCGATTTGTCCATGCCCTCCACCAGCGTGGCAAAAGCCTTCGCGTATTTGGGCATGTCGGACTGGCTGTAGTTTTTCTCGAACCGGGGGTCACCCTGGAACGGGGCATGCACCGCGTAGTGCCAGAGATTCAGGTAAAACGGCTTCTTTTCCCGCACCGCCTCGGAGACCAGGCGGTTCGCCTCCAGCGTCAGCGCGTCGGTCAGGAAGGTGTCGGTTCCGTGGTACTTTTCCAGGCCCGGCACCGCATTGGCCTTGATGCCGGCCAGCTTGCCGTAGGCGTGCTGGGCGAAATAGCTACCGGGTTGGCCGATGGGCCCGCCCCCCACATTGGTATCAAATCCAATATTCAGGGGATCGGCCCCCGGCTTGCCCTTGGGTCCCATGTGCGCCTTGCCCACATGGAGGGTGCGATAGCCGGCACGCCCCAACAGCGAGGGCAGGGTCACGTCCCCCGGCTTCAGGCCGGCCCAGTTCCAGTCGGCCGGCCCGTTGGGCCCGCTGTTGTCGCCGTTGGGATCGATCCAGTTGGTCACCCGGTGGCGGGCGGCATTCTGCCCGGTCAACAAGGAAATCCGGGATGGGGAGCAGACACTCAAGGCGCAGAACTGGCCGAAACGCACACCGCGGGCGGCCAGGCGCTCCATATTGGGCGTGCGGAAAAAATCGTTCAGCGGGTATTTCCTGGGAGTGCCCCCGGGGCCCGCCAGGAACGGCAGGGAGGTATCCATCACCCCCATGTCATCGATGAGAAACACCACGATGTTGGGTGGAGACTGCGCCGCCTGCAGCAGGGCTGGCATCCAGGCGACCAGCAGCAAGGCCATGCAAAAATAACGAGGGAGAGACAGCGTGCCGGACATCAACGGTCATCCTTCCTGATTTGCCAGCGGGCGGGCCAGTCCGCCGAGTCGGACCGGGCCCCCGCGAGATAGTCGCCTAGTTTTCGCGCGATTTCGGGATGGCCACCAGCGACATCCTTTTTTTCAGCCGGGTCGGCATCGGTGTCGAACAGGCGGACTGGCGCGTCGGCCGAACCGGAGCGGATCCCCTTCCAACGGCCCTGGTACAAGGCTGCCTGACGGAAACCACCCTCGTGGAATTCCCAGTACAGGTAGTCGTGCCTTTGCTGCGCGGCATCGTTCCCCTTGAGAGTTGGCACCAGGCTGATGGAGTCGAGCCTGGCGGGCGCCCAAACACCGGCCAGTTCGGCGGCGGTGGCCATGAAATCGCCCGAGTAGCCCACATGGCCGCTGGTTTTGCCGGCGGCAACCGCGCCCGGCCACCAGGCGATGAACGGCACGCGGATGCCGCCATCGGTGAGGCTGCGCTTGATGCCCGTGTAGGGCCCGGAGGGGTTGAACCGGGCCAGGTTGTGGTTGCTCTCGTTGTGCGGGCCGTTGTCGCTGGTGAAGATCACCAGCGTATCCCGGTCGATTCCCAGTTCCCGCAGCGTGTCCAGCATGCGGCCCACGTAGCCGTCCATGCGGTGGACCATGGCGGCGTGGCCCTTGTCGGTATCGGGCCAGTCTTTCCCGGCGAAGGGACCGAAATCCGGCACATGGGCGCCATTTTTCAACGCCGCGCGTCGCTCATTATTGGCGTGGGGGATCACCATGGCCCAGTAGAGGAAAAACGGTCCGTCCTTGTTTTCCCTCACAAAGCGGACGGCCTCCTCGGCGAACAGGTCATCCGCGAAAACCTTGGCCTCGGTGGCGTAGCCCGCGCCGTTTTTGCCCACCGGCACGATCTTGTTCGGCAGTGAAACCTTTTGTTCGTCGCGCCAGATGAAGTCTGGAAAATGGTTGTGGGCGTGGTTCTGGTTCAGGTAGCCGAAAAAGTGGTCGAAGCCGTGCCTCCGGGGCAGGCCACACTCGGCGGGCCCCACATCGCCGAGGCCCCATTTTCCTACCAAGGCAGTCTTGTAACCCGATCCTTTCAGCAGATCGGCCACGGTGGTGTCGCCCGGGCGCAGGGCCTGCTCGAGGGGATTGGCCTGACCGGCGTTGCCGCGCACGCGGGTGTGACCGTGGTGCAGGCCGGTCATCAACACACTGCGGGACGGCGCGCAGACCGTGGCACCGGCATAGAAGTGGGTGAAGCGCATGCCCGCTGCCGCCATCGCATCGATGCGGGGGGTGGGGATTTCTTTTTGGCCGTAGCAACCCAGTTCGCCATAGCCCAGGTCATCGGCCATGATCCAAAGGATGTTGGGCCGGCCGGCCCAGGCGGGCGCGCAGGACACCAGCAACCATCCGAGGACCATCCAGGCAATGCGCGCCATGCCACCCACCACCCCGGCCATTCGGTGGCCAGAATCCGATTGAGCCAGCTTACCTTCCCTGCGCATATCGTATCCGGACCCAGCGAGGCTCCCAATCAATGAAGGTGGGTTTGGCTGGCCGGCCGCATGTAATTTTTTGATATTTTTATAATATTCTAAAATATCTTACTATATATAAAATTTCCGTTTTCGGCACCTTTCAACCCTCTGGCATGGCCCCACTTCCCATCTTCATCAAAAACACTTATTTTTGCGCCTTAAATTAAGCCTGTCTGGGCTGCCTTGTGCCGAAGGGTGCCATAGGATGACGATCTCTCCACGGACTCGTTTGGGCATGCGCCCCGTGGGTCGGTGTTCCTAAGACAGCGGCTATCCAACGCCCTGCCGAGGTTTGCATGAGTTTTTTTGATTCGTTGCAGGCGCTCTCCCCTGGAGCCATGGCCTGCCTTCTGATCGCGCTCTTCTTTGCGTTCGCCTTTGAATTCATCAACGGGTTCCACGACACCGCCAACGCGGTGGCGACAGTCATCTACACCCGCACGCTGAAGGCGGTGCCGGCGGTCCTCTACAGCGGCGTGATGAATTTCCTGGGGGTAATCCTGGGGGGCACGGCGGTCGCCTTCGGCATCGTCAACCTGTTGCCGGTGGAACTGCTCCATGACCGCAACTCCAACGCCGCCTTGGTGATGGTGCTGTCGCTGCTGGTGGCCGGGGTGATCTGGAATCTGGGCACCTGGTACCTGGGTCTGCCCGTGAGCAGTTCGCACACGCTGATCGGATCGATCCTGGGGGTTGGTCTGGCGAATAGTCTGGCCAGCGGGCAGGGCCTGAGCGGCATCAACTGGTCCAAGACCATGGAAGTGGGGCTGGCCCTGTTGGTATCGCCTTTGTTCGGTTTCCTCGCGGCGGGGGGGCTTTTGCTGTTGATGAAGTGGGTGGTGCGGGACCAGAGGCTGTACCAACCGCCGCACCACGATGACCACCCACCTGGCTGGATCCGCACGGTGCTGCTGGCCACCTGCGGCGGTGTCAGCTTCGCCCACGGCAGCAACGACGGCCAGAAGGGAATGGGGCTGATCCTGCTGGTGCTGATCGGTTTCATGCCGGTCACCTACGCCCTGAACACCTCGAAAAGCGATTTGGCCGCCCAATGCCACCAGGCCGTGGACCAGGTGGAACAGATCGCCAAGGACCATGACCTGAAGATTTCCGACAAGCTCGCGGAACAACTGGCCACCATCCGCCGGATCACCGAGAACCGTCAGGGATTCAGCGAGTTGCCGGCGGATGAGCGGTGGGATGTGCGCGTGGCACTCTTCAAAGCCACCAAGGACCTGCCCAAGCTGTCCACCGATGGCGAGGCCGCGAAGGAACTGAAGGCCCTGGTCAAGACCTTCAAGACCAGCATCGAGTTCGTGCCCCTGTGGGTGGTGATTGGCACCGCGCTGGCCCTGGGTATCGGCACCACGGTGGGCTACAAGCGGATCGTCATCACCATCGCCGAGAAAATCGGCAAGACCCACCTGACCTACGCGCAGGGAGCCATGGCCGAATTGGTGGCATCCACCACCATCACCGTGGCCGCCTACACCGGCATGCCGGTCTCCACCACCCATGTGCTCTCCAGCGGTGTGGCCGGCACGATGGCCGCCAACGGCTCGGGGGTCCAGGGGCACACGGTCAGGAAGATTGGCCTGGCGTGGCTGCTCACGCTGCCGGTGTGCATGCTGCTGAGCGGTTTCTTCTTCATGCTGGGCCGGTCGCTGGTTCCCTGATCCCCCCACCGCCTGCTCCCTCCAAGGGCACCCTTTTCGCTTACAATGGCACCGGATAACCGGGAGCCCTGTCATGCACGCGGTGTTGGCCATTTGGCTGGTGACTTGCCAGGCGAAGGAGCAGGCAACCCCTGCTATCGCCCTGCCGCTGGCACTGGTTGATTTGGAACAAAACACCCGCAATCTCGGATCGCCTTTGAAAGGCCCGGCCCGGGTACTGGTATTCCTCAGCACCGAGTGCCCCATCGCCAACAGCAACATCCCCACCCTGAACGGATTGCACGACCGGTTCTCGCCGAGGGGCGTGGAGCTTTTCGGCGTGGTGTCAGACCCTTTCACCACCCGGGCGGAGGCGACCGCGCATTACCGGGACTACAAGGTCCGGTTCCCGGTGCTGTTGGATGCCTCGGCCCAACTGCGCGATGCGCTGCGGCCCAGCCATGTGCCCGAGGCCTTTGTCTTCGACGGGGATGGAAAGCTGGTCTACCGCGGGGCGGTTGACAACGCCTGGGAAGAGGTGGGCAAACGCCGCCAGGTGGTGACGCGGCATTTTCTGGCGGACACCCTGGAACGCCTGATTGCCAGGCAACCCCCCGAGCTGAACCGCACCCAGCCGGTGGGCTGCCCGGTGGAATACGGCACCCCGGGTGACAAACCCCCTGCCGTCACCTGGACCCGTGACATCGCCCCGGTGCTGGCGGCCCGCTGCGGGGATTGCCACCGGACCGCGGCCACAGCCTTCGACCTGACCGGCCTGAAAAATTCCCAGGCCAACGGACCACGGATCCTCCAAACGCCCTGCAAGGGCCCGCCCTCCCCCATCCGGCAGTTCACCGGCCGGGAAACCGCCCTGCTGCGGGAATGGATCCGTGGCGGATTCCCGGCCGGCGACCCAGCCGACTGGCCCGGCAAGGGATCCTAGCGGGGCCGGTTTTGCGATTCCGGCCACCCCGGCCGGCGTGGTAGCCTTTGCCCCCTGGGAAAAGGCAAGGCAACCTCGCGAAGCAAACGATGAACAGGCAGTCGATTCCGCGGACCCTGGCGCTGGCGGTGGCCCTGCTGACCACGCTGTGGATCACCGGATCATCGCGGCGGCTGTCCGCCACCTTTGACGAGCCGGTCTATCTGCAATGCGGACTGGATTGCTGGGGCCACCACACGCACAAGCCGCTGATGCGCCTCGGCACCATGCCCCTGCCGGTGGATGTGGAAACCTTCCCCCTGCATCTGTGGCACTGGTGGCACCAGACCGCGCCGGACTGGCAAAACGACTTCGGCTGGATGCTGGCGGTGGCGCGCACCACCGCCCTGCTCTTCTGGTGGAACCTGCTGTGGCAATGCTGGCGGCTGGGCCGGGATCTGGCCGGACCTTGGTACGGCTTCTGGGTTTTGACCGCCGTGGCGCTGGAACCGAACCTGATGGGCCACGCGGCGCTGGCCACCACCGATATCGCGGTGACCGGGTGCATGCTGGCCACGCTGGTGGAGTACCTGCGGTACCGGCAATCGCCCTCTTGCCTGCAATGGTGGAAGGTGGCGCTGTGGTGGGCGTTGTCCCTGTTCGCCAAGGCATCCGCCCTGGTGTTCGTGCCCATCCTGATCTTCTCGGCCGAGGTGCCGGCGCTATGGGAATTGTGCCGGATGCACGGGGCAAGCCCCGAGTTGGCGCGGGCGTTCTGGACCCGCCTGAAAGGGTGGATGGGCCTGGGCTTCACCGCCCTGGGCGTGGTGTTCCTGCTGGTGGGCACCGATTTCCAGCGCGAGCGAACCTTTGTGGAATGGGCCAACAGCCTGAAGCCGGGGATGACCCGGGAAGCCATGGCCTGGCTGGCCGACCACCTGCGTATCTTCACCAACGCAGGCGAGGGAATGGCGCAGCAGATCAAGCACAACATGCGCGGCCACCCCAGCTATCTATTGGGCGTGGAGCACCCCAAGGCGGTGTGGTACCACTTCCCGGTGCTGCTGCTGATCAAGCTGCCCCTGTGGTTTTTGGTGTTGCTGCCCTTCACGGTGTGGCGACAAATCCGTTCCCCGTGGGTGCCGGGTCTGGTGGCGTGCGGGTTGCTGCTGGCCTTCAGCATCAACTGCAGGGTGCAGATCGGATTGCGGCTGGTTTTCCCGCTGGTGGTGATGCTGATGGTGGTCACGGGGGTCTCCCTGGCCAATGGGTGGCGCAATGCAAGCCGCCAGTGGGCCCCTGCCCTGGCCAGCCTGGGTCTGTTGACCTTGGGCGGGTGGACGATGGCCCACCAGTTCCCCGACGGCCTGCGACACATCAACCCGCTGTGGGCGGACGAATCGCGGCCGCAAACCCTGGTGAGCGACTCGAATTACGACTGGGGCCAGGGCTTGTGGGACCTGGCCGACCGCGTGGAACACGATGCGGACCACCCGATCTGGGTGGTCTATTGGGGAGGGGACCCGCGCGTGGACCGGGATCCATTCCGCCGGCTGGTGCCTTCCGCGCAGCAGATCACCGACGAGGCCTCGCTGGAACAATGGCTGTCGGGAAAGACCGTGGCGGTCAGCGCCACCATCCTGAATGGCCCGCCGCTGCCGGCCGAGTACGCCGTACTGCGGCGGTATTTCCAGCGACGCGCGCCCGACCGGCTGACGCGCTGTTACGCGGTGTATTGGAAACGCTGAGAAGCTGTCCGGGCTTTGGTTGGAGCGTGGTAGACTGAATATACAATCCATTCCGTTTTACGGAACAACTCGATGGTCCGATTCACCCTGGCCCTGATTCTGGCCGCATGGATTCCATGCGGAGACACCCTGGCGCAGGAAACATCCCGCCCCAATATTGTGATCGTGCTGGTGGATGATTTCGGCTGGGGCGACCTTGGCTGCCAGGGCAACACGATGGTCGCCACGCCGTGGATGGACCGGTTGGCACGCGAGGGGGTGCGTTTCACCCAAGGATATGTGGCGGCACCGATCTGCTCGCCTTCCCGCTGCGGCCTGATCACCGGGCAGTTTCCGGCCCGGTGGCACATCACCAGCTACCTGCAGACAAAGGCTGGAAATCGGGCCTGCGAGATGGCGGACTACCTCGATCCCAAGGCGCCCTCACTGCCCCGGATGCTGCAGGAGTCCGGCTACAAGACCGCCCATGTGGGCAAGTGGCATCTGGGTGGCGGGCGGGATGTGACCGATGCCCCGAAGTTCGCCGCCTACGGCTACGACCTGGGACTGGGCACCTATGAAAGCCCCGAACCTGCCCCGGCATTGGGTCTGAAAAACACCCCGTGGGGTCCGCAGGACCAACTGGAACCGGGCCAGGTCCCCCGCCACCAGCGCACCCGGTGGATGGTGGACCAGACGCTTGGCTTCCTGCGGGAGAACCGGTCTTCTCCCTGCTTCATCAACCTGTGGCTGGATGACACGCACACGCCGTTCACCCCGTCGGAGGAGCAGATGGCGCGGGTGCGCGTGGCCGGCGAGGGTGCACAGAAAACACGCTACAAGGCCGTGCTGGCCGAAACGGACCTGCAAATCGGCCGGCTGCTGGATGGCCTGAAGGACACCAACACGCTGGTGGTCTTTCTGGGCGACAACGGCGCCTCGCCCCCGTTCGAGCGCCAGCGGGTGGGTGGGTTGCGCGGCCAGAAACTCAGCCTGTACGAGGGCGGCATACGCGTGCCGTTTGTGGCGTGGTGGCCCGGCAAAACCAAGGCGGGGGTGGTGAACAAGCAGACGGTCATCAGCTCAATGGATCTTCTCCCCAGCCTGGCGACAGTCTGCCGGGCCAAACTACCCGATGGATACACGCCCGACGGACAAGATCTGTCGGCTGCCCTGCTGGGAGAATCCCCCGTCCGCAACAGACCGCTTTACTGGGAATATGGCCGCAACACCACCTCGTTCGCCTACCCGCAGGATCCCAAGCAGAAAAGCCCCTCCCTGGCGGTGCGTGAAGGCGACTGGAAACTGCTGGTGCGCCCCGATGGGATCGGCGCCGAGTTGTACCAACTGTCCTGGGATCCAAAGGAGGCTGAAAACCTCGCCGAACGGGAACAGGAGCGCGCGGCCCGCCTGACCCGTATGGCCCTGCAATGGCGCAAATCGTTGCCATGATCACCTTTCCGCTGCCGGATGGCGGCTGGATGCTTCTGCTGGAGCGGTTCATCCATCCGGCTGAATCGGCCGGGTTATTGGAACGATTGATAGCCGAAACCTGCTGGGCCCAGAAACCTGGCGTCTTTGGCCACCCGCAACCCAGGCTGACAGCGGCCCATGGCGATGCCGGGATGGACTACCGCTACTCCGGCACCAGCAACCCGGCCGCGCCCTGGACGGAAACGCTGCTGGACCTGAAAGCGCGGATTGAGATGGTGCGGGGACGGTACAACTTCTGCCTGCTGAACCGGTACCGCTTCGGCGCGGACAGCGTGGGCTGGCATGCGGATGACGAACCGGGCATGGGTGAGACAATCGCCTCGGTGTCGCTGGGGGCCACCCGCACCTTCCGCATCCGGCACAACACCACCCGGGAGACGCGTTCGCTGCCGCTGGCCGATGGCACGCTGCTGATCATGGGCGGCGCGATGCAGCGGTTCTGGAAACACTCGGTGCCGAAAACGGCCCGGTTGGTGGGAGAGCGGCTGAACCTGACTTTCCGCTGGCTGGAGGGATGATTGCGCGCCCTTCGAGGGCTGGTAGACTTGGATCGCCCGTGCGGGCCCTTCCCTTCCCCCGAGGTCGCAACCATGATTCGGTTCGTCGCATTGGCAGCATTGGCCGCAACTAGCCTCAGCGTTTCGGCCCAAACAGTAAAAAAGGATCTACCTTATGTGGCCGGGGGCCATGCCCGCCAGGTGCTGGATGTCTACGCCCCAGGGGGCGCCAAAAACCTGCCGGTGATGTTCTGGATCCACGGTGGCGGCTGGCAAACAGGCGACAAATCCGGCGTGCAACTGAAGCCGAAAGCATTCACCGAAAAGGGTTTCATCTTCGTCTCCACCAACTACCGGTTGTTGCCCGAGGTGGACATGGGCACCATCATCCGCGATGTGGCCAAGGCGCTGCGCTGGACGCACGAACATGTCGCGGAGTTTGGCGGCGACCCAAGGCGGATTTTCGTGGGCGGACACTCGGCCGGGGCGCAACTGGCCGCAATCGTCTGCACCGATGACCGGTACGTAAAGGCGGAGGGCCTGTCCTTCAGCATCCTGAAGGGGTGCGTGCCGGTGGACGGCGACACCTACGATGTGCCGGCCATCATCGAGATGGCCGAGACGCGGGCCCGGGTGCACGGCCTGCCGTTGCCCACCTTCGGCCACCGGGTGAAATTCGGCGACACCCCCGAGAAACACAAGGATTTCTCGGCCGTCACGCACGTGGCCAAGGACAAGGGCATCCCGCCATTCCTGGTGATGTTTGTCGCCGGCCACCCGGACAACAACGCCCAGGCGCAAAAACTGGCCAACACCCTGAAAGGTGCCGGCATCCCCGTGAGCCTCTATGGCGGCCGTGAGACGACCCACGATAAAATCAACAATGACATCGGGCTGCCTGGGGACCCGGGCACAAGGTTGATATGTGAATTTATTGACAAGTGCCTGGGGAAGTGACAAGCGTTGGTACTACCTGTTTTGTCCGGAAAAATTGAGCCGGGTTCAAATCAAAACAGGCAGATTAAGCCGGGCCAGATAATCGAAAGTTGAATCATAGAATTCAGGAAGCCGGGTCGGATCGGAAGGCTCCCCCTTGGGTACGACAATAACCATGCCTTGGCGGGCCCGGGTCAGTAAAACGCGGTAGGCGTTTTTCAGGAATTTTTGCCTTTCGGCTTTTTTGATCTGCTGCCATTTTTCTCCGCGAAATGAATAATGAGACCAGTTTTTTGGCCCGTAGCGAAAATCTGCATCCCAAGTGATGCAGGCCCAATCAAGTTCCAAACCCTGAATATCAAACTCGGTTGCAACATCCTCAAGGTAGTAGGATGACCGTATATCCTCTTTGTCAGCAAGGAACCAGTGGACCGGGTCTGGTTTGAATCGCACATCAATTGCCAAGGGTTTCAGTCGAATGGCCTGGGAGGAAACAATAATACCCAAACGTTCCGAACCGCGGGCTTTTTCCCGCAACCATTGTTTGGCCTTGTCCAAATCTCTGGTTAGAACGATTGGATAGCGGTCATCCAAATGGGCCAGGCTATCCCGTGCGCCATCCTCGTCCATGTCCAGGATCTGTTTCACCAAACTAGACACATTTTCGGCCCGATAGGAACGCATTGAAACGGACAAGTGCAAATTGGAATCGAAATAAACATGGGACCGACCATCCAACTCCTCCAGAACTTTGCCTGCACCAAACTCCTCGTCCTGCAGGCGGTTAGATATATGAACATGCCAATTAGTAAATGTCCGGTTTAGTGGGGCAATCCACTCGCTGATACCAGCCTCGCCCGTGTTGATTTCCTGACCACCGCCCACCAGGCAGACCACTACTCCCCAATCCGGATGACGATCAACGCAAGAAAGTAGAAAATCCGGTTCCGAGCGATTGAAATTGGGTAGGCCTTTTTTCCTATGCATGAAACTTTTTGTCTGTTCCAAGTTCCAGGCGCGCTGGGCCTCATCAAAAAGCGCTACATGATCTGCTGGCGGATTGTCCTGATCCCTCAGGCATTCATCACGGTAATGGTGCACGTTTTGAATGAAAGACTTCACCTCACTTTGCGCCACACGCTTCGACACCTTGCGCCCCCTAGCCTTTTCCCGGGCCACCTTGTCCCTTGCCAAAGCCTCCTGTAGCACCTTCACCAAAGGCCCGTTGCCGGAAAGGAAAACGCAATACAGTCCGCTTTCCTTATCCATGTGCTGGGTTGCGACATTCAATCCGATCAGGGTTTTTCCGGCACCTGGCACCCCTGTTACAAAACAGACCGCCTTGAATGATTCCGCTTTCGCCCTAGCAATTAATCTACTGATGGCGTCAGTTGTCCTATGGAGTTCTTCCCCTGCCGCTTCCCGCCGAGAAATATCCGCGACCGAATGCCCGCCATACAAAGCCATGGCTGCCTCAATTATCGTGGGCGTTGGAAGGTAACTTCCCTGCTCCCAATTTCCCGGTTCCACTTCGATCGGTCGCTTAGAAGAAATAGAATAAAGTTTTGCCAATATTTCACGAATCAGCCAACCAAGCCGGACACCATTTGTTTTCAGGGGACGAAGGACCCAGTCCTTCCACCATTCCGGATGGATCGACCCCTCACTATCAGGGGCGTTGCTTGCCACAAGAATGGGGACAATAACCCTGCTATGGCTGGTCGCGTGAAAATTTTTCAGGTCTAGCGCGTAGTCAATGACTTGATCCACGGCGTGGGAGGGATAATCGGTTTCGCCCACCTTGTATTCGAGTACGAAAACTACCGATTGGATCAGCAGAACTACATCCACCCGTTTCCCCATGCGAGGAATGGCAAATTCAAAGTAGATCCTGCCCTCGAGCCCCCTTAGGTTTTCCTGGAGATTGGCAATCTGAAAATTCCAGGCCTCTCGCTGGGACTGCTCCAAGGCAAACTCATTTTTTTGTGCGAGTAAGCCCAGAATTCGGCTTGGATCCTCATCCATGAAACTTGAAATATCGGTTGCGTAGTAGGATCTTTCCATGTCACGACCTATGCTGCATTTTTGAGCTTATTTTAATAGTCAAATCGGTTCACACCAGGGATTCTGTTTTTTGGAGTTATTTTTCGATTTTTGTTCGAAAAAGGTTTTCACTAACCCGTAAGTTTCGCCCTATATCTGGGGCAGGTTGCGAATTAAATAAATGACGAAAACCGGGGAAGTAATCTCCCCCGGTCAGCCGAAGTTTCATGAATTGAATGGGAAGCGGAGGAGGGGGGATTCGAACCCCCGGTGGAGTTTCCCCCACACAGCATTTCCAGTGCTGCACAATCAGCCGCTCTGTCACCCCTCCGGATGCGTTGCGAGTGTGAATCCTAGAGGACCAACCGGGTGCCCGTCAATCGGGCAAGAATCGCCAGTCAGCCTGCGCGCGGCAAATCCGGTGCAAAATCCGGTGCAAACGGAAAGAAATAAACCCTTGGCTACGGATTCGCCCCCAGAAGCATGCCAAGCCAGATATCTTGAAATATACTGGCAATTATAGAAGATTTCTCACTCGTTCCCCGGCAAACGGTGGGTGGGCACCGGGCGACCGGGGCGGAAGCTGCGCAGGTTTTCCAGCGTGGCTTGGCCACCCAGGTCCCGGGCGGCCTGGGTGGCCCCCTGCTCCACCAGACTGGCCAAGGTTTCAGGGTCCAGGGCCACCCGCGCATTGATGATCAGGTCGGCCTCGGTGGTCTGGCGGTGGGCCGGCTGCGACAGTTTGGGCGCGGTGGTGTTGTCGATGGAGTTGGCCACCGCGATCGCGCCGGCCCCCTTCACTGTCACCTTCAGGTGGGCGGTTTCGGCTTCCCGCCCGTTCAACAGGGTCTGGATGGTCCGCACCAGGCCCAGGGCCAGCGCATCGAGGTCGAACGGCTTGTCCGCGCGCACCGCGCCCTGGCTGTTCAGCCAGCCCAGGTCCGCCTCGCCCTGCGCGTAGATGTCGTAATCCACCTCCATGGTCCGCTGGCCGGGAACGATGGTTCCGTGCTCCAGGGCCTGGATGAACGGGCCGAAGCCCGCCCCCGTGTCGGCGGAGACCGCCAAGACCGGTCGGCCGGGAAACTGCTCGTTCACCAGGCGGGTCAGTTCGGCCACCTCCTCCGGCTTCAGCTCGTCGGCGCGGTTGACCAGCACCAGATCCGCCTCCTCCAGTTGCTTGCGGAAGATGTAGGCGGCCTGCGGGGAGAACCCGGCCTTGGCCTGGTTGCCCAAGATGCGCCGGCCATGCCCCGGCTTCAGAATCACCGCGTAGGGGGCAAGGCGCATCGGTTTCTGGTACACCTTTTCCAGCGGGCGCATGACCGTGGCCACCAGGTCGGTGCAACTGCCCACCGGCTCGGCCAGCACCACATCGGGCAGGCCGGTGCCCGCCAGCTTCTCCATGACGCTGGTCAACTCGTTGAAGTTGCAGCAGAAGCAGGAACCGGCCACCTCGCCGACCTCCAGCCCCTGCGCGCGCAGCGTCTGCGTGTCCACCAGGTCGGCCGCCTGATCGTTGGTGACGACAATCACCCGCTGGCCCTGCGCCTGGTAGTGTTTGGCCAGGCGCCCCACCGTGGTGGTTTTGCCGGCCCCCAGAAAACCACCGACCATGATGAACAAGGGGGCCTTAGCTACCACGTTTCCTTCCTCCGGCAAGCCTGCACGACCATTCAACATTCGCCCGAATGCCAGAATGTTAACAGAACCGTTCCGGCCGGGCGATGGCCCGGGCTCAGCGGGCACGCCGGCCGACCAGCCACAGGGCGAGACCGGCGGCCGCCAATCCGAATCCCATGGTGAGACTGGCCATGGCCGCCACCAGGGGCGTCAGCGACGAACGCAGGGTGGGCCATGCCAGCGCCGGCACGGTTTCCCCGCCGGGCAGGCATAGAAACTGGCAAAGCACCGGTTCATGGAAAGCAAGCGTGGCCGCCAGCAGGAACGCCGCCGTCACGGCGGGCAGCAACCGGGGCAACCCCACGCGCCGCCATGCCTGGCCCGGGCTGGCACCCAGGTCCGCGGCGGCCGCCAGCAGCCTCCGGAAGTGGCTATCCATCCGCAGGCCGATCAGTAGGAGCGCCACCGGAAACCCCAACAGGGCCTGCGCCGCCACCAGAAGAACAATGCGCGCACCCTCGGGTAGCGCACCGGCCAAGGGCATGAGGCCCATGGCCCAGGCTGCCTGGGGCAGGCAGGCGGGAAGCAGCCAGACCGCCAGCCACCAGGAAGTGCCCGCGCGCGAGGCCCAGGCCGGGGGCAGTGCCAGCGCCACCGCCAGGGCCCCGGAAAGGGCCGCCATCCACAGGCTGCGGATCAGTGCCTGGCGCCATTGGTCGCTGGCCAGCACCTGCGTGAACCAGCGGACCGACCAGTCCCCCACGGGCAGCGTGAAAAATGGATCGGGGGAAAACGCCAGCCACAGCGTGACCGCCAGGGGAGCCAACAGCAGCAGCACGACGAAGGTCCACAGCAGGCGCATCACGGGTGGTTCCCCCGTGTCCATCCAGAAGGGCGGACCAGGTAAACCGCCGCCACCAGCACCAGCAGCAGCACCCCTTCCGCGGCGGCCATGGACCAGCGGCTGTTGTCGAATGCCTGGTGGTGCAGATCGGTCGCAAGGGTGCGCCCAGCGGGACCGGCGAGGATGTCCGGACCGAGGAACGCGCCCAGACCCCAGCCCAAGGCCAATTGCCCCGCCAGCCACAGGCCGGGACCGGCCAGGGGCAAACCCACACGCGCCACGGCCTGCCAGGAGCGCGCGCCCAGGCCCCGGGCGGCTTGCAGCACCGTCCAGTCGATGCCGCGCAGGTGGACCAGCAGCACCAGGGCGGCGTAGGGGGTGATGAGGAATATTTCCGCCAGCCATGCCGAAACAACACCCCGCGGCAGCAGCACACGCAGGGCCACCAGCGGGCCCAGCATGCCCGCCAGGCGGGGAGCCAGCAGGGCAAGCAGGCCAAGGATGAGCCCCATCCCGCCGGAGGTGCGCAGCGGCCAGGCCAGCAGCCAGGCCAATGGCACCACCCCGGCCGTGACCGCCAACCCGAAGGCCACCGTGAAGGCCACGAGCGGCAGGCCTTCGGGCGACACCAGGCGGGTGAAATGATCCCAGGTGAAACTGTCCGCCAGGTAAAAGCCGGCTCCCCTGGCAGCTTGGCACAACGACAGCCGCACCAGCATCAGCGTGGAGGGCACAACCAGCAACGCCACCAGCGCCAGCGCCGGCCAGGCCAGCCATCCGTTCGCCCGGGCAGGCCTCATGGCCGGCATCCCCGGGTGACATTCCACCCGGCGTTCGCGGGGAGGATGGCCCGCATGATTTCGCCCGGGCGCGGGGCAGCGGATCCGGTCAGTGCGATCTTCCAGACCTGCCCGTCGGCCTCGAAGGTCACCAGGTGGTCGGCCCCGCGAAAGACCACCTCGCGCACCGGACCGTGCAGCGTGTGATCGCCGCAGTCGGGTTGGTCGCCGGGAACCAGTTCCTCGGGCCGCACCAGCAGGCACTCCCCCTTGTCCGCGCGCAAATACCTCCCGGTGGTGACCAGATTGGCCTCGCCGAGAAAGCCGGCCAGCCAGGGGTCCAACGGTCGCTGGTACAGTTCCGCCGGGGGTCCGGCCTGCAGCAGACGCCCCTCCCGCAGGACCACCAGGGTGTCCGACAGGGCCAGCGCTTCCTGCTGATCGTGCGTGACCAGCAGGGTGGTCACGCCGGTCTCGCGCTGGATCCGTCTCAGTTCGGCACCCAGCCGCTGGCGCAGGCCGCGATCGAGCGCGGTGAAGGGCTCATCCAGCAGCAGCGCGCGCGGGCCGAAGGCCAACGCCCGGGCGATGGCCACACGCTGCCGCTGGCCACCGGACAGGCGGTCGGGCGGTCGTCTCCAGGTGTCGGCCGGCAGCGCGACCAGTTCCAAGGTGGCGCGGGCCTTCTCCAACGCGCGGACCAGCGGCACCCCGCGCACTTCCAGCCCGAAGGAGACATTCCGTTCGACGGTGAGGTGCGGGAACAGCGCGAGGTGCTGGTGCACCAGGCCCAGGCCGCGGGCCTCGGGGGGCTGGTGGGTGGCGTCGGCCCCGTCCACCAGCACCTTGCCCCGGGACGGCTTCCAGTGACCGGCGAGGATCTGCAGCAGCGTGGTCTTGCCGGAACCGGAGGGGCCCAGCAGGCTGGTGAAGGCGCCGCCTTGCAGGCCCAGGCTGATGGCGTGGAGCACCTCCCGCGGGCCGTGGGAGAAGGAGACTCCCTCCAGCCGCAGCAACGGGGGTGCGTCCTCAGCCGCCGAGCACGGTACGCTGCCATTCATCGTTCAGGTCGTCCCAATCACGGGCATATCGGTCATAGGGATAATATCTCAGGCCCGCGAACTGCCCGGGGGTGTGGGGGTAGAGCGAGGCCCACAGGGGGTCTTCCCCAGCCACCACCCCGGCCGCGTCCAACCGGGAAGTGGCCGACCCGCGACGGGCGAATTCCACCTGCATCTCCCGGGAAAACAGCAGGTTGATGGCGGTCTCGGCCAGGGCCTTGCGGGGCGTGCCGGCCGGGATGGCCCAGAACACCTGGACGAAGGCGCGATCCTTGTCCGGGACCACGGCGGCCAGTTTCGGGTTTTCCCGCATGGCCTGGATGTATTCGGGGCTGTGCATGTTGCCGAGGCGAACATCGTTTTGCGCCAGGGCCAGGATCATGTCGGAGCTGGTCTTCCACCACAACTTCACCCGCCGGGCCTGCGCCCGGGCGAAACGCATCACCTCGTCGGTGGCGTTTTCCACCAGGGCATGCGCCTGGCCGGCTTTGCCCTGGCTGTCGGCCAGCATGGCGGCGCAGGTGAACAGGCTCATGTAGAAGTGCTGGTACAGACCCAGTTGCCCGGTGTGGGCATCCTCCAGCAGGTCGGCCCAACGCGCGGGGCGTGGGGTGGTGTCGCCGCGGAAGGCGAGGGTCATCACCGAGTCTGGGTATGGCAGGCCCAAGTGGTTGCGGAAAATCCAATGGTCCAGCGTCACGGGAGCCAGGTCGCGGTGGTGGGGGATGTTGGCCCAGTCGATCGGCTGGAACAGGCCGTCACGGGCGGCGGGGAAACCCTGCGTGGCGTCGGTGATCACCAGGTCGAAAGGCGACTTGCCGGCAGGCGAAGCCTTCAGTTTGGCGATGCCTTCCCACCAGCCGGCGGTGAGGGCGACCCGCTTGCCGGTGAGCGCCTCGAAACGGGGCGCGAACACCTCGCGCATGGTCGTCTCATGCCCGCCCGCATAGACGAATACCCGCAGGGCCTCGGTGGCCGACCCGCACCCGGCCAGCGCCGCCGAGGTGGCTGACAACAGGAACACGCGGCGGTTGGGGTCGCTCATGGCTGTCCTCCGAATTCACGCAGGCCCGTGGCCAGGCGGATGGATGTGGTGGCCAGGCACAGGCCCCCAAAAATCCACGCCAAAAGGGGGAATTGATCGGGGCACAGGCAGAACAGGCAGAAGAACAGGATGGTCTCGGTGCCCTCCATCAGCCCGCGGTGGTAGAAGAACGACTTGCCCTGGGTCAGGTGAGCGGTGGACCCGCGCCTGGCGACCAGCGCCGCATGCGCCAGGAACGAGCCGCCCGTGCCCGCGAAGGTGAAAACCAGGAACGCGGCCGGCAGCGCGTTTTCAGGCCGGGCGATGGCGAAAGCCAGCGGGACCATGGCGTAAAACATCGTGTCGAGAACGCTGTCGAGGTAGCCGCCGGCGTCGGTCGCCCGGGTGCGCCTGGCCACCGCCCCGTCCAGCCCATCGCACACCCGGTTGGCCAGGATGAGCCCCAGGCCGGCCAGATAATTCCCGAAAGCGATCAGGCAGCAGCCGGCCGCGCCCAGCGCGAACCCGACGACCGTGATAGCGGCGGCGGACAGTCCCAGCCCCGCCAGCACCCCCGCAACGCGGTGGAGCGCGGGATCGATCAGGCGGCGGACGGGTTGATCGAGCACGGTTACACGATCCGGCTGAAAGGACTGGGTATGGGGCAACCAGGTTGCCCGATGCTGACAGATTAACGCATGGAGGCCTGCACAGTGTCGGGCTGGCCGCGCAGGGCCTTGTTGGCGATCTCATCAGCGTGGGTGCGGCGCCGGTCCACAAAGAACATGCCTCCCTTGTTCCCCCGGACCCGCACCCGCCAATGGGTGAGGCGGGCCAGCAGTTTTTCCGGCCACAGCGGGTGGTCCCTGCCCGTGCCATAGGCGCCCTGGAAATAGATCCCCGGCGGGATGGGAGGACGAACGACCCGGTCCGCGCCACCAGGCCGTTTCAGGGTGTAGACATCGTTCACCCAGCGGCCGGTGATCAGGTTCGCGGCGGGATAAGGCGCGTGGTTGCCCCACAGCACCGGATCGGCGGGCCCGTTGGGGTTGCAGAACCACGGGAAGATCACGCGCATGCAGCAGGAGAAATAGGCAAAGTCCTTGGGGTCGTAGGCCCGGGACCGAAAGAGGAACAGCACCTCGCGGTTTTCCCGGCGGACGAAGCGATGGACCTCGCGGGAGAAGGCGGGGTCGGTGATGTGCCTGTAGCATTCCCGCAAATCATTGAAGATCAGCAACCCGCTGTTGTAATGCGAGGCGCCGTGGATGTAGTTGATGCCATGGGGCATTCGGCGACGGGGGCCCAGGGGCACCTCGGGCACGATGGCCGACTGCCTGACCCGGGCGGCAAGGAACTTGCCGTTGGCAACCAGCACCATTGCGTCGGTGGCCAAATCCCGTTCGGGCAGGCCCTCCGGCCTGGGTGTCCGGTAGATCACATTGCGGGGCCAGACGGTTTCATCGGTGCCGGGTAAACGCCCTGTCACCCATGGGTGGTCGAGCGGGACCAGCCCGGCGGGCAACGGACGCAGCCACAGGATGTCGAACACACGGAGGATGCCGTGGCCGTTGTGCAGGGCCTGGTACAACAGCCTGGCCGGCATCCCCAGCCAGTAGGCCAGTCTCGCCAGCATGGGTCAGGCTCAGGCCTTGGGCAGGGGACAGGAACCGGCGCTTTCCACGGCGGACTCGAGGGGATCACCTCCGGGCCGCGCCTTCGCGCCGAAGGCGTTGTTCCACCAGCGGCGCACCACGCCCGTGAGGCCGAAGGCCTGCAGCGGCGCCTTCCACAGCTTGGCCTTGTTGTGTTTCTCCCCCCAATCGGGAACATCATCGTGAAGGAGGTAGACCTCCCACAGGGTCCCGTCGGGATCGGTGATCCACAGTTTGGTCTGCCGGGCGTAGCAGCATTTCACATCGTCCTGCTGGCCGATGCGCGCGCCCACGGCCAGCAACCTGGCCTCGAGGGCGCGGAGGCGACCCATGTCGAGGAGGCGCAGCCCCAGATGGTTGAGCGGCCCGCCCGCGCAGGCCCGCTTGGGCTTCAGCGACAGGATCAGCGGTGGATCGGAGATCTCGTACTTGGCGTAGTCGGGGTAAACCTTGACCGGTTCCTCGCCCAGAAGGGCCGTGTAGAAACGCAGGGACCTGCCGAGATCGGAGACATTCAGGGAGGCGTGGAACTTGACCAGCGAACGGGCGCTCTCCGGGGTGGCGTTGGCCACCCTCGGCAGGGAACCATTCTGGGCGGGCGGATTGGCCAGACTCATTGGAAGCTCCTTTTCCTCACTTCACCACCAAGGCGACGTCCTTCAGGCCCGTGCCGGGCACATCCAACTTCCAGGGCGAGGTCCCGGCCTTGCCATGCGCGGCGGCCTTGAGGCGCCCGGCCAGCTCCGGAGCCAAAATGGCGGTGTATTTGCCTGGTGGCACCCCGTCGCCAAATGGAAAGGTCTTGAAGGCGAACGAACCGTCCGTCTGCAGCAGGCTGGAGGGGTTGTCCTTCAGGTAGGAGTTGCCCGCATCGGGGATCAGGATCACGGACCCGGCAGTGACAGGCTGGCCCATGTGGCTGACCTTGCCCACAACGGGGACCAGTTTCGGCTGGGCGCCGCATCCCGCCGCCAGCAGGGCAACGGTCCATGCGGTGATTGCCGGCAATCGCCTTGGTTTCAACCCGACCATCTTGCCCGGCCCCATCAGTCAAAATTGACAACGCCACCATCAGCGGCCCTGATCATCCGCTGCACCATGGCGGAGGGCGTGCCGTAACGGACCGAACGCACGCTGCCGTCCCCGAAGGCGAATTGCGGGCCGCCGCTGGAACTGGGATTGCCCCAGTTGCCACCGCCGCACGACTCGCCGCCGACCGACCAACCTGCGCCTGAGGCGCGTTCGGGGAAATCGTTCAACTGCGAATCGGAATAGAGCTCGGTGCCGCAGCGACCGGTGCCGCCGGTACCGCCCATCACGAACGGCTCGTCCCAGTACCAGGACCCGGTGGTGACTGCCCGCTGGGCCATCGCCTTCTCGCCGAAAAAGAGGGTGTTGGAGGTCCCGTCGATGATGCTGCCGATGCTGGAGGTCTTGCCCCAGCCGGAATAGGTGGTCCAAAAAATCTGGTCGTTGGCGGCGTAGTCGGTCCGGGAGCTGGGGCCGGCGCCGCCATCGTTGTAGCCGTAGCCGGGGTAAACAGGATCGGTGGCAGGCACCGCGTAGGCGCCGGGGGAACGGCGCATGGGATTCAAGTAAGTCTTCACGGGCGTCTTGAAGCAGGCGATCCCGTCGCGGAACAGCGCCTCCTGCTCCACGAACGGCAGCAGGGAAAAAAAGGCGGAACCCAACTGGAACTTGCCCTGCCGCATCGCGTCGCCCCACCGGGGTCGGAAGTTGCCGTAGCCGGGAATGACGGTGAAGGCGTTGGGGCTGGGGACGCTGACCCCGTTTTGCGAGGTGGTGTAGGGGGAGGAATTGCCCGGGGTGACGGAGTAGTCGTACCCGCCACCATTGGGAAAGTGGCTGAAGGTGCTTTCGTAATTGGCCGAGGCCAAGCCCATCTGCTTCAGATTGTTCTGGGAACTCATGCGGTTGGCCGCCTCGCGGACCTTCTGCACCGCGGGAACCAGCAGGCCCACCAGAACGGCGATGATGGCGATCACCACCAGCAGCTCAATCAGGGTGAAGCCGCGCCTTGGAAAAATGGGGTTCTCCTAATCCTTGCCGCAGCTGTTCTTGCAAACATTCCGACATTTGAACGATTGTTTGAATGTTAGCGGGCGGGGCCGCCCCGACAACCCCGAATGGAATGCCCGGGGGCAAATCGATGCAAACCCAAGGCATTGCCCTTGGATTCCCGGGTCATTGGTCCGAAGATGATGGCTCATCCCCGAACCAGGCAGGACGTCAGGTTACCCGTGCCCAAGAAAGACCCCCTTCAGCCCGCCCGCTGCGCCGAATTGCTGGGCGCCCTGGCAGCCCCGGAGCGGCTGAAGATCGTGCGTTTCCTGCTGGAGGGGGAACACACGGTCACCGAAATCGCCGACATGCTCGGGGCTCCCATCGTCAATGTCTCGCACCACCTGCAGGTGCTGAAGTCCTCGGGCTTGGTCCAGGGCAAAAAAGACGGGCGCTTTGTGCGTTACTCGCTGAGCGCCGGGGTGCTCAACGAGGCCTTCAAGGCCGGGCTGAGCTGTGACGCGCTGAACCTGGGGTGCTGCCAGATCATGCTGCCCGCCAGCGATGCCAAAGCCCTGGACGATAACTGATCCCCCGATGGTTGCCCCGGGTTTACGCCCCCCTTACAATCGGGGCCGTTCATTCGCACCTGAGGGCACACCATGCACCGCTCCCTGATCCGTCTCGCCTCGCTGGCCACCCTGCTGGGGGCTCTGGGGGCCGTGAGTTTGCGGGCCGACGAGACGCCGTCCAAACTGAACCTGTTCAACGGCAAGGACCTGACCGGCTGGCGCATCTACCTCGACAAGAAGGACCAGGGCAAGGACCCGGCCAAGTACTTCACCGCCGAGGAGGGCGGCGTGCTGAAGATCAACGGCAAGGTGCTGGGCATGATCTTCACCGAAAAAGCGTTCAGCAACTACACCCTGTCGTTCGACTGGCTGTACCCCGAGGGCAGCACGCCCGAGAGCAACTCCGGGGCGCTGATCCATCTCCAACCCCCCTTCGACAAGATTTTCCCGCCCTCGCTCGAGCCCCAGGGCCGCTACAAGGACCACGGCAGGATCTTCCCGATGGCCGGCGTGAAGGCCGAAAACAACCAGTTCGACCAGGCCGCCCTGAACAAGGTCCTCAAGCCCCTGGGCCAGTGGAACAGCACCGAGATCATCTGCAAGGGAGACGGCTCGGTGGTGGTGAAGGTGAACGGAACCCGTGTCTCCTCTTGCACTTCCAAGCTGAAGGAAGGCCCGGTCGGCTTCCAGAGCGAGGGGCACGAGATCCATCTGCGGAACATCCACCTGAAGCCGATGGATTGAGCCGGCTTTACTTTTTATTCAGATTGCCCCGCCTGTGCCGTTTGGGTGAACCCTGCCGGTTATTCCGGCCGATATCACCCCCATGAGGCACCGCATTGGCGCATTCTGTCTGGGTACCCTGACCCTGTTTTTGGGGGTCGGCTGGGTGGTTCGCGCCCGGGATGACCTGCCTCCGCTGGAACTTTCCGACCTCATCCAGATGACCGTGGAGAAAAATCCCCGGTTGGCCAGGGTGCAACTGCAGGTTCAGGAGGCCCGGGGCAAGGCGATCCAGGCCGGCCTCTATCCGAACCCCAATCTGGATTACCTGGGCGACGAAATCGGCGATATCACCGCCTACCGCAACCAGGGTATCCAGACGGTGATGGTGAGCCAGGAAATCGTCACGGCCAAGAAGCTCCGGCTCAGCAGCGGGGCCCTGTTCAAGGAGGCCGACCAGGCGAGCTTGGCGGTCATCAGCGAGCGCTACAAGCTGTTCGCGGCGGTCCGTCAGGACTTCTTCGAACTGCTGACCCTGCAGCGCCGGGCCGAAATTTTGGAAGCGGTGGTGAAGCTGGCCGAGGCCTCGGTGGACACCAGCGAAAAATTGCTGAAGGCCAAGCAGGTGGCCCGGCTGGATGTGGTGCAACTGGAGGTGGACCTGGAACGCTACAAGGCGGACCTGGCGGCCACCCTGCGGCGCATCCCCGCCACCTACCGCCGCCTGGCGGCCGATGTGGGCGTGCAGGACCTGCCCTACCAACCGGTGAAAGGCACTCTCGACGCCCCCCTGCCCCCTTACGATTTGGACCGCGTGCGCGAGTATGTGCTGGAAATCCACCCGGATATCCGGCGGGCCCAGGTGGGCGTGGAAGCCAGCCAAATTTGGCTGCGACGGGCCCAGGTGGAACCGATCCCGAATATCCGCCTGCAAACCGGCTATGTGCGCCAGTTTGAAAACCGCACCGTCGGTTCGCCGACTGGTTCCAACGACTGGCTGGCCCACGCCGGCATCGCGGTCCCGCTTTTCAACCGCAACCAGGGCAATGTCCAGGCCGCCCACGCGGTGATCGGCGAGTCGATCCAGAATGTGGAGCAGGCCCGCAACGACCTGGCGGCCCAGGTGGCGGACGCCTACGCCAACTACGCCGCGGCCAGGACCCAGGCCGAACGCTACCGCGAGCGGATCATCCCCAGGGCCAACGAGACCTACCAACTGGCGCTGAAGGCCTACCAAGGTGGCCAGTTCGAGTACCTGCGCGTGCTGGAGGCCCAGCGGGCCATGGCCAACACCCGGCTGGAATATATCCAGGTGCTGGGCGAGATGTGGCAGCAGGCCAGCCTGCTGTCGGGCCTGATGCTGGAAGACGAGTGGCCGCCCGCCTCCGGCGCCCCGGCAATGCCCGCCAACCCCAACGAGCCCAAGGATCCCCTGCCCAACCAACTGCGCGACGGCACCGAGATCCTGCCGGCCCCCCAGCCGGGCCACTGACCACCGGTCGGGCGCGGGCAAGGTTGAAGGGCGCGGGGGTTCCCGCGCCCCAATCGTTTGCGCCGATATCTTTTTGCTAAAACACCCGCATGGCCACCTCATCGTTCCCTTCCGCCTCCGTTCCGGAAGGCCTGACCACCGCCCAGGTCGCGGACCTGCTTTGCGAGCACGGCCCCAATGAGTTGCCCAGTTCCAAGGCCCGCTCCCTTTGGGCCACCGCCCGGGATGTGGCTCGGGAGCCGATGTTCCTGCTGCTTCTGGCCTGCGGCGGCATCTACCTGCTGCTGGGGGATGTGGGCGAGGCCATCATGCTGCTGGGCTTCGTCTTCGTGGTGCTGGGCATCACGCTGTACCAGGAGCGAAAAACGGAACGGGCCCTGGAGGCGCTGCGCGACCTGAGCAGCCCGCGCGCGCTGGTGGTGCGCGACGGCCGGCGCACGCGCATCGCCGGCCGGGACGTGGTGCCGGGGGATATTTTGGTCATCAGCGAGGGGGACCGCGTGCCGGCGGACTCGGTGGTGCTGGAGTCGGGCAGCCTGGCGGTGGATGAGTCGCTGCTCACCGGAGAATCGGTGCCGGTGCGGAAAACGGTGTGGGACGGCAGGCAGGCGATGACCCGTCCCGGCGGCGAGGACCTGCCCTTCCTCTTCTCGGGCACGCTGGTGGTGCAGGGCCAGGGCCTGGCCCGGGTGCTGAGCACCGGCCTGAAAACCGAGATGGGCCACATCGGCAAGGCGCTGGAAACCGTGACGGTGGAACAGACCCACCTGCAGCGCGAGATCGGCGCGCTGGTGCGCCGGGTGGCACTGGTGGGCGCCGGGCTCTGCGCCGCGGCGGTGGTGCTGTACGGGCTGACGCGCGGCGACTGGCTGCAAGGGGTGCTGGCGGGCATCACCCTGGCCATGGCGATGCTGCCCGAGGAATTCCCGGTGGTGCTGACCATCTTCCTGGCCCTGGGGGCCTGGCGGTTGTCGCGCATGCAGGTGCTGGCCCGGCGGGTGCCGGTCATCGAGACGCTGGGCTCGGCCACCGTGCTGTGCGTGGACAAGACCGGCACGCTGACGCAGAACCGCATGACCCTGCGCAAACTGGTGGTCTCGGGTTCAACGCTGGAGATTCCCAGGCAGGGCAAGCCGGAGCTGCCCGAGGAGTTCCACGAGATCGTGGAGTTTGGCATCCTGGCCAGCCAGCGGGATCCGTTCGACCCCATGGAAAAAGCCTTCCACGACCTGGGCAACGGCAGCCTGGCCGACACCGAGCACCTGCACTCCGACTGGAGCCTGGCGCGGGAGTATCCGCTGTCGCCCAGCCTGCTGGCCATGTCGCATGTGTGGAAATCACCCACCGGCGACGACTTCGTGCTGGCCGCCAAGGGGGCGCCTGAGGCCGTGGCCGACCTGTGCCACCTCGAGGAGCCAAGCACCCGCGCGCTCAACCTGCAGGTGGGCCGCATGGCCGGGGAAGGCCTGCGGGTGCTGGGGGTGGCCAAGGGGATCCACCGCCAGGAACGGCTGCCCGGCGAGCAGCATGATTTCACCTTCGAGTTCCTGGGTCTGGTGGGGCTGGAGGACCCGCTGCGCGACAGCGTGCCCGCGGCGGTGGGGGAATGCCACCAGGCCGGCATGCGGGTGGTGATGATCACCGGCGACCACCCCACCACGGCCCGCAGCATCGCCCGCCAGGCGGGGCTGGACCCGCTCGACCTGATAATCACCGGGGCGGAGGTGGAACGCCTGCCCGAGGCCGACCTACGGCAGAAGGCCCGCCACGCCGCCGTGTTCGCCCGCATGGTGCCCGAGCACAAGCTCCGCCTGGTGAACGCGCTGAAGGCGAACGGCGAGGTGGTGGCCATGACCGGCGACGGGGTGAACGACGCCCCAGCCCTGAAGGCGGCGCACATCGGCATCGCCATGGGTGGCAGGGGCACCGATGTGGCGCGCGAGGCCTCGTCGCTGGTGCTTCTGGATGATGATTTCGCCTCCATCGTCCGCTCGGTGCGGATGGGCCGGCGCATCTACGATCATCTGCGCAAAGCGATGACCTACATCATCGCGGTGCATGTGCCCATCGCCGGCATGTCGCTGATCCCGGTGCTGCTGTCCGGGGCGCCGCTGGCGCTGTCGCCGGTGCACATCCTGTTCCTCGAGCTGGTGATCGACCCGGCCTGCTCGATTGTGTTCGAGGCGGAGCCGGAAAACCCCGACCTGATGCGGCGCCCGCCGCGCTCCCCCTCCGCCCCGCTGTTCGGCGCCGGCACGCTGCTTCTGGGCCTGGCCCAGGGCCTGAGCGTGCTGGCGGGGGTGCTGGTGGCCTACCTGCTGGGGTGGCTGGGCGGCCTGTCGGCGGGCGAGACCACCGCGCTCAGCTTCGTGACGCTGACACTGTCGAACCTGGGGCTGATCTTCGTGAACCGCTCGTGGACGCGCTCCCTGGCCTCCACGCTGCGGGTGCCGAACCCGGCCCTGTGGGCCGTCTGCGGCGGCACGCTGTTCTTCCTGGCGCTGGTGCTGTTCACCCCGGGGCTGCGGGGGATATTCCACTTCACCCCGACGGCGCCCGCGCGCTACCTGATCTGCGTGGCGGCCAGCATCCTCAGCCTGGCCTGGTTCGAGGTGCTGAAGCGCGTGTGGCGATGGAAGAAGGCCGGATAAGCCAGGCGGGGCGGCTCACTGGTCCGGGGCCGGGGCCTTGGCCACCATCTCGAGCGCCTTCTCGATGAGGATCTCGCCGGTCATCTCGCCCAGCGAGACGCGCGAGACGTAGTCGTACCGCGGGAAGCTTTGGTAATCGACCTTGGTCAGGATGTAGCCGAACGCCTCGTTGGTGAGGCCGAAGACCAGATTGTGTTTGCCGCGCATCTTCCGCTTCAGGTAGAAGCCGATGTTGGGCAGGGCCTCGCCCGGGGCGGTGACAATCTGCGTGTCGCCCAGGTTGACCAGATTGACCTGGGCGCTGATGGAACGGTCCTCATTGCGCTGGTACTTCAGCGGGGACTGGGTCACCACCGCCCACAGTTCCGGCGTCTGCACCGGGAAGCGGACTCTCTGCGCCGCCACATGCACCGATGGATCCTTCCGCGGCTGCGCGGGGCCGACCAGCCGCAGCGCCTCGGTGGCCATCAGGTTACCGATGCGCAGGCACTCGTCCCAGGACCGCAGGTCGTTCCAGTAGCCACGCTGCGGATCCCTGGGATCGTTCAGGTTGCGGTTGTCGGCGGTGATCATGCCGCCCTGGGCGCCGTTGAGGAACACGGCGACTCCACCCGTCTCCTTCTCGATCCGCTCGCACATCGGGCCGATGGCGTCGGGGCTGCAAATGCCCACGCCGCTGCCCAGCACTTCGGGGTGGATGGCGTAGTTCACCAGCGTGGCGATCGGCTTGCCATCAGCCGGGCGCACCGCCTGGATGACGCCCATGCGGCGGTCATACAGGTCGGGTGCGTAGTAGTTGTAGGCGATGCGCCCCTGCGCCTCGCCGTGGGCCGTCTTCAGCCAGGCGGGCTCCAGCGCGTCGAGCGCGGCGTTGATCGCCTCGGCGGCCTTGTCGACCACCAGGTCCAGGTAGGGCAGATGGGCGGTGTGGCCGCCCTTGCCATCGGGGAAGGCATAGGCGTCCGGCGCGCTGTGGGTGTGTGACGCGCCGATCAGCAGATTGTCAGCCGGGATGCGGGGCACCTTCGCCCGCACCCGGTCCCCCAAAGCCGACGGGAAGCCAAGCAAATCGACACCCACCAGCGCCAGAGTGGTCTCCCCCTTCTGGAGTACCATCGCGCGCACGGTCAGTTCACCGCGCTTTTCCTTGACCGGGTTGGGGGCCCCCATGCCGCCTGAAACCGGCAGCAACGGATCAGGCGTGATCATCCGCACGGCAGCCCCGGCCTTCAGCGGGGTTGCCGGTCCGTTTTGGCTACCGGATTTGGCAAAACTCAAAACCCCAGCCAAAGCGCAACAGGTTGCCACTGCCAGAATCGACTTGCGCGCGCCATCCGTCATGGTGCTACCCCTCCCGTTTTCACCCCAGCCATTGATTGGAACGAGGATAATCGATCCTGTCCGAAAAATCAGGTCGAGGCGTTGGGCACCCCTACTCCTCCCCGCCCTGCGGGTCGAGCAAACCGGGCGGGTCGAACCAGCGGTAGATGGCCGGCAGCACCAGCAGCGTCAGCAGCGTGGAGGTGAGCAGGCCGCCGATCACAACGGTGGCCAGCGGGCGCTGCACCTCGGCCCCCGAGTCGGTGGAGATGGCCATGGGGATGAACCCCAGCATCGCCACCAGCGCCGTCATCAGCACCGGACGCACGCGGGTCATCGCGCCCTCGCGGGCGGCCTCCAGCGGGTTCAGGCCACCCTTGCGCAGTTCCAGGATGCAGGTCACCAGCACCACGCCGTTGAGCACGGCCACGCCGAACAGGGCGATGAAGCCGACGCCCGCGGAGATGGAGAACGGCAGCCCGCGCAACCACAGCGCCAGGATGCCCCCCGTGGCTGCCAGCGGCACATTCAGGAAGATCAGCCCCGCCAGGCGGGCGGAATGAAAGGTCATCTGGAGCAGCGCCACGATGAGGAACAGCGCCACCGGCACGGCGATCATCAGCCGCCGGGTGGCCTCCTCCAGGTTCTTGAACTGGCCGCCCCATTCCAGCATGTAGCCGGCGGGCAGTTTCACCTCGCGCGCCACCACCGCCTTGGCCTCATTGACAAAGCCCGCCAGGTCGCGCCCGCGGACATTGCACTGGATGATGGTGCGCCGGCGCACCTTGTCGCGGCTGATCTGGGCGGGCCCGTCCTCCAGCCGCAGGTCGGCCACCTGGCCCAGGGTGACCTGCTGGCCCTTGGCGTTGCCGATCTGGATGTTCCGGATCTTCTCCAGGTCGCCGCGCCACTGCGGCGACAGGCGGACCATCAGCGGGAAGCGGCGCTGCCCCTCGTAGACCTGGCCCACCTCCTGGCCGCCGATGATTCCCACGGCGTCCAGCACCTCGCGGGCGTTCAGGCCGTAGCGGGCGATCTGGTTGCGGCGGATCACCGCGCGCAGGTAGGGAAGACCGCCCGTCTGCTCGGCCTGCACATCGGCGGCGCCCTCCACCTTCGACAGGGCGCGCACCACCTGCTCACCCTTTTCCCGCAGGGTGTTCAAATCGTCACCGAACAGGCTGATGCCCACATCCGACCGGACCCCCGCGACCAGCTCCGCCACGCGCAGCTCGATCGGCTGGCTGAAGCTGTAGGCGTTGCCGGGCACCTCGCGCTCCAGGGCCTCCTCCATCGCCTGGACCAGCTCCTCCTTGGAGCCGACGGTCCACTGGGCCCGGGGCTTCAGCGTGATGATGATGTCGGTCAGGTTCACCGTCATCGGGTCGTTGGCGATCTCGGGGCGGCCCGTCTTGCTGATGACCGACTCCACCTCGGGGAACTGCATCAGGCACTGCTCGATGCGGGTGGTCATCTCCACGCTGGTCTCCAGCGAGACGCTGGGTAGCCGCACCGCCTGGATGGCGATGGAGCCCTCGTCCAGCTTGGGGATGAACTCGCCACCCAGCCCGGCCCCCACCAGCAGGCTGGCCACGAATGCCAGCGCGGTGGCGCCCAGCACCATGCCCGGCACGCTCATCACCAGGTCGAGCAGCGGCTGGTAGGCCCGCTTCACCGCCCGGACGATCCACGGCTCGTGCTCGCTGACACCGCACAGGAACACCGCCGCCAGCACCGGCATCAGCAAGAGCGACAACAGCAGCGAGGTCAGCAGCGCGTAGATCACCGTCAGCGCCATCGGCTTGAACATCTTGCCTTCCAGCCCGCGCAGCGTCAGGATCGGCAGGTAGACCAGCAGGATGATGCCGACCCCGAAGATCACCGGGCGGGCCATCTCGCAGCAGGCGTCGCGTACCACGGCCAGGGGGGCCTTGTCCTTGTGGTGGTGGTGCCGCCACTCGCCCACGCGGCGGACCACATTCTCGATCAGCACCACCGAGCCGTCGACGATGAGGCCGAAGTCGATGGCGCCCAGGCTCATCAGGTTGCCCGAGAGCCCCGCCAGCTTCATGCCGATGAAAGCTCCCAGCATCGACAGCGGCACCGCCAGCGCCACGATCACCCCGGCGCGGAAGCTGCCCAGCAGGAACAGCAGCACCAGGATCACCAGCACGCCGCCCTCGATCAGGTTCTTGGTCAAGGTGTGGATGGTCTTCTTCACCAGCTCGGTGCGGTCGTAGAAGACGCTGAGTTCCATGCCCTCGGGCAGGGTGCGCTCGATCTCGGCCACGCGCTCCTTGACCGCCTCCACCACGGTGCGGGCGTTGGCGCCGGCCAATAGCATCACCACGCCGGCCACCGCCTCGCCCTTGCCGTCGCGGGTCACGGCCCCCTGGCGGATCAGCGGCTCGTGGGTGACCCTGGCCACCTCGCGCAGGTAGACCGGGGTGCCGTCCTGCCGGGTCTCCACCACGATGTTGTGGATGTCCTCCACCGAGCCGATCAGTCCCTCGGCGCGCACCACGCGCTGCTCCTGCGAGCGCAGGATCAGGTAGCCACCGCCCTCGTTGGCGTTGTTGGCCTTCAGGGCCTCGACCAGCTTGCCCAGCGACAGGCCGAAGTCGAGCATGCGGCCCGGGTCGGGCTCGACCTGGTAGGTGCGGGCCAGGCCGCCGTTGACATTGACCTCGATGACGCCGGGCACGCCCCGCAACTGGTAGGCGATCTGCCAGTCCAGCGTCTCGCGCAGCTTCACCAGCGGGTGGTTGAACCCCGGCTTGTTGCGCACCTCGAACTGGTAGATCTCGCCCAGGCCGGTGGCGATGGGGCCCATCATGGGGCTGGGGATCCCCTCGGGGATCTCCTCCCTCGCCTGGGCCAGCCGCTCCATCACCTGCTGGCGGGCCCAGAAAATGTCGCTGCCCTCCTCGAAGACCACCGTCACTACCGACAGCCCGAACTGCGAGACCGAGCGGATCTCCTCCACCCGCGGGATGCCGCTCATGGCGGACTCCACCGGGAAGGTGATGAACTGCTCCGTCTCCTCCGGCGCCAGCGCCGGCGCGGTGGTCATCACCTGCACCTGCACGTTGGTGACATCGGGCACGGCGTCCACCGGCAGGCCCAGCATGGCGTACACGCCGCCCAGCACCAGCAGGCCGGTGGCCAGCAGCACCAGGAACCGGTTTTCCAGGGCCCAGAGGATCAGTCTCGTCTGCACGGTCTCGTTCTCCGCGAATGGCTGTGGGCGTCCAGGCGTGTCAGTCCCCGGCGAGCTGTTCCTTGAACAGCTCGCTCTTCAGGATGAAGCCCCCCGCCACCACCACCTCCTGGCCCTCCTTCAGACCCTGGAGGATCTCCACCTTGCCCTCGGCCTGGCGGCCCAGCTTCACATCCGCCCGTCGGAACCGGGTGGCCGACTCGCGGACGAAGACGAAGGTCTGGGTGTCCTGCCGCTGCACCGCCTCGAGGGGCACCTGCAGCACGCCGGGCTCGGCGCGCACCAGCGACACCTCGACGAACATGCCCGGCTTCCAGGCGCGCTTGGTGTTGTCCACCTCGGCCAGCAGGTTCACGGTGCGGGTGGTGGGGTCCACCACATCGCCGGTGTACAGCACCCGGGCCTGCTGCTCCGAGCCCGAGCCCTCGGCCGGGCTGAAGCGCACGTAGCCGCCGGCCAGGCCCTGGGCCAGGCGGATGTCGCGCTGGGGCACATCCGCCTTCAGCCACAGGGTGTTGAGGTTGGCGATCTGGAACATCTGGTTCTGCAGGCCCACCCGCTCGCGCAGCACGGCGTGCTGGTCGATGATGGTGCCCGCCATGGGCGAGCGCAGCGGGTAGCGGGAGACCTTCTCCCCCTCGCCGATCGGGTTCATCTTCTCCACCTCGTCGCGGCTGAAGCCCATCATCAGCAGTTGCGTCTTGGCCAGCGCCTCGGAGGTCTGCGCCTCGCGCAGCTTCTGCTCGCCCGTGCGGATCTGCTGCACCGACTGGAACTTCATCTCCTCGCACAGCGCGCGGAAGGCCGCCTCGGCCCCCTCGCTGTCAGCCCGCAGCTTGATCAGGTTGGATTGCGAGACGGCGCCGACCACATCGGGCTGGTTGACGGCGTCGAATTGCGCCTTCGCCTGCAGCCGGCGGCTGTAGCTGCCCACCAGTTGCTGGCGCAGGTCGCCCAAGTTGCGGCCGCGGAACATCTTCTCTATCTCGGCGATCGCCACACCCTTTTCCAGGTTGTCCACCAGCACCTGCGTGTTGGTGCCCACCTCGCGGTTCCATTTCTCCTGGGCCTCGGCCTGCTGCAGGCCCAGCCGCGCCTTCACCAGCTCCAGCTTGGCCTGCGCCAGGTCCCGGCATTCCAGCATGGCCAGCAGATCGCCCGCCTTCACCTCCTGGCCCAGGCGCACCGGCACCTCCTGGATGATGCCGTCCACCACCGGGTTCACATGGGCCAGGCGGGTCTCGTCCAGCGCCAGGCGCCCGGGCACCCGCACCAGCTCCACAAACAGGCCCCGCTGCAGCTTCTCAACCTTCACCCCGGCCTTTTCCGAGGCCACCGGCTTCAGTTCCACCACGGCGCCATCCCCCGTGCCGGCCTCGGCCTTCCCGGGTTCGGCCTCCTTCTTCTCCTCGCCCCGCATCAGTTTCAGCGCGCCGAGGCCCACCCCCGCGGCCGAGGCCAGCAACAGGGCACCGCCCAGAAGCCAGGCGACCGCCGGCTTGCGGGTTGCGGGCTGGACGGGACGGGCAACCACCGGTTGCCCCTGGGGCGATTCCGCCATGGGAAAACTCCTCGTTCGGATGCGTTGTGTGGCAATGCGGGTGCGGAAAAAAGGCCAGACAGGGCGGGGCCGCGGCTCAGACGCGCAGCACCCGGGGCCCGGAATGGGGGCAGGCGGGTATTCGATATCCCGACGGCAGGAAGTTGCCCTCCGCCGGTGCCCAAGCCCGGGCAACCAAGCCACCAGGAAGGGTGGGGAGGCAGGTTACAGGGCGATGCTGAAACGCTTCGGCGGGAGATTGGCCCGCCTGGATCACCCCGGCGGGGCATGGGGCATCCCCCGGCTCACCCTCCGCATCGTGGCCTGAGGGATCGTGCAGGTCCCAACCCCAAACCACCCGGTGACCATGCGAGGGAGCCAGGTCCCCCGCATAGGGGTGAGCGGGCTGGTTATCCCCCTGCCAGACGGCGTGGTGATGATCCTCGCTCCCGCCGTCATGGCAATGATGGACCGAGATGCTCGGGGCCTGCAGCGCCACCACCACCAAGGCCAGCCACACCCCCGCACCCCGGAAAGGGCGGGCTGCGGCTGCAACGGCAGGGGCGCGGGCGGGCATGGAAAGGTCCACAAGGACGGCAGGCGGTTGATTTCCCCGCCAAGGGCCATTCTTCCAGCATAATCCCCCGACCCCCCCGGGGGCAGCCTGTTTCCAGCCCGGCCTAACGCCCGGTTTCAAAACCGAGGGCGTGGCGGGTGAGGGTTAGGAGGCCTGTAGCGGAGGGATGCCCCACTTCGGGCAACGCCCCGGCCGGCAACCGGTCGGCCCCCACCAGGTAATTGCGCTCGATGCGCAGGCCACCCACGCCCTCCACATAGGCACCCGGCTCCAGCGTCACCACATCCCCGGCCACCAGCACCTCCTGGCTGCCAGGCACCAAAAACGGCCCCTCGGGGTGGCCCAGACCCAGGCCGTGTCCGGCGTGGTGCGGGAAGGCGTTGCCCAACCCGGCATCCTGAAACACCTGCTTCATCGCCTGGTGCACCGCGTGTGCGGTGTTCCCCGGCGCCAGCAGCGCCTCGGCGGCGGTCATGGCCCGGCAGGCGGTCTCGTACAGCCGTGTCTGGTGCGGGTTGGCATGGCCCACGCACCAGGTGGCGGTGAAATCGGAGCGGTAGCCGCCGATCACCACCGAGAAATCCAGAATGAACAGGTCACCCGGCTTCAGCACCCGGTCGGTGGGCGGACCACCGCCCCGGGACGGCCCCGGGCTGACGGCGAAGTCGCCATAGACGATCACCGCCTCGCCGGCCGCCAGCGTGCAGGCCCGCTGCACCCCGGCGTAGACCTGGGTCTCGGTCAGGCCAGCCTGGATGTTCTCCCGGCCCCAGGCGTGGCCCGTCTCGCCGGCCCGGCAGCACCGGGCGATCAGGGCGATCTCATCGGGGTCCTTGGCCCGGCGCAGGCGGGCCAGTTCGGTGATCACCCGCTCGGCGCCGGGGCTGCCCGGGTGGTCCGAGAACCGCCCCGGAAATCCCTTGGATCCTTTGGGCAGGGCGTTCACCACAGCCAGGGCGCGCAGGCCCACAGGCGGGGTGCGGCCGTTGTACCAATGCACCCCATGCCGCTGGTCCGCATGGCAATCGGCGGCGGAGTCGGGCAGGCGGTCATCGTGCCACAGTTCGGCCTTCCCGTCGGGATGGACCGCCAGCGCCCCGCCGTAGCCTGCGCCCAGGCTGAACGGATCGACATGGAACCCCGCCAGGTACCGGAGGGAATCCGGCTGGTCGAACCACAGGGTTTCCGAAGTTTTCAGGGCGTCCACCAGCCGCTTGCGGCGACGGGCGCACCAGGTGGCGTCAAGCATGGAGCAATCCCCGAACAAAGGCCTGGGTGGCAGATCCGATTGAGGGGGCGGGACCCCGGGTGTAAACTGACAGGTGAAGCTATCAGTCTGGTTTCACGGTCTTTTCAACATACCAGTCGTCAGCGGGGAGGTGGGGCATGGTGGGCATCTGGCTGGCGCTGCTGGCCCCATGCGCCGAGGGTCCGGCCGGCACCGCCCGGGCCGAGGAGTTGGTGCGCCAATTGGGGGATGAGCGGTTCAGCGTGCGGCAGACCGCCCACGACGGCCTGGCCACCCTGGGGATGGACGCCTTCGGCGCGCTCAACAAGGGCCTGGCCGCCGCCGATCCGGAGGTGGCCCGCCGCTGCCGCGAACTGCTCGATCAATTGCGCGTCGCCGACCTGGAATCCCGCCTGAGGAAATTCAAGGAGGGCAAGGGGACGCTGCCGGGCTACGAGCGCTTTGTCTCCGTGGTGGGCGAGAACAAGCGGGGCCGGGAATTCTTCTCCGAGATGTGGAGCGCCAACCCGATCTTCCTGGCGGATGTGGAGGAGCGGCCGGACCGGGCCGGCGGGCTGGTGGCCGGCACGGCGCAGAACCTGACGCAAAACCTCTACCAGCGGCGGCCCGGCCAGCCCGGCGCGCGCAACGCGGTACCGGAGGTGGCGTCGGTGCTGTTCGCGCTGCAGAACCCGAAGCTGCGCGAGGCGAACCTGCCGGGCGCCCAGCGGCAGATGCTGAACCTGGATCGGGCCACCAGCCAGATCAGCAACATCCTGTCGCACGAGCAGGTGCGGGCGGCGGTGCTGGAGCGGCCCCAGGGCGAGACCTCGCCGCTGTACCGGCTGGCGGTGGGCTTCATGCGGGCGCAGATGCGCTCGCCCCAGACGCAGAACATGCTGATCCACATGTGCATGAACCTGAACCTGAAGGAGAGCGTCGAGCTGGCCGAGGTGGTGCTGGCCAACCGCGGCTTCAACCCGCACGGCCGCGGGCTGGCCTGCGCGCTGGTGGGCAAGTTCGGCGAGCAGAAGGACGCCCACCTATTGGCCGCCGTGCTCGACGACTCCACGCACATCAACCAGTTCCAGTTGGGCCAGCGCGGCCAGTTGCGCGGCACCACCGAGGTGCGCGACGTGGCGCTGGCGCAACTGGTGTCGATGACGCGCCAGTCCCACAAGGACTACAGCTTCCCCTTCGCCGAGCAGGGCTCGCAGTTCAACCACTTCAACACCTACAACATGGGCTTCACCAGCTCCGACAAGCGCCGCGCCGCCTTCACCCAATGGAAGGCCTACGCCGCCGCCCGCCCCGAACTGCAGGCCAAGACGCCCCTGAAGGAGGAGTTGCCGGAAAAGGATACTAATGAAAAAGACGACGACTAAAAATTAACGCCCCTCGGGCCACCGGCCGTTGGCGGCGATCGGCTCAGGCTGGAATCCCTTCGGATCCAGCGTGGCAACCCGCACCTTCTGACGCTTCCAGGTGTAGCTGATCTGCACCAGGCCATCGGCGGTCTGGATCACCGCCGGGTAGCTGAACTCCCCGCGGGTCACCTCCAGCTTGCCCAGCGCGCTCCACTTCTTGCCATCGGTGCTGATGGCCACATTCAGCGGCCTTCGCCCCGTGGTCGTGTGGTTGTACACCAGCAGGTGCCGGCCATCCGCCAGCGTCACCGCGTCGGTGCCACTGTTGGGGTTGGGCAGGTTCAGCGTGCCCAGCTCCGACCAGGTCTTGCCGCCGTCGGTGGAGGAGGTGGTGAAGACCTTCTGGTTCCGGGTGCGGCCGATCGCCTGCAGCGTGCCGTCCGGGTGAGTCAGCAGGCTCGGCTGGATGGCGCCGAATTTTTTGGGCATGGCCACCGGCGCGGTGGCGGTCCAGGTCTTGCCCTGGTCGGTGCTGCGTTCGAAGTGCACGCGCCAGCCCTCGTGCTCGGTGCTGCACCCGGACAGCCAGGTGCCGTCCGGCAGTTCCACCGGCTTGTTCTTGATCGGGCCGACGATGCCGATGCCATCGGCCAGGCTGGGCAGCCGGGTCGCCTCCCCCCAGGTCTTGCCGTGATCCTTGGAGGTTTTCACCATGCCCCACCAGGTGCTGGGCGTCGGCCCCACCTTGTAGAAGAGCACCAGATCCCCCTTCCTGGGCTGGAACAGCACCGGGTTCCAGCAGGGCAGCCGCTTGCCATCGGCCTGCACCCCGTCCGCCACCTCCACCGGGGCGGTCCACTTGCCCCCCTCCCGCCGGGATACCCAGATCCCCACGCTGGGGTCCTTCTCCTCCTTGCCGCCGAACCAGGCGGCCAGCAGGGTGCCCCCCGATTCCACCAGCGTGCTGGCGTGGCACTCGGGGAACGGCGCGGTCTGGTAGACGAATTCCTTGCGGACCAGCCCGGGGAATGCGGATGGCTCGGGGGCATCCTGCTGCATAAAAACCAACAGGCAGAACGACAACATGGGAGACTCCGGGGCAAACAGCCCTTCCGTGCGGGGTGAATGGACTGCCAGAATAACCCATCGGCATCCGAAAAACAGCGAAATCTCACCCACCCCCGCGTCCACCCACCATGTTGAACCTGCACGCCCCCACTCCCGACTCCTGGCTGCCCAAGGTGGCCTCCCACCTGGAGGAACTGCTGCTCGACCACGCCCACTGCGAGAAGAAGGCCGCCGGCGTGGCCATGAACCTGCTGTTCAGCTACGTCGACCAGCCCGACCTGGCGCGCGAACTGCCCGAAATCGTCCGCGAGGAACTCGACCACTTCGAGCAGGTGTTCGACCGCATCCAGGCCCGCGGCTACCCCTGGCGCAAACTGAAGCCCAGCAGTTACGGCGAACGGCTGCACCAGCTCATCCGCAGGGAGGAGCCGGGCAAGGGCATCGACCGGCTGCTGGTGGCCGCGCTGATCGAGGCCCGCTCCTGCGAACGCTTCGGCATCCTGCGCGACCAATTGCCCGACCGGGATCTCGCCGACTTTTTCGGCTCGCTGTACGAGAGCGAGGCCCGCCACCATGGCACCTATGTCCGCCTGGCCTGCCACCTCGCCCCGCGCGAGGTGGTGCGCGAGCGCCTGGAGGAACTGGCCCGGCAAGAGGCCGAGATCATGGCCCGGGGGGATGACCTGCCCCGCATGCATTCCTGACCATGGCGAACGCATCCACTTCCCTGGTCCGGTACCAAAGCGTGACCCTCGCCCGCCCCGGCCAGGCTCCCTTGCTCACCGCGCTGGATTGGACTTGGCTTCCCTGCGAGGCCTGGTGGTTGGAAGGCCCCCCGGCCAGCGGCAAGACCACCTTCTGCGAATCCCTCTTGGGCCATCACATCGCCCAGCAGGGCACCCGCCACTGGCCACTGGCCACGCAGCAGGGGCGGGAGCCCTGGCAGATGCTGCGCTGGGTCCCCTGGCTGGAGAACTCGCGCCGGTTCCAATTGGGAGACTATTTCCACCAACAGCGCTGGCACGCGGCGGAATCCCAGGACGGCCCCAGCGTGCGGGAATTCGCGGGAGAATCCCCCGCCGCGCGGGAGGCGCTGGAAGCCGTGGAGCTGTCCGGGCGGCTGGACCAGCCGCTGGTCACCCTGTCCAGCGGGCAGATGCGCCGGGCCCGCCTGGCCCGCGCGCTCGGCGAACAGCCGGCCGGTCTGGTGGTGGAGGAACCGTTCGCCGGCTTGGACTCCGCCCAACGCGGACGGCTGGAGGCGCTGCTCCAGCGGAGGGTTACCGCGGGGATGGGCCTGGTGATCGCCGGGCGTGAAGGGGATGGCCCCAACTGGATCACCAAGCGCCTGGCGTTGGGCCCCGCCCAGCCAACCACCCCGGGCGAAAAGCCCCACTATCCCCTGCCCGAGGCCACCGGGGAAGCCCCCGTGCTCGAGTTCCACCACCTGCACCTGGCCCCGGGCGGCAAGCCGCTCTTCACCGATTTCACCTGGGTGATCCGCCGGGGCGAGCGCTGGGGCCTGCTGGGGGAGAACGGCTCGGGCAAGAGCACCCTGATGGCCTTGGCGGCCGGCGATCACCCCCAGGTCTATGCGCAGGATGTGCGCCTGTTCGGCGCGCGCCGCGGCACCGGAGAATCCATCTGGGATCTGAAAAAGCGGATGGGCCAGGTGGCCCCAGAGATCCAGACCTACGCCCGCCACCACCTCACCCTGGCCCAGATGGTCGCCACCGGCATCACCGACCGCTTCGTGCCCGGCGGCATCACCGACGAACAGCAGGCCGCCATCCGCGCCTTGTTGGCGGAACTGGGCCTGGCGGACTTGGCCGATCGCCCCTACCCGCAGGCCCCCACCGGTGCCCAGCGCCTGGTCTGGCTGGCCCGCGCGCTGGCCAAGGGGCCCGAGTTGCTGCTTTTGGATGAACCGTTCCAGGGGATGGACAGCTTGTCCATCGCCCTGGGCCGAGCCGCCCTCTCCCGCCGCCTCCGCCCCGAAACCACCCTGGTGATGAGCACGCACGACCCGGCCGAGTTTCCCGGGGGCATCACCCGGTTCATGCGGCTGGGGGACCTCCCCCGCCTGAATCGGGGTCCGGGCCCGATTCCGCTTGAGCCACCCCCAAAACCACGCTAGACTTGGCTATCCAGCCTTAACAGGATTGCGTCGATGCGTCCTCCCCTCCGACACCCCGCGCCCGGTCGCCGGCAGATGCTGCAGGCGGGGGGAATTTCGCTGCTGGGTCTCGGCTTGTCCCACCTGGAGGCGTTGCGGGCCGCCGCGCCCGCACCGAAGAACGGGCGACGGTCCGCCATCTTCATCTTCCTGTCCGGCGGCCTGGGCCAGCACGACAGCTTTGACATGAAGCCGGATGCCCCGGCCGACATCCGCGGCGAGTTCAAGCCGATCCCCACCCACACCCCCGGGCTGCAGATCTGCGAGCACCTGCCACGTCTGGCCGCCTGCTCCAACCTCTGGTCGGTGGTCCGGTCGCTGACCCATTCCACCAACGACCACTCCGCCGGCCACCTGATGATGCTGACCGGGCGCGGCAAGCTGCCCGTCGGCTTCAACGGCAGCAAGCCGCAGGATGGCGACTGGCCCAGCATCGCGGCGGTGGCCAACGCGGTGCTGCCGCGCGTCAATAACCTGCCCCCCGCCGTGGTGCTGCCGGAGCGGCTCATCCACAACAGCGGCCGGATCATCCCCGGGCAGTTCGCCGGGCAGATGGGCCGGTTGCGGGACCCGTGGTTCCTTGAGGCCTCCCGGTTCGAGCCTAAGGCCTACGGCGCCTACCCCGCTTACGAGTTCGACCACCAGCAACGGAAGTTCGCGCCGGTGCGGTCGCGCTTCGAGATCCCCGACCTCAGCCTGCCCGAGGCGGTGGATGGCGTCCGCCTGGATAGCCGCCTCAATCTCTTGGGGCTGGTCGACGACCAGCGCCGGACCCTGGACCAGGCGACCAGCGCCGGCGGCATGGACCAGTTGCGCCAGAAGGCGGTGTCGCTGCTGGTGGACCCGCAGGTGCGCCGCGCCTTCGACATCAACGCCATGCCCGGGGCCGACCGCGACCGGTACGGCGACAACGCCTTCGGGTGGTCCTGCCTGATGGCGGCGCGCCTCGTCGAGGCGGGCGTGGGCCTGGTGCAGGTCAACCTGGGCAACAACGAGACCTGGGACACCCACGGCAACGCCTTCCCGCACCTGAGGGACAAGCTGTACCCCCCGGCGGACCGGGCGCTGGCGGCGCTGCTGGTGGACCTGTCTGAACGGGGCCTGCTGGAGAACACGCTGGTGGCGGTGGCCGGGGAGTTCGGCCGCACCCCCAAGGTCACCCGCCTGCCCGAGCACTACAAGCTGGCCGGCCGCGACCACTGGGGAGCCGCCCAGAGCCTCCTGCTGGCAGGCGGCGGCATCCGGGGCGGCCGGGTCATCGGCAGCACCGACAAGAACGGCGCCTACCCCTCCACCGATCCCCAAACTCCGGAAAATTTCGCCGCGACCCTGTACGACTCACTCGGCATCCCCAAGGAGACCCACTGGCAGGATGCCCAGAACCGCCCAAACTTCGTCTACCACGGCGACCCAATCCGCGGGCTGGCCTGATCGCCGTTCACCCCGCCGTCACCTTCCGTTTTTCCCGCAGGCTGCGGTTCGCCAGGTGCGCGGCGTTGGCCGCGGTGATGCCGGCCTCCAGCGGCGCGCTGGGCTGGGTGCCGGCCCGCACCGCCCGCACCCAGTCGGTGAGGTGCAGCAGCTCGCCGTCGGGCTGGTCGTAGAAGTCGGCGCCGCGCCTGCCCTGGCCCAGCACCAGCTCCCGCGGCCTCACCGGCTTGTTGGGGTCGGGAATCAATTCCATGCGGCCGCGGTCGCAGTAGATGCTGCCCTCGGTGCCCATGAAGCAGATCATCGCCCCGTGGCGGGCGTTGCTGAAGGTGCCCTCGAAATGGGCGGTCACGCCGCCGGGGTAGCTCAGCAGCGTCTGCACGCTGTCGGGTGTCTCCCAGACGCCCTCGGCGTTGATGAAGGTCCCCACTGAGGCTGCGCCCACCGGCGCCTTCAGGTCCAAAAGCGCGTGCGCCACATCGATCCAGTGCACCATCAGGTCGGTGAAGATGCCACCGCCGAAATCCCAGAACCAGCGCCAGTGCACCATCTTGTAGGGATCGTAGGCCTGCCTGGGCGCGCCGCCGACAAACGCCCGCCAGTCGACGGAATGCTCGGCGATGGCGGGGATCTCCTTCTTGAAGCGGGCCGAGTTTCGGTTCCAGCTCAGATGCACCTTGTGCACCCGGCCGATGGCCCCCGAGCGGATCAGCTCACCGGCCTGGACGATATGCGGCATGCTGCGCTGCTGCATGCCCACCTGGCAGATGCTTTTGGACGCGGCCTGCGCGTCCAGGAGGGCTTTCGCCTCCCTGGGATCATGCGTGAGCGGCTTTTCCACATACACATGCTTGCCCGCCTGGCAGGCGGCGATGGTCATGGGCGCGTGCCAGTGATCGGGCGACCCGATCAGCACCGCGTCGATGTCCTTGCGGTCGAGCAGCGCGCGGAAGTCCCTGACGGCTGGAATTTCCGCCTTGGCGGGGGCGATGTCGCGCAGGTGGCCGCGGGTGGTGGCCACCTGGTCGTCGCGCACATCGGCCAAAGCGACCAGTTCCAGGCCGGGCACCTTCACCACGCTGCGCATCAGGTGCCGGGCACGGCCCCCCGAACCCAGCACCGCCAGACGGAGGGTGTCGGCGGCGGAGACCGGCCGGGCCAGGGACAGCCCCTGAGTGGCAGCCAGGGTTCCGGCAGCGAGCATCTCGCGGCGATCCAGGGGAGCCAATCGGTTCAGCGCAGCCATGGGGAAACTCCGGATGGGAATCCCCCCAGTGTCCCCGATTCACCGGCCAAGGCAACAGCGGCTTTATTCCACGCCCCGGGGCGGGATTTCCCGGCCGGCCGACCAGAGGATGCCATTGGCCAGGAAGCGCCGGTAGTTGGGGTCCTCCAGGCTTTTGTGCAGGTGACCGCCCGTGAAGGTGAAGGACCTGCCTCCCGCCGGTCGCTCATAGGCCCAGGCCACGATGGCGGCATCCGCCTTGGGGTCCTCCTTCGATTGCGGTTTCACGGTGCGCAAGAGCGGCGTGACTCCCTTCATCCCCTCGGCGAAGCGGATGTTCCACAGCCAACCATCGTCGATGGTGAAGGGGCCGACGCCGTTGAACACCGGGTGGGCGGGAAACTCCCGGAAGGTCTCCACCCAGTGGGCGCGCTTGCCCTGCGCCTTTTGCCAGGCGCCGCCGGCCCAGGTGATGGCCTTGCCGGTGAACCGGTCGGGATAATCCGCGGTCTGGTGGAGCTGCACCAGACCCACCCCCTTGGCCACCAGGGCATCGATCTGCTCGGCCCTGCCCCGGGTGATGGCCTGGTGCTTGTCCGCCCCGTCAAAAAGGAACACCACCGCGGCCAGATCGGCCCAGGATTCCGCCTTGGCGGGCCAATCGAGGGCCAGCACGGGCGCCACATCCCGGGTTTTACGCACCGACTGCATCAGTTCGACGCAGTCGGGAATGTAGTCATGCTCCCCCGGCTTGTAGACGGAGGTGCCGGCGATGAACAGGATCTTGGTCTTGCCCTTGCCATCCACCACCTCCTCCACCTGCGCGCCGGCGGGGACGCGCCCCTGGGCCCAGGCAAGCGAGGCGAATGCCAGCAAGGCCGGCAGGGTCAGGCGGAACATGGCTGGGCTCTCCCGGAACCGGTCACACGTTCGACAGGAAGTGGGTGATGTCGCCATCCTGCATCACGTAGTCCTTGCCGCAAACCTTCAGCTTGCCGGCGGCGCGGATGTCCTTTTCGGTCTTGTAGGTTTCCAGGTCCTCGAGGGTGTAGATCTCGGCCCGGATGAATCCCTTCTGCAGGTCGGTGTGGATCACGCCGGCCGCCTCGGGCGCGGTGGCCCCCACCGGGATGGCCCAAGCGCGCACTTCCTTCTCGCCGGCGGTGAAGTAGCTCTGGTAGCCCAGTACGCGGTAGGCCTCGCGGGCCAGGGCGGCCAGGGCCGGCTCGGCGATACCCGCGCTGGCGAGCATCTCGCCGCGGTCGGCCTCGTCCAGCTCGGCGATCTCCGCCTCCAGCTTGGCGCACACCGGCACCACCCCCGCGCCCACCTTCGCCGCGTGCTCGCGCACACGCTGCACCAAGGGGCCCTTACCCTCCAGGTCGCCCTCGTCCACATTGGCGATGTACAGGATTTTCTTGGCGGTCATCAGCCCGAAGCTCTTCACCGCCTTGGCTTCCCCCTCCGCCAGTTCCAGCGTGCGCAGCGGCTGGTCCTTCTGGATGTGCGCCAGGCACTTCCTGGCGGCCTCGGCGCGCTCCTTCGCCTCCTTGTCGCCGCTCTTGGCGGCGCGCTCGGCCTTGGGCAGGGCGTTCTCCAGCGCCTGCATGTCGGCCAGCATCAATTCAATCTCCACCACCTCGATGTCGGTGAGGGGATCCACCTTGCCGGACACGTGGATCACATTCGAGTCCTCGAAGCAGCGAACCACCTGCAAAATTGCATCCACCTCGCGGATATGGCTCAGGAACTTGTTCCCCAGCCCCTCGCCCTGGCTGGCCCCCTTGACGATGCCGGCGATGTCCACGAGCGTCAGGGCGCTGGGGATCACCTTCTGCGGGGGGATGAACTTGGTGATCCGCGCCAGGCGCGGGTCCGGCACCGGCACGATCCCCTCGTTGGGCTCGATGGTGCAGAACGGGTAGTTCGCCGCCTGGGCCTGCTTGGAGCTGGTGAGCGCGTTGAACAGCGTGCTTTTGCCCACATTGGGCAGCCCGACGATACCGGCCTTCATTGCAACATTTCCATGAATAAAACAAGCGTGCTTTCAGGGCCAAAAAGCCATGATAGCACCTGCTGAATGCCCTGAAAAAGGCGGCTTGGAAAGCCGGTCAGCGGGTTTTCCGCCGCCACGCGTCCGCCAGCACCGCCAGCACGATCACCGCACCCGTCACCAGCCGTTTCACCGGGTCGGCGGCCCCCACCTGGGCGAGGCCGGTCTGCAGCACCGCGATCACCAGCACCCCCAAAAACGACCCCAGCACCGATCCACGGCCGCCCGACGGACTGGCCCCGCCGATCACCACCGCCGCGATCGCCCCCAATTCCATGCCAATCCCTGCGTTCGGGTCGGCCGAACCCAGGCGCGCCGTCTGGAACAGTCCCGCCAGGCCCGCCAGCACCCCGCATAGCGCGAACGCGATGATCCGCACAGCTTTCGGGTCCACACCCATCCGCCAGGCCGCCTGGTCGTTCTCCCCCACGGCCACCAAACGGCGGCCCAACGTGGTCAACGATTGCAGGGCCTGCCCCGAAAGAACCAACAGTCCCGCCAGCAACGCCGACGGGCTCAGGTGCAGCCCGGCAAACGGCACGCTCAAGGCTTCCAGCCCATCCCCCAGGTACCGGGTCTGGCTGCCGGAAAGCCAATAGGCCCCGCCGCGGGCGGCCTCCAGCATGCCCAGGGTGACAATGAACGACGGGATGCCCGCCAAAACGCTCACCGTGCCGTTGAGCAGGCCGCACCCCGCCCCGACCACCAGGGCCGTCAGGCATCCCGACCAGACCGGCCAGTTCCATTCGCCCAGGCAGCACCCGAGGACCGCGGTGGACAGCCCCACCACCGACCCCACCGACAGGTCGATGCCACCCGCCACCATCACTAGGGTCATACCGCAGGCCAGCACGGCCAAATCGGGGATCTGGTTACCCAAGAGGGCAAGGGTGGCGGTGGACAAGAACCGGGGCTGCAGCCAGCCGAAGCCGGCGACCATCAGGGCCAGCACCAGCAGCAACCCGCCCACCTGGCCAGGGGAGAACACGGACCCTCCGGCCCCCTCCCGGCGGCTCACGGCAGTTTCTCGCGCGTGATCAGGTCCACGGGGGTTTCCTTGTCGCTGTCACCGACTTTGTCATCCAGCAAGGCCAGCGCGATCTCGATACCGAAAACCGCCAGTTGGTCGCCATGCTGGTCGCCGGTGGCCACAATCTCCCCGGCCTTGATGGCGGCCTGCACCGCGCTGATGTTGTCGAAACCGACAATCTGCACCTTGCCCGCCTTGCCGGCCGCCTTCACCGCCGCCAGGGCCCCCAGGGCCATGTTGTCGTTGCAGCAGAAGAGCGCCTTCAGGTCCGGGTGGGCAGTCAACAGCGAGGCGGTCACCTGGTTGGCCGGCCCGGTCTCCCACTGGGCCGACTGCGTTTTCACCAGCTTCAATCGCGACTGGAAAATCGCCTTGCCGAAACCGTCGCGACGCTGCTGGCTGTTGAACGAGGTGACCACCCCCTCCAAGATCGCCACCTCCGAACCGGGGGCCAGCTTGTCCGCCAGGTACTCGCCCACCTTCTGCGCCCCCGCGCGGTTGTCCGGGCCCACGAACGGGATCTTCAGCTTCAGCTTGTCCAGCACTTCCGCGTCGAGCTTGTTGTCGATGTTGACGATCCGCACCCCCTGGTCGGCCGCCCGCTTCAGCGGGATGGCCAGGGCCTTGGAGTCCGCCGGTGCGATGACGATGGCATCCACCCCCTGCGCCACCATCTCGGCCACCAGCGCCGATTGCCGCGTGACATCCCGCTCGTCCGGGATGCCGTTGACGATCAGCTCGTATTTGCCGGCGTTGGCGGCCTGGTGCTTTTTGGCCCCTTCGGCCATGGTGCCGAAAAACTCGTTCGCCAGCGATTTCATCACCAGGGCGATTTTAGGCTTGGCCGATTTGTCCCGCCTGGCCGCCGGACCCGGCTGGCTGCCGCACCCGGTCAGCCCGACTGTGGCGCCCCACGCCACAACCGCCATGCTGCCCAAGGTCGCCCGGCGTGACGGATTGTTATGGCTTGCATGCATCAGGTGTCTCTCCAGCGGCTTTACCGGCTTCAGCCGGCCAGCAGGGTTTCCATTTCCTCGCGCGTGGGCAGGGACGGTTGCGCCCCCGCCCGGCTGGCAGCCACACCGCCCGCCGCATTGCCCGCCCGGATCGCCTCCGGCAGGGTAGAGCCGTGGACCAGGGCCAGGCCCATGGCCGCGACAAACGCGTCCCCCGCGGCGGTGGCATCCACCGCCTTCACCGGAAAGGCGGCCACGGTGTGGAAGGTCCCGTCCAGATCCAACCCAATCGCCCCCAGGGCCCCCAGCGTGATCACCACGCGCTTGGCCCCGCGGCCCCGCAACTGCTCGGCCGCCCGTCGGGCCGTGCCCTCATCCGCAACCGGCAAGCCGGTCAGGTGGGCCGCCTCGCTTTCGTTGACGCACAGCACATCCGCCAAAGAAAGATCCACCTCCAGGGCCCCGGGAATCGGCGCCGCGTTCAGCACACTGAACACCTTGTTTTCACCAGCCACCTGCAGCGCGGCCTGGATGGGCTGCTGCGGCGTCTCCAGTTGCACCAGCAACAAGTCGCTGGTGGCGATGCCGCGCTCCGCCCGGCGGATGTCCTCCACCCCCAAGTGCCCGTTGGCCCCCGGCACCACGATGATGGTGTTCTGGCCACATTCCTCCACGGCGATGAGGGCCGTCCCGCTGGTCACCCCGTTGGTCTCGGGGATATCCCCGGTATCCACGCCGTTGGCTTCCAACTGTTGCCGAAGCAGGATGGAGGGCGGGTCGTCGCCCAGCCTCCCGATCATCCGCACCACGCCCCCCAGGCGGGCCGTGGCGACTGCCTGATTCGCCCCCTTGCCGCCAGGCACGCGCTCCAGTTCATTTCCCAAAATCGTCTGACCGGGTTTGGGCAGTTCCCGCACCCGCAGGACCAGGTCTAGATTGATAGATCCGACCACCGTGACGATTTTCCGTTTGGGCAACGCCGGTTGCGACATGGGCCTATTTTGCCTCCCCTTCCTTCGCGGCCGGGGAAACCGGCGGCTCACTGCACAGGTGGCTGAATGCCTCGCGCGTGCGCGCAGCCTGCTCCCGGCTCACGGTGAGGTAGCGGTCCCGCCCGTTCGGCTCCTCGGTGAAGACGGTTTCCCCGTCTTCCTTCACCGTCACCCGCCCCGGCTTCGACACCCCGAAGTACCCGCGCTCGGGCCGCGCCACAAACAGCGCGCTGGTCAAATCCCAGCACGGCCGGTTGTGGGGTGGCGGCTCGTAAACGATGTACGATTCCGCTACCAGGTGCTTGGGCGTGTACGCGAAGTCACGCAGGATGCTCTCGGCCGGGTAGGTGACCGCCAAGCCCACCTCGAAGCCACTCCAGTAGATGGGGGTGGGCCACTTCTCCGCCAGTTTCCGGCAGGAGGGGATATCCTCCACCACGTTGTATTCCCGGTGGATCTTGCCATCGATCTTCTGGAACGCACCGGCCATGATCGACAGTTCCTTCACTTTGGCCTTCACCAAGTCCGCGCCACCCAGCGAGGCAATACCATCAGCGGGGCTGTCCAGCAGGCGCGCCAGGTTCGTGGAAAAACCCACCTGCACCACCGAGACCGACTTGTCCTCCGCCTTGGCCAGCGTCTGCCGGAGCACCGTCACCGCATCGGGTACCTGACCGGCGTCCCCCAGCGTGGCCGCCACTGGGTACAGGTGCCTGCCGTTCTCCTTACGCTCCACCAAAGGGAGGAATTTGCCCGCCTCGCGTGTTTTGCCGTCACGCACCACGCCGATGGGAATCCCCGGCCGACGGTAATACGTGTTCAAGGCGCTCACATACCGCGCCGCCAGAGGATGGTCCTTGGTGATGGTGACCGCCAGCAAATCCACTTCCTTGCGGTTGGCCAGGCTATGCAGCATCGCCATGGCCAGCACATCGTCGCAGTCGTTGCCGATGTCGGTGTCGAAAATCACCGGCACCGGGCGAGCGGGTGCCATCGGGGCCGGACCGCCCGGGCCGGGTTCCTTCCCCGCCCCCTGCCCGTACCCAAGGCTGGTGAGCGCCATGAACCCCGCTACCACCCAGCCGCTTTTCCATCGGTCCATGGACTCGATCCCCCGGGGTTTTCCCCTCTCTTGCCTTACGGCCCCACCTTAACCGAAAAAACCACGGTTTGCCCTGTTTTTCAGGCGGCTGGATCATTCCCAGCCCAAACCCCCAAGCCTGCCAAAAATTACGCCAACCAACCGGGCATGCCTGCTGGAAAGGCCTTTTTCATTCCGGTAGATTAAGTGAAGCTTTGCCCCGTTTTGAAATCACGAACCGTGAGGTTTTTCCCATGCGTAGTTGCCTGGCCCTGGCCCTGTGCGCCGCCTGCCTGGCCGTGCCCCTTTTTGCCGAAGACTGGCCCCAATGGCGCGGCCCCAACCGCAACGACCAGTCCTCCGAGACCGGCCTGAAAAAGTCTTTCGACGGCAAGGCCCCGCCCGTTGTCTGGGAAATCAAGAATGCCGGCGTCGGCTACTCGGGCCCATCCATCCACAAGGGCAAGGTCTACCTGGTGGGTGCCACCAGCTACGCCAGGGATGCCGCGGAGCTGATCAAACCATCCATCCACAAGGGCAAGGTCTACCTGGTGGGTGGCACCATTGAGGCCCAGAAGGAAGAGCCCAAGGAAAAGAAGGAAGAACCCAAGGGCAAGGGCCGTCGGGGCGGTGCCGGACAGAAGCATGTCGACGAGGTCTTCTGCCTCGACGAGGCCAACGGCAAGGAACTCTGGCGGGTGAAGGTCGGCAAGGAATACGAGGACAACGGCTCCGACTCCAACTGGGGTGGCGGCCCCCGTGGCAACCCCACCATCACCGAGGACGGCCACCTCTACGTCCTCGGCATCCGCGGCGATGTCTTCTGCCTGAAGGCCGCCGATGGCTCCCAGGTCTGGACCAAGAACTACGAGAAGGACCTGGGCGGCAAGCTGATGAGCGGTTGGGGCTTCAGCGAATCCCCCCTGGTGGACGGTGACAAGCTCGTCTGCGTGCCCGGCGGCGACAAGGGCACCCTCGCCTGCCTGAACCGCAAAAACGGCGAGGTGATCTGGCGCTCCACCGACCTGAAGGACGCCGCCGGCTACTCCAGCGTGGTCAAGGCGAACCTCTCAGGCGTGGACCAGTACGTCGTGCTTACCGGCGGCAATGTGGTCGGCGTGGCCGCCGACACCGGCAAGCTGCTCTGGAGCTATGACTGCAAGGACCGCTACCGCGTGGCCGTGATCCCCACCCCCGTCATCGTCGGCAAGGACATGGTCTACGCCACCTCCGGCTACGGCGCCGGCTGCGACCTGATCAAGATCACCGGCGACGCCTCCGCCCAGAAGGCCGAAAAGGTCTTCTCCAACCGCGACCTGGCCAACCACCACGGCGGCGTGATTTTCAAGGATGGCTACATCTACGGCCACGGCGACGGCAAGGGCTGGATCTGCCAGGACACCAAGGATGGCACCACCAAGTGGTCCAGCCGCGGCGCCAAGGCCCCCGAGAAGGGCTCGGTCACCTATGCCGATGGCGCACTGTTCTGCTACGGCGAGGATTCCGGCACCCTGGTGGTGGTGGAAGCCAACCCCAAGGAGTACAAGGAGCTGGGCCGTTTCAAGATCACCGGCGAAACCAAGCTGCGCCGCCCCAGCGGCAAGTTCTGGACCCACCCAGTGATCGCCAACGGCAAGCTGTACCTGCGCGACCAGGACCTGCTGTTCTGCTACGACATCTCGGGCAAGTGATTAGCGCTTGAACTCTCGCAAAATTCCATGGGCCGGCCCCTAGTGGGCCGGCCCTTTCCGCATCCCAATCCAAAGGGCTTCCACCATGCGTCATCACCTGCTTGCCTTCGGCCTGACTTTGCTGGCCGTCACCCTCGCCCCGGCGCGCGACCGGTGGACCCCTGAAAAAGCCCGGGAGTGGTGGAAGAACCGCGGCTGGGTGTCAGGTGCCAACTACCTGCCCAACAACGCAATCAACCAACTGGAAATGTGGCAGGCTGACTCGTTCGATCCCGCCACCATCGACCGCGAACTCGGCTGGGCCCGCGACCTCGGCTTCAACAGCATGCGGGTTTTCCTGCACCACCTGCCCCACGAGCAGGATCCCGCCGGTTTCCTGGACCGGGTGGACAAGTTCCTGGCCATCGCCGCCAGGCACAAGATCGGCGTGCTGTTCGTCCTGTTTGACAGCTGCTGGGATCCCAACCCCATCCTGGGCAAGCAGCGTGATCCCAAGCCCGGCGTGCACAACTCCGGCTGGGTGCAATCCCCCGGCGCCCGCGATCTGGTGGATGCCAAGCGCCATGTTGTGCTGGAGCAATACACCCGCGGCGTGATCGGCCGCTTCAAGAACGACCCCCGCGTGGACGGCTGGGACATCTGGAACGAACCCGACAACCAGAACGACAACAGCTACGGCAAGAACTGGCTGAAGCAGGAACCCGCCCGCAAGGTGGAGCGGACGCTGGAACTGCTCACCCAGGCGATGCGCTGGGCTCAGGAATCCGACCCCACGCAGCCGATCACCTCGGGCGTCTGGATCGGCCAGTGGCCCGAGGACGGCAAGCTCTCCCCCACCGAGCGGGTGCAGATCGACCAGTCCGATGTCATCTCCTACCACAGCTACGATCCACTCGACCGCTCCCGCAAGTGCGTGGAGAACCTGCGCCGCTACAACCGCCCGATCCTCTGCACCGAGTACATGGCCCGCCCGCAGGGCAGCACCTTCGACCCCATGCTGGGCTACCTGAAGGAACAAGGGGTGGGCGCCTACAACTGGGGCTTCATCGAGGGCAAGTCCCAAACCAACTACCCGTGGGACTCCTGGCAGAAACCCTACAAGACCGAACCCCCCGTCTGGTTTCACGACATCCTGCGCACCAACGGCAAACCCTACCGCCAGGCCGAGGTGGAGTACATCCGCAAGGTGACGGGGGCAGCGAAGTGACCGGCTGGAAAGGGTTCGCCATGCTGCGAAAGTTTTGGCGAACCCTACCTAAATCCCCACCCGCTCCGGATGGCTGTACACATTCATGCTTCCCGGTTTGGCGAATCCCACCAGCGTGATCCCGTGCTCCATTGCCAGGTCCACCGCCAAGCTGGTGGGTGCCCCCACGGCGGCGATGAGCGGAATGCCAGCCACCGCCGCCTTCTGGATGATCTCGTAGCCCACCCGGCCAGAGATCGCCAGAATCTGATCCTGCAAGGGCATGACGCTCCCCAGCAGGCTGGCACCGATCACCTTGTCCAGCGCGTTGTGCCGGCCCACATCCTCGCGCAACAGGACCAGCTCCCCGGCAAGGTTGAACAGGCCCGACGCGTGCACCCCCCCCGATTGGGCGAAAAGCCCCTGGTGGTTCCGGGCCTGCGCCAACATGGCGGTGATCCGCTCCGGGCTCACGGTCCAGTCCGCCCAGCTTCCGGCGCCCTTCACCGCCAGCGACTCGATCGATCGCTTGCCGCACGCGCCGCAACTGGAGGTGCTGTAAAAAAAACGCTCGATGCCGCGGCCCCGCGAGGGCGTCTCCAGCCGCACATCCACCACGGTTCCGCCCATGTCGTCCCGGGGCGCATCCTCCACCCGCTCCACCGCCAAAACTTCCCGGGCGGCGTCGATCACCCCTTCGCTGTACAGAAACCCCGTGACCAGTTCCCGGTCTTCCAGCTCCCCTCCGGGCGTCCGCATCAGCACCGCGGCGGGGCGCCCGTGCAGGCGGATTTCCAGCGGTGCCTCCACCGCCACCCAGTCGCCCTCGGCGGGCCCGCAAGCCGCGCCGTCCCGTACCCGGTGAACCGGTCGCCGGCTCAATCCGGTGTGTTCCTCCCGGTGGCTCGTTTCCCTGTCCATCCATTCACCCGGTTAGCCTTGGGGACTGTTTGGCCCCATCCTACCGCCCAATCAGCACTTGTGACGATGTACGCCCACCCAATGCGGCCATATTCGCTGTTTGGACCGGGCGCTTGGACCGATTAGAATCAAGTCATACCCCGGATTGGAATGGGCATCGGCCCCATCCCCCGGACCCGCCCGAAGAGGTGAGCCATGATCAGCAAAAAAGCGCGCCCCGGTCGCCCCCGCCTCACCCACCCCCTGATCCGTGAAGCCACCGGCTTCCGCCAGGCCACCTGGGACGAGGCGCTCCAGCGCATCGCCACCGCCCTGAAGGACAACCGGGCCCGCCAAGGCGACAAGGCCTTCGGCATCTTCAGTTGCTCCAAGAGCACCAACGAGATGAACTTCGTGGCCCAGAAGTTCTGCCGGCAGGTGATGGGCAGCAACAACATCGACAGTTGCAACCGTACCTGACATGCCCCGAGCGTCGTCGGTCTGGCGACAGTTTTCGGGATGGGTGGCGGCACCAACAGCTACAGCGAGATCGAGGAGACCGATGTCATCCTCCTGTGGGGCTCCAACGCCCGTGAGACGCACCCGATCTTCTTCCACCACCTGCTGAAGGGCGTGCACAACGGCGCCCGCCTGTTCGCGATCGACCCGCGCCGAACCAGCTCCGCCCGCTGGGCGGACACCTGGGTCGGCCTCGATGTCGGCACCGACATCGTCGTCGCCAACGCCATGGGCCGCGAGATCATCGCCCAAGGCTGGCTCCATGACAAATTCATCCGCCACGCCACCACCGGCTTTGAGGCGTACAAGGAATCGGTCGAACCGTTCACGCTGGCCGAGGCCGAGCGCCTAAGCGGCGTGCCGGGTCACATCATCCACGCCATGGCCAAGGCGTACGCCACCGCCAAAAACGCGATGATCTGCTGGACCCTCGGTATCACCGAGCACCACAACGGCGTCGACAATGTCTCCTCGCTGATCAACCTCGCCCTGCTCACCGGCCATGTCGGCCGCCATGCCAGCGGCCTCAACCCGCTGCGGGGCCAGAACAATGTGCAGGGCGGCGGCGACATGGGAGCCCTGCCCGACCGCTTCCCCGGGTTCCAGCATGTCGAGTTGGAGGCCAACCGCCTGAAGTTCGAGAAGGCCTGGAACACCAAGCTGCCCCCCAAGCGCGGCTGGAACCTCACCGGCATGCTCAACGCCATGGGCACCGGCGAACTGACGGCCCTGTTGATCCTGGGCGAAAACCCGCTGCAATCCGAGGCGGACCGCCAGCACGCCGAGCACGCCCTGCGCAACCTCCGGTTCTTGGCCGTGCAGGACCTCACCCTCACCCCCACAGCCGAGCTGGCCCATGTGGTCCTGCCCGCCGCCGCCGGCTGGTGCGAGAGCGACGGCACCTTCACCAACAGCGAGCGCCGGGTGCAGCGGGGCCGCAAGGCCCTCAACCCGCCGGGCGAGGCGCGCGACGATGCCCGAATCCTGTTCGATCTGGCCCGCGTGATGGGCCACGACTGGGGCGAGTACAGCGCCGAAAAAGTCTGGAACGAGCTGCGGTCGCTCAGCCCAGTGCACGCCGGCATGAGCTACCAGCGCCTCGAACAGGAAAACGGCCTACAATGGCCCTGCTACGACGAGGCCCACCCCGGCGAGATGTTCCTGCACAGCCGGCTGTGGGAGGAACCCCTCCACGGCCCTCCCGTCGCCTTCCAGGTCGTCCACCATTCCCCGCCCGTGGAACCCCTCACGGCAGAGTTCCCCCTGCGTCTCACCACCGGCCGTCGCCTCGATGACTACAACACCGGCGTGCAGACCGAGGGTTTCGAGTCGCCGCTACGCCGCGGCGAGACGCTCGACCTTTGCCCGGAAGACGCCCGCAAGCTCGGCATCTCCGATGGCGAGGTGGTGCGCGTGGTCTCGGCGCGCGGCTCCATCCACGCCCCGGTGCGCCTCACCCACAGCCTGCGCCCCGGACTCGCCTTCATGACCTTCCACTTCCAGGATTCGGTCAACACCAACATCCTCACCATCGACGCCACCGACCCGCGCTCGGGCACCGCCGAATTCAAGGCCTGCTCCATCCGCGTGGAAAAGCTCGCCTCGCCCACCCCGGTCTGACAGGAATCACCGCATGGACATCAAGGTGAACGGCCCGGAGCCCACCGCCGCGGAACGCGAGGCGGTGGACGCGGTGTTGGGCCCGCCCGTATCCGCCTGGTCCGGCGGCAAGCGCGACCTCGGCAAGGAAGGCCGCATCACCCTCCTCGGTGGCAACGAGGCCCGGGCCCAGCGCCATCTCCTGCTCCCCGCTCTGCATGGCGTGCAGGACCGCTTCGGCTGGCTGCCCCCCGGGGCCCTCGCCTACCTCGCCAACCGCCTCACTGTGCCGCCCGCCGAGGTCCACGGTGTGGCCACCTTCTACCACATGTTCACCCACCGGGGCGGCGCCCCGATCCATGTCCATGTCTGCGACGACATCGCCTGCCGCCATCGGGGCGGCCTGGATCTGCTGAAAAAATTGCGGCAGCAACACACTGGATCCAAAACGGTGGAGGTGCACCCAAGCCCCTGCCTGGGACTGTGCGAACGGGCACCCGCGGCCCTGGTGTTGCGGGCGGGCAAGCCCGCCCAAGGCTGCGCGGTGGGTCACGCCACAACGGAATCAGTTGCCGCCGCATTAAAGGCCGACAGCTTCCCCGATGCGGGCACCGACTGGCTGCAGAGCGCGGTGCCCCAAGGCGGCCAACCCTCGGCGAATCTGGGCCTATTGGCCCGTGTCGGTACATCAGACCCGGCCAGCCTGGCCGATTACCAGGCCACCGGCGGTTTCGCCGGACTCAAGCGGGCCCTGCAATTGGGCTCGGAAAAGACCATCGCCGAGGTCACCACCTCCGGCATCGTCGGCCGCGGCGGGGCAGCCTTCCCCACCGGCCGCAAGTGGGAGGCAGTCGCCCGGGCGACCGACCCGGTCCGCCATGTCGTCTGCAACGCTGACGAATCCGAACCGGGCACCTTCAAGGACCGGGTGGTGATGGAGGGAGATCCGTTCGCCCTGGTCGAGGGTATGACCATCGCCGGCCTGGCCGTGGGAGCTCAAAAAGGATTCCTCTACATCCGCGGTGAATACCCGCTGGCGATCCGCCGCATGCAGCACGCCATCGACCAGGCGACCGGCGCCAACCTGCTGGGTGACAACATCCTGGGCAGCGGCAAGAGTTTCCACATCGAGATCCGCCGCGGCGCGGGCGCCTATATCTGCGGCGAGGAAACCGCCCTCTTCAATTCCATCGAGGGCCAGCGGGGCGAGCCCCGCAACAAGCCCCCTTTCCCGGTACAGCACGGGCTCTTCAACCAGCCCACCGTCATCAACAACGTCGAGACGCTGGCCAACATTCCCCTCATCCTGCGCGAGGGCGGGGCCGCCATCGCCGCCCTGGGCACACCGGGCTCCAAGGGCCGCAAGCTGTTCTGTGTCTCGGGCGATATCGCCAGGCCGGGCGTTTATGAATTCGTCTTCGGCATCACGCTGCGCCAATTGATCACGCAGGCGGGCGGGGTTCCCAACGGGCGCGCCGTCCAGGCGGTCCTGCTCGGTGGCGCAGCCGGCGCGTTTGTCGGCCCCGACCAGCTCGATGTGCCCCTCACCTTCGAGGGAACCCGCGCCATCGGGGCCACGCTGGGCTCCGGTGTGGTCATGGTCTTCGACGACACGGTCGACCTGGGTGATACCCTGGTCCGCATCGCCGCCTTCTTCCGCGATGAATCCTGCGGCCAGTGCGTCCCCTGCCGGGTGGGCACCACCCGCCAGGAGGAACTGGTCCAGCGCCTTCGAAGGGGCAAGCCCCTGGGCACCCCGGCCGATGAAACCGCGCTGCTGGACGAGATCAGCCAGGTGATGCGCGACGCCTCCATCTGCGGCCTCGGCCACACCGCCTCCAGCGCCCTGCAATCCGCACTCAAGCTGTTCGGAACCAAAATCCTGTCGGGCCCATCCGCGGAGAAACACCATGGCTGAACCGTTCCGCGAACCGGAGATGTGGTTCCACGCGCCTCCCCGGCCAAGCCGCATTCCCCTGCCGCCCGTGCGGGAGGAGAAACCCCCGGTCGAGCTGACCGTGGACGGCCAAACAATCCGGGTTCCCGAGGAAGCCACCCTGCTCGACGCCTGCAAGGCCCGCGGGCTCGACACCCCCACCGTCTGCTTCCACCCCAACTTCACGCCGGTCAATGTCTGCCGGGTCTGCGTGGTGGAGCTGGAGGGTTCCCGCACGCTGGTGCCGTCCTGCTCGCGCAAGGCCGAACCCGGCATGGTGGTGAAGACCGACAGCGCCCGGGTAAAGACTTCCCGCAAGATGGTTCTCGAATTCCTCGCCTCCTCGGTGGACCTGTCCACCGCGCCGGAACTGCAGGCCCGCTGCCAGGAATATAGGGCCCAACCGGATCGCTACGGCCAGCCCGAACCCGCCCACCCCGCCGGCGAACGGGATGGTCGCTGCGCCGGCCACCACCACATACCCTCAGGCCAGCAGGCCCAGCGTGTCGCCCAGCCGGTCAAGGTGGACAACCCCCTCTACGTGCGCGACTACGCCAAGTGCGTGCTCTGCTACAAGTGCGTGCAGGCCTGCGGGGACGAGGCGCAAAACACCTTCGCCATCGCCGTGGCCGGCCGCGGCTTCGACGCCCGCATCTCCACCGAGAACGCCGTCCCCCTGCCCGATTCCGCCTGCGTCTACTGCGGCAACTGCATCGGCGTCTGCCCCACCGGCGCGCTGATGTTCAAGAGCGAGCATGACATGCGCGAACAGGGCACTTGGGATGAAAGCAGGCAGAAGCAGACCGACACCATCTGCGGCTACTGCGGCGTGGGTTGCACCCTCACCTTGCATGTGCAGGACGACACCATCGTGAAGGTCACCTCCCCCGCCGATGTCGACATCACCCGAGGCAACCTCTGCATCAAGGGCCGCTTCGGGTTCGAGGGGATCAACAACCGATAGCAAACTCAACGATAAAACCCCGGCCCGCATTCCCGGACCGGGGTCGTTTCCAAAAACAAAAGGGCTTTTACTTCCAGTCATCCGTCCGGAACGGATAAGCCGGCAGCCCCTCCTTGTTGGTCAGGCTCGGCTCGGCCAACTCGTCCCACGCGAACCGCACGGCGGCGATCTCACCGACGCCCTCGGCGCTCACCACCACCTCATTCCCCTCAATCACCGCCTTGGCCGGCACAAACTTCTTGTCCGGCCCGGCCACGCTAAAGTGGCTCACGGCGGACCCGAAACGGGTGGTCAGGCCGCTATCGGCGGCATCAAAGCTGATGCGGGCCTTGCCCCCCTCCAGCTTCACCGCCTTGAACATCGGGCCATACAGGGCCAGCCCCTGTTTGCCGTAGGTCCTGGCCAGGGCGATATTGGCCAGTCGACGGCCCACCTCCTGCTTGTTGGTCGGGTGGATGTCGTTGATGTTGCTGATGTCAGTGGTCTGGGCCATGCCGGTTCCGGGGATCTTCAGGGCCGCCATCTGCGCCTCCCACAGGAAGGGCAAACCGGTGCTCTTGTAGCGGTAGGGCGCGATCTGCACGAAATAGAACGGCATCGCCTCATCGTTCCACAGCTTGCGCCAGCCGTTGATCAGCGCCTTCATCTTCTCGGCGTACAGCATCCCCTCGCCGTTGTTCGACTCCCCCTGGTACCACAGGGCGCCGCGGATGCCATAGGGCACGAACGGCGCGATCATGCCGTTGTATAGCGCCAGGGGCGTCTGAAAGTTGATGTTCCCCTTGTCGTCCTTGGTGGGGAAGGTGTCCAGCTTGTCGGCGATCTCCTTCAGCGCCGGCACGCTCCGGAAACCGTCAGGCGTGGTCCACGGCTCAATCCGCGTGCCGCCCCAGTTCGACCCGATCAGGCCCACCGGCACATTGGCAAAATCCTGGTCCTTGCGCAGGTTCAGCGCAAAGAAATAACCCACTGCAGTGAATTCGCCCACCGTCTTCGGGGAGGCCACTTCCCAGCCTTTTGTGGGCACATCGGTCTCCGCCTTGGTGGAGGGCCGGTGCGGGATCTTGATGTGGCGGATCAACGGGTGGTTGCCGTTCAGCTTCTCCTCGGTCGGGTAGGCCGAGATGTTGACCGTCCACTCCATGTTCGACTGGCCGCTGCACAGCCACACCTCGCCCACCAGCACGTCGGTGAAGTTCTTCTCGGTGCTGCCCTTCACCGCCAGCGTCTGGCCGTTGGCGTTCGCCTTCTGGGCCGGAAGGCTCACCGACCACTTGCCCTGGTCATCCGCCTTGGCGCTGGCTTTCGCCTCCCCCAGGCTCACCGTCACCTCGGCGCCGGGATTGTCCCAGCCCCACACGGGGATCGGCTTGTCCCGCTGCAGCACCATGTGGTTGCTGAAAATCGATGGCAGCTTCACCTCGGCGCTCGCCGGGGCGGCCAATCCCAGGCACGCCGTCAACACCAAACCCAAACCGCGCATGCGGATCATCGATGGATACTCCCAACTGGAAATCGATTCAGGGCAACACCCCGAAGATGGCCCGATTCTAAGGCAGCCACCGCCGTGGTGTGAGGGTTTTTGCCGAATTCCCGGATTTTTGCGATTCAGGCAAAAATCAGCCTATTTCCGCAGCAATCCAATCTCCCTGGCATCCAGCGCCCGGTCAAAAATCATCAATTCATCCAGATCACCGATGTAATCGATGCCCAGCAGGATGGCGGTCTCCTTCAGGTCCCAGGTGAAACGCATCGGCTGGTTCACCGAGCCCATCGCCTTGCCATCCAGATACAAGATCGCCTGGGCCGCCCCCTCCGCGTTCACCCCCCGGAAGGTGAAGGCCACATGTTTCCAGGCCTGCCTTGAGAAACCCGGCTTCTTCACCGTCACCATGGGGCGTTTTTCCACCGGCCACTTGTCGTACGGGATTTTTTCCGGATTCCAGAAGGCGAAGTCTGAGAAGCATCCCAGCCGGAAGTCGCGCGGCAGATCCTTGTCAAAATCCACCCACAGCGCCCCGTTGTCCCAGGCCTTCTGGGTGATCTGGATCGGGTCGCAATGCCCCGGCTGCAAATCCTTGTCCGGGTCCAGCCGCATCCAGAAGCTCACCGTGCCGGCCCAGTCCCTGGCCTTGTAGGGCATCGATTCCCCCTTGAAGCAAATCACCTGCGGCGACTTCTTGCCGAAGCGCAGGCAATCCCCCCGCACGCCCTCCCCCTTGGCAATGGTCACATCCGCCCGGGCGATTCCCGGCGTCCAATGCTTGCGGGCCAGCGATTCCACCGTGTAAATCCGTCTGTCGCCCGGGGCGACCACCGCGTCCCCATTCCCTTCAAAGCCGGCATGGAAGCGCAGGGATTCCATCAACCGACCCCGGTCGGCCTCCTGGGCTTGGGTCATCGTGGCCAGCAGGGCACCCACCACCACCGGCAAAAATCTGGATAATCGCGCTTTCATGGTGCCCCCTGGGTCGCCAAAAGGATTCCTCCCCAAGCCTACCCGAATTCCAGGCTCATGCGTCAAAAGGACGAATGGCCCCAACACGTCCCTAAATCCTGTCCCGCCAATCCTTTGGGAATACAAGACCCTCTCCCCAATCGATTGTGCCGTCCCATTCGTCTCAAACCTGGGAAAACCCGGCTTGGGGACCTTTTCAACCGGCGGATCCCGGCCATAGAATGGCCCAAGATTTCAGGAGGGTCTGCGATGTCCAACCGTTTTCGTCCCAGGCTGGAAGGCCTCGAAACCCGCAGCGTCCCCGCCAGCCTGTTCGCCTCCGCCCTGGAATGGGTTCCCAACCCGGCGGCCGATGCCCACACGCGGGTGATGGAACAGCAGCCGGAAGCAACCGCCCCGGCGACCGCCGTGCTCTGGGATGTCACCCCGGGCGCCTCCGTGGCCCTTGCCGCCCCTAATGCGGACGATTCGGTGTGGGTCGGTTTCCAGTCGGAACATTTGGGCTATGGCCCTGAGAACCTGCTCACCGATTGGCTGTTCGCCGAGAATTCCCACCAAACGGCCTGAGTGGGACACAGCTTTCGCGGCCGCAACTGGCACGCAGGATCCAAAGACCTTAGTCTTGGGGACAGGAATACCGGGCAAACGGTTTCGCCCGGCCCATCCCCAGGATCCTTTCCATGCGATTCATGCTTGCCCTCACGGCCATGTTGGCCTTGGCCCCCCTGTCCTTCGCCGTGGACCCTCCCCCGGACTATTTCTTCCAACCCAAAGATCGCATCGTCTTCCTGGGTGACAGCATCACCGAGCAGTACCAGTACAGCACCTACGTCGAGCTGTACCTCACCGGGCCGTTTCCCAAGGCGGATTTCTTCTTCCTGAATGCCGGCATCGGCGGCGACACCGCCCAGGGTGGCGCCAATCGCTTCAAGTCCCAGGTGCTGGCTGAAAAACCGAACAAGGTCACCATCAACTTCGGCATGAACGATGGCGGCTACGGCAAGTTCAATCCCGAGGCCAACAAGCGTTTCGTCGAGCGCACCCGTGACATGCTGCGTATGGCCAAGGAAGCCGGCGTGCAGGTGGCGCTGATGTCCCCCAACGCCGTCGATCCCCGCAACAAATCCAACGGCGCGGAATATGTCGAAACCCAAAAGACCTTCTACGCCCCCCTCGCCGGCGTGGCCAAGGAGTTCTCCTACCCCTTCGTGGACCAGTACGCCGTCACCCGCGCCGCGCAGGACCGCATGGCCCTGGACGACCCCAAGGCCGAAAAGGCCAAGCCCTACTACGACGGCTTCCACACCTCGCCCCCAGGCGCCATGCTGATGGCCCACGCCATCCTCACCGGCCTGCGTTCCCCCGCCTTGGTCAGCGACGCGGCCATCGACGCATCCGGTGCCAAGGCCGAGGGCAGGCAATGCGCCATCAGCGATCTGAAGGCCTCAGCGGAGGGTGTCGCATTCACCCGCCTCGACGAGGCCCTCCCTTGGCCCATGCACAAGGATTGGCTGCCCATGCTGCCCTACACCAACCAACTCAAGGACTTGAACTGGTACGGCCTGAAGGTGGACGGCCTGAAGGACGGCACCTACGCGGTGAAAATTGATGGCGAGGAGGTTGGCAAATTCTCCGCCGCCCAACTGGCGGAAGGGGTGAACCTGGGCAATGTCACGGCGGGCGGCGTGTGGAAACACGGCCAGGAACTCTTCCAGGCCATCGAGGCCAAGAACCGCATCGTGCATGGCCGCTTCCGCGGCGTCCACCTGGCCAACATCCCCGACTGGCTGGCCGATATTGGTCGCGAGCGCAAGCCCGCCGAACTGGAGAAGCGCATGGCCCGGATCACCGAGGCCCAGGCCCGGGTGAACAAGCTGGCCCAACCCCGCCCGCACGCCTTCGAGGTGGCGCCGGCGAACTGACCCTTTAGAGACTCACGGACTCTTTGGCGGTCCAAAGGCGGCATACCCGCCTTTGGACCATTTTTCTGCCATTTTCGCGATCACCAGCCGGCCAGCCTCGGTGCCGGCGATATTCACGGTTTCCTGCGGGTCGGCCGTGTGGTCGTACAGTTCGTCAACAGGCTCCTTCAGCGGCCCGCCGCTCCAGCGCACCCACCGATGGGTCGCCGTGCGCGTGGCGATGCCGGTCACGGTGCCTTCCCCCAGTTCGGGGATCTTCTTCACGTAGTTGCTGAAGGCTGCCTCCTTCCACGGGCGGTCCGGGTTGGCCAACAGGGGCGCCAGGCTGGTCCCCTCCAGCTTGTCGGGTGCCTTCAGACCGCACAGATCCGCCAGGGTCGGATACAGGTCCACCAGTTCCACCAGGGCCTTCGATTCCTGACGGGCGGGTTGAGACCCCGGCTTGCGAATGATCAGCGGCACCCGCGTGGCGATCTCCCAATTGGTACGCTTGTTCCAGGTCCCCTGCTCCCCCAGATGGTACCCATGGTCCCCCCACAGCACCACGATGGTGTTGTCCCTCAGGCCGCTGGCATCCAAGGCTTCCAGAACCCGGCCCACCTGGGCATCGGTGTAGCTGACGCAGGCGTGGAACCCGAGGATAAGCCGGATGGCTTTTTCGGCACTCACCGCCGGACCGGTGGCCGGGATGCCCTTGTACCGCCTCAGTTCCGAGGCATCATTCCCGGCGAAGGCTGGCGCCCCGTTGGGATGGCTGCCGTTGGCAGGCATGCGGAACTGGTCCGCACGATACAGGTCCCAGTACTTTTTGGGGGCCACAAACGGCATGTGCGGCTTGTGGAAACCCACCGCCAGGAAGAAGGGTTGGCCCTGGTTGCGGCCGGCATGCTTCAGCGTCTCGATCACCCTGTCCGCGATTTGCCCGTCAAGCAGCGCGTTGTCCGCGACATCTGGGGCCTCCGCCGGCTCATCATCGGAATGGTCGGCCGCCTCCTTGGCCCCAACGGCTTTTTTCGGTGCGGCAGGGGGTTTGGCTGCGGGTGCCTTCGCCGCGTCATCCTTCTTCGAATGCCAGGCGGGCCGGCTCCAGGACTGGTCGTCCTCGTGGTTGCCGTTGGTGATGTGGAAGATCTTTCCAAACCCCAGGGACTGGTATCCCTGTTCCTTGAACATCTGCGGCAGCGTCACCACATCCGGCGCCTTGTCCCGCAGGAACTGGGCCAGGGTGTGGATCTTCAGCGTGGTGGGTCGCCGGCCGGACAGTAACGAGGCACGCGACGGATTGCATAGCGCGAACTGACAGTAAGCCCGGTCAAAACGGATGCCACTTGCGGCCAGTTTGTCGATGTTCGGCGACAACACGGTCTTGTCGCCATAGCAGCCCAGCAGGGGCCGCAGGTCATCCACCCCGATGAACAGCACATTCGGCTTGTCCCCGGCCCGGACCCAGGCGGCTGAAATCCAGACAACCAGGCTGCAAATCAAACGGAACCACCGCATCCGGATTTCCCCCCGGCCGTCACAACACCGGGTCATGCCAGACGGCGCCCGGCAAAAGAACCCCGTTGGCCGCCTCAGGTCCCCAGGTGCCCGGTTTGTACGGATGAACCGGCCCCGGTTCCTTCAGCAGGGGGTCCACCACCTCCCAGGAAGCCTCCACGGCGTCCTGATGGGCGAACAGCGAGGGATCCCCCTCAAGTGCGGCTCCCAGCAACCGCTCGTAGGGTTCAATATCCTCCACGGATTCGTGCGCGACCTTCAGCTCCACGTTCTCGCCCACAAACTCCTGGCCAGGCAGCTTGCACCTCGCCCCCCAGCCGATGATCACATCCGGGCTCAGCCGGAAGCGCACATGGTTCTGCGACTGGCCCAGTTCCTGCCCGCCAAAGCTCGTCTGCGGCGGGTTGCGGAAACGCACCAGCACCTCGGTGCAGGTGACCGGCAGGCTCTTGCCCGCGCGGATGTAGAACGGCACATCCGCCCAGCGCCAGGAGTCCACATACAGCCGCAGCGCGGCAAAGGTCTCCACGCTGCTCTGCGGCGATACCCCGGGCTCGGAACGGTAGCCGTCAAACTGGCCCCGCACCAGGGCCCCCGACTCCAGTGGCCGGATCGCCTCCAGCACCTTGTTCTTCTCGTACCGCAGGCCGCCGTTGGTGTGGCTGGCCGGCGGCTCCATCGCCAGGGTCGCCAGCACCTGCAGCAGGTGGTTCTGCACCACATCCCGTATGCAGCCGGCCTCCTCGTAGAAACGCCCGCGTCCCTGCACACCGAAGGACTCGGCCATGGTGATCTGCACGCTCTCCACATAATTCCGGTTCCACAGCGGCTCCAAAAAGGAGTTGCCGAACCGGAAGTACAGCATGTTCAGCACCGCCTCCTTGCCGAGGTAGTGGTCGATGCGGTAGATCCGGTCCTCGGGGAAGAAGTGGTGCAGCGTGGCGTTGAGGTCGCGGGCGCTGGCCAGGTCGCGCCCGAACGGTTTCTCCACCACCACCCGGGCGTTGTCGCCGCAACCCGAGTTGGCCAGCCCGTCCGCCACGGTGGCGAACATGCTGGGCGGGATGGCCAGATAATGTAGCGGGCTTTTCGCCTGCCCCAAAGCCTTCCGCAACCGGCGGAAAGTCTCCGGATCGAGGTAATCCCCATCGATATACTGCAGGCCCGAGCAAAACCTTGCCACCATCTCCGCCGGCTTTTTCGCGGCCTCCAGGCTGGCCTTCGCCCGCGCCTGGAACTGCTCCAGCGTCCAGTTGGCCTTCGCCACGCCGATCACCGGCACCGTCAGCAAGCCCCGGTGCTGCAGGTCGGCCAGGGCGGGGAAGATCTTCTTGTAGGCCAGGTCGCCCGTGGCCCCGAAAAAGACCAGCGCGTCCGATGCCTTCGTCTCAGCCATTTCCCGTCACTCCCGTTGCCCCTTGCCTATCGTCCACGCCCGCCTTGTCACTTTTTCTCGACATGCCCGCCGAACTGGAACCGCATGGCGGACAGCAGCTTGTCCTGGAATTCCGATTCCCCGCGCGACTGGAACCGCTCGTACAGCGCCGTGGTCAGCACCGGCACCGGCACCCCCTCGTCGATCGCCGCCTTGATCGTCCAACGCCCCTCGCCCGAATCGGAGACCCGACCCGAGAATCCCGCGAGAGTGGGATCCTTCTGCAGCGACGCCGCCGTCAGGTCCAGCAGCCACGAGGAGATCACGCTTCCCCGCCGCCACACCTCGGTCACATCGGCGAGGTTGAAATCGAACTGGTACATTTCCGGGTCGCGCAGCGGGGTGGTCTCGGCGTCCACAGCGTGGTCGCGCTTGCCCACATTCGCCGCGTTCAGCACGCCCAGCCCCTCGGCATACGCGGCCATGATGCCATACTCGATGCCGTTGTGGACCATTTTCACGAAGTGTCCGCCGCCATTGGACCCGCAGTGCAGGTAACCGTCCTCCGCCGTGCCCTGCCCGTCCTGGCGACCGGGCGTGCGCTCGGCGTTGCCCTTGCCCGGGGCCAGCGTCTTGAAAATGGGGTCCAGGTGCTTCACCGCCCCGGGTTCCCCTCCGATCATCATGCAGTAACCGCGCTCCAGGCCCCACACGCCGCCGCTGGTGCCCACGTCCACATAGTGGATGCCCTTGGCCGCCAGCTCCTTGGCCCGACGGATGTCGTCCACGTAGTACGAGTTGCCGCCGTCAATCAAAATGTCCCCCGGCTGCAGGTGGGGCAGCAGGCCGGCGATCGCCTTGTCCACCACCGCCGCGGGCACCATCAGCCACACCGCGCGCGGACCTTTCAGCTTCGACGCCAGGTCGGCTTGGGAGGAAGCCGGCACGGCCCCCTCGGCCGCGAGATCCTGCACCGCCTTGGCTGACATGTCGAACACCACGCACTCATGGCCGCCCTTCATCAAGCGGCGGACCATGTTCGCGCCCATTCGCCCCAAACCCACCATGCCAAGTTGCATCGTTTTTCCCCCAAGGCGTTCCCAAACTGGCAAAGAGCAAATTATAGCTTAAAATATAGCATCTTCAGCCCCATGCAAACCGGGGATTTTCCATGCTTTTCCTGCAACTCTTTCTGGCCTCGGAATCCTGCAGCCAGGCACCCATCCGCAAGGTGGAGCAAATCCCTGATTCGGTCATCGTCCAAAGGGATATCCGTTTCCTCCCAGCGGGTAGGGCGGAAAGGGCCGACATCTACCGTCCGGCGGCCCAAACCCCGTCGGCGAAAAAACTGCCGGCCGTGGTGATCATCCACGGGGGCGGCTTCAACTCGGGCGACAAGGGAAACGCCCGGGAGATCAACATCGGCACCAACCTAGCCCTCAACGGCTACCTCGCCTTAAGCGTCAATTATGTTCTCACCGGGCAAAAGGAGGGCAAAACCTGGCCGGGCCCCGTGCTGGATTGCAAGCGTGCCGTGGTCTGGTTGCGGGAAAACGCCGAAAAACTGGGGATCGATCCCCGACGAATCGGCGTCATAGGGGGTTCCGCGGGAGGAACCCTGGCCGCGTTACTGGCCCTCACAGGTCCCGGTGACGGTTTCGAGCCGGCGGACCTGCCACCCGGCATCGACACGCGCGTCTCCTGCGCCGTTGACCTCTACGGTATCGCCGACATGCTCACCCACCACGACATGCGGACGATGGGCGCCTCCCGAGAGGCCGATCCGGCCATTTACCGGAAAGGCTCTCCCGTGACCTATGCCACCAAAAATGCCAGCCCCCTGCTGATCCTCCACGGCACCGCCGACAAGACCGTGGACATCGAACAGAGCAGGCTTCTCGCGAAGGCCCTGAAAGATGCCGGGGCCCTACACGAGTTGGTGGTCATCCCTGGCGCTCCGCACACCTTCGACCTGCAGCCGAAGCAGCGGGACCTGCGCCCTCTGGTGATCGGTTTTCTCGACCGCCACCTCAAATGACAATCAGGGGAACCGTGTCTGCCGGCCTTCACGACACCCAGTCAAAAAAGCCTTGCTGCTCCAGTTCCCCTCGCAACCGCGACTGCCGTTCCGCGCTCAGGCTCGCGTTGGGCAAACGTGGGCCACCCACCTCCACGCCTAGGAAACCCATGGTCGCCTTGGCGGCGGCCATGTACCCATGACCTGCCAGCACCCGCACGATCAGCGCCGAGCGGTTCTGCTCGGTACGGGCGGCTTCCAAATCGCCCCTTCCGAAGGCCTCCATCAACCTGTGGTAGATGGGGGCCGCGAAATTGTAGGTACTGCCCACCCCGCCCACGCATCCCAGCGCCATGGCACCCAGGATGTACTCGTCGCAGCCGAAAGGCATGTCGTATCGGCCCCCCGCCGCCCGCAGGCATAGTTGGTACGCCATCAGGTCCGGGTTGGAGAATTTGATCCCCGCCAGGGTCTTCACCTTGGCGCCTGCCTGTTCCAGAAAATCAGGCATCGACAGTTGCATGCCGGTCATCGACGGGATGTCGTAGTGGTAGTAGGGCGTCTCCGGCGCGGCTGAGGCGATCTGCGCGCAGCAGTCGATCAGCAGGTCCAGGTTGGCCGGCTTGAAATAGCTTGGTGCCACCGCGGAGATGGCCATGGCCCCCAACTGTCCGGCCTGGGCCGCCAGGTCCCGCGCGTCGGAAACGCAGTTCGACCCCACATGCACGATCAGGCCGAGGGGTGTGCCCCGGGTCACCTCGGCCCAGCGCTGGGCCAGCGCCTTGCGCTCCAGCAGCGTCAGCGAAGAACTCTCACCGGTGGTGCCACCCACAAACGCGGCCCGGACCCGCTGGGCAATCAGGTGCCCCGCCTGTTTCTCGATGGCCCCCAGGTTCAGCGTGCCATCGGCGTGGAAGGGGGTGTGGGTGGCCGCGACAAGACCTACCAGGCGGACTGACATGCTTTTATTTCCGTTGGATTCAATGGCCGCCGGCTTCACAAGCCCATATCTCCGGTGACCGGATCCCCGGCCTTGTTTCACCGCTGGCAACCACCCAAAGGCCCCGCCAGGCCACCACCGGAGCGGTCACCCGGGCAAACGGTAAAGGGTCGGCTGGTTTCCAGGCGTCCAATCCCGGTTTGTACCGCCACATCCCGCGTTCAAACCCGGTGTGTTCCCGGGGATCACGGCCAACTTGCCGTCCATCATCCCCTCCCAACAGCCAAAGGTCCCCCAACCGGAACGGCATCGGGCCCGGTGAGGCCACCAACGCCTTCGGCAAATCTGCCAAACGCTTCCACCCCCGCCCGGGTTGAAACCCCCAGCAGTCCGCCAGGTACTCACGCCTGACGGCCCGTTGTCCCACCGCTTCCAGGGCGGCACCTCCGGCCACCACCACCTGCGAATCGGTGGCACCTGCCATCGCCAGGATCCTTCCCTTGACCGGCAATCTTGGGCCGGGTTGCCAAACCCCGTTCGGCTTCCCCAAATCCAGGGAGAACACCGCATGCATGGCCTCCCCATCCGGGCTTTCCTGGCCACCCGCCACCCACAGGGTATCCCCCAGCAGGGCCCCGCAACCGTTGGCCACCGGCTGCGGCAGGGGAGCCAGGTTCTCCCGCTCCAGGCGGCCATCACGCACCCGCAGACGGAAGCAGGCCCCGTGATGCCCTCCCGCGTCGCTGCCACCCGCGCACACCACCCACCCTCGGTGGCTCACCGACACGCCGTAGCCCAATCCCCCGGACAACGCACCCACCCGGACCCAGGAACCCCCCGGTCGGTCCAGCCACCACACCGAATCGGTCCACACCTTGCGGCCGCCTTCCCAGGGCGGCTTGTCCGGAAAGTGCGCCCCGCCGGCCACGAGCAGGCCGTCCCCGGTCGCGCCGGCGAACGCGCCGGCCACCCCCAACCGGTCCGGCAGGTCCGCAAGCCGCCGCCATGCCTGGCCGTTTGCGGCGGGCAAAAGCGCCGTGGGCAGCGCCATCAGGACAGTCCGGCGCGTCAGATCCATCGTTCACCCGCTCCCCCGTCGAGCAGTTTCCAGCAGACCAGCAGCATGCGCGGCAAATGGAACGGCCCCTTCCACAGGCTACCCTTCAGGGTGGTGGAAAGCCTCCCGTCCCGGTGCAGGTAGCCGAACCATTCCCCGTGTTCCGGATCGGCAAAGTGCTGAAAACTCCAGTCATGCGCCATCTGGTGCCAACGGGCGTGGCGTTCCTCACCCGCCATCAGGTAGGCCATCTGCGTGGCGATGATCGCCTCGCAATGGGGCCACCAGAACTTCATGTCGTGCCAGTACTCCTGCACCGGCAGCCCCTTCAGGTCGCGGAAATAAAACAGTCCTCCATGCTGGTCGTCCCAGCCGCGCTCCCACATCCAGTCCAGGATGGATATGCCCAGTTCGCGCAGGCGCCGGTCGCCCCGGTGCCGGGCCTCACGCAGGATGAACCACGCCGCCTCGATGGCGTGCCCCGGGTTCAGCGTGCGCCCATCGGCGTGGTCCAGGATCTCGCCCTGCAGGCCCACGGTCTCCAGGACCACTTTCAGGTCCGGCTTGATGAACCACCGCTCCATCTGCTGCAGGTTCCAATCCACCCATTCCGAACAGGTCCGTCCCTCCACAAGTCTTTCGCCCAGCGCCGCGCGAATCTCCTGCGCCACCCCCATGCCGATCATGTGCACCCCGATGCCGCGCATCGGCCGCGTGGCTGTCTCCACCTTGGCCGGAGCCGTCCCCGGCACCAGCGACTGCCTGATGTAGGAACTGAAATGCCGGTCCGACTCCTCCGCCGCCCCATCCTCGCCCGACGCCTTGGCCCAAGCGGCCAGCGCGATCGCCGCGAACGCCTCGCTGTAGGCGTACCGCCGCCGGCGCAGGGGTTTGCCTTCCCGGGTCACGGTGAACCAGAGCTTGCCCCCGGGCTCCCCGCCGTGCCGCCGCAGGAAATCGATGCCGGTTCGTGCGGCCTCCAGCCACGCCTCCCGCCTTTCCACCAGGTTGCAGAGCGTGGCGAAAGTCCAGGCGCCCCGCCCTTGGAACCAGATGGATTTGTCCGTGTCCACCACGCTCCCGTCCCGGTCCAGCGCGGTCAGGTACCCGCCCTGTTCCCGGTCGATCCCGTGACGCAGCCAGAACGGGATCACATCCTCCAGCAGGGTGTCCCGGTATCGTTCCGCCAGGGTGGCCTGGCCATTTTCTTGCGACAGCAGGGGCATCTCGTCCACCAGAAGGGCAGGTCAGGGTTGGTATTTGCCGACCAGGCGTTCCGCCTCGGCCAGCGCTGGGGTGCCCGTGAATTCCGGCCGCATTTTCTGCAGCGCCAGCTCCAGGGCTTTCATCAGATCCGCGTTGGCGGCCCTGAAACCGGCACTCGTTGGATCCAGCCCGCCTGGCCGGCGGGCCAGTTGTGCCTCCAGGGCTTTCACCCGCTCCAATGAAACCCGCGCCCGGAGTTCCCGCTGCACCTCGGGGTTTTTCCGGATCGGCCCCATCGTCAGGGTCAACAGGGAGGCCAGGGAGGTGTTCTTCCACCGCTGGGCCATGGCCTCCAGTTCGGTGAACACACGCGCCGGTTCCAGGTCCCGGGCGTTCTGCAGTTCGTCCACCCTGGCCTTGGGGCGGGTCGTGATCTCGCGGATCAGGGCGTCGCGCGCCGACCGCGCTGTCTCCTCCTGCGGGGTCAGCCTTTCCAGCCGCGCCAGGACCACCGCGGGTTTCTCCCCCCGGCGCAGCGCTTCGACGCTCGACCCCACCAGCCGGGCCACCGCCTTGTCCTCGAGGTCAGGCTCCGCCTTGTCGGTCATCTGGCGGCCCAGCAGTTTGCGGACAGCGGACTCTCCATCGTAGGGAGATCCCGAAAACCGTAATTTGCCCTCGCCGTCGAAAACCAGCGCATGGGGCAGGCTGCCCAGCCCCGGGTTGCGCGCCAGCCGGGGGATCATGCTCACGCTCAGGCGGGGAGCCCGGATTTCAGCGGCGCGACGCACCTCCTCGGGTGTCCCCGTCCGGCTGGCGTGGCAGGCCAGCGCCACCAAACCCACCTCCCCCAGTTCAGACTCCAGAGCCGCGACCCGCGCCAGGGCCTGCAGCGCGTCGGGGCTGCGGGTGGTGAACAGCAGTACCATCACCACCCTCCCCTCCATCCGCCGGGGTTCCGGGACGGGCGGTCCACAGGCCACCTCCCCCGGCTGAATATCGGCCAGCTCCATGTCCAGCACCGGCAATTCAAAGGGATCCGGCTGGTCCGGTTTGCGGGCCCGGTTGGCGGCGCTCTCCGCCCCGGACCAGATCGTCGCCATCAACTGGAAGGTCGCCGCATCATGCTTCCGAAGCTCCTCGCGGTCGCGGGGAAAATACTGCAGCCGGTCCAGGTAGGCGCACGACATCTCGGCGAGGAACTCCGCCGGGTTGGTCGCCGCGTACGACCCGCGTTCCAGTTTGCCCCGTTCCAGGGCCTGCTGGTACGCGGCGACGATCTTGGCGTTGTCAAATCCAAGGATCTTGTGGTGCACCGCGTGCACCATCTCGTGCAGCAGCACGCACCTTTGGCTGTCCCGGCCCGGCTGGTGTTCCCGGGCCAGGTCGCGGGTGGAAAGGATGGTGATGTTGTTCGCCTTGAGCGGGTTCTTGCCGGCGGCCAGCATCCCCCGCTGGGATCCGCCGTAATACACCGCCAGCGCCTTGCCACTGCGGCCGTTGCCCAGGGCCTGAGCCTCGTCCCATTCGGCCCAGATGGTCAGCTTGCGCAGCTCGGCCAGGGCCTGCGCGTGGACGATGCGTCCGATCGTCCTCAGTTCCCCCTCCAGTACCTGCAGGGGACTTCGCTCCAGCATCTCGGGCGGTTCCACCACCTGCGGGTCCGCCAACACCACAAACCCGTTGATCTGCAGCGTGCGGTAGCCCAAAACCCGGTTGGGCAACTCCACCAGTTCCACGCCACCCAGGGTTTTCCGGGCAGGGGCCTGGTCGCAGATCAACAGCAGGCCCGTCGCAAGCAAACCAAGCATGTTACGCCCCCGTGCGCGTCCCTTCCCGGTAGTTTATCCTGCCTGTGTGTCCACAGGGTCTCCGGGGTGTTCCCATGGCCGATTTTTTCTCCCGCCGACCGTTGCTGGCACGGCTGGCGGCCGGCACCACCGCCCTCCTTTGCCGCCTGCGGGAAGCCCGCGCCTGGGAGACCTCCCGCGCCCAACATTCCCTCCAAAGCTTCCTGGACCGGCTGGTGATTGAGGAAAAGTTCCCCGGCCTCAGCCTGGCAGTGGCCCGTTCGGGTTGTCTGGCGCACACCGTGACCAGCGGGTGGGCCGATCCCGCCAAACGCCAGCCCGTCACACCGCGCTCCCTGTTCCGGGTCGCCAGTGTCTCCAAACCTTTGACGGGTCTGGTGGCTGCCCGGTTGATGGAACGGGGCATCATCCGGCCGGAAACCCCGGTCCACGCCTTTCTCGACCTGCCTGCCCCCGCCGATCAACGCTGGCGCCATATCACGGTCGAGCATTGCCTGCGCCACACCGGCGGGTGGGACCGGGACAAAACCTATGATCCGATGTTCCGCTCAAGGGCCATCGCCCGTGAGGCTGGTTCCTCCGCCCCGGCCACACCGGCACAGGTCATCCGGCACCTGCTGGGCCGGCCACTCGATTTCGATCCTGGCGCTCGCTACGCGTACTCCAATTTCGGCTACTGCCTGCTCGGGCGGGTCATCGAGAAGGCCACCGGCCTGGGATACGAGCAGGCCGTGCGGCAGGAGATCCTCCAACCTCTGGGCATCACCTCCATGCGCCTGGGACGAACCCTTCGGGAGAACCAGGCCCCCGGCGAGGTGGTTTACCAGGATGCCCGGGGCCGCAAGTCCCCATCGGTTTTCCGGGAGGGGGAACGGGTCGATGAACCGTATGGTGCCTGGCACCTGGAGGCGATGGACGCCCACGGGGGCTGGCTGGCCACCCCTCCGGATCTGCTCCGGTGGTCCATGGTCATGGATCCAAAAGCAAAACCCGCCCTGCTGAAACCGGACACCCTCGAAAAGATTCAGGCACGGCCCGCAATCACACCACCCAACGAGAAGGTCTGGTATGGCTGGGGCTGGCAGGTGCGTCAGGTTGACAAAGATAAACGGAACCTCTGGCACACCGGGTCACTGCCCGGCACCGGCTCCATTTTGGTCCGGAGGCAGGATGGCCTGGCCTGGGCCCTCTTGGCCAACACCAACGCCAATCCAGCCGGGAAAACGGTGGCGGCTGTCACCGACGCGGCGCTCCACCAGGCGGTGGACCAGGCCTCCCCGCTGGATGATTCAGGCCGGTTTGCAGCCTTCGGTTACACCCCGGCCAGATAAACTCCAAAAAAAGAAACCCCTCCGTTTCAGGAGGGGCTGCTTCGCATGCCAGCTTAAACGGGCCTTCTAGCCCTTCTTGGCCGTCACGGCGGGTGTCTCCTCATCGGGAGGTAGCAGGTTCAGGTTGCGGGTGCTGTAGTCGATCAGGAAGAAGCAGCACAGCACGGCCACCATGAACAACGATCCGAAGATCACCAGCTTGGTGAGCGGGCCGCTCTCGTAGACATGCATGAAGAACAAAACCACCAGGCCGGCCTTCACCACCGCGATCCCCAAAGCCACCGGGGTGCTCAGCTCGCCCAGGTCCTGCGTGGCCACGAGGTAGGTAACAATGGTCAGCACCACCAGAACCAGGAAGTTGGTCACATACATCCACACCGGGGCGGGCGGGTGCATTTCCTCATGTCCGTGAGCGCTCATCTGTCGGCTCCCAATGCTTTGAATACTGGACCGGTGAATCCTGTGGCTGTCAGTGGCTCTGCAGGTGGGCGCCCAGCAGGTACAGGAGCGGATACAGGAAGATCCACACCAGATCCACGAAGTGCCAATACAACCCGATCGATTCGACCGGCACGAAGTAGTTCGGGGTGTAGTAGCCCCGCCACGCGTAGACCATGATCACGGCCATGATGCCGAAACCGATGAGCATGTGCAGGCCGTGCAGGCCCGTCATGGTGAAGTACAGGAAGAAGAACAGCTTCCCCTGCTTCGATTCGGGGTTGTTCTTGTCTTGTTCATAGAACTTCTGGGGCGCGTATGGCTTGTATTCGGGGTGCTCGTGGGTCTTGTGCATCTCCCGGGCGTAGGACCAGCAGAAATCCTTCGTCGGGAACACATGGATGGCCGCGTCGTGCTTCCATTCGAACGCCTTCACGCCGAGGAACGCCAAACCGAAGACGATCGTCGCCGCCATCCAACCCACGATGGCCTTGCCCTTGCCGGTCTGCGCGGCGCGCACGGCAAGGGCCATGGTCACCGAGCTGAACAGCAGGATGATCGTGTTGATGCCGCCAAGGAAAGGGTCCAGCAGGTTGCTGGCCTGCTCGAACACCTTCTCGAACTTGTAGCGGTAGACGGTGTAGGCGCCGAACATGCCGCCGAAAAACAGGACCTCGGTGGACAGGAACATCCACATGCCCAAATTGCCGGCATCATGCTGCTGGAAATGGTTCTCGAAATGGTGAGCCAGGTCCGGGGCGTGGCCGTGATGGTCGCCCCCCTGGGTTGCCGCCTGACTCGGGGCTTTCGTGTCAGTGTGCAAGGGCGTGCTCCTTGTTCTCGGTGCTCTTGTACCGGTAGGGCTCTTCCGTCACCACGGGTTGCCCCTCGAAATTGTGCGGCGTGGGCGGCGAGTCGGTGGCAGTCCAGTCCAGGGTGGTCGCCCCCCAGGGATTCTTCGGGGCCTTCTCACCCTTGAACGCGGCGTAGGTCAGGTAGAAAATCGGCATGAGATACCCCAGGCCCAGCACCAGCGCGCCGGCCGTCGAGAACAGGTTCATCACCTGCATCTCGGCGGGATACTCGTGGTACCGCCGCGGCATGCCCAGGTAGCCCAGCAGGAACTGCGGGAAAAAGGTAAGGTTGAAGCCCGCGAAAACCAGCATCGCCGACAGCTTGGCCAAGAACTCGTTGTACATCCGGCCGAACATCTTGGGCCACCAGAAATGCAGGCCACCTAGCAGACCCACGATCGCCCCGCCCACCATCACGTAGTGGAAGTGCGCCACCACGAAGTAGGTGTCATGCAGGTGGATGTCGGTGCCCAGGGTCGACAGGAACAAGCCGGTCAGGCCGCCGATGGTGAACAGGCCGATGAACCCATAGGCAAACCACATCGGACTGTCGTTCACGATCGCCCCGCGCCACATCGTGCCCAGCCAGGTGAACACCTTGATGCCCGACGGGATGGCCACCGAGAAGGTCAGCAGCGAGAAGAACATCGCGGCGTAGGGGGACAGCCCCGAGGTGAACATGTGGTGGGCCCACACGATGAAGCTGAAGATGGCGATGGCCAGGCTGGACCCGGCGATCATCTGGTAGCCGAAGATCGGCTTGCGGCTGAAGGTGGTCACCAGCTCGCTCGCCACACCCAGTGGCGGAAGGATCATGATGTACACGGCCGGGTGGCTGTAGAACCAGAACAGGTGCTGGAACAGCACCGGGTCGCCGCCGAGCCGAGGATCGAAAATGCCCACACCCAGAACCCGCTCCAATCCGAGCAGCGCGATGGTGATGGCGATCACCGGGGTGCCCAGCAACTGAATGATCGAGGTCGCGTACAGCGCCCAGATGAACAGCGGCAGACGGAACCAGGTCAGCCCCGGCGCGCGCATCCGGTGGATGGTGACGATGAAGTTCAGGCCCGTCAGGATCGACGAGAACCCAAGGATGAACAATCCCAGGGCGACAGTCATCACGTTACCGTTCGAGTAGGTGCTCGATAGAGGTGTGTAGAAGGTCCAGCCTGTATCCACCCCCCCCAACAACAATGCCATCAGGGTGAAGATGGCCCCGATGATATACAGGTACCAGCTCATCAAGTTGAGCCTGGGGAATGCCACATCCTTGGCACCCAACATCAAAGGCAGGGCAAAATTGCCCAGTGACGCCGGCACAGCCGGGATCAGCACGAAGAACACCATGATCACGCCGTGCGCCGTGAATGTCCGGTTGTAAAAGTCACTGGAGAGCATGTCGCCCTTGGGCGTGATCAGTTCCGCGCGGATCAGACCGGCGAAAATGCTACCCAGCACGAACATGAAGGTCATGGAGACCAGGTACATCAGGCCGATGCGCTTGTGGTCCAACGTCAGCAACCACGACGCGATGCTGTTGTCGTGGTTCAGGTAGGTCTCAGGCCCGGTGCCTGTCTTCACAAACGGGCTCGACTGGACCTTCACATCGTTGACTGCAGTGCTCATCGAGTCACCTCCTCAGCAAACCCTTGTTTCACTTGCTCTGCGGCGCGCCCAGGGCGCGCGGTTGGGTGGTAACCTCGATCCGCGGCGGGGTCTGGCCCCGGCGCAGTGACTTGATATAGGCGATCACCTGGAACAGGTCATCCTCGCTCACCAGGCTCTCGTCATACGCCGGCATGATCGAGGGGTGCTGCCAGCCCGCCACAATCTTGGCGCTCGGGTAACGGATCGATTCCCTCAGGTAGTTCTCGTCCGCTAGCACGCTGGTCCCGGGGGCCACCGGGCTGCCCTTGTCGAATGCCAGCGGGATCTTCTTCATGTACAGCTCTTCCAGCAGCGGGGCCTTCGCCTGGCTTTCCCCGGCGTGGCAGGTAACGCACTGCAGCTTCGTGAACAGCTTGCGGCCCTGCAGCGCGTCGCCGAACTCGGCCTGCTCGCTCAGCCACTTCTGGTACTCGGCCTCCTCCAGCACCACCACCTTGCCGATCATCCGGCTGTGCTCGGTGCCGCAGTACTCCGTGCAGAACAGCTTGTGCTCGCCCGGCACGGTCGCCTCGAACCACAGCGTGGTGTAACGGCCAGGCACGGCGTCGGACTTCACCCGGAAGGCCGGGATCCAGAAGCTGTGCAGCACATCCTCGCTGGTGATCGTCAGCTTCACCGGCTTGCCCAGCGGCACATGCAGCGTGTTGATCTCCTTGTGACCGGTGGGGTACTGCATCTTCCACATCCACTGCCGGCCCACCGCATACACATCCGTGGCATCGGCAGGGGGAACCTGCAACTCGGCGTACACCTTCACGCCCCACCAGAAGGTGATCAGGCAGATGATGGTCGGGATGACCGCCCACGTGAGTTCAAGCAGCAGGCCGCCGTGGGACTGGGACCCCACTTGCCCCTTGCGCTTTTGCCGGAAGAAAATCGCGCAAAAGATCAGGCAGACGAACACACCGGCAGTGATCAGCACGTTATAGGCCAGAATGAACCAAGTCAGTGCGTCCACCGACCACGCCACCGTCGAGGCCTGCTTCGGGAAGATCGGGAAATCCCACATCAGCGCGTACCCTCCATATCAGGCAGGCCCTGCCCACCCTTCGGCTTCCCGAAGAACCGGTTGCCGAAAATGAACCCGCCCAGGGCCAGGATGGTCACCACGGCCCCGGCCTGCACGAGACGCATCACATGGACGCTGTAACGGCCCGAATGCGGGTCGTACCTCATGCACACAAAACCAAGCTTGTCCACCAGCCCGCCGATCGCGTTGTCAGACGCCATCTGCAGGTCCTTTTCCACATCCCAGGGGGCGTAGTTCATACCCATCCGGTAGTGCGAGATCTTTCCCTCGGGGGTCAGGAACACCACACCGGCCGGGTGCAGCAACTCGTTGTTGCGCGTGTCCCGCACGAACTTGTAACCGATGGACCCGCAAATCTGGTCAATCACAGGCTTCGCGGCCACCATGAAATGCCACTCGGCCACGGTACGGTGGTCGTAAACGCCCTGCAAAACGCTGTTCGGCTTCAGGGGCCGCCCGGTCACCTGCATCATCTCCTCGCGTTTCCGCGCGGCGATCTCCGGGCTCTCCTCCTCGTCGAAGCTGAAAACCACCACCTGGAAGTCCTTGCCGGGCTTGAACTTCACCCGCTTCAGGCAGTCGAAAATGCCCATCAACACCACATTGCACTGCTGGCGGCACCGGTAATAGGCCGGCACCAGCAGCACCGGCTTTCCAGCCGACAGCAGCTTCCCAAGCGTGGTGCTGGAACCGTCGTGCGCCATCAGTGGCGCGTCCAGCGGCACCATCTCTCCCAGCCGCTGGTCGATAGTCACCTGCTCGCGCAGTTTGCTGTATTGGTCTTCCTTGACATCCAGCTCGCCCGGACCTCGGGGTATGTTGCTCAGCGCGGGCGCATCCTGGGCCCGGGCGGCCAAAGCCACCCCAAGCGCCAGCCAGATCGCCATCATCCCGCGCATTGCCACCCGTTCCTTTCCTCACAAAAACAATCTTCAAATGTCCAGGCAAACGCTTGTCAACGCCCGCCGTTGGTCTCCAGCGGCATGGCGGGGTGTTCCGCCTTGGGCCGGCTCTTCAGGGCGCCAGGCTGACCCAGCTTGGCCATCACGGAAGCGATGCCAACCTTCTCCAGACGCTGATTCCCTTCCAGAATGTTTTCCCGGCCGATCGTGAACTCGTTCGGCTGCCCGCCCGAATGCAAAGGCGACAGGATGTCGGCCCCTTCCAGCGGCGCCACCGCTGCGAACGGGGGGCGCACCACATCGTTCACCGAGATCCGGTCGAAGGCGATCCGGGCCTGATCGGCGGCCTCGGCCGGGTTCTCGGGAATGGCGTCGCTGTACTTCTTCTGCAGCTCGGCCTTCACCTGCTCATGGTAGGCCACACGTTTGGACCGCAGCACCTCATCCGTCAGGACCTTCCGCTCCTGCTCGAAATGGGTGAAGAACGCGAACAGCAGGTTGACTGCGATAATGGCCCCCAAAATCATGGCCGTGACAAAGGCCATGAAGATGTAGGCCACGCCACTCTTCACATCCTTGCGTTCGAAGGCCACATCCATCTGGTTGCCCGACATCACGCCACCTCCAAAAACCTTGCTCGCCCCACGCAGCCGGATCAGGTCCGGGCCGCCGCTCAGCCGTGGCTGGCGGCGATCTCCACATCGTCGGAAACCGTGTGCACCGGCTCGGTTTCACGGCGGTTGTCATTCGCGGGCAGCAGGTCAAACCTGCCCAATTGCTTCAGGAACAGGAAGGCCCACAGGCCCAGCAGGCCGGCCCCCGCGCCAAGATCCATCACCGTTTCCAGGCTGGCGAAGTTCCAATGGCCCGGGCTGAATGCGGGCTTGAACTGCCAATAAATGTCCACATAGCGCATCGCCAAAATGAACACCGCCACCCGGACCAGCCACTTGCCCGAACGGCTCACATCCCGCAGCAGCAGCACGAAGAACGGGATCACGAAGTGCCCGAAGACCAGGATCGCGGTCAGCCACTGCCACCCCCCGGTCGTGCGGGCCAGGTAGTAGGGGACCTCTTCCTTCAGGTTGGCCGACCAGATCAGCAGGTACTGGGAAAAGCTGATGTAGGTCCAGAACACCACGAAACCGAGGATCAGGCTGCCCAGGTCGCGCATGACCTTCTTGTTGCGCCCGCTCGACAGGTCCACGATGTCCCGCCTCAGGAAGACAAACAGCAGGGCGTTGAGGCACATGGCCCCCAGCAGTTGGCCGAAGCCGAAGATCACCGGGTACATCGACGAGTACCAGGCCGGCTGCAGCGACATGCTCCAGTCGGTGCTGATGAACAGCATGGTGATCGAGTAGATCACGATGCCGGGGCCGGAGAACTGCATGCCCAGGTCGCGCAGTTTCTGGCTGCTGCCCTCCGCGTCCTCGCGGCGCGCCACACGGTTCAGCGCCAGCATCAGCACGATCCAGATCAGGAAGGCCACTACCGCGCGCCCGGCGAAGAACGGCACATTCAGGTAGCCGCGCTTGGCATCCACCACCAGCGCCTCGTGGTGCGGATACTCCAGTTCATGGTCGGCCCAGGGCCACAGGCGGTGTTCGCTCACCTCGTTCAGGTTCGCGTTCGGGTGCTCGGCGTGGGTGTCCCCATGGCCGATCTCGAAGACGCCGGTCAGGCCACCCGCCGCGATCAGGCCGAAAATCAAGGCCATGGCGGGCAGGGTTCGGGTGGCGGCTTCCAGGGGGCGCCTGGCCACATAACCCCAATATCCCGCGGTGCACCACTGGATCATCAACAGGACCAGGGATCCCATCATCAATCCGAAGGGAAGGATGTAACCGATCAGCAGGCTGCGGAAAAACGGGCCGACACCCACCACCGCCGCCAGTACCGCCGCGGTGCCAAGGCCGGCAAGGCCCAGAACCAACGCCGTGCCGGCCGCCTTGTCGATGCGGGGCTTGGCCTTTTCCAGAAGATCGTGCGTCGAGTCAGCAGCCATCAGCGGGCACCCTCCGTCGCGGGCGCGGCGGCGGTGTTCGCGGCCACGCCCCCCTTGCGGTTGGCCTCCTGCAACGCCCGGATGTAGGCGACAATCGCCCACCGGTCAGCCACAGGAACCTGAGCCGAGTAGGTGCCCATGGCCCCGTACCCGTGTGTGATCACATGAAAGAGGTAGCCCACCGGGGCGTCCGCAAGGGCCACATCCCCGGCTCCCTGGTATTTCAGCCCGCGACTGAGGTGGGCGCGCTTGTCTTCAGCCTGTTCCCAGAAGGCCGGCGGCTTCAGGAAACCCCGCATCACGATCGTGCCGTCCGCCGCGCCGGTCTGCCCGTGGCACACATTGCAGTAGATGTTGTAGCGCTCGCGGCCCCGCTTCAGGGTGGCCTCGGTCACCGGTTCCGGGAAGGCGTCGGCATACTGCCCCAGCACCTCGACCGCGCTCACCGTGGCCGTGGTCGGGGTGGACGGGGCTTCCTTCACCTTGCCGGTGAAATACCAAGCATCCTCATTCAGCGCGCCCCGGGCGATGGTGCCCTCCACGGGGGGCCGGGTCGAACGGCCATCGGCCCAGAAGGAGGTGGGCTCCTGGGGTTTCAGTTTGGGCTGCAGTGCCATGTCCTGGTAACAACCAGTGGCACCCAAAGCCAAAACGGCGCACAGCGCCATGCTCAGCCGGGGGGCGGTCATGCCGGCACCTCCGATATGGTCAGGGGCTTCAGATTTTCCAGGAATTCCTTGGTCTTCTCGCTGTCGAACAGATTGTCATCCGACTCGATGCACAGGAAAAACCGGTCCACGCTGGCGCGGCCGAATTCAGGCACCTCGAACAGCGGGTGATTCAGCCTGGGGTAGCCGTTGATCGCCAGCATCCCGAACACCGCCGTGAAGGCCGCGAACAGGATGGTCAGCTCGAACATGGGAGGCACGAACGCCTGCCAGGAAAAAAACGGACGGCCGGCGATGTTGAGCCGGTAGCTAAACCACTGGTTCAACGGGATCCACTGGTCCCACTCGCGCGGCAGGCTACCCGAGGTCAGCGTCTGCAGCAGGAAGCCCGTCATCGTCCCGGTGATGCCACCGAAGAAGATGGCCACGGGCATCAGCGTGCGCTTCTGGCCAAGGGCCTCGCGCAGACCCTCCACCGGAAAGGGGCTGTACCCCTCCATCTTCACGAAACCCTCGCGGCGGGCGCGGTCAGCCGCGTCCACCAGCGCCTGCGGGTTGTCGAACTCAGCCAATAGGCCGTAAGCGGCCTTCTTTGCCGGGGCGGCGCCCATCAGTGGTGCCCTCCAGAGCCAGGAGCGTGGGTGTGCGATTCCGGAAGCAGGTGCTTCATCTCAAACGCGGAGATCATCGGCACCAGCCGCAGGAACAGGAAGAACAGGGTGAAGAACAACCCGAAGGTGCCGAAGTAGGTCGTCAGGTCCCAGAAGGTGGGTGAGTACTGGCCCCACGCCGAGGACTGCCACGGAATGCGCTGGAGGCTCATCAGGATCACGAAGCGTTCCAGCCACATGCCCACGTTGATGACGAAGCTGATGGCCCAAAGCCAAAACATGCTGCGGCGGAAGTGCTCCCACCAGAACAACTGCGGGATGATGCCGTTGCACAGGATCAGCATCCAGTACCACACGCCGTAAGGGCCGAAGGCCCGGTTCTTCATGAACAGGTCGCGCTCCTCCGGGCTGCCCGAGAAGTAGGCCATGAAGGCCTCCACCCCGTACCCGAAGAACACGATCCAACCGCTGGCCAGCATGACCTTCGCCATGTTGTCCAGGTGCTTGTCGGTGATGTAGTCCTTCAACCCGTAGGCTGCCCGCGCGGGGATGGCCAGGTTCACCACCATGGCGAAACCGGCGAACACGGCGCCGGCCACGAAGTAGGGGGGGAAGATGGTGGCGTGCCAACCGGGAACGTTGCCCACCGCGAAGTCAAACGACACGATCGTGTGCACCGACAGCACCAGCGGGGTGCTCAGGCCGGCCAGCAGCAGGTACGAGGTCTCGTAACGGTGCCAGTGGCGCGCGGCGCCGCGCCATCCCAGGCTCAAGATGCCGTAGGCTCGCCGCGCCCAGATGTTCTTGGCCTTGTCGCGCAGGCTGGCGAAGTCGGGCACCAGGCCCGTGTACCAGAACAGCAACGACACGGTCAGGTAGGTGGAAACCGCGAACACGTCCCAAATCAGCGGGCTGCGGAACTGCGGCCAAAGCTGCATGGTGCTGGGATAGGGCATCAGCCAGTAGAAGAACCAGGGCCGGCCCATGTGGGCCAGCGGGTACAGGCCGGCGCAGGCCACGGCGAAAAGAGTCATCGCCTCGGCGAAGCGGTTGATCGAGGTGCGCCACTGCTGGTGGAACAACAGCAGGATCGCCGAGATCAGCGTGCCCGCGTGGCCGATGCCGATCCACCACACGAAGTTGATGATGTCGAAGCCCCAACCCACCGGGACGTTCACACCCCAGGTGCCGATGCCCTCGTACAGCAGCCAGGTCACCGCCATCAGCAGCACCTGGAGGATCAGGAACGACACCGCGAAACCGAAGATCCAGCCCTTGCCGGTCGGTCCCGTGACAATGTCGTTGATCTTCGAGGTGACTGTCCCGAAGTTGTAGGTGCCGGTGAAGAGCGATTCCTTCTCGGGCACCTTCGCCTCTTTCGTCGCCATGTCTGTCATCTCACCCCTTGTTGGCGGGGGCCTCCAGATCCGGGTGGGGATTGCGCAGGCCCGCCAGGTAGGTCGTCCGCGGGAAGGTGTTCAAACCCTCCAGCAGGGAATAGTTCAGCCCCTTGGTGGCGGGGTTGTTCTTCAGCTTGTGAATCCGGCTGTTCGGGTCGTTCATGTCTCCAAAGACGATCGCGCCGGCCGGGCAGGCGCCCTGGCAGGCGGTGATCACCTCGCCATCCTTGATCCGCACCTGGACTTTGTTCGGGTCCTTCACGTCCTTTTCGCGGCTGATCCCCTTGTTCTGGGCCTCGGCCTGGGCAATCGCCCGCTTCTCGGCAGTGATCTCCGCGTGGCGGATGCGTTGCACACAGTAGGTGCACTTCTCCATCACGCCGCGGGTGCGAACCGACACCTCGGGGTTGTTCAGCAGCTTCAGTGTGGGGGTCGTGTAATCGGTGTACTGCAGGAAGTTGAACCGCCTCACCTTGTAGGGGCAGTTGTTTGAGCAGTACCGCGTGCCCACGCACCGGTTGTACACCATGTCGTTCAGGCCGTCGTAGCTGTGCACCGTCGCGGCCACCGGACAGACCTGCTCGCACGGCGCGTTCTCACACTGCATGCAGGGCACCGGCTGGTGGTAGGTCTTCACCTCGGAGGGCTTGTTCAGGTCCTCGAAGTCCACCTGGAAGTACCGGTCCACCCGGATCCAGTGCATCTCGCGACCGCGACTCACCTCATGCTTGCCCACCACCGGGCTGTTGTTTTCCGACTGGCAAGCCACCACGCAGGCCGAGCAGCCCGTGCAACGGTTCAGGTCGATCACCATGCCCCAGCGGTTGACCTTTTGCGCGTACTCATACCCCGAGATCGGGTGCTCGTCGTTGGGCAGGAGAGTCAGCGGCGTGCGGGCTTCGTGGCCGTGGTCATGACCCTCATGCTTGTGTTCATGGCTGTGGCCATGACCTTCATGATCACCAGACTCCCCTTCCACCCAGCCGAAACCCTTGGCGTTTTCCGAAAGGGTGCCAATACGGACCAGCTCGGCAGGCCGGCCATCCTTCTCCATGCTGTGGTGGCCTTGCACGCAGGCCAGCAGGTGGGATTTGCCGGTCACTTTGGCGGTGGCCGGCGCGCTCCACAGGCGGTTTTTGGAACGCAGGGCGTAGCAGCTCACACCCACCACATCGCCCGATTTGCCGTTGCCCACCTTGTCCGGAGTGGCCTTGCCCTCGCCCACCAGCCTGCCACCCACGCGGCCGGCGCGTGTGCGGCCGTAGCCCAGTTGCACCACCACCACGCCGTCGGCAACGCCGGGAAGGGCCCAGACGGGCATCATCTGCTTCTGGCCGCCCACTTCCAGCTCGATCACATCCACGTAGGCCCGGCCATGCTCACCGCCGGTGATGCCGAAGGACTTGGCCGGAGCAATGTATTCCCTGCTGCCGCGCTTCTCGCGCTTCAGGTCAAGCTTCAGGTCCTGGAGGGCGGTCTTGTAGCCCACATAGGCCGCGTTGTCCCAGGTGATCTTGGTGATCGGCTTGGGAGCCTCCTGCAACCAGCCGTTGTTGGCGAAACGCCCGTCATAGACGGTGTCATCCTGCGTGAACACCACTTCCAGCTCTTGGCCACCAAGCTTGGCGGGCAAGGCCAAGCCACCCAGGCCAGCCTCGCTCAATTTGGCCTCGACGGGCGGAACAGCCGTGCCAGCCACCCAGCCATCGTGCACCGCGGCGCGGAAGAAGGCCTCGAAGTCCTTAAACTTGCCCAGTTCAGGATTCGTGCCGCGCTTTTCCTCGAACCAGCCCTTCCAATACCGGCGGACCAGATCGTAGCCCTGGCGCTCCACCAAGGGGGCATCCTTGTTTTCCTTCGACGGGTCCGATTCCACGGCCAGCAGGCCAGCCAGCAATTCGGCTGTGGAATGTCCGCGGAAAAGCGGGGCAATCAGGGGCTGGATCAGACAGGCGCGGCTGTCATGGGCCAGCACATCGCCCCACTGCTCCAGATAGTGAGCCTGGGGAATACGCCACTGCGACTTGATCGCGGTCTCGTCCTCGTATTGACCCAGATAGGCGGTGATGCAGCCCTTCTTGCCGGAAAGCTTGACCAGTTCCGCGCCAAAAGGCACATCGGAGGGCGCGCAGTAGGCGGGATTGCCGTCCACTACCAGCAGGAATTTCACCCGCTCGGCCTTCATGTCCTCCGTCAACTGGGCCAGCGTGTTGTCCGCCGCCAAGGGACGGCCGGCCGCCAGCGGCGCGCGGTAATGAACCGTCTTGCCGTTGTTGCCCAGCTTGCTGTTGATCGAGGCGACCAGCGCATGCACTTCCTTGGGCTGCCGCGGCCCGGCCACCAGCACCGTCTTGCCGGAGCGGCTTTCGGCCTTGGGCAGCTTGGCACCCTTGTGGTCGTGGGATTTTTCCTTCAGGTCGCCGGCCAGCACCTGAAGGAACTTCTCCTCCGATGCTTCCAGGCCAGCGGCAGGCTTTCCGCCGGCAGCACCCAGCAGGTGGGCCAAATGAGCCACCAAGGCGGGTATCGCACTGGGCCGTGCCGCCAGACGATGATCCGCCTTCGTGCCGGTCACCGTCAGGGTCGGCTCGATGGCGTACAGCCGGGTCATGCCAGCCGTGTTGGCGGCGTCCCGCAGTTCACCGTATTGGCGTACCAAGGCCAAATGAGCCGGACCCTGGTTCAACAGGTCGCTGTCAATCGTGACAATCACATCCGCCCGCACGCCCTTGGCGGCATCATGCAGCACCGTATGAGCTTCCAGCGCCTGGCCAAAGGCAAGCGCGTTCCCGTCAATCCCGTTGTCGGAGGCAAGGGCCTCATGCTGGTGCCAACGGGCCCCGGGGTACTTCTTCAGGAACCGCTGAACCAGGTCTTTCTCGGTCGGGGAAGTCACCGTGCCGGTCAAAATCCGGATGGCCGATCCCTGGTTTGCCTTGTCGAGAGCCGCCAGCGACTTCTTCAATCCCCGCAGGCAGTCTTCCCAGGTCGTCGCGGAACCCTCGAAATTCAGGCCGAACTCACGGTCGGGGTCGTACATCCCCAGAATCGAGGCCTGCGCGAACAGGTCGGTGCCCACCGAAACCCCGTCCGGAGCGCCGGCAAACGATGGGTGCTGCGTGTTCGGCTCGATCTTGATCGGCCGCCCTTCATAGCTCTTGGCCAAAACGGGCGTGGCGTAGCCACCCAAGGGCATCGAAGTGGCGAAATACTGCGGGCGGCCCGGTTGCGTCCCCTCCACATCCACCACATTGGGCACGGTGGTGCCGCCAGGCTGACGGCAGCCCGTGGCGCCCGCCAAGGCAATGGAGGCCCCCATCAGCGAAAGAAAATTACGCCGCGACAGCGGATCCGCCCACTCACCTGCCTGGGAGGGAAACTCCCGGGTCAGCATCGATTGAAAATCAGGCTTCTCCAGAAGCTCCTCAAGGCTCCGCCACATCTTGGGCGCGGCGGCGGCCTCATCCTTGGGCGCATCGGCGAGAACCGGTTTGATGCTCATGGCTGGCTGGTCTTCCGAACGGGTCTACTTGGATTCCAGGGGGCTTTCGCCCGTTTCTTGGGGGCGCCTGCTAGCGGTGGCAGGTGGAGCACTCTATCAGCGAGCGTACCTGGTACTGCTCCTTCAGCTTCGTGCCCAACTCCTGCTGGGTCCAAACCTTTTCCGGATCCTTTGGATCCTTGAACTGCTCGGCGCTCCAGGCCATGTTCGTGATCTGGTCGCGGGGCCGCAGATGCTGCTCGGGAGCCCGATGGCAATCCAGGCACCACTCCATCAGCAGCGTGCCCTTCTGGTACACCGCCTGCATCTGATCAACCCGACCGTGGCAGCTGGCGCAGCCAATCCCTTTGGCAAGGTGGATACTGTGGTCAAAATAGGCAAAATCGGCCAACCGGTGCAGCCGCTTCCACTCGATCGATTCCTCGTTCTTGTAGCTGTCACGCACCAGGCTGAGCATCTCGCTGCCCACCCAAATCTGGCTGTGGCAGTTCATACAGGTCTTGGTGGGCGGCACATTCGAGTGAGCCACCTGCTCGGCGGAGGTGTGGCAGTACCGGCAATCGATGCCCAAACCGTTCACATGGTGGGCATGGCTGAACTGGATGGGCTGCGTCTTCCCGTCCATGGAACCCGTGTAGTAGGGCGAACGGGCATAGATCATCGCCGCACCACCCAGGGCGGCCGCACCCAAGGCCCCCCCGATAATCGCCACCCGGTACAGGGTGTTGGCCAACTTGGGAAACAATTGCGCCATGGACATCCTCCCCAGACCCATCCACCTGCACCGCAGATTAACCAATGCGGCAAGGCAAACCCATACGACAAACGGCCGGAAGGCTGTTTTTCCTCAGCCTTCCCGCTGTTCACGCCTGGGATCGGGTCATCCGAGCCCTATCTTCTTCAACTTATCAGCAAGTTGTGTGCCGGCCACCGTGGATTGGATACCCCATTCAAATCCGCTTGTTTTCCTGACCAATTCCAATCTCCACGTCCCAAAGCTTTGCCGCACCCGAGAATGGGCCCGGCAGGCTTTCCGGCATATGGGAAGATTCGTCCTAATACCCCGTTTCCTTGACCTTTCTCAAACGGTGCCGGGGTGCTTCCAGGGGCCCCGGTACGGCCGCGTCAGCAGGGCCGTTGCCGCCGGATCCCCCAATACCGTGTGCGTCACCGGGTCATACCGCAAGGTTCGCCCAACCTCCATCGACCGGTTGGCCAACACGCAGGCAGCCGTGGAAATGTGCCCCTGCTCGATATCCGCCACCGGCTTTCCCCGCGTGGCCACAGCCTTCAGCCAGTCCCGCAGATGGGCGCGCACCGCACTGGCCACATGCCGTTCCAAATCCTTCTCCGTCTTGTCCTCGGGGTATTTTTCCTCCTCCATCAGCGCCTTCCCAGACAACTTCGCCTTCCGCGAACCCGACGGGAAAAACTCGTATTGGTTCACACTCAGCTTCAGGTGTCCCTTGTCGCCATAAATCGTTGCACCCCAAGGGTATTCAGGATCCGGCGCATCCCCCCAGGTCCGGTGGTTCCAGGTGACGGACATCCCGTCAAACTCAAACACCGCGGTCTGAGTGTCCGGAATGTTGGCCTTGCTGGCCTTGTCCATCCAGATGCCCCCCGTCGAACTCACCCGGTTGGGCCAACCCAAATCCAGCATCCAGCGAACCATATCCAACATATGGATGCACATATCACCAAGTATGCCGTTGCCGTACTCCCAAAAGGCCCGCCAGCCCCTTGGGTGCACCATCGGGTTGAACGGTCGCATCGGCGCGGGGCCGGTCCACAGGTCGTAATCCAATCCCGCCGGCGGCTGAGTGTCCGCCGGGTTCCCCCGTGCGCGCATGTGATAGTAGCAATAGATATCAGCCTGGGATATCTTTCCCAGCAGCCCGGGCTTGATCACCTTTTCCAGCGCTTCCACCAGGTGCGGCGTGCTCCGCCGCTGGGTGCCCACCTGCACCACCCGCTTCAGTCGCCTGGCGGTCTCCAGCAGCGCCTTGCCTTCGCTCACATCCACGCTGATCGGCTTCTGCAGATAAACATCCGCCCCGGCCTCCATGGCCGAGATCCCCTGCAGCGCGTGCCAGTGGTCCGGCGTTTCCACGATGACCAGGTCCAGGTCTTTTTCCGCCAAAAGCTGGCGGTAATCCTTCTGCAGCCTCGGCTTCTTCGAGCCGGGCTGCCGCCGCCCCACCCATTCGGCTGCCTCGTCCATCATCCGGCTGTCGGCGTCGCACAGCCCCACAATGTTCACCGGCGCCACCTGGATCAGCCGCATCAGGTCGCTTTTGCCGTACCAACCGCAACCGATCAAAGCCACCCGCGGTGGCTTACCGCCCACCTCGTCACCGAAGCCCGGCCGGGCTCCCCAGGCCGCCACCGCACCGCTGGCCAGAAACACGCGCCGATCCATGACCATCCCTCCCCGTGCCCAGATCTGCCATCGGCATGCATCCTAAGGCTGGCCCGGCCCCCGGTCCATCAGGAATCCGGTCCCCAAAAAGGAGAGCGCCGACTGGCCTCTCCGGCCGCCGGCGCTTTATTGCCCTATTGCGATCTGTTTATTTACTCAGATCCACCAGGTTGGCCGCGTCGAAGGTCGGCCCCTCCACGCACACCCGCTGGTAGTCCCAGCCGCTCGCCTGCTCCGACGACGCCACCTTCACGACGCAACTGAAACAGATGCCAAGGCCGCAGGCCATTGGCGTCTCCAGCGAGACCTGGCATGGCACATCCCGCTCCCGCGCCCACCGCGCCACGGCGTGGAGCATCGGCTCGGGCCCGCAGGCGACGATCCACTCGGGTTTCTCCCCGCTATCCAGCCCATCGGTCACCCGACCCTTCAGGCCGATGCTGCCATCCTCCGTGCAGGGCAGCACCTGCGCCCCCGCCTCGACAAATGCGTCCAGACCCGCCAACAGTTCCTGGCGCCGGGCCCCGTAAACCAGTTCCACCCGGTCCGCCACACGCCGTGGGGCCGCCCCGCCGAAGCCGCGTTGCCCGGTCAATTCCCGCGTGTAAGCCAAAAACGGCGTCTGCCCGATGCCCCCGGCCACCAGGGTCACCCGTTTCACCCGCTCGGGCACCTCGGGAAATCGTGTCCCCAGCGGGCCCCAGATCTCCACCATGTCCCCCGGCTTCAGGCCGGAAAGCAGCGTGGTCACCCGGCCCACCACCAGGTGCACGATCTCCAAGCCGATCAGCTTCCCGGCTCCGTCCACCACGGTGTCGTACAACGCGAACGGCCGCCCCAGCAGGGGGTCAGTCCTGCCGGGCAGGCGAACCATGAAAAACTGCCCCGGCTGCGACGTGGCCGCCAAATCAGGGCAGCTCAGCCGCAACCGCCAGGTGCGCTCGGCCAGCAGGTCATTGGCCAAAACCATCGCCCCGACATGGGCGCAGGGTCGGATATTCGGGCAGGTCGCGGACATGGCGATTGAAACCCTTCAGGCGTGCCTGATCCTACTCTTCCTCACCCGGCTTCTTCCGCCAGTTCGGCTTGCGCGCCGGTCGGACCGGGGGTTTGTACCCCGAGGGAAGCGGCGTGTTGGCCTTGGGAATCCCACTGGGCATCTTGGCCCGCGGCGTGCGCGTATCCCCCGGTCGCGGGGTGAACCGCAGGGTACCTGGCCGGTCCGGTCTACCAAGGCCCTTGCCCCGCGGCGGCCCACCAGGCCCACCACGCATCGGCCGGTCACCATCCCGTCCACGCGGCGGACCACCAGGTCCAGCTCGCATCGGCCGGTCACCATCCCGTCCACGCGGCGGACCACCGGGCCCTGCTCGCATCGGTCGGTCACCATCCCGTCCCCGTGGCGGCCCACCAGGCCCACCACGCATCGGCCGGTCACCATCCCGTCCACGCGGTGGACCACCAGGCCCACCACGCATCGGCCGGTCACCATCCCGCCCACGCGGCGGACCACCAGGCCCAGCTCGCATCGGCCGGTCACCATCCCGCCCACGCGGTGGACCACCGGGCCCTGCTCGCATCGGCCGGTCACCATCCCGTCCCCGTGGCGGACCACCAGGCCCTGCTCGCATCGGCCGGTCACCATCCCGCCCACGCGGCGGACCACCAGGCCCACCACGCATTGGCCGATCACCATCTCGACCCCGAGGTGGCCTGCCAGGCCCAGCTCGGTAGGGCCGGTCTTCACCTCGCCCACGCGGCGGGCCGGCTCGGTCGGGCCGGCCGAACCGGTCCCCGGGTCCGGGGCGCGGTCGCCCCTCGCGGTCAAACCGGCCGGGCCCGGCCTGGCCCTGTCCGCGCGCGCCGTCAGCCCGTTGGGGCTTGGGACGGCCCTGGGGACGGATCGGCTCTTCCTCGTTGGTCATGTCTTCCACAGCGTCTTCCTGGTACTCGGTTCCTTCGATCAGCGCTTCCCGCCGCGCCTGCACCTTGTCGCACAATCTGCGCAGCCGGTTGATTTCATCCAGCGCCAGCCGGCGCGATTTGCCTGCCGGCAAACGGTCCAGCAGCAGCGGCCCGATCTGCAGACGGATCAGCCGCAGCACCTTGTGTCCGAGTTTGGCCAGCATGCGGCGGATCTCGCGGTTCTTGCCCTCCGCCAGCACGATGCGCAGCCAGGTGCTCTCCCCCTGCCCCTTCAGTTTCTCCACCGATTTCGCGCGCACCCGGCCTTCGGCCAAATAAACGCCTTCGAGCAACTTTTCCAGGTCCTTGGTTCCCGGAGCTCCGGCAACCAGCACGCGATAAGTTTTCTCCACCTCATAGCGCGGGTGCGTCAGCCGCAGGGCCATTTCACCGTCGTTGGTCATCAGCAGCAGGCCTTCGCTGTCCGCGTCCAGCCTACCCACCGTGTAAACCCGCTGGGGGATGTGGGGCAGCAGGTCGATCACCCGCGGGCGTCCGGATGGATCATGGTTGGTGCACAAAATGCCGCGGGGCTTGTGCACCGCCCAGTAGACCAGGTCCTCCACCTTGACCACCTGGCCGTCCACGCGCACTTCCTGCCCGTCTTCCACGCGGAAACCAGGTTCGTGCACCACCTGCCCTTCCACCAGCACCCGGCCACCCTGGATCAGGCCGTCGCAATGCCGCCTCGACCCAACCCCCGCAAGGGCCAGCCATTGGTTCAATCGTTTGCCGCTCACCGGGAAATGCTCCCCGCCGGAACAAGTCCGGCGCGTTGTCGCGCTGTCAGACCGCGCGGTGGGTCATGGCATCCAGCCGGCTGGTCAATTCCGCCACCTGCTGTTCCAGGCTGGCTACCCGCTGCCGCAGGTCTTCCATCCCACCCGGGGAACGACCCTCCGCGCGGGGGACATCCGGTTCCAACCCGGCCGCCCCGGCCCGCTGACGCAGGCCCTCCAACTCGTCGGGGGCATGGAAACCATGGGTCACCTGGGCCCCACGGCGTTCCAGCGGCGCCAGCGCCACCACCAGATTCCGTTCCATCAGACCCCGCAGAACTCCCCGCAGGGTCTCTAGATCGTCGAGGGGCTCCATGCGGCTGGCCCGCTGGCGCAACTCGCCCTCGGTTTGCGGCCCGCGCAATAGCAGTTCGGCAATGACCGCGATTTCCTTCTTGTCCAGGGCGTACACCTCGTAGAGTTGGTGCCGCCACCGCTCCACCCGGCCGCCCACCACCCGGGACACCAGCTTTTTCTTGATCAGCGCTTCCAGGCAGTCTTGGATCTCGATTTCCTGCAGTTCCATGAGCGGGTCGCGGTTGCTTTTCTGGTTGCAGCCCACCACCAGCGCGTTCAGGCTCAGGGGATAGGTGTCGGGCACGGTGCGAGCCTTCTCCACCAAAACACCCAAGATCCGCCGCTCCACCAGACTGAGCGGACTGGCGACTGCCGGAGCCTCACCTTCCATGGATTCCCGCCTCTCCTGAACCACCCGCACACTTTGCCCAATCAACCAACGCTCCATCATAACGCACACCTGAGCCATATACCGTAGGATCCTGCCCCTGGGTCGGAATTCAAGGGCAAAGGGGGGATGTTGGCCATTCTGTTCCGTTTGTGCCGGTTATACCGTTAATTCCTCCTGCTCCAGGCAATTAAAAAACCGCCAAATTTGACAATAATCCTAATTCCTGCCGATCACTCAGAATGCCCGCTAAGGTCCCACAGCGAGGGCAAACTTTTGTTTTCCTTCACGGTCATTGTTTTCCTGACCATGCTCCTGGCGGCATCCGCAGGAAGCCTTGTCCCCCCACCCCTGCTCTCTCCAGCCAAAAAAGTCGCCATTAGGTTGATGGCTGGCTTGGCCCTGCTATTTAGCGCCTTCCTGGTTTGCAACGCTTGGCTTGCCCAAGAGGCCACGGCCTGGTGGCTGGTGACAGCCTTGGCCTTGAGCCACTTGCTCAACAGGGGGCGGGGCCTGCTTTCCCTGTGGGCGGATTTCAAACAAATCCCGATCTCCTGGCTGGCACCCCGACTTCTGGCGCAGGCAACTGTCCTCTTGGTCCTGACCATTCCATGCATGCGGGAGGGAATCTCCTGCCTGTATGACGGCACCGGCAACAACGACAACCAGCAATTCGCCACCGATGCACTGTGGGTTCGCCAAAATGGATACCTGCGGATTCCCGCCTTCGAGCCCAGCCACCCGCAATTCTGGCTTTCGCTCACTGTCACAGGTTGGAAACCCCACAGCGGTCGGATTTGCGCCCAGGAAATGGTCGCCTTCCTTTCCGTCCTCCTCAACTGCGATCCTGTCTGGGTTTACAGCCCCTTCTTCGCCACACAGTCTGTTTTCTGGTCCCTGTCATTGGCGCTGCTGGCGCGAAGGTTGGTCGACCCGATCCGTGCCGGGGCGCGCGGATTGCTGCTGATGGATCTGCTGGCCATAAGTCACCCCGCAGGCCTTTTCTTCATCACCAACGGCAATCTGGCCAACGGTTTCGGGGCCACCCTCGCCTCCTTCGCGCTTTTTCTGTTCCGTGCAATCCAAAGCGGCGATTTTCCGGTTAGACATGGCATTCTGGTTTTTGTCACTGTTTTCGCGCTTACCGGCACCTACCCGGAGATGGTCCCCTTCCTGGCCCTGCTGTGCGCAGGATCCTGCGCCCTGGACGCCTTGTCAGCCCATATCAAATTGCGGCGCGTATGCTGGTGGATCCCGCCCGCCGCCGCGCTCATTGCACTTGCAGCCTTTCCGCCCGCAACCTTCCGGCTATTGTCAACGATTCAGACCGCCAAAATCATGATGCGAACCGCCCACCTCGATTCCGCGGCGAACTCCTTCAACATCTTCGCCAACCTGAATCCGTTAGGACATTTCTCCTCCGCTTGCACCATGGCCACCCAACTGGGAGACAAGGTGCCCTCATGGGTGCACGCCTTGCTCGTGGCAGCCATTCTTGCCACATTAATCACCCTGTGCGCGAACTCCCGTGACAAGGCGCTGATCCTGTCAGTCATACTGGTCTACTGCCTGGGTGCCTGGGTGGTGGCAAGCGCCGGATATGGCTACGGCTGGCAGAAAATCCATCAGTACCTGGCAGGCCCCTATGCCGCGTTGCTCATGGCCGGAATCGGTTCGCTGTTGTTCGCGGGCAAATCCGGTGTGACCGGCCGAATGGTGAATTCTGCGGCATACCTCCTCGTTGTCTGGCTTCTCGCCGGGTTTGGCTCTCATATCCGCATCATGGCCCGGATCTCAGCCGAAAAATCACTGGCATCCGAACATTTGAAAGTTCGGCAAGCCCTTGCCCAATTCCACGAACGCAGCAACGCTTCTGATACCACGGTGGTCATCCACGACCAGACTTTCCCCACCTTCTGGTCCTCCTACTTCCACTCGATGTGGCTGAATCACTTCATGGGCGGCCTGCCCATCGCCTACGATGACATCGGTACCGGGGGTGGCTACCTGAAGGCCGTCTCCCAGAAACAATCGCAATTGGCAGCACCCTCCAAACTGCATGTGTGGGGGGCAGGAAGCCTGATTCGCCCCGGCGGAAAGACTTTGTACGAGGGCCGTCTTTTCCAACTGGTAGCTGGTCCGGAAATTCAGTCTGTCATAGGCCTGCATCGCGAGGAAAAACTCTCACCGGGTGGGAAATGGGTTTCCACGCTCGGGGAAAATGCCCCAGACCAGATTCGCTCCGCCCTGATAGAACGAACCCTTGTTATCAACACCACCCCTTGCACCGATGGATGGCTCGAAATCAGCCTCATTCCAAACTCCCTGAACGCGAATCCCGATTCAAACACAGATTTGAAGCTGGTTTCCGGTTCGCACGCAGTCCCTGTGTACGGCCAAGAAATACCAACCCTGAGGATTCCCATCCATAAGGGTTGCAACTCCGTTCGGGTTGACCTGGAGGGGGATTCGCTGCCGGATCAGCCTTTTTGCCGGTTAAGCCGCATCGAATTCATTCCCAAGTCAATATTGTCACCCTAAGGCACCGGATCCCCCTTCCGGATCTCCTTCCCCTCCCACACCGTCCTGCCGGTGGCCGGGTCATATTCCAGCACCCGTTGCTGGCTCCCCGGGGCGGCGACCACATCCCTCCGGGGCAGTTGCCCCCGCAATCTCGCCTTCACCGCCGCCACCGATGCCTCACCCGCCAGATTGGTCCACTCCCGGGGATCGGCCACCAGGTCATACAGCTCCTCGCTCCCGTCCGCGTAACGGATGTAGCGGTACCGCTCATCCCGCACCGAGTGATTGCCCCGGTTGTGCGTGGTGACGGCCACACGGTCACCCTGGGCCAACGGGTCTTTCAAGAGCGGCACCAGCGACTTCCCCTCCAGGCCGTCAGGCCCCTGCACGCCGGCCAACTCCATCAGCGTGGGGTAAATATCCAGCAGTTCCACCGGCCGGGCGCACACCCCCGGCCTTTCCACGCCACGCCCGGCCACCACCAGCGGCACCCGGGTCGATCGCTCCCACAGCGTGTTCTTCCCGGTGATCAGCTTTTCCCCCAAATGGAATCCATGGTCGGAACAAAGCACCACCACGGTGTCCTTTTCATGGCCGCTCTCGCGTAGCGCCTCCAGCACCCGGCCCACCTGCGCGTCCACAAACAGCGTGCAGGCCAGGTAACTGCGCGCCAGGTTGCGCCATTGGTGGTTGTCCCGCACCCACTTCAGCCGGGGCTCCGGCAGGTCCCAGTGCAGGTTCCACGAAAACCGCGGCGTGTCCTCGCGGTCATCCTCCCGGATGGCCGGCAACACGCTGTCATCATCCGGAATCTTCGCCAGCCACTCCGGCGGGATATGGCAGGGCACATGCGGCAGAAAAAATCCCGCCGCCAGGAAGTACGGCTTGTCCTTGGGCAGCTTCTTCAGGTGCCCGGCTGCCCACGAGGCTACCTGGTAATCCCCCTTCTGCTCGTCCCGGTGCGGAAACGCGCCCCAATCCATCAGCGGATGATTCCCACCCGGCGTGGGCGGAATCAGCTTGGCCGCCGGCTTTGCCCCCGCGCCTCCCGGGTGCCCCCAGGTCTGGAATTGCCCCGCCCGGTCCCTGGGCGGCACCGCGTGCCAAATTTTGCCCGTCACAGCCGTCTGGTACCCCGCCCGGCCAAACGCCTGCGGCAGGCTCTCCCGCCCCTTCAGGCTGTCCACCTCCCGGTACCAGGGAGCAAGCCCGTGGATCCCCGTCGTCGAAGGTCGCAGCCCGGTCAGCAGGCTGGTCCGCGAGGGGTTGCACAGCGGCGCCTGGCAGTGCGCGTTGGTGAACAGCATCCCACGCCGGGCCAGGGCATCGATGTTCGGCGTGGTCGCCAGAGGGTGCCCCCTCAGGCAACCCACCCAGTCGTTCTGGTCATCAATCATGATCAGCAGCACATTGGGCCGCGAAACACCACCAACAACAGGCTGAGCCCCCGGCGAACAAAGCAACATGGTCAAAATGCAAAACATGGGTCGCCTCCACCTACCGGCTTACTTGGCCTGCGGATCTCTATCTTCTAACATGTCATTCGGTGGATCGTCCCGGGCCTTCCAGAGCCCCGCCGCCACCATGCCCACCCAAATGATGAAAGCGAGACCATCTTGAGCCAGATCCATGACCTGGTGCGCGAACTGCGCGAGCCAAACAGCAGCAAAATCGTCCTCCTCGTGGCCGATGGCTTGGGTGGCCTGCCCAAGGAACCGGGTGGCAAGACCGAACTCGAAACCGCCAAAACCCCCAACCTCGACGCCCTCGCCACCGTGGGCGTTACCGGCCTTTCCGTGCCAGTCCTTCCGGGCATCACACCCGGCAGCGGCCCCGGTCACCTCGGACTCTTCGGCTACGATCCCCTCGAGTTCCGCATCGGCCGCGGCATCCTCGAGGCCCTCGGCATCAATTTTCAGGTCGGCCCGCGCGATGTCGCCATCCGCGGCAACTTCTGCACGCTCGACGCCTCCGGCGCCATCAGCGATCGCCGCGCCGGTCGCCCCTCCACCGAGACCTGCGTCGAGGTCTGCAAGATCCTGTCGCAGATCGAGGTGCCCGGCGCCGAGATCTTCGTCGAACCGGTCCGCGAGCACCGCTTAGTGTTGGTGGTCCGCGGCGACAACCTCGGCGACCGCGTCAACGACACCGATCCCCAGATGGTGGGCGCCAAGCCCCTGCCCGCCGCCGGTACCGATGAGGCCAGCAAACGCACCGCCGCCATCATCAACCAGTTCATCGAAAAGGCCACCCGCGCCCTGGCCGCCCACGCGCCCACCAACGGCATCACGCTGCGCGGTTTCGCCCGCCACCCCGCCATCGCCTCCATGCACGATGTCTACGGCCTGCGCTCCGCCGCCCTCGCCGTTTACCCCATGTACCGCGGCCTGGCCCGCCTGGTGGGCATGACCATCCTCGAGACCGGCCCCAGCCTCGAGACCCAGGTCGATGCCCTCAAGGCCGCCTGGAATGATTACGACTTCTTCTTCCTGCACTACAAGTACACCGACGCCACAGGCGAGGACGGCAACTTCGACGCCAAGGTCAAGGCCACCGAGGCCTTCGACGCCATCATCCCCGCCGTGCGCGCGCTCAATCCCACGGTGATCATCGTCACCGGCGACCACAGCACCCCCAGCAAGATGAAGAGCCACTCCTGGCACCCGGTGCCAACGCTCCTGTCGGCTCCCACCTGCCGCACCGACGCGGTCACCACCTTCGGCGAATCGTCCTGCCTGCACGGCGGACTGGGCCAGTTCGAGGCCAAGCACCTCATGCTGCTGGCCATGGCCCACGCCGGCCGCCTGGGCAAATTCGGGGCCTGACAATCCGGCTGCCGCATATCACGACAAAGGCCACCCAAAATGGTGGCCTTTGCTTTTCAAGCGGGGTTTTCACCAAGGTTCCGCCGCACCTCTTCCGCCGTGACCTCCCCCTCCCAGCGGCTCACCACCACGGTGGCCACCCCGTTGCCGATCATGTTGGTCAACGCCCGGCATTCGCTCATGAACCGGTCGATGCCGATCAGGTAGGCCACCGATTCCGGCGGGATCGAGGGCACCGCCTGCAGCGTCGCGGCCAGCGTCACAAAGCCCGAGCCGGTCACGCCGCTGGCTCCCTTGCTTGTCAGCATCGCCACAAGCAGCAGCCCCAGTTGCTGGCCCCAGGTCATCGGCGTGTTGGTCGCCTGCGCCAAAAAGATCGCCGCCATGCACAGGTAAATGTTCGTGCCATCCAGGTTGAAGCTGTAGCCCGTCGGCACCACCAGCCCAACCGTGGAGGGATGACACCCGAGCGCCCGGCTTTTCGCCATCAACCCGGGCAGCGCCGTCTCGCTGGAACTGGTGCCCAGCGTCAAAATCAGCTCGTCCCGGATGTGGTATAGGTATTTCAGGATCGAGAAACCCGCCACCCGCGCGATCAGCCCCAGCACCCCCAGCACAAACACCAGCGCGGTCAGGTAAAAACAGACCATCAGCCCCAGCAGGTTCTCCAGGGCCCCGATGCCGTACTTGCCCACCGTGAACGCCATCGCGCCAAACGCCCCGACCGGCGCCAGCCTCACCACCAGCCCCAAAATGGCGAAGAAAAACTCCTGCGCCCGGTCGATCCCACGCAGGATCGCCTGACCCCGCTCCCCCATCCGCCCCAGCGCGAACGCCGACACCAGCGAGACCAGCAACACCTGCAGCAATTCCCCGCCCGCGAACGCTCCCACAAAGCTGTCGGGAATCATCCCCAACAACCAGGCGCCCCCCTGCGACCCGGCCGCCTTCTCCGCATGCTGCTTCGCCTGGCTCACATGCTCGGCCACCTCCGGAGCCTGGAACCCCACCCCCGGCTCAAACAGGTTCACCACCACCAGCCCCACCGCCAGTGCGAAAGTCGAGACCACCTCGAAATACAAAAGCGTCCGCAGACCCACCCGACCCAGCCGCTTCAGGTCGTTCATCGAGGCGATGCCGTGCACCACCGTGCAGAACACGATCGGCGCGATCACCATCTTCACCAGCTTCACAAACCCGTCGCCCAGCGGCTTCAGCTTCTCCCCCACCCCGGGCAAAAAGTGGCCTAACAGGATCCCCACCGCCACCGCGATCAGCACCTGCACATACAGCATCCGGTACCACCGCGTGGGTGGCGTCGGCTGGCCAGAAAGATCCGGGGAAAGAGTGTCCATGCTGCCCAACATACCCCATCGGGCGCTGCCACGGAGATAATGCCACCTCCCTTTTCCCTGCCCGCCAAGGCCGGTTAGACTGGGGCCAGTCAATCCGATTTCGCCCCGCCCCATCCCAAGGAGACCTGGCAATGAACCTGCTGAAACGAACCCGCCCCGCGCTCTGGACCGGCCTCGCCGCCCTCGCCCTGTCAGCACCCCAGGCCCGGGCCGATGAATGGCCCCAGTGGATGGGCCCCCAGCGCGACAACACCTGGCGCGAGAAGGGCATCCTCGACAAGCTCCCACCAGGCGACCTCAAGCCTGTCTGGAAGGCACCCATCGCGGGCGGCTACGCCGGCCCCGCCGTCGCCGGCGGCAAGGTCTTCGCCACCGACCTCGTCAGCAAGGACGATGTGAAGGTCGACAACTTCTCCCGCGGCAAGTTCACCGGCAACGAGCGCGTCCTCTGCTACGACGAGGCCACCGGCAATCTGCTCTGGAAGAACGAGTACCCGGTCACCTACGCCATCTCCTACCCCGCCGGCCCCCGCGTCACCCCCACCGTGGCCGATGGCAAGGTCTACTTCCTCGGCGCCGAAGGCAAGCTGCTCTGCTGCGCGGTGGAAGACGGCAAGATCCTCTGGCAGAGGGAGCTGAAGGAAGAATACAAGACAAAGTCCGCGGTGTGGGGCTACGCCAGCCACCCCCTCATCGACGGCAACCGCCTCATCTGCCTCGCCGGCGGCGAGGGCAGTCATGTCGTCGCCCTCGACAAGGACACCGGCAAGGAGATCTGGAAAGCCGGCACCGCCAAGGAGCAGGGTTACTGCCCGCCCACCATCATCAACGCCGGCGGCGTGCGCCAGTTGGTCATCCCCAGCCCCGACTCGGTCGTCTCGCTCAACCCCGAGACCGGCTTGCTGTACTGGACCATCCCCTACGAGGCCACCAACGGCTCCATCATCATGTCCCCCGTGGTGATCGGCGATTACCTGTTCATCGCCGGCTACAGCAACAAGAACCTGCTGCTCAAGCTCGCCAAGGACAAGCCCGCCGTCGAGGTCGTCTGGAAGGATCAGGCCAAGACCGCCATCTCCCCGGTCAATGTCCAGCCCATCGTGGTCGATGGCACGCTCTACGGCTTGGACCAGAGCGGCGAGATGTCCGCCGTCGAGATCCCCAGCGGCAAGCGCCTCTGGACCACCCCCGAGCCGCTCAGCAAGCGCCCCCTGGGTTCCGGCACCGCGTTCATCGTCCGGCACGAGGACAAGTTCTTCTTCTTCACCGAGACCGGCCACCTGGTCACCGGCACACTCACCCCCAAGGGCTTCACCGAGACCAGCCGCGCCAAGCTGCTGCCCCCCACCAACAACGCCTTCGGCCGCGATGTGCTCTGGTGCGCCCCGGCCTTCGCCAACAAGCGCGTCTACGTCCGCAATGATTCCGAAATCGCCGCCTTCGACCTGTCGAAGTAAACCGGCACCGCCATCCACGACAGAGGCCCCAGCCATCCGGCTGGGGCCTCTGCGTTTTGTCCGGTCACTCGCTCAGGCCCAAGATTGTCCGAAAGCGCGCGAGTGAACCAGCTCAGCCAGCGGCTTCCGGGTGCGCGGCGTGGTCTCCTGCACCCGCACCTGGTCCGGCAGGCTGGACGGTTCCGCCGCATGCCCGATCGCGATCGCCGTTTGGGCCTGCACCCCCTCAGGCAGCCCAAACAGCACCCGTGCCCGGTCCGGCACAATGCCCCCCATCTGGTGGACCTGCAACCCCCGGGCGGTAGCCTCCAGGCACAGGTTCCCAGCCGCCAACCCCAAGTCATGGACCGCGGCCGGGTTGGGCTTCCCGTTCCGGCCAAAGGTCGTGCGGATGCAGGCCAGCACCAGCACCGGCGCCTGCTTCGCCCAGGCCTGGTTCGGCTCCACCAGGCACGACAGCAACTTGGCGTGATCCTCCGGCTGGTCCTTGGTCGCCACCAGGAAGACCCACGGCTGCTCGTTGTAGGAGGACGCCGCCCACCGCGCCGCCTCGAACAGCGACAGCAGGTCCTCTCGCGACACCAGCTTGTCCGAATACGCGTAAGGGCTCCAACGCTGCGTGATCAACGGATGCACCGGATGATCCGGCAGGCCATGCTTGGGATGCGACATCGTCTTTCTCACTCCTTGAATAACTGCGGCGCGAAGTCGTTCAGATACTCCCGCCACTTGTCCCAGGTGTGCCCGCCGCCGGTCTCGTGGTTCACCACCTCGAAGCCGTGCGACTGCAGCATCTTCACCGTTCCCCGCGAGGTTTCGATCAAAAAGTCCTTCTCCCCGCATCCGAACCATACCAGCTTCAAACCCTTCTTCAGCTCCGCGCTGTCCAGCGTGGCCTTGCGGCTCTCCTCCCATTGCCGGTAGGGCTGCGGGCCACCACCCGGCCCGCCTCCCACAATGCCAAACACGCCCGAGCTGAACACGCCCACATACCCGTAATCCCCCAGGTTGGAAAACGCCACATTCAGTGTCTGCGCCCCGCCCATCGACAGACCGGCGATCGCCCGGCTGGCCCGGTCGGTCTTCACCCGGTAGGTCTTTTCCACCAGCGGCCGCAGGTCCTTGCTGAAATCGTCGCCAAACTCATCCATCTGCTTGTCAAACGGCTTGCCGCCGCCGCCCCACTGGAAGACGCCGGTGTGCCCGGCCGGCATCACCACCACCATCGGCTTGGCCTTCCCCGCCGCGATCAGGTTGTCCAAAATCACCCCCGCCCGGCCCACCGTGCTCCACGAGTTGTCGCAGTCCGAGGCGCCGTGCAGCAGGTAAAACACCGGGTACGATTCGCTTCCCTTCTCATAACCCGGCGGCGTGTACACATGCGCCCGCCGCGCCTTGCCCAGCGTCTTCGACGCGTAGGTGATCTGCGCCACCGCGCCATGCGGCACATCCTTCCACTCCGAAAAATCACCCGGCACCGTCATCAGGCTCCAGGTGTTCTGGTTCGATTCGCTGGTGGCCGGATTCTTCGGGTCCACCACCGCCACGCCATCGATGTTGAAGGTGTACCGGTACGCCCCCGGTGGCGCAGGCCCCACGGTCACCTCCCACACGCCACGGTCATCCTTCTTTAGGTCGGCCCCCTGGTTGTTGCCGGGGATGTCGCCGCCCGAAAGCTTCACACTGCCAGCCTTCGGCGCCAGCACCTTGAAGGTCACCTTCCGGTCGGCCCCCACCTGCACCGATTCAAATTCCGGCGGCCGCTGCCGCCCCGGTTGCTGGGCTATCACGTTTCCTGAAAAAATCCCCGCACCCATCAACAAACCCAGAAAAAATCGCATGTCCCCTGGTCTCCCCTAAAATGTCTGGATCTGATCCCGCTGGCCATCCTCGCACACCGTCCCCGGAGAAGGTACCATGCTGGCCGTGTTGTTAAACCTTTTTCATCCGGACCAGCCGCTGCCTGCTCCAACCATGCTGGTTCAACCCGCCGCACTCAGTCGCCTGCTCGATGGAGGGTCACCCCTCCTCCTCGACACCCGCCCGAAGGAGGCCTACAGCCGGGACCACATCCCGGGGGCTATCCGTGTCGAGGTGAAATCCTGGCAAGAACAGGGCCGCAAACCGGGTGGTTTCCGCGATGCAGCCGCATGGGCCTCCTTGGTCGGTGCCCTCGGCATCACCCAACAGTCCAGGGTGGTGGTCTATGGCGACCAACTTCCCGAAACCGCTCGCGTCTGGTGGTTGCTTAAATACCTCGGCCTGAAGGAGGTCGTCATCCTCGACGGTGGTTGGGCCGCCTGGCAAAAAGCCGGCCTGCCCACCAGCAACCGCTTGGTCCAACCGGTGGCAACCACCTTCAAGCCCGATTTCCAGGCTGATCGCCTGGAAGAGATCGATTCCCTGAAAAACGCGGTCGCAACAGGCAACCCCAGGGTTATGGATGCCCGTAGCAGCGATGAATTCACCGGAAAGGATAACCGCGGCAAGCGTGGCGGCCACATCCCCGGTTCCACCCACCTCGAGTGGAAGGAACTGCTCGACCAGGACGGCCGCTTCCTGGCAGCACCCGCCCTGCGGGACTTGTTCAAGCGCAAGGGCATCACACCCGAAGACACACTGATCACTTGCTGACAATCCGGCGGACGTGCCTCGGTCGAGGCTTTCGCGCTGGAACTTGCCGGCTATCCCAAGGTCAAGGTGTTCGTCGCCGGCTGGGAAGCCTGGTCGGCCGATTCCGCGGCTCCTGTAACCAAGTGAGACAGCCTTGTAGGGCTGAAGCACCATGGACCTGGATCAACTCCGCCACTTCCTGAAGGTGGCCGAACTCGCCAACTTCACCCGGGCAGCCGAGGCTGTCGGTTTGTCCCAGTCCACGCTCAGCAGGTCCATCGCCCGGCTGGAGGAGGAACTGGGCCAGCCGGTGTTTGATCGCCAGACCCGTCAGGTTGTCCTCAGTGAGGCGGGTAAACTCCTGGCTGATCGCGCCCGTCAGATCATCGCCCTCGCCGACGACACCCGTGCCCAGATCACCGACGATGGCCAAACAGGTTTGGTCCGCATTGCCTCCATCCCCACCATAGCGCCCTACTTCCTGCCGGGTCTGCTCCGCGTATTCCACAAGGATTACCCCAAGGCCAAGGTGGTGGTTCGGGAGGACACAAGCGACAAGCTGCTCCACATGGTTGCCGATGGTGAGATGGATATCGCCATCATGGCCCGCCCTATTGACATGAAATATCTGCAGGTGGACGACCTCTTCGAGGAGGATCTCCTTGTGGTCCTTCCGGCCGGCCACCCGCTTTCAGACAAAAAAAACATTCGGCCCGACCAGATCAGGGGGCTACCCTTCGTCCTGCTTGGGGAGGCACACTGCCTCACTGACAACATCGTCTCGTTCTGCCGACAGAAATCTTTCCATCCCGTGTCGGTGGAACTCACCAGCCAACTCGCCACCGTCCAGGAGTTGGTAGCCCTCGGTCACGGAATCAGCATGGTCCCCGCCATGGCGCGTGTGTTGGATGATTCACCGCGAAGGGTCTATCGGTCGATGGCGGGCCCCAGGCCCTCGCGCAAAGTGGTCGCGGTCACCAATCCCTACCGTTTTCAGAGCCGGTTGAATCAGGCATTCCGCAATACCCTGACGGCCTACGCCCGCACGGAGCAGCCAGCCTGTTGACCATCCCCATCCGACGCTTGACCCAAGTTCATGCCCAGGACAGGCCTCAGTCCCGAGGTCCCCACCACTCCCCCCAACTCATTGCGTAACGCCATCGCCGGCCAACTGACCACCCTCACCCCCGAGCTGAACAGCAGATGCGGCGCCGTGTCGGGCAGACTCAGCCCGAAGGGCCGCACCAGGTCCCCCGCGTCCAGTTCCGCCCGCCCCGCCTGCAGGGGCCATGGCTCATGGTGCACATCCACCCGCAGGATCTTCCCGCTCCGCCCCCGGGTGAACAGACAGTAGCGCTCCGTCAAAAAATGTTCCAGGCTCCCGGCCCTGGCCCGGAAAACCGACCCCTCCGGACCGTAACACGCCCGAAAACGCAGGGCCGGCCGGGCCCGACCGCATTCCGCTGTCATTTCAAACGGATAGGTGGCCCCCGCCTCATCATGCGACCGGTGCGCCACCTTCGACCAGTGATAGGGCAAGCCGTACCGAAAACGGGCTGCCAGCACGGCCACCAGATTGGGTGCGTCCAAACTGAGGAACCACACCCCGGACCGCCCCCCATGCCGCACATACAACCGCACATTCAATTCCGGAAAGGCGGAAAGCCCCGGCAGGTCAGGCAGCCCCCGGAACATCACACCCGTCATGCGAAAAGGCACCACTCCAACCCACGAGGTGCCACCAAACTCCTCAATCTCCACCCCATCCGGCACCAGCGGCTTCAATAAAGCCGCCTCGATGGGCCAGTGCGCGAACAGCAAATCCAGCCACTGCTGGCGCAGGTTCCAGCGCCCTTCCGGCAACGGCCACGGCCGGTGATCCACCTTTTCCAACGAGGGGTGCATGATTCATTCCCGGCTGGGTCGGACCCGAAACGAATTCCATCCGCGTGGTGCCATCATAATCCATGCGGACAGGGGCCACCTCATTCCAGCGCCAACCCATCCACCCACAACCGCAGCGCCGGCGCCCCCCACGAGTCAAAGCACAGCGATACCCCGGTCAACGTCTCCGGCACCCCGCCGTCCACCTGCCACCGCTCATCCCCCGCCAGCAGGATCTCAAATAACCGCCAACCCTCGCGGGCCTCGCTCTGGTCCATCTCACGCATCAGATCCTTGCCTTTTTTGGGTTCCAGCTGGACTTTTGCAAAATCAGTTCAGACGAAGTTTTTGTATGACCTGATCGGTTGACCAGGAGAATTCGGTTGCCTGCCTTATCGCCCATGCGAGAGTTTTGCCAAGGGTTTCCC
>Ga0169931_10000128_pt1 | contig 114875 bp, 113 predicted proteins | sample Kivu_15m_20L_FD_129675 | JGI IMG/M metagenome (GOLD analysis project Ga0169931, IMG submission 129675) | Freshwater microbial communities from Lake Kivu, Western Province, Rwanda to study Microbial Dark Matter (Phase II) - Kivu_15m_20L... | ecosystem: Environmental > Aquatic > Freshwater >...
GGAGACCCTCCCTGGCTTGATGGCTGGGGATAGAAAAAGCCTGAACCTTTCTCATCTGCCAACAGGGATGTATATACTTCAGTTGCAGACGTTAAAGGGAATCTGGAACCGAAAGGTGGATATTGTTCGATAAGGGAGTCCTTGGCAGTCGGATACCTAAAGGGATATCCTGCAGGATTTTCCGGTAAACTAAGCAGATGATAGATAGGGCCTGATTCGAGGGAAATCAGGACATTGCCTATATTTGGCGTTGATGGATTTTACCATAATCTCCTTTTTGCTTTGAATGAGCCTATCGGTGCAAGCCCAGCAAGGAATAAGGGTAGTATTGGCCACTGTTGAACATCTGGTATGTCGGAAAGCCATCCTGAGAGGCTGAAGCGCGTCCTCATCATTACCTATTACTGGCCGCCTTCCGGAGGTATCGGTGTTCTTAGATGCCTGAAATTTGCCAAATACCTCCAGCGCTTCGGCTGGGAACCCATTGTCTTCACTGCCAGAAATGCGCATTATCCCTCTCGCGATTATTCTAACGACAGGGACATACCTCAGGGAATGGAAGTGCTGACATGTCCCATCCTGGAGCCCTACAGTGTTTATAAGATGCTGACCTTGCAGGCGCCAGATACCAATGTGAACAATGTATTCAACGTGATTCCCACGCGGCTGAATCGCATGCACCAATTTGCCGTGTGGGTGCGAAGTAACTTTTTTATTCCTGATGCACGCGCTCTTTGGATCGGGCCGGCCTTTCGCTTTTTGTCCCGATGGCTCGAACGCAATCGGGTAGATGCCATTATCAGCAACGGGCCGCCACATAGCAATACCCGCATTGCCACCTTAGTGAAAAAGAAATTTGGTATTCCCTGGCTGGCCGATTTCCAGGATCCGTGGACGCAGGTAGATTATTACCAGTTGCTGAAACTTATGCCTTGGGCAGACGCCCGCCATCGCCGCATGGAGCAGGAGGCATTCCGACATGCCGACAGGATGTCCGTTGTCAGCAAGGTCTGGGCAAGGAGCTTGGCTGCTATTGGAGCCAAAAACGTGGAGGTCCTTTACTGGGGCTTCGATCCGGCCGACTATGCCCATCTCGACCGCACCTTGGACTCCCGGTTCACCCTTACGTATTTTGGCATCATGGGTTATGACAGAAATCCTGTCAATCTCTTCAAGGCCATTGCAGTCATGGTTCGGGATTTTCCCGGATTCCGCGACGATTTTCGCCTGCAATTGATTGGGCAGGTGGACCACAGTGTATGGGAAGTAATTGATCAGGAGGGCATTCGCGCGGTAGTCGATGACTTGGGCTCTATGTCCAGGCAGGATACCCTGCAACGGGCACAGGGCAGTCACGCGCTGCTGCTTCTGTTAAATTGCCAACCCAATGCCGAGGGCCGTATTCCCGGGAAATCTTTCGAGTATATGGCGTTGCAGCGGCCCATTCTTTTTCTTGGAGATACCCAGTCGGAGATAGCCGGCATTCTTAGCACGGCATCCGGTAATTTCCTTCGTTCCTATGAGGACCACGAGGGAATCCTTGCAGACCTGCAATCACTCTATGGCAACTATCTGTCAGGCCCTGATAACCATACCACAACACCTTATTCTGAGACGTATTCTGTTATTAAACAAACCGAGAAACTGGCTCGTATTCTGGATGGGATAACTGCTTGAACCTATTTTTTTGCCGGGGCTGGTGAGGGTTGTAAGGATTTTCGAATGCCAGTGAACAAGATGACTCCCAGGGCTACCACGCTGAGCAGGGAAAAAATGAATGATATCTGCCTTCCAAGGTAAACACTCTTGGGTCGAAATAGGAACCGGATTTCACTGTATCCGGCGGGAATGCGGAGTCCCCGGAGGGCGTAATTCACCCGGATGGGCTCCACCCTCCGACCGTTGATGTAAGCCTCCCAACCCAAATCAGGGCCATACCATATCTCGGGAAAAACGGCGAGTTCTTCCCGTGTGGTAGAGGCTTTGTAATTGAGGTCCACCGAAGAGTATGCGCTTAAGGCAATCTGGCCCTGGCCACTGGGCCGCAGGCCTTGCAGATTACCGGAAAATTCTCGGTGGACAATCGCTTCCTCCCGAGGATTGAATTGGTAGAGGGCTCCCAATTCCTCCTCGGCCGAATTGACCCAGCGAATTGATTTTATGAGCCATACGTTTCCTGCGGCCCCATTATTTAAGGAAGGTCGCAATTTGCCGTCTGCACCCTGTTCCAGCAAGTACCGGGTGTTCAGCATATCGTACACGGCTGGATTGCCGTTGGAGATATGGTATTGGATGAGGTCCTCATACCGGCGCAATTTGGCAGCGGAATAGCCGCCGATAATTTGAAAAGAGCGGGCTGCATCTGCCTGAATAAAGGGATTTCCAGCAGAAAGATCCTGAACACGGTACCGATGGGACTTATCCTGTTTCAACATTTGCGCCACCTCCTCGTAATTCCTTTCGGGAGTTGACTCGCCTGCGGAAAGTGGTGGCAACTGTACCATGAGGGGCAAAAAAATCCCAGCCCAGACGGTAGACATGGAAGCAATGCAAAGGGAGGCTATTAGAAAAAGGGGTCGCGCGGTCATTTTCTTGAATTGAAAAAGATAAATTTCCAATTTCTGCTTCAGAAGTCCAAATATCTTCCGGCATATCTTTTTCAACAAATAGACCCCAATCTTTATTTACCATTCATGAGATTTTTGCTGCTATTAGGTTGCTACTGGATACTACCAGCACTTTCGGCACAAGATATGGTACCGCCCACCTTGTCTTGGGGCCCCTTGCTTGAACAGCCCAAGGATGCGTCTATAGCAGGCATCCTAGCCGATAATAATCGTTTTCTCGCCTGGCGAAAGGGCCGGTCTTCGCGCAAGGGTAATGTTGTGTACCTGGAAAAATACGATGCGGATGGCGGGCTGAACCTCTACCGAAAGCTGCAAATGAATCCCGGGGAGTCTTTCCGCCGGCTTTTTACTTGGAATAATCGCAAGATGGCGCTCTTTGAAGCCAGGGATCATCTCCGCCTGATTCCTATCGATGGGGAGACCTTATCTCCGGGCTCGGAGCTTCTTCGAATCCCCAAAAACCGGGACCAACAATGGCAGCACCTGGAACTGGATGATTCCGGGGGTAGACTGTGCCTTGTCATGCTGGAAAATAGAGGGTGGCAACGCCTGGTTAAATTGCGCCTAATGGTCCTTGATGCCGCCTTTAGCATCTGCTGGGATGAGCTGACTACACTGGCTTACACCTATGCTGAATTTTATCCGGAAAATGTGATGGTTTCAGATGCGGGTGATTTGTTCCTTGCCGGATACGCTCAGGTAGGCATGGAGCGCATCGTCGAGGAAGGCAAAGCCAATTTTCAGTTCATCATCCTCGCCTTCACCCAGCACGGCACAGTGCAAACCGAATTTCAAATTGGCCTTCGCCGAAAAATCGTTACTGACTTCCACGTCAGCCTCAATCGGGAAGGAAACCTCATCGGGGTTGGCTTCTATAGTGAGAATCGCTCCGCTGCTGCTGGTGGCGTGTTTCTAACCCAAATTGATCCCTATCGCCAAACCGCCACCGGAGGGCGCCTGCACTCATTAACACGGGCTGGTGAAATGGGAAGGCTTCGCCTAGGTCGAAAGTTTGAATGGAACGAGTTGTCCAATAATCAGGGCGAATTCCTGAATTTTAGCATTCGGAATTTTCTTGCTGATTCGGATGGAGGAGGTCTTCTGGTAGCTGAACAGGTTGTCCTGCAGCAGCATTATGTTTCCTTCCGGGATGGGGGCAATTATAAACTAGTCAATTATAATTACAATGATCTGCTCTTGGTGAGACTATCCCCCGGTGGCCAGGTGGTTTGGGTCCGAAAGATTCCCAAACGACAACGGACAACCAACGACAAGGGCCGGTATTCGTCTATTGCTGCCGTTCCCGCCGCTGGGGAAAAGTACATTATTTACAACGATAATGGTCGTAATTTTAGCCGGGACAGCCGGCTTAGAGATTTCAATGGATTGCAATCAGTGATTGCCCTGACCCATCTGGGGGAAAATGGGCAAACGGAAAGTTTCCCTCTGGCCATCAACGAGGAATTAGGCGTCCTTTTTCAGCCTAGTTGGACCACTTCTCTCGGGGCTGACCGAAAAATAATCTATGGTCAGCGAGGGCGGTTTTTCCGATTTGGCATCCTTTCTTTCTGAGAAAACGCCTCCACCGCCCATTATGGGGATTATCTTTGCGTGAAGTTGCCTACCATCGTGCCCACGCTCCCCATCCGCATTGCCGTCTTTGCCTCCGGTACCGGCTCAAATGCCCGTAACCTCGTGGCGCATTTCAAAAATCGGCCAGGGGCTAAAGTCACCCTGATTGCTTCCAATCGCGCCGATGCACCTGTATTGACTATGGCCCGGCAGGAGGGAATCGCTACCTTGCTCATCAGCCGGCATGCCCTGTATGCATCAGATGAACTCCGGATCTCCTTATTGGATGCCGGCATTGATTTCATCGTTCTGGCCGGATTCCTCTGGCTCATTCCACCAGCGTTAGTGGCCAGTTTTCACCGGCGTATAGTAAACATACACCCCGCTTTGCTTCCCCGGTTTGGTGGGAAGGGTATGTACGGGCATCATGTCCATGAAGCAGTACTACAATCGGGGGAGCGATATACCGGAATCACTATTCATTACGTTGATGAGAAATATGACGAGGGCGATATTATTTTTCAGTCGCAATGCATGATTTCTCCTACCGATGATGTTACAGCAATCGCCCGAAAGGTTCAAGCCCTTGAGCATAAACACTTTCCAATGGTGGTGGAGCAGCTCATTACATCCCTGAACGGACATGCCCCCTATTAAAATAATTTCCTTGCTTGCACTTTGGATTGGCGGACTGACACTGCTGCCCCTTTCCCTGGCTGGCCAGTCGACCCGCAGTCTGGAGGAGGAAGCCCGCCGCCTTTATGCGAAGGGTGATTTCCATCAGGCAGCTCGGCTATGGGAGCGCCTTTTCCAGGAAAAATCCCGATCTGAATACGCCTATGAAGCAGCCGGAAGCTATCAGATCGCCCGGGATTACCGGGCAGCTCTTTCGCTTTACCGGCGCTTGCTTGGGGAGACCAGCAAGTTTCCCATGATGCTTTACCAATATGCCCGGGCGCTGAAGCAAGACGGGCAATACGATCTTGCGGTCAAATCCTATAACCGATTCCTTGAGGGCTACCTTGGTGCGGATAAGGGTTTGTGGGGAGAACTCGTTGACTTGGAGATTGAAGGTTGCCGGCTGGGTTTGCAGCTTTCGGGTACTCCTGACGACCGACTTATCCTTGAAAGGCCGCAAGCGCTAAATACCCCGCGTAATGAGTTTGCCGCTGCCAGTCCGGAGCCTGGATCCATATTTTACACCTCAGACGCCGCAGGAAGAGATGGCATTCTGGCATCAGTCCAGTCCGGAGTAACCTGGGAAAAGGGAAAGACCCCACCTGCATTTCCCCTCTTTCCTCAGGGAAAGATATCCCATGGCAGCTTTACCGCCGACGGCACTCAATTTTATTTCACCCTATGCAGTCAGGATGCCCGCCCCCGCTGTGAAATCTACCGGATGCGCAGGACAGGTTCGTCCTGGTCCCAGCCCGTGCGCTTACCGGATGCCATCAATGCACCCGGCCAGACAGCAACCCATCCGCATGCCGTAACCCGTAACGGGAGGGAAATCCTTTATTTCGCATCCGACAGACCAGGTGGACGGGGTGGTTTGGATTTGTGGTTTGTCTCCCGCGATGCCAACCACGATGACGCTACCTACCTACCTCCGGTCAATGCCGGCCCCGGGGTGAATAGTGCGGGGGATGAAGTATCCCCATTCTATCATCTGGCGGGGAGTACGCTATATTTTTCCTCCAATGGCCATCCCAGCATCGGAGGTTTCGACATCTTTGCCAGTACAGGCACCATGACCCACTGGGGAACCGTGAGGAATATGGGTGTACCCTGCAATTCCCCAGCTGACGACCTCCATTTCACCCTTTCCCCCGATCAGACCTATGGTTGGCTGAGTTCCAACAGGATATTTGAAAATGGGAAAACGGAGACTTCCGATATGGACCTTTTCCATTTTATGGTCCGACCAGAATCCCTAAAGATAGGTGTTACGGTGACTGACGATCAAGGAAAACCTTTGCAAGCTTTTACATTAAAACTTTTTGAGGAAACAGACGGTGGTAGGCTGCTGACGTTTTCCCGGGAATACCGTCAACTTGCCATGCTAACCCTTGATTTACTTCCTTCTCGCAGCTTTCTGCTCAGCCTGCAAGCACCCGGATATCTTCCTGGGGAGGTTGCCTTTGCGTCTCCGGATTCGGGAGGTAAGATCTCTCCAGTCACTATCACCCTGAAACCTTTGCCCAGGAATGCTCCGGAAAAGCCTGCTGAGCTTCCTGTGCCCGAGAAGCCTGTGAAGGTCTCCCTGGCTGAGAAACCCGCGTCGATTGCAGGGCCCAATATCCCCGAAAAGCCACAGACTATTCCCCAGGATTCGGGCGAGGGAGAAGGGGAAACCACTTACCGGGTTAGGGGAATCTCCAGCTTCGATAACGCCGAATATTCCTCGGCTGCCCCCCGGCTCCCTGGGATAACCTATAAGGTGCAGGTTGAAGCAACCGACCGTTTTCGGCCTGAACGGTATCGTGACCTGGAGGACTTAGGCTCCCTGCAGACTGAGTATTTGACGGAAAAGAAACTTTACCGGATCCTGCTAGGAACCTTTACATCGACCGAGCCCGCCCGGAGTGCCCGATCCGAGGCGATAGCCCGGGGCTTTTCCGGGGCCTTCCTTGTGAAATACACCGAAGGAGTCCGCGTTGGTATGACGGCCAAATAGGGCAAAGTCATCCCTATGGGTCAGACTACTTCTGGAAGGGGAAGGTTGCAACCAAAGCGGCGATTGAAAGCATGAATTCCCTGCAGTCCGCCAGTGTGAATGGCCAGTACCTTGGTTCCTCCGGGAAAGTGCCCGCTTCGGATAAGCTGGTCCAGCGCGTACATCATTTTCCCTGTGTAAATGGGGTCCAGTACCACGCCGTGCTGGTCGTAAAATGCGGTCATAAAGGTAACCATGCCGGCATGATACCGGGCATAGCCGCCCAGGTGGTGTGTTGCCGCCCAGACTATTCGATTGCTTGTAAAGGGTAGGTCCATTCCTCGCAATACTGGTATGGCCAGCAAAGTCAGCCCGTGGTCGTTGTATCGATTCATTCCGCGCAAGGTACCACCTGTACCTACAGGGACGGCCACTTGCAGCGTGCCCGAGCGAAGGACTTCTTCGGGAAATTCTTGCGTCATTTCCCTCATGAGGGATTCCATACCCAAATCGGAATACCCATTGGTACCGCCCTCTGGCACAAACAGAGAATCCCCGGCTTCAGCTGCCAGGAACTCGGGAGGGGCAGTCCGAAGCTGGCGGTAAGCATCCCGAGAGAGGAAGCGAATGGCCATGCCGTAGGCTACTGCCCGGTCCAGGGTGGGACTTTCTCCTGCAAGCCATTCTCCCCGAATCCATCCGGTCGTCCGCAAGCCGAGCAGATTTCCGGCTGCGGCCAGGGCGACCAGGTGATTGGAGTGAGGGCCACCCATAGTTACCATGGTATTTTTTCCACTACCATCCAGGGCGCGGAGGGTTCCCCAAAGTTTGCGCCATTTGTTACCGCAAATTTCGGGATGGGAAGGTAGGAAAAGGAGGTCGTCACGCTTAAGCAGCACCTGAACGCCTGCGGCTTGCCATTCGGGGTGCTCCAACAGGGTCAGTGGGGTGGCATAAGGCACAGGTAGCTGGTTCCAGGTTGGACCAGGGTCGGTCATTGGACAGATTTTAGTCAGGAAACACCTGTTCCGGCGTTAGCACCTCGACCGGTCCGAATTCCTCCAGCCGGGCAATGGGCATTGCATCGAGCTGACCTAGTACCAAGAGGGTATAGTTCCTATTTTTAACATATTCTTCCTGGAAACGGATAAGGTCTTGCCCGACGCATGCCTCCAGGCTCTCGTACAATCCCTGACGGAGGTCGCCTGACTGGCCCAAATCCGATGCCCGCTGATAGGCCCGATAGATGGCCGGCGGCGGCGTTCGCTCACTTTCGATACCCTTGAGGATGGATAGTCGGGCATTGTCCATTTGGGGACCAATGCGAGGCATATCCTCCAACAACTCGACCATACAAGAAATGGCATCATCCATTTTATCGGGCTGGGTTCCAACGTAAGCCTGTAGGTAATGGGCCTCATCTTTTACCCGGGGGGATGTGAACATGGCATAGGTAGCGTAGGCCAGTGCTTTAGATTCCCTGATCTCCTGAAAAACGATACTCGACAGACCATAGCCGAAATATTCATTGTACCAGTCTTTGAGGAAATGTTGGTGCAGGTGAAATGAGGAACTGCCTCGCGAAATCCACATCAGGTCCGTTTGAACGATGGGGAAATCGTAGCACAAGACCTTATTTTCCCTTGTTTCTAACGAGGGGAAGGGGTTAGCTGGTGGGAGGGCCTGCCGGTCAGCTGGAACAGGATGCCGAAGGGCGAGGGCTTGTCGCACGGCATTGGCTTCCCGATTTCCAAAATAATAGACGGTATGGGGATAGCTATGAAACTGTCTTATGCTGTGGGTAAGGGAATCTGGGTCGAGGGAGAGGAGCTGATCCCTGTTTAAGCGATGGTTCAGGGGCGACCGGGTGCCGTACCGAGCATAGGAGCTCATAGCCTCGCGAAGGATATAAGAGCGGTCGCGGCGGGCATTTTCCCGTTTCAGTAGCATATCGGAGGCCACATTGGCGAGTTTCTCGGCATCCGGACGAGCCTCAGCCAGCAGTTCTTCCAGTAAGCCTAGGGCCTCCTCCATCGATTGCTCCAAGCCAGCCAGGGAGATATAAAACCGATCTTCTCCGATGCTTGTCCCAAAGGAAGTACCTAAGCGGAAAAAGGCCTGCTGAAATTCGGCAGCCGTTCGCCGGGAAGTTCCCAAGTAGGGGAGGTACTTCAGGATAACGGGCAGAATCGGATCTTGGCGCTTCCCCAGCGGATAAATGAAATCCAGATGAAACAGGCCATTGTCGGGATTCTTCACATAGTGGAAGGGAATACCAGGAGCGAGCTCCCCTTCCAAAATCTGGTCCTTGAAAGCTACAAATCGGGGACTGAGCCGACCCGAATTCTTAGACATGAAATCCAGGGCAAAGCTGGACATACCTTCCCGGTTTATATCCACAGGCGTAATGGGTGGTTTCTCTACCTTAATCACATCGGGATCGTCCCCTTTTCGCTTATAGACCACAGCATAATCGTTGCGGGTGAGGTACTTTCTTGCGAAGGCCACGATGTCTTCCTTGCTGAAGCGGGCCATGGCTTGAATCCTTCCAGCATAGGCGGGCCATGGAATGCCGAGGATAAAGGCATTGGTCATATGATGTGCACGAGCTTCGTTGGATTCCAATGCTTTGAGCTCTTCCAGACGGTAATCGTTGCAAACTGCTTCGGGGAGCCAGTCGGGGAAGTCGCCCTGCCTGAGGCAATCCAGCTGAGTGAGCAGCAGCTCCTCCAGTTCCTCCAGGGACTGACCTTCCCGGGGTTTTCCATAGAATCCGAAGGCACAGTAATCCTGATGGTACCAGCCCCAGGCTTGCGTATCCAGGGCTAGCTGGCGCTGATTGATATGAAGATCGAGCAGGCCAGCCTGCTGATTGTAGCATAAATGTTGCACCAAGGCCAAAAGCAGATGAACATCCCCTTCGGAACCCGGAAGGCGCCAGCCCATTTGAAGGAAAGGTGATTCCTGACCCAGGGCTACCAATTGCACTGGCCCGACGAGGTCGGGTTGCTCTTCAAAATGGAATAGGGGCAAGGGCTTGGGTTCCTTATTCCCCCAGTGTTTTTCAATCAGGGCAATCGTCTTTTCCACCTCCAGATCGCCGGCAATTAAGATGGCCATATTGTTCGGCACATACCAACTGTCGAAGAAGTGGTGGATGTTGTGGTGGGAGGGATTCCGCAAGTGGGCCGCGCTACCGAGGGTGGTTTGTGTGCCGTAGGGATGATTGGGAAATAGGGCAGCGTGCAACAGATTGCTGACCTTTCTGATATCCTTGTCTTGACTGATATTGAATTCCTCGTATACCGTTTCCAGCTCTGTATGAAAAAGACGCAGTGTGAGTTGGGAAAATCGCTCTGCCTCCAGCGCGAGCCACCGCTCGAGTTCATTGGCGGGAATGGTGTTGAGATAAACAGTTTGCTCAAGCCAGGTATAGGCATTGGTACCCTTGGCCCCGATGGCGGAGGCCAGCTTGTCGTATTCCCCTGGGTAGGCGAATCGGGCTGCAGCCTGAGACTTCCGGTCGATGAGCGCGTAGATTTCACTTCGCTCATCGGGCAAGCTGGTTTTCCGAAGCTTCTCGTAGAGTTCTGCAATTTCCGTTAGTAACTCCTTTTCCGATGCCCAATCTGCCGATCCAATCCGGGAGGTTCCCTTGAACAGCATATGTTCCATATAGTGGGCGAGTCCTGTGGTGTCGGGGGGATCATGCTTTGACCCAGCGCGCACAGCAATCTGTGTACTTAAGCTGGGTTGATGGGGATTGACACTCAGGAAAACCTGTAGACCATTGGGCAGCGTGTACTTCATCACGCCATAGGGATCATCGGCCCATGTCTCGGCGCGTAGGCCCGCTGTCGGGGTAGCTTGGGTCATAGGGGTGTTTTACAAAGCTGATGGAGAACAGCACTGGCTTGCAGAAGGTGCCGTTGCTCGTGGAGAAGGATGACCTCAAAGGCATCTTTCAGGGTATAGACGATATGGGGGTTGGCGGGAGAGGCGATGACCTGTCCTGTGGTAATCAGGTCCTCGCTGAGAATACGCAGGTCGCGCAGGGCCTGTTGGTGTTTTTCAAAATCTTCCAGAATGGCCGTTTCCGGCACGTACCTTGCTGGTTCCCAAATCGGGAAGGTTTTCACTTTGGCCTCATTCTGGTCCGGACGGACATATTCCTGAAGGACACTACCAAGGAATCCGGCTAGAAATGGAATTTTGCCGAGGAAGGGCAACTTGTAGGTTTTTTCCCTGATTTCCCGGATAATCGAAAAATAGGTATTGTTGACCACAATGAGGTGGGCTAGATTTTCAGCAATACTCCAGCGGGCTGGTTCGGGCTTGAAATGAAGGTCCTCTTGGCGCAGCAAGCCGAAGGAGGATATCACCTTTCCGGTAACCTCGTCCAGTCCACAGAGCCAATCGGAAAGATCCATTTTTTGCAACAAAGGTAAGGGATTGGTGGGAATCTGCCGGAGGCCTAGGTTTTTTGGGACAATGTGGCGGGGAAGCCGCAAAAACGACTTATTTTCCCCCATTAAAATAAAAGCAAATGGAAAGGATTTTCCAAGTTTTCCTGGCCATGACCGGCATGGTTGCCATGTCTTTGACTAACCCTTCTCCGAATCCCTTTCCAGCTCCGGCCGATTTATTTCGGGCGCATCCGCGGTACCGGGAGCCAACATTGCAAGAGCGTCGGTTTAAACATAGAGACATCGTTCCCTTGCTTAAAGCCTTACCGCCTTCCTACCGTCTGGGCGTCCTTGGCAAGTCCTGGGAGGGCCGAGATATCTATCGCGCAAGCTTGGGGAATGGCCCGATCTCGGTATTACTTTGGTCTCAGATGCATGGCGATGAACCCACTGCGACTATGGCGCTATTTGATGTGTTTCGATTTTTTGCTCAGCACGACGAGTTCGACCACCTTCGGGACCAGCTGCTCTCCAAACTCACCATCCATGTGGTGCCGATGCTTAATCCAGACGGAGCCGAGCGGTTCACTCGCCGAAATGTGCAGGATATCGACATCAATCGGGATGCCCTTCGCCTGCAGACACCGGAAGGGCAGATTCTTAAGGCAGTGCGCGACAGTGTCCAGGCAGCATGGGGATTCAATCTTCACGACCAGAGTCGTTACTATGCGGTAGGGAATGCCCCTTCTCAGGCTGCCTTCTCTTTTTTGGCCCCTGCTTTTGACGAAGTTAAGACGATGGAAGGAAAACGGCAGGAAGCAGCTCAACTCATAGGCCTGCTAAATAGAACCATCCAGGAATTTGTGCCTGGTGGTGTCGGAAAATACGACGATACTTTTGAGCCTAGAGCATTTGGCGACAATATCCAGCGCTGGGGCACCCGAACCATCCTAATCGAATCCGGGGCCTTACCTGACGACCGGGAAAAACAAACCCTGCGACGCATCCATTTTGTTATCCTGCTCACCGCCCTACAGGCCATCGCCGAAGACCGGCATAGAGAGGTCCCGCTAGGTGAATACGAAGCTATTCCCTTTAACAATAGCAACGCTTTCCACGACCTTATCCTTCGGAATTGCCTCCTGCCCGGCACCCGCTCCAGATTTTACATGGCTGACCTGGCCTACCGCGCTGACGAGGTACAAGGACCAGATAACCGCACCTTCTATCTTTCTTCAAAAATCTCGGAATTAGGCGACCTGTCTACTTTCTTCGGATTCCGGGATGAGGATATGCAGGGTGCGCGGGTAGTTCCGGGTAAGGTTTACGGAACGGTTCTCCCTGATTTTGGTGCCGTGAGGAAGCTGGATGCCGCAGCTCTCCTTCGGGAGGGAATCACCTATGTTCCAGTTACCACCTTTAAAAAGACCCAGGAAACAGCTGGGTATCCCCTTCACCTGATGGCTCCTGGGTCGCCGTTGCCGCGGGAATTTCGCATAGGCTTAAATCCTTCCTTTCTCCTTGAGCGCAACGGAAAGTTCACCCATGCCTTGGTCAATGGGCAACTTTGGGATTTGCAACAAGATTTTCCCCACTGAATGATCGAAAAAATGAATGGATTTGCCACTTTTTGGTCTTGGTTGCCGCTAAGTTGGATCGCAGCTTCCGCTGCAGCCCAGACTCTTCCGGTCCTCCGGGTTCCTTATTGTCAGGATTTTCCCTTTGCAGAAGGTCAGGTAAGCGACCGATGGCAAGCATTTCCTGAATACGAGCTGAAGATGCTGGACGGGGATAGTCGGAAACCCCGTACCCATTTTCGCATTGCCTATAGTGATACGGGCATATATGTGCAATTTACCGGTGACGAGTGGACCATTAGTACAGAGGCCCGGGCTGATTTCGAGGATCTTTTCCTGGGCGATGTATACGAGGTATTCCTGCAGCCTGATCCGGCCACTCCGCTCTATCTGGAATACGAGGTGAATGCCCGGGGTCACGAACTGGTGCTACTTGTTCCCAACATTGGAGGCCGATTCATGGGCTGGACCCCCTGGAAGTATACTGGCGATCGGAAAGTCAGGAAGAATAGCTGGGTTGCTGAAAATCCTTCGGGTCAGGCTCCGCTTACGTGGCATGCCGAATTATTTTTCCCATATACCCTTTTTCGCCCCCTTTGCCAATCTAAGCCCGCTAAAGGTACCGTGTGGAAAGGAAACTTCTACCGAATCGACTACGATACTGGCAATCGCGTGAAGTGGGCATGGACTCCCATCAACGTTAGCTTCCACGAGTTTGCCAAATACGGCACCCTGATCTTCGACTGACTTCTCCTGCTTTAAGTCAGGCAGCCCACCCTATGCTGCTACTTAAAGAGGGGAATGGACTGGGATTCCACACGTTTTCTGTACACTTGGAAGGGACCTGCAAGGAATGCGGCAATCTTTTCCTCGGCTGCGGCGACTTCCTGCACCAGTTTGCCTAAATTATTTCGGGCAGCCTGCGTGGGCTCTCCCACGACTGCATTGATGGCAGATCGGGCCGCGAAAAGGCTTCTTTGGATATTGGAAGGACTGCGCTGAATACCCTTTAGGCCATCGGGCATCATGAACAGATTTTCTAGCTTACCCAGGGAGTCGAGCAGCATTTTACCCTCCTTGGTGAGGTCGCGCCGCGTGCTGTCCTGCAGCAGTTGGCAGGCTGCTTCCACCCGGGAAATAGCTTTTCGGGCATCCTGTATTTTTCGCCATTCCCGCTCGGCACGGGTAACGATGAGCTCCAATTCGCGGAAACCAGCATCCTGCGCGGCATAGTCGGCAGCAGTGAACGATTCGCGGGGATCCCCCAATACCTTGAGCAGGGTGGAATCAGTCTGGCCACCGATAGCGATGATAATCCAATAGTTACCGGGAGCTACCGTATTTCCAGGAGGAGGGTCATCATCAGGTTTTGCCTCCCGACGGGATGGCATGGCCACCCCATTTTGACGCAAATCCCAAAAAATGCGGTTCATTCCTGTATCCAGTGGCATACTCATGCGACGCAAGACATCACCCTTCGCTGATTTTACAGTTACCTTGGCCCTTTCTGGTGCAGAGCTAATCTTGCCCCCTTTGTTGAGGTGCCAAAGGGTAATCATGGCGCCCGCCCGCCGGTTTTCCCCCTCGTAGATTCCATCGGCCGGAAAGTGGAAACCAGCATAAGACCGGTAGTTAGCTAGGTAAGCATCTGGAGCTGGAAAAACCCGGAGAGATTTTTCCAAGACTTTGCCCCCACTGCGGGCTATTTCACGCAAGGGTCGAATATCATCCAGGATGTAAAAAGCGCGCCCGAAGGTACCCAAGATGAGGTCGTGGTCTCTCGGATGAATCTTCATATCCATGGTGGGTACCGAAGGGTATCGGTTCATCCATTTGTTCCAATTATTTCCTCCGTCTATGGTGAGGTAGAGCCCGCAATCTGTGCCAAGCCAAATCATGCCCGGCACTTCCGGGTCAGGTAGGATGGACAATGCATAACAGGGAACCTGGCGATCGTTGACGAGAGCGGTGAAGGTTTTTCCAAAATCGCTGCTGCGGTAAGCCATCGGACGGTAATCATTTCTGCGGTAGTCGTTCACCACAACGAAAACCTCCCCGGGATTTTTTGCAGAAACTTCAATTTGCGGAATCCAAGAACCCGCTTTTACCCCGGGAAGGTTTCCACTGAGGTTCGCCCAGGACTTCCCTCCGTCCCGGGTAAGTTGCAGGTTGCCATCGTCGGTGCCGACCCAGATCACTTGCGCGTCGGCCGGACTCGGCGCAATGGCCAGGATGGTCGTATGATTTTCAGCAGCGGTATTGTCGATGGTTAGACCACCTGTAGAGTCCTGCATTTGTTTGAGCGGATCGTTGGTGGTCAAGTCTGGGGAAATAATCTCCCAAGACTTTCCGCAATCGGTGCTTTTGTGCAAGAACTGGCTGCCGAAATAAATACCGCATGGCTGAAAGGGGTCTTGGGCGAAGGCGGCGTTCCAGTTGAAGCGAAGTTCTACTTTTGGGTCGGGGTGCGTGGGCTTTATTCCTTGCGTTCGGCCCGTCTGGAGATTGACCAGGCCCACATTGCCACCCTGGGACATGGCGTAGGCTTTATGGGCGTCGGTGGGATGAAAGGCCACATCGAAACCATCGCCGAAATAGATTTCCTGCCAATCGGTATTCCGAATTCCCCCATCTTGCCAAATGGATCCTGGACCTACCCATGAACCATTGTCCTGCATACCTCCGCCTATGCGGTAGGGTATGGAAAAATCGTGATTGACGTGATAGAACTGGCCCACCGGGATATTCTCGATAAATCGCCAGGATTTACCCATGTCCCTGGAGATGTTCAAGCCGCCGTCATTGCCATCGATGAGATAGGTAGGATCTTCCGGATGAATCCAGAAGGCATGGTGGTCGGGGTGGACGCCGGAGTAGGGCAGGAGCGTCTGGAAAGTCTTGCCGCCGTCCTCACTGCGGGTGACCAGAGAGAAAAGATTGTAGATTCGGTTCTCGTTTTTGGGGTCGACGTAGATTTCGTGATAATAGAAAGGACGATCGCTAACGCCCTCCCCTTTGCCGACCAGGTTCCACTTGAAGCCCCCGTCTACCGATTTGTAAAGGCCGTTTTCTTTGGCTTCAACCAGCGCATAAATAATATCTGGTTTAGATCTGGCGATGGCCAGGCCAATGCGGCCAAGGGGTCCTTTCGGCAACCCGTCGGCATCAGACCTGCGGGCCCAGGTGTCCCCTCCGTCGAAGGAAACATAGAGTCCAGAGCCTGGTCCACCGGAGTTAAAAAACCAGGGTTTGCGGCCATATTCCCACATGGCGGCAAGAAGTTTATTTGGATTTTCTGGATCTGCAACCAAATCGGCTACTCCAGTTTGGTCGTTGACATAGAGAATTTTTTCCCAGGATTTACCCCCATCGCGGGTGCGGTAAACGCCCCGCTCGGGGTTCGGACCAAAAGGGGAACCCTGAGCTCCTACATAGACGATATCCGGATTGTCCCGGTGGATGATGATGCGGTGAATGGTTCTGGTTTGTTCAAGACCAAGGCACTTCCAGGTTTTTCCGCCGTCCCGACTCCGGTAAATGCCCTTTCCGGTGTTCTGGGAGTTGCGGGGATTGCCTTCCCCGGTGCCAACCCATAAATCCAGAGGATTTTTGCGATTTAAAGCAATAGCGCCAATAGAGAGGTTGTCCATCTCATCGAACAGGGATTCCCAGGAGGTTCCCCCATTCCTGGAGCGCCACAAGCCACCGGAGGCAGCTCCCGCGTAGATAACCTGCGGATTGGACTCTTCCACGTCGATGGCCGTTATCCTGCCGCTCATTCCCGCTGGGCCAATGCTTCGGGCGGGCATTCCCTTAAGCTGTTTCAGATCTATGGACTGAGCCAAGGATTGCCGGACTGACAGGAAAAGTAGGCCAAGGGCAGCGGCTTTCAGGAGGGGCAATTTCATGGGTACATGTTTTTTAAGAAAAGGAGGATTTACAGAAGTATTTTTTTCTCAAAGGATGTAAATTTACAAGAAAAAAAATGAAACCACTTCCTTTTATCCTATTCCTCCTGACCTTATGCCTTCAGGGGGTTTGTTCACCCCATCTTGAGGCCGCCCCTCCTAAAAAAGCCGTTTTTGCTGTTGGTGGAAATTGTGGCATGTGCAAACGAAGGATTGAGAAAGCAGCATCTGGACTTGAAGGAGTGGTTGAAGCAGTCTGGTCCAAGGAAAGCAAAAAATTGACCCTGAAATACGAACCCGGTAAAATTGGTGTGGATGAGGTCAAAAAGGCAATTGCTGCCGTTGGGCATGATGCTGGAGGCGTTAAGGCTCCCCAGGAGGTGTATGATAAGCTTCACGAATGTTGCTTGTACGACAGATTGAAATGATGTGACTCAGCGTCAATTTGCGCTTGGGTTTTGCCTGCTCGGGATTATTTTTCCCGGTAAAATACTTAGCCAATCTAACCTCTCATTTCCTGTAATCCGAGAGATTCCATCCCCAGTTGACCAGGGAGCGCTACCAAACTTGTTTCTCGACAGCAAGGGAAAGGCTTGGATGAGTTGGGTAGCATATGCTGACGATTCCACCGATGTGTTGATGCATGCCGCGTTGGGGGAGGAAGGCTGGCAGTCTCCGGGTGAGATCGCCAGGGGTACTAACTGGTTTGTCAATTGGGCCGATTTTCCTTCCCTCGCCCTTTTTCCTGCTACCCGAGGAGATTACTTTCTGGCCCATTGGTTACAGAAAAGTGCCGCAGGCATATATGATTATGACGTCCGCATTGCGGTAAAATCCGCTTTCTCGGACCGATGGTCCTTCCCAGGAATTCTCCACAGCGACACGTTGCCTGCTGAGCATGGATTCGTTACGTTGCTGCCGGAAGGGGAAGGCAACATCCGAGCTTTCTGGCTAGATGGCAGACTGACTCGGACAGGTAATTCCGGGGCTGATCATGGGAATCATGGTGAAGGGGGTGGGGCAATGACCCTACGTACCGCCAGGGTGGATACCTTAGGAGCAGTCCATGAAGAAACGTTACTGGATAGTCGGATTTGCGATTGTTGCCAGACGGCATCCGCCATGTTGCCAGCTGGTCCGGCCGTCGTATACCGGGACCGTTCGGAGGAAGAAGTGCGGGATATCTCTATCATTCGTTTCGAGGCGGGACAATGGACCAAACCACGGCGAATTTATGCCGATGACTGGCAAATAGCTGCATGTCCAGTAAACGGGCCTGCGATTGCTGCTCGGGGAAACCGATTGGCCATCGCCTGGTACGCTGGAAAGCATGGCGAAGTAAAACTCATCTTTTCATCAGATGGCGGGAAATCCTTTAGAAAGCCATTAAAGATTGACGGAGCCCAGCCCACAGGCAGGGTAGATCTGGCTTGGATGGAGTCTGGGGAAGTAGTGGTCAGCTGGGTCGGGCAAGAGCAGGGTAAAACTTTCATCAAGTTGCGCACAGCGAAGGCCACAGGGAGCATGGGGCGGATAGTTGCCGTTAAAGAAATCGACGCCTCCCGTCTTAGTGGATTCCCGCATATCCTTCCCTGGAAAAATGGGGTGCTTCTTGCTGCCACGGAAGTAGGCGTGGAACGAAAAACTACCGTGAAGACATACTGGATATCCTATGAGATAGGTGGTCCGGACTAAGTCATTATTCTTTCACTTTTAAAAACCATTTCTTATGAAACAGTTATTTGTTTTTTTTCTGGGATGCACAGCACTGCTTCATGCCCAGGCGCAAAGTGATCCGCTCGCACAGTTTTTCATTAAGCAGGATCCTGTGAGAATAGAGGCGTCCCTTACCAGTTTGGGAAAGCAGAATTTGGTAGCTGAGAAAGCTGCATATGATAAGCTTTCAAGGAAATCCTACCAGTTTAGCCCTAACACAGCCATGAATTATCCCTTTGCGGCCCTTGCAGCAACACGCTCCGAACCACAATCCGAATCGGGAATTCGCCAAAACTTTGATTCGAATCTTAAGGCCATCCCGGCGGCTCAACGGTTGTTTGAATCCAAGAAAATCAAGTGGAATCCCAATTGGCTGATTGATTTTTCAAGAATTAATTGGACAAAAATACTCATTGGCGCAAGTGGTTGCACCCTGAATACGGCTCATCTCACACCAGTCAAAAATCAGGGAGGCTGCGGCAGTTGCTGGGCCTTTGCAGCGGCAGCGGCCTTTGAACACAACTATCGAATGAATTTTGGTGTGGTAACCGACCTTTCGGATCAGGATATCCTAAGTTGTGGCAAAGCCTGCGATAACTCGGATGCCGGATCTTGCTCTGGCGGTTGGGAATACAAAGGCTTGGAGTACATCAAATGCACTGGCGTGTCCACCGAGGCGCTCTATCCTTATACGGACGCCCCAGGTCCAGAAACTGCTGCTGCTACGGATGCTTGCCTTTCCAAAGATAAGACCTATTTTGCCAGTGGTTGGGTAAAAATCGGGGATTCGTATCCTTCCGATGCCATGGTAAAGGCTGCCATCCTCACCTATGGGGCAGTAACCACAGCAGTGAATGCATCTGGCTGGAGCGGATATGGTGGAGGAGTAATGGATGCTTATCCAAATGGATCTTTATCTGGACCTACTATCAATCATGCGGTTACCATAGTCGGCTGGTGCGACACAAAAAATGCCTGGATTGTAAAGAACTCTTGGGGAACCGGCTGGGGTCCTTACAGAGGATATTGTTATGTAAAGTATGGCCATTACAACATTAATAACCGGGTTTACGCCGTGTTGGCGAATCCCTGATTAGCATAGGTACATAGCGGGGGATCGGGATAAGCTGATCCCCCGCTTTTTTTTAGCATAAATGGGTTGCCTCCAGGAACTCCCTGGGCGAATTCAATCTTTTTCTTCAGGATGTGAACAGCCATGCATGCGCCGGATGAGGTTTTGGTGCTCCAGCAGCATGGTTTGCGCCGCCTGGTACAACTCCTCAAAATGCATGAGCAGGATATGCATGTCGCGAGGCACTTCCTCTCCCCACTGTCGAGTTTTGAACATGCAGCAGGTGTGGAGTCCCTTGAATACCGCCTCCAATTCACAGGCCCGGTGCTGAAATCGCGCCATATCAGGTGCAGGAACATGCCCATTCCCATTCCCTGACGAATCCCTAAGGGAAAGGTCTTCGAAGACAAGTTCTCGCATACCGACCTGAAATAAATCGGACATCTTCAACAAACTGCACACCCGGGGCTCTGTAGAACCATTTTCGTAGGAGGCGATATTTCCCCGATTTAGCCCGATACGGGAGGCAAACTCCTCTTGACTCCACTGAAAGCGCTTGCGAAGCATTTTCAGATTAGAAGCCAAAAAAAGCGCGTCGTTGAGTCCGTTTTCCCTCTGGGTTGGCATAGGTCAGATAGGGTATTCCTTTTCAGTACAAAAATAAAGACCAAAGGTTGTATGATGTAAAAATATTTTACTTTCCCCTGATTTTAGTCAGTAGTTGTTAAATTTTTGTCGATAATTCCGACAATTAATCCGGTTGATGCAAAAATCTTTTGCATTCCAAGCTCCAGTATCCTATCTTTGCGGAAATTTTTCCTTGATGACAGAAACGTTGCCTTCCCAAGCTTCTATTTCGCTTCAATTAAGTGCCATCCGCGCTTCCCTGCGTGCGTTTGCCTTGCGGCTTACTGGGTCGTCCAGTGATGCGGAGGATTTGTATCAGGACACGGCGCTACGCATCATCACCCATGCGGACAAATTCAACGAAGGCACCAACTTCAAGGCCTGGGCAGTGACCATCATGCGGAATATTTTCATAAATAACTACCGCAAGAAAATTCGGAGGAATATGATGGTGGATCAAACCCCCAATTCCTACTATCTGGATTCCGGAGAGGTGAATGAACCCAATGCCGGGGAGGCGGATTTAGTTTTCTCCGAACTCATGGTTCTGGTGGATTCCCTTCCGGAGGAATTTCGACGGCCATTCCTGATGGCTTTCGATGGTTTCAAATACGAAGAAATTGCCCAGGAATTGGGTTCCCCATTGGGTACGATAAAAAGTAGAATTTTCTTCGCACGAAAGAAGTTGCAACGGCTTTACCAGCTTCGATACGCCGTTCACCGGGCATGAGGGGTATCATCTGCTCGTTCTCCCTTAAAGGTTTCCCGGGGTAGAAAATAAGTTTTTTCTTGATGCCTAAACACCTCTTGACGAAGCCTTTCCCGATACGCTGAAGGTTCTCTGAAGTCTCTCAACAGGAAGGCGGTAAACACGCCGGCAAGGGCACCGAGGAGATGGCTTTCCCAGGAAATCCCTGATTGTCCTGGCAGGACGCCAAGAACCATTGAGCCGTAGTAAAAAGCAACCAATAGCGCCAGGGCAATCGATTTACCATTTCGCCGGAAAACTCCCAGCCAGAATACAAAGGCTACCAGGCCATATACCACCCCACTAGCCCCGATGTGGAACACTGGCCTGCCAAACACCCAAACCCCTAGCCCGGTGAGCAAAAAAATGAGGAAAAAGGCCGGAATAGCTACCCTGCGGTAAAAATACGTTACCAGGGTAAGTAAGGCAAAAAGCGGGGGTGTATTGGAGATCAAATGTGCCCAGTCACCGTGAATCCATGGCCCCAGTAGAATGCCCCGAAGTCCGGAGACGGTCCGTGGGTAAATTCCCCAAACCCCCAAATCGACAGAAACTAGCCTTTGCAAAAGATGGAGAATCCAGAGAACGGCCACGACCAGAGCCGATGTCCTAAGGCTCCCGACCAGTGGGGCTAAAGCTGGACTGGGCATTGGCGAAGCATAATCAACTTAAATCTCGAATCATTTCCAAAAACTTTGGGGAGATATCCCCAGCCTTTTTTACTGCTTTTTCGAAGGGAGTAAAGGCTATTTCGTTATTGATAATGCCTATCATCACCCCGGACTTTCCCTGGAGCAGGGCATCAACAGCTTCAACCCCCATTCGGCTTGCCCGAACGCGCTCCAGACAGGTGGGACTACCTCCCCGTTGGATATGTCCCAAAATGGAGACTTTTATCTCAAAATTATCTAATCTTGACTGCACAAACTCAGCAATCTGGTAAGCCCCTCCGGCCTCATCGCCCTCGGCAACTACCACGATACTCGAATTTTTCCTAAGGGCGTGTGCGTTGCGCAAAATAGTGACCAATTCCTCCAAGTCAGTCTTGTGCTCGGGGACCAGCACGGCCTCGGCTCCAGTTGCAATACCCGCTGCCATGGCAATGTATCCCGCATCCCTTCCCATGACCTCCACGAAAAACAGGCGATCGTGGGCATTCGCTGTGTCTTTGATTTTATCAATGGCCTGCATCGCCGTGTTGATGGCCGTATCGAAGCCTATGGTATGATCTGTGCCTGCTAAATCATTGTCGATAGTTCCCGGGCAGCCCACCACTTTTACATCGGGATATTCTCGCATGAAAACACTTGCCCCGGTGAAGGTACCGTCTCCGCCGATGGCTACCAGACCCTCAATACCCGCAGCGCATAGGTTGGCATAGGCCGATCGCCGCCCCTCTGCGGTCAGAAAGTCCTTGCTTCGGGCGGACCGCAGAATGGTTCCCCCTTGGCTGATGATGTTGGAAACTGAATGGGAATCCATTGAGCGAAAATCCCCCTCAATCATTCCCTGATACCCCCGGCATATTCCTACAACTTCTGTGTTTCTGTGGATGGCCGACCGCACCACCGCGCGAATGCATGCATTCATACCTGGTGAATCGCCACCAGAGGTAAAAACGGCTATTTTTTTCATAAGCGCAAGATTCAAAGAAATCGTCTTCGGACGGTGTGGATAAAATTTTTGGCAACTTCCCGACGCTCACCCTGATCCCAGCTGTAGCGTTCGGCTAGATGGGAAAGCAACGCTTTGGCCTGTTCAAAATGGCTGCATTGATTCAGGGTGCGCACCGCTTCCTCCATCTCCGGGATCAACCTTCCGAAAAGGTCATTGGTATAAAGTAGCTTTTCATTTACCGTAAAGGTGGTCATCGATAAATGGGATATAGCCTGGCTTGCCAGCCTTTCCGCCAGATTGCCTGGCTCATGCCATTCAAAGAGAAATGCGAACCGCGCTGCTTCCTCTAAAACCGGCGGGGCCTCTTCTGATTGGTGGTCCAAGGTTTCCTGAGCCGTTTGGCCTGCATTGGCTTGGTCTCTGTTATCCCGCAGTGGCTGAGCCTCGCTGACCTGGACTGTGGAAACTTTGGCCGGTGTGTCAAGGCTTGCCTGAATCGTTGGCGCGATGGGGCTCAAAGCGACGATTTCGTAAAATTGCCGAAGATAGGAAAGCATCAAATCCCTCTCCAGTGCTGAGGCGCCCGCAGGATTGGCATCCACGGTCTTAAACAGGCTATTAACCTTTTGTAGTAGCAACCTTGCCTTGGGCTTGTCCATTTGTCCGGGTCATTAAGGCATTAACCGGCCGGGCTTGGCAACCCTCTGGTTTTGCTTTTCCTTTGCAAATATCTAATTTTAACTTTTTATCGGGTAAGAAACCCGGCATTTTACGTCTTTTTAACGTTCGTTAACGTCGAATACCCTCATTCTCTATGTTCATAGAGCCTTTCATAAGTGGCCGAAGCAGGGGATGGATAGAGGTCATTTGCGGCGGCATGTTCTCTGGTAAAACCGAGGAACTCATCCGCCGCCTGAAACGGGCTAGGATTGCCAATCTTAGGGTGGAGATCTTTAAACCTGCCATAGATAATCGCTATGCTGTAGACGGGGTCGTATCACACGACGCCAATCAAATTACCTCCCGGATTGTCACCTCCGCCACCGAAATGCTATCCCCCGCCCGAGGTATGGACGTGGTGGGCATTGACGAGGCCCAATTTTTCGATGCCGATCTCGTGGAGGTCTGCCAGGAATTAGCTAACGAGGGGGTTCGGGTTATCGTGGCAGGTCTGGATATGGACTATCGGGGCTTTCCCTTCGGCCCCATTCCATCCCTGCTCGCAGTGGCCGAATACATCACCAAGGTACATGCTATCTGCCCGCACTGTGGGGAACTGGCTACTTACTCTTACCGGCTCGTCGATGTCCAAGAAACGCTGCTTGTCGGGGAAAAACAACTCTACGAACCTCGCTGCCGCCGATGCTTTCACCAGGGGCCGGGCAAGGATGGACAGGCGAGATTTTCCCCAGAATAAGCATTGCCGCATAATTTCCTATATTCGCCCGGAAAATCTGGAAAATCAGCTATGTCGCTCCTTCCCCTTTCCAGGGCACTCCTCTCCGTTTACCATAAAGATGGCCTCGAGCCTTTGGCTCGCCAACTGCATGCATCCGGTGTGGAAATCTGTTCCACCGGTGGTACACAGGCTTTCCTGGAATCTAAGGGGATTCCCGTTCGGGCCGTTGAGGACCTGACGGGTTACCCTTCCATCCTTGGGGGCAGAGTTAAAACGCTGCATCCCAAAGTTTTCGGTGGTATTTTGGCTCGTCGGGAGGAGGATCATCTTGCGGAACTTGATGAGCTGTCTATTGCCACCTTCGATTTGGTCTGTGTTGACCTCTATCCTTTCGAAGAAACCGTGCATGCAGGGGCTCCTGAAGAAGCGGTCATTGAGAAAATCGATATCGGAGGCGTTTCCTTGCTGCGTGCTGCAGCAAAGAACTTCCGTGACGTGGTCGTTTGCGCCACCCCGGGCGCGCGCCTGCGACTGATGGAGCTTCTTCAAAACCAATCGGGAATGCTTTCCCTCGACGATCGTAGGGCTTTTGCCCTGGAGGCTTTTGCAGTCACTTCCCGATACGATACGGCCATTTTTCATTATTTCAGCGATTCGCAATCCGTCCCAGACCAGCTTCGTTTGAGTTTGGATGATCATCGTTCCTTGCGCTATGGCGAAAACCCGCATCAACAAGCGGCATTTTACGGCAATTTCCAGGCCCTATTCCATCAATTGGCCGGAAAAGAGCTTTCGTACAACAACCTTTTGGACCTGGATGCGTCTGTGGGATTGCTCGGTGAATTCCGCGATGCGTCTCCTACCATCGCCATCCTGAAACACAATAATGCCTGTGGGGTAGCTACTCGGCCCAGCCTTTCCCAAGCATGGGCTTTCGCCCTGGAGGCTGATCCCGCCTCTGCTTTTGGCGGGATTATCATGGCCAATCGGCCGGTAGACCTGGAGACAGCCCGCTTAGCAGACCGCCTTTTCTTTGAAGTGCTCATCGCCCCAGATTGGGACAAAGAGGCTTTAGCCTTGCTTTCACAAAAAAAGAACCGTATCCTTCTTCAGCAAAAATCTTGGCCGCAGAAAAACCTTCAGGTGCGTTCCATGTTGAACGGATTTGCTATGCAAGAATTGGATAGTTTTTATGATACCGCGGAAAACTGTAAAGTCGTGTCGGCAAACCAGCCGACCTCACCGCAGTGGCGAGACATGTTTTTTGCAATGAAAGTCTGCAAGCACCTCAAATCCAATGCCATAACCCTTGTCCGCAATGAACAGCTCCTTGGCATGGGATGTGGACATACCGCTCGGGTAGATGCGCTGGAACATGCCTTGGCCAAAGCCTGCAAAGCTGGTTTCACCCTGGACGGGGCTGTCATGGCCTCAGACGCCTTTTTCCCGTTTCCGGATTGTGTCGAAATAGCCGCCAAGTCGGGCATAAAAGCCGTAATCCACCCCGGCGGGTCGGTGCGCGATAAAGACAGTGTAGATGCCTGTAATGCTAAGGGCATGGTGATGGTACATACGGGTATCCGACACTTTAGGCATTGACTCCGACCAACGTTTAGCGCATGAAAAGCATCCTAATCTGTACACGAACGCCTGGAAACCGATGACTATCCCACGACCGCTTTTTGCCCTGCTTTTTGCCCTTGTCTCGGGCTTATTGCCATGGGAGCTCTTGGGACAGTCCACCGCTGCGGTCATTCCAAAATTCAACTCGCCCTACTCCCGGCTGGGTTTGGGGAATTTCTACCCTGCTTATTTCTCGGCAGCTGCTGGCATGGGCGGTATCGGGGTGGGGTATAACGACCCCACGCAGCTGAATCCTCAGAATCCGGCATCGCTTGGTTTCCTTAGGGTCACGGCGTTTGAATCCGGATTGTTTGCTCGTTACAGTAATCTTCGGAACGGCAAGGGAGAGGGTGACCAATCCTGGAGTGGTAATATTCAGTACCTAAGTCTGGGATTTCCCCTGCGCAATCCCATCAATGAATCCCTGGAAAGGCAACAGCAAGTCGCCGGATATGGCATGGCACTTACGCTAATGCCCTATACCTTCGTTGGCTACGACGTGCGCACACTTGTGCAAGATCCCGGTTTTGGGACCGCCACCAATTTGCTTAAAGGAACAGGAGGTACCTACCGGCTGGCCTGGTCCAATGGTTTTCGGATAAAGGGTGTGGCCATCGGTCTCGAAACGGCCTATTTGTTTGGAAAAATGGCCAACAACCGGCGTCTGGAACTGGATTCATCTACGATTGCCTACGGCACGGAACTTTCGGATGATATCAGTTTACGCGGCTTGCGTCTCAAAGGGGGGATACAACTGGCTATCGACTTCGGAAAGAAAAAGGATCAGGAAAAGGCGGTGCTGGATTACAATCGCCTGCTGCTTTCGGGCACGTATTCCTTGGGAGGGTCGGTGCAGACCAATGCGAGCCGGTTTTATCGCCGCGAACTGTTCTTAACTACGACGGTGGTGGATACCCTGCTTCAGGAATCTGACAAAATCCAATCGGGCAGGCTTCCGTCAGAGTTTGGACTTGCCATCACCTACGAACGACTGAATAAATTGCGGATTGGCGCAGAATATACCATGGGGAAATGGTCTACCTACCGCATGGATGCTAAGCCGGAAAAGCTTTTTGACAATTATTTCCTTAGATTTGGCCTAGAATGGATTCCAGACTACACCTCCTACAATAAATATAGCAGTCGAATGAGTTACAGGGTGGGCGGTTTTTATGGAACCGACCCCAGGACCGTGAACAGGGTATCCCTGCGGCAATACGGCATTACCTTCGGATTGGGTATGCCCATTGTGGTGCCCAGGCAAACGCCATCCTACCTGAATTTTTCCCTGGAGCTGGGACGATTCGGTTTGCAGGAGGCCTTGAAGGAAAATTACATCCAGTTGACGGCTGGATTTTCGCTTAACGATAACAGCTGGTTTTTCAAACGCAAATTTAACTGACCATGAAATGTTTCTCTTTTGTCTTGTCAATCCTTTCCTTGACCTTACTTTCCATGGGTGAAACCTATGCCCAGTGTGGTTCCTGGGTGGGTAATCCCAGGGAGACTGAAGCAAAAGAAGCCCATGTGCTTTATCGCCAGCAGGTCAAAGGCAAATCTGCCGCAGATCTGGCCAAGCTGGACGAAGCGACATTCAGCCTAATTTTTGAAAAGTGGCAATTGGCATACGAAATCGCCCCAATGGCCGATGGTCAGCGCGCCAATCATTTCGTCGACGGGGTAGAACTGCATAAAGCGCGAAAAGAGCGCTCTACCGATCCGGCCGTGAAGGCGGCATCAGAGAAAGCCTTCTTGGGACTCTATGACCAAATGGCCGCCTGCTATCCGAAAGAAATTGGGTATGCACTCAGCCGCAAGGCGTTTGATATGTTTTACCTCGCCGACTACGGCTATGGCGCCCAAACACTTGCCGCTTTTCAAGATGCAGTGGCTAAAGCCGGCAATGCCACCGAGTATATCATCATGGAGCCCGTCGGGCAGGTGCTCAACTACCAGTTTAAGAATAATCTAATTTCTCAGGCTGATGCCCGGGCATTGGTAGAGAAGATAAAGGACATTGCCGATTTCAACATCTCCAACAACGAGAAATACAGTCAATATTACGAAGCTGCCTACGCGCGCATGGAGGTTCCTCTTGCAGAAATCGAAGGCCAGCTTTTCGATTGTGACTATTTCAAGGATAAACTGGTTCCGCTTTACCAAGAGAATCCGGAGGATCTGACCACCATTCGCTATACATACAATAAATTAAAAGCACAGGGTTGTTCAGATGCTGATCCCATCATGGTCGAACTGAAGACTAAGTATGAGTCGATGGCAGCTGGCATGAATGCGGCCATGCAGGAGGATTTTCTGGCTAAGAATCCTGCTTTTGCTGCCCGAAAACTTTATGAAGAAGGAAACTTTTCAGAGGCTATCAAGAAATACCTTGAGGCCATCGCTTCGGAAACGGACGATTCCAAGAAAGCGGATTATTATCTGGGCATAGCCTCGATTCAGTTCCGCCAGCTAAAAGCCTATGGTCCTGCCCGCGAAAATGCCCGAAAGGCTGCCGGACTTCGGTCTGCCTGGGGCCGGCCTTTTCTGCTCATTGGAGATATGTACGCAGCTACCAGCCGCAACTGTGGTTCCGATGGGTATACTCGGGGTCTTGCCGTTTTAGCCGCTATTGAAAAGTATGCCCAGGCAAGAAATCTAGATACAGAAGTGTCGGCTGAGGCATCCCGGAAAATTTCTCTGTATAGTTCTTCTATTCCCCCCAAGGATGAGGCGCATATGCGAGGCATTTCTGAAGGGACCCGGGTATCTACAGGCTGTTGGATTGGAGAAACGGTTTCTCTTCGGTATAACTGATTATCCACCCGGGCTGACATGCTTGCGTAAAATCCTGGCCCTGTCTTCCTGCCGACTATGGTTCTAAAGGATCTCTATCTCGCCATCTGCCTAATTCCGTTGCTGTGCAGCTTCGGGTGCGCCCCGCGTGTAGGAATTCAAACTACAGGTATTACCGTACCCCCTGTGGATACTGTTCCTGTGCCCAAGGTCTCCAAAGGGGTCTGCGCTACCTTCGAACAGTCGGATAATCCCCAAGAGGCGCTTCGAAATTTTGTCCTTTATCGCGATTTCCTCAAAGAATCCGATTGGAATCAGGCTTATGCCTATTGGGAAATGGTTTATGCCCAAGCTCCTGCCGCGGATGGCAAACGGAATACGGTGTTGGCTGATGGCATACGCTTTTACGAACACTTTATGGAGGCAGAAAAGGATTCCATCCGCAAGGAAGCTTGGATAAGCAAAATTTTTGCCCTCTACGACAGGATTGAGGACTGCTATCCAGCCGGTGGTTATGTGCCAGCCAGGAAGGGCTTCGACTTGTACTTTACCTATCCGGGCAGGGCCTCCCGGCTGGAAATTTATAAGCTTTTCCGCCGCGCTTGGGATATTGACGGGGAAGAGGTTCCCGACTTTGTCCTCAATCCATTTACTGCTGTGCTGGTCGATGGATACCTTGCCGGGGAAATCCCCCTTGAGGAGGCCAGGAAGTATGCCCTTGCGCTTGCTGCTCGCTTGAAAAAGGGTTTAGCCTCTTGTGAAGGTGCTTCCTGTTTGCGTTGGAAGGCTATTGAAGAATACCTTCCCTTGAAAATGGAAGCTTTTGAGGCTGTTAAGGGATTTTATTCCTGCGAATATTATTTGGATAAATACTATCCGCAGTTTCTTGCATCCCCGGAGGATTGCGAGGTGATTCGGGAGGTTTACAGCCGATTGAAATTCGGTGGTTGCTCGGAAAACCTGGACCGATTTTCCACCCTTATTGCCAAGGGCAATTCCTTGTGCGCACCTGAGAAGGGTCCTGCTGAAAAAGCTTTCCTCTGCCTTCGCGACGCCGACTATCCCTGTGCTATTGAGGGATTCCTGAAAGCAGCCAAGGAGGTGGGAGATGCACGGAAAAAAGGAGAATACATCTTGCTGGCAGCCAAAATATGGTATGTCCACCTGAAGAACTTTACCAAAGCCAGGCAGCTCGCCCTTGAGGCCGCTGCCGCAAGACCCGGGTGGGGTGAACCGTATATCCTCATCGGTCGCATGTATGCCTCCAGTGGACCACTTTGTGGTCCTGGTCGGGGCTGGGAAAGTCAAGTGGTGGTCTGGGTGGCTATTGATGCCTGGAACAAAGCCCGGAATGCGGATCCTTCTGTAGCCGCCGAAGCCGGTCGAATGATTAACCAGTATAGCCGGTTTATGCCCAATCGGGAGGATGTATTCATCCGAAATCTTAAGGCCGGAGACCGGTTCTTCGTGGGGTGTTGGATTCAGGAATCCACCCTTATTCGGACCGTGGATTGAGCGATTTTTTGGTTGGGGTAAAATCGGAAAAAACGGCTCCCTGTCTGGCTATGCGAAATCCTGCATCCAAAACCATTTTTGTTCTGGGATGCCTTAGCTGAAGCAATGGATTAGTGTGATTTAGATGAATGAAATGGATTTTTTTCTTTTCTTCCTTGGGAAGGTTTTCCCACCGAGCCATGGATTCCACGATAAAGGGGTGAGGGATTTCCGCCATGTTGCGGCCAGGTAGCTCACGGTGATCGAAAAAAGTACCATCCAGGAAACAGTAATTGCTCTCCCTGATTAATTGCTCTATCGGATAATCCCACTTTTCCCACTTGTCGATGTCGGGCAGATAGGCAAATGACTGGTGGTTCCCCCGGATTAGAAAGGCGGCCGTTTCCGAAAACTCGTCGCGGTGTGGCACGATAAGCGGTGTCACTTCAAACCAATCGGCAACCTGCAGGGGCACCCCGGCCTGCAATTGGATGAGCTCCACGTTGCCAAGGGCGACCAACTGACTCCATGGCCCCTGGCCAGTTAGGAACTGGTGCATGCGGGGAAGGACGAAGACAGGAACCTTGTGTGCACCTAGGGCTTCTCTGCCCAGATGCATCAACCCGGAGTAGTGCCCCATATGGGCATGGGTGATGAAAATGCCGGCTAGTTCTGCTTGGTAATGCGAAGCAAGGAAGGCTATTTGCGCTGGCATATCGGGCGTTGCATCGAAGAGCCAAAACTTTCGGTGCACCGGATCTACCCAGGCCACACAGCTCACAGTCCGCTGCTTAGACGGTTTTTGCCATGCTTGCGCGCAGCAAGATTTCTTGCATCCCGCCTGCGGATAGCCACCATCCTGGGTGATGCCCAACACGATGAGAAAAGGCGCCGGCCCCTGGGCTTGCAGGAAAGCTGGGCTGCACTGGCAGGCGAAAAAGAGAAGAAAAAAGGACCAATACCTCATAGCATGACAATGATAATCCGAAAACGGGATGATTTTCTGCCTGGACGACAATTTGCCCTGACCTGGAAATCCAAATGGCAGAGTGGTTCGGTGATACTGAGCACGAGATTTATTGAACTATGTCATCTGCCTGTTCACTCAAAGGTTAAAAATAAGCATGGAAAGCTTACCGCGTCGGTGGCCAATAGTCTGGGATTTGCACAGAAAAATCCTGGAAAGGGCTGCCAACCCTGACCATTCCATTTGCCGATTGCCGTTATTTTTTGCATATTGCCTCCGATAGCATGAGGGTATGATTAGGACTTCTTTCCTTTTTTTTCTTCTCCTTTTGGGATTTCGGGAGGTCGCCGGACAGTTTCAGCATGGACTGAGACTAGGAAAACATACCTCCCTCTATCAAATGATGCTCAATCCGGCTGCGGTTCCTCAGGGGAATGCCTTTAGCGTATTCCAGGCCGGATTATTCTTTGACAATAATATCCTTGGAATCAGACAGGCAGGGGCACTCGATCTTATTCCGCCAAAAAATGGCCGGTCTGTGGTCTTTCCCAGAGGAACATTAACTTATCCAAGCCTGGCTGCAGGAACCGTACCCTCCGTGCTGAATGGCTTTTTTGAAGATACCCTGTCCAGTCAATATCTCCAAGGCCATTTCGTGGTGGATGGACCTGCTGCGGTCATTGCCCTTGGCGAGTATCTTTCCGTCGGGGTAGGCCTTCGGGTACGAGGTAGCGCAACCGCAAAGCAGATTCCCCAGGGCCTCATCCCAATCACCCATGCCAACCAGCCACCCTTTGTTCCTTATCCCGTCAGTCCATTTCGGGGTAGTGGGGTGATTTACATGGAAATACCCCTCAACCTGGCTTTCAGCAAGGTAACCGGACTACAGATTCTTTCCCTGGGGCTGGCACTGAAACCGCTATTTCCCATGATGGCGGGCTTCGTAGACAGTCGGGATACCCTAAAAATTTCCCAGCGTTTGTCTAATAGCTTTACCCTGGACGATGTGGATGGGGAAATGGGATTTTCCGTTTGGTCCCGAAACGCAGCTACCGGCAGGATCAGTCGTAGCTTGAATGGTTTCGGGATTGGGATTGACTTGGGGGTGCGCCTCACAGAAGGTGAAGGCAGATGGTATGTGGGTGCTTCCATTACCGATATTGGCTACCTGGCATTTCGCCAAAATAGCGCGACCTATGGGATTACTTCGGTAGGGGTAAGCAACCATTCGGGCTCTACCCTGGTGAAAAATCTGGCCCGGGGTAATGTTATCCTGGCTGCCAATGAACTTAGCACTGCAGTATTAGGCTCTCCCTCCGCCGGCTTTACTGGCAATCGCTTTGGACTAATCTTGCCGACAACTTTTCGTTTCCAGGGAGGAATAGGCCTAGGCAATACCCTTTTCCTTTCCGCAATGGCCAATGTCCCCTTGTTGAAAGGTCCCCGAAACCTGCAATCCATTTCGGCTTTTGGCCTTGCGCCTTCCTGGGAAAAGGGAGCTTGGTGCTTGCGGGTCCCACTTACCTTGGTAAATCAGCAGCGACTGCTTACAGGCATTGCCTTGCGGGCAGGCCCCTTGACCCTGGGAACGGACCACCTGCAGAGCTGGCTCGGCAGTAAAAAACTCAAGGGAACGGATATCTATTTTGCCCTGCAGCTCCCATTTATTTATGGGACCGATGGCCGAAGTTCGGGCAAGGGGGGCAGGCGAGACTCCTCCCTTTTCCGATGCTTTACATTTTGAATTCACCTATTGTGGAATACCTATCGCAACACATCGAGGCCCTCCTGTTTTCAGCAGAACAACCCATCACGGTACCCGAAATCGGGGCTTGTCTTGAAGAGGTTTTTGGACTGGCCCTGATGGCAGAGGATATCACCGGCCGCATTGAAGATCTGGGGGAAAGGTACCGGACTGGCCCCTATGCTTTTGAACTAGTCCAATCAGGGAGTGGTTATCAATTCCTGACCAAACCCGCTTACCACGAAACCTTAAATATCTTCCTCAAAAATAAAACACAGAAAAAACTCTCCAGGGCCTCCCTGGAAACCCTTTCGATTATTGCCTATAAACAACCTGTAAGTAAACTGGAACTGGAGCGTGTTCGGGGGGTAAACTGCGATTATGCCCTGCAAAAACTCCTGGAAAAAGAACTCATCAACATTTCCGGTCGAAGCGAGGGTCCAGGTCGTCCCCTGATTTACATCACCGGGGAAAAATTTTTACAGTATTTCGGGATTCAAAGCCTTCGGGATTTGCCTTCTTCGCGGGAGTTCCGGGATGCGGATGCCACATCCCTCGGGGATGCCGGATATTTTGAACATTGAATACCATGGAGCAAGAACCTTTTAATAAGGTGGCTGCAAGCGGCCTGTTAACCTTGGATCTGGAAAAATACCTGCCGGGCGCAGACTTTGCCCGGTTTGACATAGGGGACTACCTTTTCCAGGGATTAATCCTCCGGGAAAAGGAATTCCGCGCTGCACTGCAAGACATAGTTTGGCAGGATTATGCCGGTAAAATAGTTTTGATTTTTTGCTCCGCCGACGCTATCATCCCAATGTGGGCTTATATGCTTGTGGCTGCATACGCCACACCGCATGCCCGCGATGTTTTTCAGGGCGACCGCGAGGCCTACCTTAAAATGTATTTCGAAAGAGTTATAGGCAGCTGGGATGCGGCATCCTTTGTCGGGCAGCGCGTGGTGGTGAAGGGGTGCAGCGATCGGGAGGTTCCTGCATCGGCCTATGCCACGGCGGTGCGTTTCCTGCAGCCCCTTGTTCGAAGCATTTTCTTTGGAGAGCCTTGTTCCACAGTACCCATTTACAAAAAGCCATCGACATGAAGATTAATCTGCAGCCACAGGCCATGCGCATGCTGCGCCATTTCCTGATGCTGGCAGGAGGGGTTTTCGTCTTGCTAAGCATCGCATCTTTTGCCGGAAAGGTTGCCAGGAACGCTAGCGGGGAAACGGATCCGATCCTTCGGGTTCGGCCAGTTCCTCTTCAGGAATCCTATGTCTTTGCCGGAGAAAAACTCAACCTGACCGATTGGGATATCCGGGAACGCCTCGAGCGGGAGCTTTATGCGAATGTCTTTCAGCATTCCAGCACCCTGATTGCCATGAAGCGGACCCTGCGATATTTTCCCCTCATTGAGGAAAAGCTGGCCGGGCACGGCCTGCCTGCCGACTTGAAATACATCGCCGTGGCGGAAAGCCTTCTTTCCAATGCCGTTTCCTCTGCCGGTGCGAAGGGCGTTTGGCAGCTTATGCAACCCGTATCTGCTTTTTATGGACTTGAAATATCTGAGGAGATAGATGAACGGTATCACATCGAGAAATCGACGGAGGTGGCCTGTCGTTACCTGAAGCACCTACACAAACGCTTTGGCAACTGGACTATGGCTGCCGCAGCCTATAATATTGGTGAGACCCGCTTCAAAAAGGAGTTGGATTTCCAGCGGGCCGTCAGCTATTTCGATATGCAACTCAATGAGGAGACCTCTCGCTACGTGTTTCGGCTATTTGCCATCAAAGCCGTACTGGAAAATCCCGCCTACCACGGCTACCTCCTGGATCGCGATGAAGGATATGGCCCCGTGTCGGCCACACGCACCCTGACGGTAGAAAAATCAATTCCCGACTTGGGGCAATTTGCCCACGACCAAGGGATATCCTACCGGAAACTCAAGTTTTTGAATCCCTGGCTTATCGGCAAGCAATTAAGCGTTCCTGCAGGAAAGACCTATCAGCTAACCCTGCTTAACTGACTTTTTTCGCCAAATCAGTTGCCAAGGATATTTTTCCGGAAAAAGTTGAAGTAACTGTCCGTGTCTTTGACCCGCAGGAGTTCCCGGTAGTTGTTCAGTCCAATGATGAACAAGTCGTAGGGAGTCTGCCCAAGATTCAGTTCCTGCTTGTATTTCTCCGCCATGAGGTAGTAGTTCAGGGCGGTACCCTGATTGTTGAATCGCCGCAGGATGAGTAGCGCTTTGCGCGACTGCTCCTCTTCCCCGAGGAAAAGGTTGGTCATATTGAGTTTTTCCAGGGAGAAATACTTCCTATTGAAGTCAGAGAGACTCACCTTGATGGGGTTGAGATCAACTTGTCCCGGGAAGACGAAAATAATGTAATGCACCTGATCCGTCTCCACTTGGAATTGGCCCGATTCGTCGGCGCGCTGGCCGGGCATACTGGCCTGGGCTTCACCGAGCAAGCGGAGGATTTCAGCAGCTCGGCGTTGTTCATCCGTATCGGGAAACTTAGCCATCACCTCTTGCAAGGCAAAAATATAAGCCTCCTTGCCTTTCAAACTACCGGTGCACATGGCGCCAAGGAGAGCAAATCGGGCATTCAGGGTGGTTATGCTACCTGTTTTTTCGGGCGCCATATTCACTAGGGAAAGCGCTTCCTCGTACCGCCGCGCCGTGAATGCCTGATAGGCCTGGTCATAAAACTGATTGATTTCTCTTTCTCGGAGTTTGGCAGAAATGACGAAATCCGGATCGTTGATGGCCTGGGCGAAGTACGTGCTGCCATACTTGTCCAGGATTTGGCTTCGAAAGCGCTCCGCCTTGGTGACTTGCTCGTTCTCCCGGTAATTAAGGTAGAGATAGTACCAGACGTTGACCTCGATATTGGTACCTGGGAAACGCTTGTCAAGGTCGCTGAAGGCCTCTATGGACTTGGGCAGGTTATTGAGTTTTTCCCGATATAGCGTACCAAGTTTGAATAGTGACTCGATGATTTTCAATTGGGCAACTTTTTCTGCTGCCTGGTTTTGGGGATAGTCGCCGAGCAGTCGGGTGATATCCTCCTGGGTCAAATCAGTCATCTTGGCGTTTCGGGATCGCCGTTCGGGCGCTGTCACCGTATCTGTCTGGGCCAGGGGTTGGGGAAAATCGAAGGCTAGTTTCTGGCCGCCCTGGCGCCAGTTGTCCTGGAGTGTCCTGCTTCCCCAAATCCGTTCGAATTCGCGGATTCCCCTTCGGAGGAGTTGGTCGTCATAGGCAAAGAAGGAGGTAGTTCCCGTCCCCCGGTTTCCAAGTCCAGAGATATCCCTATCCTGGAGCGTAACGGGAAGAGGACCGAGGCTAGCTTGATTCCTTTTTTCGATTTCCTCCATACGGCGCCGGTCCTCTTCCCGCTGAACTTGTTGAGCCAGCGCCATGCGTTCTTCAGGTGACATCCGGCCGATACGAATCAGGCTATCTTGCAGGGCTATCGTTTCTATCAGCGCGGCAATATCGGTGAGGTTGTCCCGTAGTTTGAGTGTTTCCTTTCGGCGAGGGTCCTCTACTGCCATGGTTTGCAGCGTGGTATCCAGGTAGTTTTTGGCGGGAAGGAACTCCCCCTTGCTAAAAAACAGGGAACCCAGAATGTATGCCGACTCGGTTTTCTGGAGGGTATTTACGGTATTTCGGGCGATGGATTCTTTAAAATAGCCAATGGCCTCCGTTTCGCGATTGTTTTTGAGTGCCATTTGCCCTTTGCTATAAAAGAGCTGGTCGAGGTAATCGAGGTTTTTGGAATCCTCGGCCAAGCGGTCAAGTTCAGTTAGTGCGTTTTCATAGGACCCCTGGCCGGCGAGCCAAGAAAGCTGAGCTTTGTTTAATCGGGAATTGAACGCCATTTCATAGTCAGGTGCCCATTTTTCGGCCTGTTGAAAAGCGGAAAGCGCCTCTGCCTCGCGCTTATTTCGCGCATGCAGTTGGCCAGAAAGGAAGGAAAGCCTGGCTTTTTCCTGGCGATCAGACAAAATGGTGACCGATTTTTCCAGGGTAGCGGCGGCCTCCACCTCTTGCTTTCGTTTGAGCTGATAGTAGGCAAGAAGCGGATATGCTTCCTCGAGAACATGGGGAAAAGTAGTCTCGTCCTCGGTCAATTTTTCCAGAATGCGAAGAGCAGAGTCGTCGTTATCCCTCTCCAGCAGGGTCTTGGCGAGCCAAAGTTTCCCCTCCTGAAAAACGGGCCGGTGTCGGAGGAAGTACTGCTCAGGGCGGGAAGCTTTTTCTTCCTTGCGAGCTGCTGCTGCGGCCGCCTTACGCTTTTCAGCCTCTTCCCGCTTGGCTTTTTCCGCCTCACTTTCTTTTTTGGGGGCTTCTGGCCGGGAAGGTAGCAGGGATTTACCCTGTTTCCGGCGGCGGGCATTTTCTTCCTTGCGCTTTCGGACTTCCCGATTGTACTTTTTCCGTTTTTTCAGAGCAGCCTTCTTGGCTTTTTCCCTAAGCTTCGCCTTTTCTCTGGCAGATGGGGCTTTTTTTCGTTGGGCGACCGCGGCTTTGTCTGCCTTTCGCTCGGCCTCCTCCTGGGGGTCAAACTCGGCAATAAGGTAGCGGAAAGCCTTTTCCGCATTCTCATAATCCTCCTTGATAAACCAGGCCTGCCCTGCCAGGAGGTAACAATCATCTATCCAATGACTGCGGGGATGGAGAGCGACAACGCGGGTTACTTTTTTGATAGCCTTATCCATTTCCTGTCCGGCTGCCTTGCGATTGGAAGCAGTCAGGTATGGATAGATGGGTAACTCTTTCTGATAGTTTACCGGATCTTGAGTGGACAAGGCCATCTGGTTAATTTCGAGTATTTCGTTTGCGTTGAAATAGCCGTTGTACCGGGCCGTGGTATTCTCGTATATTTTACCGAGTAGAGATAAATCGGCTCGCTTCTTCCGGGTGACGCATCCCTGGAGGATAAGCAAAAGCAGGAGGGCCGATATGGCAAGAAGAATCCTTTTCAAGGAAAGCCAGTTGTAAATCGCGAAGCGCGGACAAATTTCAGTAAAAATTAACTGGAAAACACGAACACAGACTTTTTATTGTTTTGGATTATCCCTTAAGTTTGTTTTAAAAACCGTGCTATGGTGACGGGGATATTCAGCAAAGAAGGTCGGGCGCGTTGGCGGGAAAACCTCAGGAACAAGTACCGTCTGGTGGTTATGAACGAGGAAACTTTTCAGGAAGTAAGTTCTTTTAAACTCACCCCGCTCAATTTTTATCTCCTCGGCAGCAGCGCGCTGGTCCTTGTAGGTTTTCTCGCCCTTCTGGTCATTGCCTTCACACCTATCAAGCGCTACCTACCTGGTTACGGCATGGGGAGTAGTGGGGAGGAAGTGCTGGAATTGATGCGTACGGTCGACAAGATGGAGAACGAATTAAATGCCCAGCGCATCTATTTGAGCCATGTGCGCCGCATGCTCACCGGGGATGTGGAGACCGAGAAGGATATTCCCGTTCCTGCCAAGAATCTGCCGGAATCGTCTTCTTCGACAAAAGAAATAAAACAGGTGCTGCCTTCAGAGGAGGACAATCAGTTGCGTAAGGAAATCGAACTGGAGCAAATCGGCTCCCTAGCTAGGGGTAAACGAAATGCAAACCTCCCCGCTCCGGCGGCTATACCTATCGAAGAAATTTATTTTGTCAGCCCCATTAAAGGAGAAATCACTGCCAGCTTCGATGCCCGAAAAAATCATTTTGGGGTGGATGTCGTGGCACCGAAAAATACGGCAGTGAAAGCAGCTCTTGCCGGTACCGTATTTTTGGCCGACTGGACCCTGGAGACTGGACACACCATTGGCATCCAGCATTCCGACAACCTCATTACCTTTTACAAGCACAACGCCAATCTCCTCAAGAAGGTGGGCGCCTATGTGCGGGCTGGTGAAGCGATTGCCATTATTGGAAACACTGGAAGCAAGACCAAAGGGCCCCATCTTCATTTCGAACTTTGGTATTTGGGAAAGGTAGTTAATCCGATTGATTTCATCTCATTCTAAGGCACCATGCCAACTTCCGACGATTCGCCGCTGCAACAGGCCTTTAACGAAAAAGGGGAGGCCCTAAGTCCCTTGTTGCCGGAGCACCTTAAGAATTTTCTCATTGATATCGACGGGACTATATGCGACGATATCCCCAATGAGGATCCCGGGCGCATGGCTTCCGCGCTTCCCTATCCAGACGCCCTCAAGATTATCAACCGTTGGTATGAGGAAGGGCACCACATATACTTTTTTACCTCCCGAACAGAGGAACATCGAGCAGTTACGGAATCATGGCTAGCCAGACACGGCTTCCGGCATCACGGCATCCTATTTGGCAAACCGCGGGGAGGCAATTATCACTGGATCGACAATAATCTCATCAAGGCCACCCGTTTTAACGGCAAGTTTGCCGATTTAGCCGTGGAAAAGCGCATTATCTCCCCGAACCAATAAGGTTATCTAACGCTGCTGTCAGGTCGGGGTATTGGAATTTGAATCCAAGGTCCTGAATTTTTTTTGAGGAAACGCGGGAGCTGTCCGTAACTACGGAAGCCATCTCCCCCAATATGGCGGACAGACCTATTCCTGGAACCGGAATCTTCCATTTCCACATGGAGGGATTGCGGGCATGGAGTTCCTCTGCCAAGGTAGCCATCCGCTCAGGTCGGGGCGAAGTAGCGTTGAAGATTCCTTTCATAGTCTCCTTTTCAAGGGCAAATTGGAAGAGTCGGGCTAAATCCCTGACGTGAATCCATGAATACCATTGGTCTCCAGACCCCAAAATCGTAGACACGCCGCAGCGCCATGGACCCATCATTTTCCCAAGGGCACCTCCCTGCGTACTAAGGACGACCCCTATGCGGAAAATCACCGGCCTAACTTCTCTGGGAAAGGATTCATGGACAGCTTCTTCCCAAATCTGGCAACTCCGGGAGAGGAAGCCGTTGCCTGCCGGAGATGTTTCATCGAGCCATTCTTCCCCCCGATGGCCATAAAAACCAATGGCACCGGCTGAAACATAGACCTTCGGCAGGGATATCTCCCGCATTTTAGCGATCAAAAGACGATGGGAATCCACCCGGCTTCGGATTATTTCCTGCTTTCGGGCTGCGGTCCAGGGCTTGTCGGCAATACCTGCCCCAGCAAGGTTAATGGCTGCATATAGATCTCGAAAGGCGTTTGAATCAGCCTTTACCTCGTCCCAGTGAAATACCGGGTAAGGAGATGAGGGATCCTCCCGCCGACTGAGGAGTCGCACTGCATAGCCTGCCTCATGGAGGGAATCTGCCACCGCCCTACCAATAAGGCCGGTGCCGCCTGCGATTAATACTGATTTCACCATGGAGATTTGCTGAGGAAACAAGTGGGTCGTGGGAAAGTTCCCTTGTCTGGCAAAAGGGTAGGATGGGGATACACTTATGCAGCAATCCCCTTACTTTTGCACAAATACTAAATATGAAGGCCTGGATTCCCCCCTTAATCATCGCCGTCATGCTCTTCACCGCTTGTCGGCGGGAGGAATCGGCCATTCACCGCAGGACAAGCAATGAGGTTGCTATTCGGCTGGAAGCGGAGCCAGACCGGCTCAATCCCTTATTGAGTACGAGTACCTATGCCCACCAGGTGTTCAATCCCCTCCATCTTTATCTGATGAACTACGATCCGACCACCCTTGTCCTGGTACCGCAGTTACTGGAGGAAAGTCCGCGAGTTCAACGGCTTCAATCGGGACCATTTGCAGGCGGAACGCGTTATTCCTTCACCATTCGAAAGGAGGCTGTCTGGGACAATGGCAAACCCGTAACAGGCCGAGATTACGAGACTACCCTCAAGTTGGTTTTCAATGCTTTTCTTCCAACGCTAGGCTATCGCACCTTTTTGGAGTCCATCCGCGAATTCCGCTTAGATGCCGCGAATCCAAGAAAATTCAGCATGGTGCTGAACGACACCTACTTTGCAGGATTGGAAGCCTTGACCAATGTCGTGCCCGTCCTGCCGCGGCATGTGGTGGATGCCTCCGGAGTGATGGATACCATTCCCCTGATGGCCCTTATCACCAATCCCACACCAGAGGCGCAGGAGGCAGCATTTCCGGGATTAAAGGAATTCGCCGATAAATACCTTAGTGAGCGGTTCAGTCGCGATCCGGTCGGGGTGGCTGGGGTTGGTCCCTACCGGCTAGTTTCCTGGGAGGCTGGTCAGGAAATCCTCCTGGAAAAGAAAACAACTTGGTGGGGTAATGCCCTGGCGGCCGACAATCCGGCCTTTGTTGCCTTGCCGGACCGGTTGCGCTTCAAAGTCATTCCCGATCCGGTTACGGCCCTGACGGCATTGCAAAATGAAGAACTGGACGTCATGCAAAGCGTGGCCCCGGACGATTTTGTCCGTCTCCGGACGGACAGCCTTACCCAGGCCCATTTCGCTATGTATACGCCGTCCTCCATGAGTAGTTATTTCATTGCGCTAAATACTCGTATTCCTGTGCTGTCAGACGCCCTCGTGCGTCGTGCGCTGGCACATGCCGTGGATGTGGATGAGCTGATTACAACTGTATTTGCAGGATTTGGGACCCGCACAGCGACCCCGTTACACCCTTCTTCGGCCGAATATAACGCGGCATTAAAGCCCATTCCTTTTTCCTTGGAAAAGGCAGGGGTTCTTCTGGCCCAGGCCGGATGGCAAGACAGCGATGGAAATGGTATCCTCGACAAGCGGATTGCAGGCAAGAAAAAGGAATTGCGCATTACCTATCTGGCTAATGCAAGTAAGCAGTCTTCCCTTGTACTGGCGGAGCTCATTCGCAGCAATGCACGCAAAGTGGGGGTAGATGTAGTCATCGAAGCCCGGGATGCCAATACGATGCTGGAAAGACTGCGCAACCGGGATTTTGAGATGGTCTCCGCGGGCCGGTCCATTACCCCTCAGTGGAGTCCTTCCCAGAACTGGCGTACCGATTCGGATAATCGCAGTGGATTTGGCGATGCCCAAACAGACAGCATGATTGATGCGATGGAAAGGGAGCCTAATCAGTCCCGGCGCTGGGTGATTTCCCGCAAACTCCAGCAAGCCATTTACGACCAGCAGCCGGAAATCATGCTTTTCTGCCCCCAGGAACGGCTTCTGATCCACAAGCGATTTGAAGCGGTACCCACCCCGGTATGGCCAGGTTATCACCCTCTGGCATTCCGGTTAATTAAACGGTAGTCGGGCAATGTCCGGATTCCTGCTAAAAAAAATTCTTTCCCTTTTGCTGGCCCTCTGGGTCATATCCATCCTGCTCTTCTTTCTTCAGCGGGCCGCTCCCGGGGACGCGGTTTTGCGTTTAGGCAGGGCTTTTTCCGGGGAAATGTACCATGTTCATCCCTTGGCAGCCGAAGCGATTTACCGGGCCGAGGCGCAACGCCGCGGCCTGAATTTGCCGGCATTTTATATTTCCGTGCAACCTGCCTTCTTTCCGGATACTTTGTACCGCATTCAATATCCTGAGGCGCTTGCCCTACAGCGCGCCTTGTTGCTGGAGACTGGAGATTGGTCTAAAGTGCAGGCCTTTTATGGCGCGTTGACGCGATGTTATTCCTTCGTTGCAGAAGACCCTTCGGACAGGGAATCCATTTTTTGGCAACAGCGGCTAAGCGAGCTCGTTCGAGTGGAAACACTGGCAGAGGCCAGGATTCTTTGGAAAACCTCGGTCCATCGCCTGGGGCGCTATCGGCACCAGGGACAGGCTATTGGCAACCTGTTGGATCAGTTGGCAGTGTCACGGCCTGGCGTCATGAGTTGGCTTCCTACGTTGCGCTGGCAAGGCTGGGATAACCAATACCATCGGTGGTTCCGGCAATGGCTTCGCGGAGATTTGGGGGTATCCCTGCGCGACGGCAGAAAGGTTGGGGAGAAATTGGGGGAGGCGCTGCCTTGGACCCTTTGGATTAATGGGGCAGCCATTTTACTTGCCTATCTCTTCGCTTTCCCCATGGGAATCTTCCTTGCGCTAAAGGGAAGGGGTCGCCTTGGGCAGTTGTTGCGCAACACGCTGCTGGTTCTTTATGCACTTCCCTCCTTTTGGGTGGGTAGCATGCTGCTGCTTTTGGCCACTTCACCGGAGCTTGGCTATGACTTCTTTCGAGTCAGCGGTTGGCTAGCCCTAAAGCAAGGTGGCGGCTTTTGGGCAGATCCGTTTGCCTGGATGGCCCAGCTAAGCCTGCCGGTGATTTGTATGGCTTATGGGTTGGCCGCTTTTCTGGCCCATTACCTGCAGCATAGTTTCAGCGCCGTCCTTCAGGAACCTTTCGTAGCTTTTGCCCGTACCCGCGGCATCAGCGGATTCCGACTCTATTTTGGGCATGTGCTGCCTAATGCGTTGCTTCCACAGGTGGTCTTTGTAGCAGAACTGGTACCGACCCTCTTTAGCGGTTCGGTTATCATCGAGTACCTGTTCAATGTGCCAGGAATGGGGAGACTTTTACTGGATTCCCTGGTTAGTCAGGATTGGCCCACGGTGTATTCCTTTGTATTGCTTATTGCCTTCCTTACAGCCTTTGGATTACTCTTTTCTGACATGCTGTTGCAATGGACAGATCCCAGGATTCGCATTGCCGCTTCCCAATCACCACCATCGTGAGTATCCGGATAGGTTGGGGTCTGGCCATTTTTCTGGCCATTGCCGGTGACTGGATTGCCAATGAGAAACCGCTATACTGCCTGTATGAGGAAAAGCATTATTTCCCCATTCTGGAAGCACCCCTGGTGGAAATGGGCTTGAAGACCTGGCCTGCTGCTTTTAATCGGGGAAACTGGCGAGAAATCCCTTTACAGGATGCCGTGCAAACCCTTATTCCTTACAGTCCCGGTACTATAGACCGACGGAATCTTGGATTGCGGAGTCCAATGCAGACCTGGACCTCGCAATCGACACGGGAAAGGCATTGGCTGGGAACGGACCGCCTTGGACGAGATGTGCTGGCAGGTTGGATCCGTGGCTTTCGCATGGCATTGGGTATCGGAGTACTTTCGATGCTCCTCGCCGCCGGCGTGGGCATTTTCTTTGGCGGATTTGCGGGATTTTATAGCAATGACAGGCTGCGGTTGTCTGCCCTAAAAGCCCTTGTTTTAGCTATCTGGCTAGCCGGTGCCTGCTGGTGGGGATGGGCTGCCTTGGTGACTAGGGGATCATCAGGCCCCGTATTTACCTGGCTCCTTAGCTGGATGGTCGCGGGCCTGCTTTGGTGGTGGATTCCATTTCCAGGAAGGCGGATAGCCATACCGGCAGATAGTTTGCTCACCTGGGTTATACAGGCGGTGGATGCCATTCCAGCCCTATTTTTTGTTTTTGCCTTCCTGCCCCTGTTCGAAAAACCGGGATTTGCCCATGTCATTCTATTGATTGCCCTGATTCGCTGGACGGGAATTGCCCGGCTCGCGCGGGCTGAATTTTTTCGTATTCGCGACCTGGAGTACATTCAGGCGGCCCGGCTCTTGGGTGTTGGTCCCTGGCGATTAGCCTGGAGCCATATCCTGCCCAATGCCATGGGTTCCCTATGGATTACCCTTGCTTATGGCATGGCCGCCTCGGTGCTGTTAGAGGCTTACCTCGGGTTTTTGGGAGTAGGTCTTCCTTCTGAAACCGTAAGTTGGGGGAGTCAGATGCAGCAAGTCCGGGATAGCCCCTCTGCCTGGTGGCTTGCAGTTTTCCCCGGGTTGGCCTTATTCTGGATGCTATACAGTTTACGCAAGGCGGGGGAGAAATGGCAGTTTAATACATGATGCTTTGTTGATTCCTGTAGTAGGGAATCTTACTTTTCTTAGAAAACAGGCGCGATTTGGCGGGTTTTTTAGGTAAGTTGTCCTTGCCAAGTTTTGGTGCCGTGTTCATTGAAGGGCAGCCCGTGCCGCGCTGACAGGCAGGTGTAAAAAGGACAAAAAGCACGAAAAGTGGAAAAAAAGACATTTTTTTCATTACTTGAGAGATAATCCTCTGCTTTTAACGGAGAAAAGTTACATTTGATGTACAGAAATGTTAGATTTTTGGCCCAGTTGAATAAATTAACCATTAAATAGTAGTCAATGAACAAAGGAGATCTCATCGGCCAGGTTGCAGCCAGCGCCAAAATCACCAAGACACAAGCGAATGACGCACTCAACGCAGTGCTCGATGGCATTGGAGCGGAATTGAAGGCTGGTGGCAAAGTGACGCTTATTGGGTTCGGCACATTTTCTGTTTCCCACCGGGAAGCCAGAACAGGACGTAACCCGCGGACAGGACAGACTTTGAAAATCAAGGGTAAGAACTCAGTAAAGTTCAAGGCTGGAAAAGAGTTGTCTGATTCAGTCAACTAATTTCCGCCTCAAGGTCACTCGAAAGGGCAATCCGGTAAAATGGGTTGCCCTTTTCGTTTTTGGATACCTACCTTTGCCAACCACCATGTCAAGTTGTTCATGAAATTTGGAACCAAGGCGATCCACGCCGGCGTTGATCCTGATCCGACCACTGGGGCGGTCATGACGCCAATTTATCAAACATCTACCTATGCCCAGGCAGCACCAGGGGCTCATAAAGGTTATGAGTATGCCCGTACGGGCAATCCCACACGCACGGCTTTGGAGCAAAATCTGACGGCCCTCGAAAATGGGCATGCGGCGGTTTGTTTCAGCAGCGGCCTTGCCGCAATGGACGCTGTTGTCCGGCTCCTTAGTCCTGGCGATGAGGTGCTGGCTTGTGATGACCTCTACGGTGGATCGTACCGCTTGCTCACCCGGGTTCACGGCCCCTTCGGTATCAAAAGCCGATTTGAAGGTATGTCAGATATCGCTGCCCTGGAGGCATCGGTAAGACCCGAAACTAGGCTCATCTGGATAGAAACGCCAACGAATCCTTTGTTGAACATCGTCGATATCGAGGCTATATGCCAAATGGCCTCGGCCAAAGGTATCCTGACCTGCGTAGACAATACCTTCGCTTCTCCCTATTTGCAGAATCCTCTCGATTTTGGGGCCGATTTGGTCCTGCACTCAGCCACCAAATATCTGGGAGGCCATTCCGACCTCGTGCATGGAGCCGTCATCACCCGCAGTGTTTCCCTGGCGGAGCGTCTTCGGTTTTTGCAGAATGCCGTGGGTGCGGTGCCCGGTCCACAGGACTGTTTCTTGCTGCTGCGGGGAATAAAGACCCTTCACCTGCGCGTGGAAAGAGCATGCCAAAATGCAGCCCTCATCGCCGATTTCCTGCGGAATCACCCCCGGATTAACCGGGTTTACTATCCCGGATTTCCAGACCATCCTGGGCATGCGATAGCCCGACGACAGATGCGTGATTTTGGCGCCATGGTTTCCTTTAATCTGCATACCGACACCCTGGAATATGCCGCTAAGTTGCTGGCCAATACCCACTTGTTCACCCTGGCGGAATCCCTGGGGGGAGTCGAGTCCCTCATCGGGCATCCCGCCTCTATGACCCATGCTTCCATACCCCGGGAGGACAGGATTCGGGTTGGCCTCACCGATTCCCTCATCCGGCTCAGCGTAGGTATTGAAGATGTGGATGATTTGTTGGCTGATTTAGCTGCTGCGATAGACCATCTGCCCTAATGCTGTTTACCTTTTACCTTTCTCTTACCCCTTGACCTGAAAGCCACTGCCTGACGCCTGGGACCATTCACCGTGCCAACGTCATGTATGGAAAATGATTTACTTTTTGCCGTAGGCCTTACCAAAACCCCCCAGGTTGGGCCCTCCTTGGGACGTATTCTCGTCCATCACTGCGGTTCGCCAGAGGAAGTATTCCGGACGCCACTGCGAAGTCTCCTGAAGATTCCAGGGGTGGGTCCCAAGGTTGCTATGGCTCTGGTTTCCCGGAAGTCCTTGGCAAGTGCGGAAGAAGAGCTTCGTATTTGCCAAAAAAACGGGGTTCGCATCCTTTCCCTCTATGCACCCGGCTATCCTATTCGCCTGGCCTCAATACCCGACAGCCCCCTCCTGCTTTACCAGGCCGGCGCCGTGGACTGGGATACTCGCTGCACGCTCGCTGTCGTAGGGACCCGAAAGCCATCGGTACACGGACTGGAAATTCTCCAGACTCTGCTCCAGGGGCTGGAAGGCTATAAACCCTTAGTTATTAGCGGCCTGGCATTTGGTATTGACGCTGCCGCCCACCGTTTTAGTCTGAATCAAGGTATTGCCACGGCTGCCGTTATAGCTCACGGACTGGGGCATGTGTATCCGGCCGACCACCGGAACCTGGCAGAGGCAATTGCCCGGGATGGTGCCTTACTGACAGAATATCCCTGGCGGGTTCGGCCAGAAAAGGAATTTTTCCCTATGCGAAACCGACTTATCGCAGGATTGGCCGACGGGCTTTTGGTAGTAGAAACCGCGGAGCGCGGGGGCTCCATGATTACGGCCCAGCTTGCCAGCGACTACCACCGGGAAGTGATGGCTGTACCCGGTCGACTTACCGATAAATGGTCTGCCGGTTGCCTGAAGATGATTCGTGATCAGGAGGCATCGCTTGTAACCTGCTCCCGCGATATCGCCCGAATCCTTCATTGGGAGGAAGGACCGGGGCTGCAACTTCAACTACCCTTCCCCGAACCGGAGGAAAGGCTTATTCTTGATTTATTTTCGAATTCCAGGATTTTAACATTGACCTACTTGTCAGAAAACAGTGGCATGGCAACTGGCGCCCTGACCCAGATTCTCTTGGAAATGGAGTGCAAGGGCTATCTCCGGGAAATTCCTGGAAAACGCTACAAGGCCGGTGCCTGAGGCACAGATGAAGACTCCTGATGCAGTGAACCCAAATGCCTTTCTGCATGGTAAGAAGAACGCACGAGAGGGCCACTTTCGACAAAACTGAATCCTCTGCGCAGTCCCTCCTCCCGATAAAATGCAAAGGTATCGGGATGGATAAATTCTGCTACCGCAAGATGCATCCGGGTCGGCTGAAGATATTGACCTAAGGTCATCACGTCGCAACCATGCTCCAAGAGATCGTCCATGGTTTGCAGCACCTCGTCTGAAGTTTCTCCCAGGCCGAGCATGATGCCTGATTTTGTCCGTTTGCCAAAGGTCTTCGTGCGCTGAATTTGGTCCAGACTGCGTTCATATCGCGCCTGGGGTCTGACATAGCGATAAAGCCGGGGAACTGTCTCCAGGTTGTGGGAAACCACCTCCTGACCACCGGCAATCATACGTTCCAGCGCTTCCCAGTGGGCTTTAACATCGGGAATCAGGGTTTCAATGGTGGTCTCCGGGCAATGCGCTTTAATCTGGCGGATAGTCTGATACCAGACCTCAGCACCTCGGTCAGGTAACTCATCCCGATTTACCGAGGTGATAACTGCATGTTTAACCCCCATAAGATGCACTGCCTGTGCCACCCGCAAGGGTTCGTCCAGATCGTAACCTATGGGTTTCCCCGTTTTAACGGCACAAAAGGAGCAGGAACGGGTGCAAATATTTCCAAGTATCATAAAGGTTGCGGTGCCAGCCCCCCAGCATTCACCCATATTCGGACAGTTGCCAGACTGACAAATGGTATGCAGGCCATGACTGTCCACCAGCTCGCGGATTTTCCTGAAGTTAGGACCTATCGGGAGTTTCACCCGAAGCCAGTCGGGCTTTCGGGAGGACTTGTCCGTAGCAGAAACGACGGGGAGTTCAACCATACCGGGTAAACAGGGATTATTTTCGCTTGCCTAGGCGAAGGTTAAGGAAGAAATTGAGAAAAAGGGGCTGGTTATTGTCTAGGCCCATGTCTTCGTTGTCAGCCATGATGGGCACCTCGCGCAAAAACGCATCGGCCATAATCCCAACTTCGGCCCCCCGCACAAACTCGCTGTAGGCGCCCCAGTCGAAATGAAGACTTGCCTTAGCGTGAACCCCGGGGGCAATGCCTATTTCCTCTAACCCCTTGACCAACTTGTCGGCTCCGAAAATATTGTCCCAATTGAGGAACCGGGAAGCATTTTCGGTAGTGTAGCGCTCGCTTCGAATACTGGTGTAGTTGCCCGGATTGTCGGCCGTGACCCGTAACATGAGGTAATAAGGCTTTAAAAATCCCAGGGTAGCTCCACCCTCATAACTAACGCCCATGGCAAGACCGCGTCGCTTTCCCCTTTCCGATAGAAAGCGCTTTTCCCCAATACCCAGGCGGAGGGGGTAGAAGTTGTTTTGCTTTCCATAGATGAATCCGCGAAAGGTGCCACGGGGACCCGAAAGGGAAATATTGCGCCGTTGCCGAGACTCCACGGGATCTTTAAGCTCACCCAATTCAGCGAAATAATAGCGCGTCAGATTGTAGCGCAATATTTTGCCTGATTGAAAACCCGCGCTGAAGCCGTTGGTATTGATGCGGCCATTAATACTCGTTTCGCGCTTGTAAATGACACCCTTATCCTGCTCATAGTTGTTGCGTCCCAGGGAAAGGGTCTGTTGGGCAAAACCATGGTGGCACGCCAATGCCAGCCCGGCAATCACTAAGACGACCTGCAACAAGCTGCGGTGCGCGATAGAACGGGTCATAGCGATTTTTTAAAAAAAGACAAATTCCCACCTTTTTAGTTCAGATTGCGCAGGGATGTATCCCTTAAAGTTAGCTTAAAAAAGGTAATTTCCGGAAAATTTCTATGTCCCGCCTGCTGCTTTTTTCCCAGCATTCTTCCAATCGCCTACGCTATGTGATGGATTACCTTTTTGGAAAGGAGGGGGATTGGAGCATCAGTGCAAATCTTGACGACCTCGAGGGGTCCTCCGGCCCGACGCTGGTTTACGGTGCTCATCCGGGCATTCACCGGGCTATTTGCCTGCCCGACAGCGGTTACCTCTGGCAGCGAAAAATCGGCGAACTTCCCCCTTCCGCCCACGTTAGCTTCCCGCTGAAGCTAGGGGAAAAGGATTTACTCGCCTTCCTTTTTTTTACACTTTCCAGAGCGGAGGAGTACGGAGCGACTGACCGTGACGCATGGGGCAGGTTTAAGGTAGAGCATAGTCTGGCCTATCGAAAAGGATTGCTTGATTTTCCTGTGGCGGATCAGATTCGATTACTTCTTTGGCAGGAAATCCGGCGGCGTTGGCCCGCATTTTCCCCACCTGACCCGGTTTTCCGTCGGCAGATAACCTACGATACAGACGTAGCCTGGGCTTATCGATACCGGTCTTTGCCGCGGCAAGGCTACGGGGTTTTGCGGGATTTCCTCCGCGGAGACTTGGCGTCCCTTTCCCTGCGGGCGGAGGTCCTGCGCGGCAGGCGGGAAGATCCTTACTTTACTTTTCCTAAAATACTGGATTTCCACAGGAGGCGGGGCGATGCGCCTACTTTCTTTTGGCTCATGGGAAATCGGGGCAAGGTGGACCGGGCCGTGGGCTTGCGCTCTAAGGAATTCCGGCATCTTGTCCGAACAATTGCCGAATCGTATACCATAGGGTTACACCCCACCATGCAAAGTCGAAAAAATTTTTCCTGCCTGCAGGAGGAATATGCGCGGCTAGCTGATCTCGCTGGCATGCCCATCCACCATTCTAGGCAGCATTATCTGGTGATCGATATGCCGGATACCTACCGTCATTTGCTGGCCCTGGGTATCCGAAACGATTATTCCATGGGCTATGCATCCCGGCCAGGATTCCGCGCTGGAACCTGCTTTCCCTTTCCATGGTACGATTGCGAAAAGGATCTTTGCACAGACCTTATAATCCATCCTTTTCAGGCCATGGATGCGACGTTTTGGGTTTACGGCCGGTATGCACCAGCGGAGGTCCTTGGCCTGCTTGGACAGTTGGAGACAAGGTGCCAGGAGGTGGGCGGAACGTTCACCTTTATCGCCCACAACAGCTCCTTTTCCGGTCCGGGCACCTGGATTGCCTGGGAGAATATTTTCGATAGCTTTGTAGGAAACGCAGCCACATGATAACGGTATTCCAGGATAGTCCTTCGATTGCCGGGAATTACCTCGCGGCCCTGCGGGATGTGCACGTGCAGCAGGATAAGGCCCTGTTTCGCCGCAATCTCCAGCGCTTGGGCGTTTTCATGGCTTGTGCAATAAGTCGCCACCTGTCCTATCGGACCCAGGAAGTGCAGACCCCCTTGGGAGTCGCTTCCTGTCAGGTGCTGCAGACCCCCTTGGTACTGGGAACCATACTACGGGCAGGGCTCCCGATGCACCAGGGTTTTCTGGAGGTCTTTGACGATGCCGAAAGTGCCTTTTTGTCGGCATACCGCAAACCTCAACCGGGAGGTTCATTCGAGATTGAGACAGGGTATGTCGCTTGTCCCGATTTGACTGGAAAATGCTTGATTCTCATTGACCCCATGCTGGCTACAGGCTCCTCCTTCCTGAAAGTTCTCCGTGCCCTTTCGTCCTGCGGGGTCCCGGAATCACTGCACCTGGTAGCGGCTATTGCTTCCAGCGCTGGACTCGATACCGTGCAGCGGCAACTGCCGAAGGCAAAGATTTGGCTCGGTGCAGTGGATGAAGAACTTACTGCCAAATCCTATATCGTTCCAGGCTTGGGCGATGCGGGAGACCTCGCCTTTGGCGTGAAGCCGGAATAGTTGGTTTATGCTTCCTTCCCCATATTGGCTTACCATACTTTTTGCAGGGCTGTCCGGTATCCTTTGGGGTCAGGATCTTGAGGTACGCTATGGGCTTTTGTGGCCCACCTCTGATCCCCTGTTTGCCGTAACCTTGAATAATCGGGAAATCCGAGCCGTCGATTTTAGCTGGCATGACCGTGAGACCGGCCTATTTGGTGACTTCCAATGCACCCTGACGGAACTTGGCAGCCTGCAAGACACGGTGCGCCGATTCTTAGTGCGTTTTCGAAATCAGGGCCATGATACCCTGCTGGTGGAAAATATGATTCCCCTTGGCCGACATCCTGAACACGTGTATATCACCGGCCTGGGAAACCATCGACTTTCCAGATCCCATTTATTCCGGCCGGGATATCTGCCAGTTAATGTGATTTTGCCCGATAATGCCTGGGAACTTGGATTCACTGCCCAGCCCCCCGGGCGGGGTGTCAGGCAATTAACTGCGCTGGCTCGCAGAACCTCATGGCAGGGGGCGCAAAGGCAGCGCTTCGTCACCTTGCTCCCTCCTGCCGGCGAAGTCACCTACACCTTGTGGATTCGTCCATACCGCGGTGTGTGGCAAGAAGGCCTTCGGGAAATCTTTCACCGGCATCTTCTTTTCGATTTAGAAAGCCCTTTTCAAGACTCGCTATATCGGCGAACCGATCTTTCCTGGATTCGTAAGAGCTATGCGATGCACCTCATGATGGCCTGGGACCATCAGTTCTACGACAGGAGCCAGGGAAAATATACCCTGCCGGAATTTCTGGAGCGAGGTCGCAGGCTCTATGGAGGTGATGAGGTGGTGGGCATTTGGCCCAATTGGCCCACCCTGGGGTTAGATTCCCGAAACCAGTGGGATTTATACCGCGACTTACCAGGCGGTTTACCGGCTCTTAAAATCTTGGCAGATAGTGCACGCCGCCAGGGAACCCGATTTTTCGTCAGTTACAATCCGTGGGACGAAAGTACGCGTCATGAAGATCACCATGCCGGCATGGCAGCGCTCATCGGTGCACTCGGAGCGGACGGGGTGGTGCTGGATACGGAAGGGCGATCCCGACGGGAGCACCAGGAGGCGGCTGACAAGGTGCGTAAGGGGGTGGTGATGTATAGCGAGGGGATGGCAGTGCCCCGGGACATGGAAGGAATCCTTGCCGGTCGGGTACACAACGCCTTGTTTTATCCACCTCCGCTCAACCTGAATAAACTCATCCGACCCGATTTTGCAATATTCCGGGTGGCCGAACTCTATCGGGAGCGTATACGCAGGGAATTTGCCTTGTCCCTATTCAATGGATACGGTACGGAAATAAATATTTTCCGACCTGGTCAGCCCCCTTGGGTGGAGGAGGAATACCGCTATTGGGGAAAAACACTGCGCATCCTTCGGGAAAACACCACTGCATTTACAGCACCCTACACGCCTTTGTACGAATGTCCGGTGGAAGGAATCCTTGTCAATCACTGGCAGGATGGGGAGAAACAGTTATTCACCGTCTTCAGCCAATTACCTCAGGGTTTTCGGGGAATACTTCTTAAACACCATACCCCTGCCGGATTTCACTGGGTAAATTTATGGGCTCACGAACCCCTTGAAGTCAAAGAGGACGCCGGGAATTATGGGGTATTTGTAGACATTGACCCCTTTGCGCAAAAAGATCGAGGTACCAACAATGAGGGGTCGGTAGGGGTTTTGGCGCTATTTCCCCATTTGCTGAAGGGGCAATATGCCAAGGATACGCTGACAGTCTCAGCACCAACAGGAGACACTATAAAGGTTTGGGCCGGGGAACCAGCCTATGACCGGAAGCCCCTGCTGCTCCAAGCCGGATCTTCGCGCATTTCACTTCCTGCGCATTTTGGCCGCTACAGTGGCAAGGTGGTCGTTCAATTATTCGGAAAGGGCGAATTGTTGGACGAACAAATACTCCACCTTCCTCATGGGGAACCCCGGCGAATTAGCGGGAGCTCCCGCACCGCCGACTACAGGGTTGCACCGCCTGGGATGGTGTATGTTCCGGGTGGTCGATTTCGGATGCGAACTACTTATGGTGACCATTTTATTCCAAATCCGACATACGAACGGGAAGACAGTGTATGGATGCCAGCCATGTATATGGACCGGCATCCGGTCACCAATGCGGAATACCAGCTTTTTCTGCTTGCCACGGCCTATCGTCCGGCCGATACGACCCGATTCCTGGCACACTGGACAGGAGGGAAAATTCCTCCCGGAGAAGCCCATTTTCCCGTGGTTCACGTGAGTTATGAAGATGCGCAGGCATACGCCCGCTGGGCGGGAAAGCGGCTGCCGATGGAAAGCGAGTGGCAATATGCGGCACAGACCACTGACCACCGCCTTTGGCCCTGGTCGCCGTCTGCAGGGTATCCCAGGCAGGAAACAGTGGTCACTGAAACCCTTACCATTTCCGGATATGCGGTCGATTCGGGCGTCTGCCACATCGAAAAAGGTGTCCCCTATCCGGTTGGTAGGTATCCCGCCGGAGCGAACCCCTATGGTCTCCAAGATTTAACGGGCTGTGTATGGCAACTCTGCCAGGACATCTACGACAATGGAAGCCATACCTTTGGCATTCTGAAGGGGGGGAGTTATTTCCATCCTGCTAGCAGCTGGTGGTATGTGGAGGGGGGGCCTCGCGAACTGACCTATTCGCAAAAGCTGCTCCGGGTATCTCCCGGATTTGAACGAAATGCCACGGTAGGATTCCGATGTGTGGCAGACACCATAGTACCATGAGCTGTCCAGATTAACCAATTCCAGATTACTTGATTAATGAAATATCTAACCACCATCTTCCTCTCTGTCCATGTCCTTTATGGGCAGCGATACCTAGCTTTGCAGTTTGAACGCTGCGACACCCTTTCTTCCCTAAGCTATGGTCATGCAGTAGGATTAGACGGTATTTTACAGCCACAGTTACTGGATATTTATCGCCCGCCGGTTTTGGATACCGTGGTATCCAGACCGCTTATCCTTTTCATCCATGGGGGTGGATTTTTATCAGGTTCCCGCATTGGAGGTTTTGGTGCCTGGGTGGCTACCGAAATGGCACGACGGGGATATGTAGCGGCATCGATTGATTACCGGTTGGGGATTGATTCCGGCCGGACGGATGCTGATTACCGGAAAGCCTTTCTCCGGGCTGTGCAGGATGTTCGCGCTGCTATTCGATTCATGAAGGACCGCGCCGTGACCTTTGGGGTAGATACCCAGCAGGTATTTCTTATGGGCAGTTCGGCGGGTGCCATGGCCGCCCTGGGTGCCGCCTGTCTTTCCCCGGAAGAAATCGGGGCTTCAGCTGCGGATAGTCCAAATGGGTCATCGGCCATGGTGCAGGGAATCATTAATTGCTGGGGAGCCGTGACGGGCCTGAGCCTTATTGGCAGGGGAAAAACGCCTGTTTTTTCTATTCACGGGGACATGGACCGTACGGTACCTTACGATTCTTCCTTTGCCTGGCATGGCTTCCGTTATGGCAGTTTACCCATTTTTCAGGAAGCCCTCCGCCTGGGAATCCCCACGGGCTATTTGCCTTTTCCGGGTGCAGGCCACACCCCCGTTCAGGATCCGGAGAAAAGAATGGTAGTTCTCGAGGAAATCCTACCCTGGCTTTATGCAAGACTGCATCAAACGTCGGCAAGCAGGAGTGAACTTGGGGTCCGCCGGTTTGAAAAGGAAATCGAGGCATTTGACCAGCTCAATCAGGTGGCGCACTATCCTGCTGCTGCAGTGCTTGTCACGGGTAGCAGTTTCGTCAGGCTATGGGAAAATGTGGGTCAAGACCTCGCACCCTTGCCCGTTATTCACCGAGGCTTTGGCGGAAGCAATAGTGCCGAAATGGCTTATTACGCCGGACGAATTGCTTTCCCGCACAACTTGAAAGCCATCGTCCTCTATACCGGTAGCAATGACCTGGCCGTTTCTCCGAATGACAAGACCCCTGTTCAGATTCGGGAGAACGTCATCCAGGTGGGTCGAATCCTACGCAGTCAATTCCCGGATATTCCGATTATATGGATTGAAATAGCCCCTTCCCCCCGGCGCTGGAAAGTGTGGGATCGCATTTCAGAAACCAATCGCCTGATGCGCGACTATGCAGCTTCACATACCGGCTGGCACACCGTGTCTGTGGCAGATGCCTTCCTTGGGCAAGATGGATTGCCTGTTTCCCGTTATTTTGGATCCGATAACCTCCACTATAATGCAGAAGGTTATATGGTCTGGGGAAGGACCCTGCGCAAGGGAATTCATCGCATCCTCGGACTGGAATAAAAACCTAAATCTGGCATTCCAGATTCCGGCCTTTTGGAGACGCACGATTGTGCGTCTCCAAAAGGAGCCCAAAGGAAGGATACCGGATGGAAGGGATTTTGCGAGGCAGGATGGGAGTTTATACCCTTTTGCGTATCCGTTCTCTATAAGGTATCATTTCTCGTTTAGACGCACCATGGGTCGTCTCCGCCATGGTGTGTTTTCATCGAGTTACGTCGCCACGAATGGTTCCGAACAAGCGGCACGCACACACCAAACGCCGATTTGAGTTCATCTTTGAATCGGAGTTGGACCAGCTTTACGACGTGCTAGTCCACCGGATCTATCGCCTTCGTTCCGGTTTGGCTTTCGTCATTGGAAAGCTAGTGGAGAGGGAAATCCTGACGCTTCATTCCGGGGTCGCGTTGTGCATCACCTGTTCTATCGCCTGATTCTGCCAGCATGTGAGGAGCGTTTATAGGAAGAAGTTTCCCATGTCGGGATGGCAATAGCACCTCCTTTGGCATTCACTGCTTGGAGCAGGACAGCCTCACCTGCAGCGACCATTGCCAGCAAGAATGCCACATTCAGAAAGGGGAAACTTTGATGGCGTATAGCGGCCCTACCAATCGGCGGCCGACTTATTTTTTCATAGATGAACACCAATTAACCCTCCAAACCATCCCGCAGGTCCTCCAGAACCCTAAGGGCGAAATCCACATCTGCTTGCCGGGCCCGAAAAACAAGGATGGCCATGCGCAGCCATACCAAACCGTTCAGGGTGGTTGAGGAAATGAAAATGCGCCCATCCGCATGCACCGCGGCCAGGAGCCTGTTGTTGGCCTCATTGGCATCTCCCACGCCGGGAATCCATCGAAAAAGGGAAATGCTCAGCTCCGGTTCGGGACCTGTGGCAAAGCCCCTTTTTGCAATTTCTTGCTGGAAATAGGCACTCAGTGCTATTTTTTCCGCAAGACTCTGCCGAAATGGCGCCTGACCAAGCAAGGTGAGGGAAAACCAGATGCGCATACCGCGAAAATGGCGGGTGAGCTCGGGAGAATAATCGGCTGCGGAAAGCTCGTCCCCCTCAGGGAGGGAATCGCGCAGATAAGCTGCTGTATAGTGATTGGAAGCGAGGAGGTCTTCCCGCCGGCGAACCAGAATGACCCCAGTTCCGTAGGGCATAAAAAGACTCTTGTGGGGATCCATCACGATGGAATCGGCCCGCTCCAGGCCGCGGAACCTAGGACCCAGGTGCTGATTCAACAGGAAGAATCCGCCATATGCTGCATCAACATGAAACCAGATCTCTTCCTTCTCGGCTATCATGGCCAGCTGCTCCAAGGGGTCGATAGCCCCGGTATTGGTCGTACCTGCTGAACCGATAATCATAAAGGGAATTCTTCCCTGGTTGCGGTCATCTCGAATGGCCTGCACCAGAAACGATGTGTTCATCCGAAAGCACTCGTCCATCGGCACGTATTGCAGCAGGGCTTCCCCCATGCCCGCCAGTCGGAGGGCCTTTTGCACGCAGTGATGGGTCTCCTGTGTAAGGTAAACCACTGACCTTTCGAAGTCTCTGGCCCGCAACCCTGACCTGTCCCGTGCCGCGATGATACCCGTCAGGTTGGCCAGGGAACCACCTGAAAGGAGGCTGCCATAGCTGCCTGCTTCATAACCGACCAGGCGGCACATCCAGGCGATTACCTGATTTTCCATGCGCGCAGCCCCCGGATTGGCAAAATGAACCCCACTGTACCGATTGGTGACAGCCGCCAGAAAATCCCCCCAGGCCGCCGTTTCTAGGCCACCGCCCGGTACATAGCCGAAATGGCGCCCACTGGCCGGATTAATCCCATTTTCGGTGACGGAACGGTGGAATACCTCCAGGATATCCCTCACCTCATAGCCACTTTCCCGGAAAGGAAGGGAGGCTAGGGCCGCACCCGCGTCGGCATCGCCGTGATAGGCCTTCCCCTCGGGCAGCGTTGCCAGGAAGGCGGCGTGATAGTCCAGTACAGCCTTCACCAGCTCTTTCCGCAAGCCCTCATCGAGGGAGAGGCTTTGGGCTAAATCAGGATCTTTCATGCGCATTTCCTTCCTTGCGCTGCCAAAATAAGCCATTCCCAAGCCCGGCGTCTCCCTCCTCCGAAATTTCCTCCCTGAATCGATATATTTATCCGTCCAAGAAAATGGGACGGTGCCTATGGAAAGAAAAGTATTTTTGACCCTCGCATGGACAGGATTCACTTCCCTGTTGCTGGCTCAAATGACCCTAATCCCCCTGGACAAGCCCTGGTTTTTTCGCCAGGCCGGTGAATCCACCTGGCTTAACGCTACCGTGCCGGGTACCGTGCATACCGACCTGATGGCCTGTGGTCGCATACCCGACCCCTTTGTGCGGACCCAGGAGCGCGAGGTACAATGGGTAGATAAAGTGGATTGGGAATACAAGACCTCCTTCCAACGCGACATCCTGCCCCGGGAAGCGGAAAAGGTCATCCTGGAGCTGGATGGCCTGGACACTTATGCAGTGGTCTATCTCAACGGGCAGGAGATTCTCTCGGCCGATAATTTCTTCCGAGCCTGGTCGGTGGACATCTCCGGTCAATTGCGCGAGGGGGAAAACAATCTGCGCATTTATTTTCATTCCCCCGTGCGAAGGGGGGAGGAGCTCCTCGAGGCGCAGGGCTTTTCGCTGCCCGCCGTCAATGATCAGTCGGAAAATGGGGGTCTTGAAGATCGCAAAGTGAGTGTTTTCCTGCGCAAGCCCGGGTATCATTTTGGCTGGGATTGGGGTCCCCGTCTGGTTACTTCCGGAATCTATCGCCCCGTTCGCTTGCGGGCCTTCTCTGGGGCGCGTCAGCTCGACTTGCATATTCGCCAGCTGTCCCTCGACGATACTTTGGCCCGCCTCGATTGCGCAGGTACCGTGGAGGTGCTGCAACGCGGAACCTATACCTTGGAGGTTTGGGAAGGAGGGCATCGCAAAGGATTCGTTTCGGCCTCGCTGGAGCCTGGAGAGCATATCCTGAGGGTCCCATTTGACCTGCCGAACCCCCGGCGTTGGTGGACCCACGACACAGGTCAGCCCTGGCTTTACACCTTCGAAGTCCGGCTGCTTTCCGGTGACAGCCTCCTTGACCAAAAGGCAGTCCGCAAGGGATTGCGCACCCTGCGCCTCGTGCAGCAACCCGACGAGCGGGGGGCCTCCTTTTACTTCGAGTTGAATGGCCGCCCCCTCTTTGCCAAGGGAGCCAACTATATTCCCTCCGACGCCTTCCTTCCCCGAGTGAGCCCGGAAAAATATGGCCGCATCATCCGCTCGGCCGCGGAGGCCAATATCAATATGCTTCGGGTGTGGGGAGGCGGGACCTATGAAGAGGATCTTTTCTACGAGCTCTGCGACGAGTTTGGCATCCTGGTCTGGCAAGATTTCATGTTTGCCTGCAGCATGTATCCCGGGGATGCCGATTTCCTCCGCCGGGTGGGGGAGGAGGCCACGTACAATATCCGGCGCTTGCGAAATCATGCCTGCCTGGCTCTTTGGTGCGGAAATAACGAAATAGATGTGGCCTGGGCTGAATTCAGCGAGTTCAAAGGCTGGGGCTGGAAACAAAGGTACGGCAAGGAAAAAAGAGAAATCATCTGGAAGGCCTACGAAACAGTTTTTCACGAAATCCTGCCCGGCCTGGTGGCTGGCCTTGATCCCGATACACCCTACTGGCCATCTTCTCCATACTACAAGGATGGTGCACATGCTTCCCGTGACAGCCCTGCCGGGGATATTCACTATTGGGGGGTCTGGCATGAGCAGCATCCCTTCGAGGATTTTTATCGCTATCGCGGGCGGTTTATGAGCGAATATGGATTTCAATCCTTTCCCGAATTTCGGACTGTGACCTCCTACGCCCTACCGGAAGATCTGGAGATCACTTCAGCGGTCATGATGGCCCATCAGCGCAGTGGAATTGGCAATCTTCGGATAAAAAAATACATGGAGGATTATTACCGGGTGCCGAAGGATTTCGGCCACTTCCTCTACGTGGGCCAGCTTCTGCAGGCTGAGGGAATACGGATGGCCATCGAAGCACATCGAAGCGCCATGCCCTTTACGATGGGTTCGCTGTACTGGCAGCTCAACGATTGCTGGCCCGTGGCCTCCTGGTCGGGCATGGACTATTACCTGCGCTGGAAAGCCATGCATTTTTTCGTGCGCGATGCCTTTGCTCCTCTCCTGCTCAGTGTGAGGCAGGACCGCAAGGAAGTTCAGGTCAATGTAGTGAGCGATGCCATCGAAACCCAAGGGCTCACCTTGCAACTTCGGCTTATGGACTTCAGCGGAAAAATCCTCCATTCCCGGGAATTGCCCTTCACTACCCCATCCAACAGCAGCCTGGAGTTGGTTCGGACAAGCTTGCAGGAACTCCTTCCCCGAGGCATCGGGTCGGACCAGGTTCTTTGGGATCTGAGGGCCCTGGATAAACAGGGCAAGGTGGTGGCCAGAGACCAGCATTTTTTTATACCGGTCAAGGAATTGAGTCTTCCGGCGAATCCCGGATTGTCAGTGGATTACCAAGTCAATGGTTCCGTCCACGTGATTCGGCTGCGCGCAGCGAAGCTGATTAAAAATCTGTACCTCAACTTTCCCAACCATGAGGGAACCTTTAGCAACAATTTTATGGATTTGATTCCCGGAGAGGAATGGGTAGTTTATTTTACACCTCAGTCCGGCATGACCCCGGGGCCTCGACGGGAAGATTTGGTTACCTTGTCGCTGGTGGATACCCTTAAAACCACCCCAAAATGATTTTGAGTGATGCGTTGATTCTGCGTGCTATCGAGCGGGGAGAGATTATCATTGAACCCTTTGATCCAGCTTGCCTGGGTACCAACTCCTACGATGTCCACCTCTCTCCCTACCTGGCGACTTACCGGGATTCGGTGCTTGATGCCCGCTTACCCAATGCGATAGACCATTTTGAAATTCCCGAGGAGGGGCTGGTGCTACAACCTGGACGACTCTATCTGGGTGCCACGCTGGAATACACGGAAACCCATACCACCGTGCCATTCCTCGAAGGGAAGTCCAGCGTGGGCCGCCTGGGCATCGATATTCACGCTACCGCCGGCAAGGGAGACGTGGGATTTTGCAATACCTGGACCCTGGAAATTTCATGCACCCAACCGGTGCGCATCTATGCGGGCATGCCCATCGGGCAACTCATCTATTTCCAGATAGCCGGGGAAATCCTTCGCCGTTACGACCGCAAGGCCGATGCCAAGTACAACGAACGCTCGGTAAGACCCGTGGAAAGCCGCATGTGGCGGAACTTTCCCCAATCGTGAAGAATTCTGGTTTTGGAAAACTAATTTTGCAAAAAAACATCACCATGCAAGAAAAGGCCACCGCGGAACCACTCCGCAGTCTGGATGAATGGGAGGACGACCTGCTTCGTCGGTATCCAGACCCTCAGGACATTGCCAACGCTCGTCCTGCAGCCAATTATCGGAATTACGAGGAGCCGACCCGGGACTCCGTCATGGCCTTTTACGAAATGAACCACAGGTGGCAGTCTTACGACTTTGTAAAACAGAAGCAAAAGGAATTCCTCTCCTTCGACAAGCGGGAAATGAGTGTCTGGGAGGCTTTTGACTTCCTCAATCAGTTGGTCGATGACTCTGACCCCGATACGGATCTGGACCAGTTTCAGCATTTGCTGCAGACTTCGGAGGCCATCCGTCGCGATGGGCATCCCGACTGGATGGTGCTTGTCGGGCTAATGCACGACATGGGCAAGGTCCTTTGCCTATTTGGCGAACCCCAGTGGGCCGTGGTGGGGGATACCTTTCCGGTAGGCTGCGCCTACTCCGACAAGGTGGTCTATCCGTCCTTCTTCAGCCAGAATCCGGATGCTACCGACTCCCGTTACAATACCCGGCTTGGTATTTATAAGGAAAATTGCGGACTTCGCCAAGTGGATATGTCCTGGGGTCATGACGAATATATTTACCGCATGATGAAAGACTACCTTCCCGAGGAGGGGCTTTACATGCTGCGCTACCACTCGTTTTACGCTTGGCACCGGGAGGGGGCATACACCCATCTCACCGATGAGCACGATCGAAAGATGCTCCCCTGGGTGCAGCTTTTCAATCCGTACGATTTGTATTCGAAGAATCCGGAGCCGCCTGACTGGGAAGCGATAAAGCCTTATTACACAGCGTTGTTAGCAAAATATTTGCCCGCAAAACTGAGGTTTTAAATTATGCGAACGCTGGGGGCGGCTGACATCGGGGTATTTTTGCTCTATTTTGTCCTTGTTGCTGCTTATGGTATCTGGATCTGGCGCAGGCAGCGGCGGGAGGGAGAGACTGCGAGGGAGTTTTTTCTTGCCGAGGGTTCCCTGACCTGGTGGGCCATTGGAGCCTCCCTCATTGCTTCCAATATTTCCGCCGAACACTTCATTGGTATGTCGGGTTCTGGATTTGCCATTGGTTTGGCTATTTCTTCCTACGAGTGGATGTCCGGATTGGTACTGGTACTTGTGGCCCTCTTCTTCATTCCAGTTTACTTAAAGAACAAGATTTACACCATGCCCCAATTCCTCTCAACCCGATTTAATGGGCAGGTGAGCGGGGTGCTGGCCATTTTTTGGTTGTTGGTTTATGTATTTGTGAATCTGACCTCGATTCTTTATTTGGGAGCGCTGGCGATCACATCCATCGTAGCCATTTCCTTCCCAGTTTGCATCGTCGCCCTCAGCCTTTTTTCCATTGCCGTCACCATAGGTGGCATGCGGGTGATAGGGTACACCGACGTCATACAGGTTGCCGTGCTCATTTTGGGTGGATTAGTGACAACCTACCTGGCACTTACCTTATTGTCAGATACCTTTGGGGAGGGGAGTGATTTCTTTGCCGGTTTGCGCATTTTGCGGGAGGAGGCCCCCGGGCATTTTCATCTGATTCTGGAGAAGGGTCATCCGCACTACGACAAATTGCCCGGCTTGGGGGTAATTTTTGGAGGTATGCTAATTAACAATCTCGCTTATTGGGGATGTAATCAGTATATCGTGCAGCGCGCCCTCGGGGCCGATTTGAATACTGCCCGCAACGGGATATTGTTTGCAGCCTTTCTGAAGTTGCTGGTACCGCTCATTGTGGTCATTCCGGGAATAGCGATGTTCGTCCTCCATCAGAATGGGATGTTTCAGGCAGAAATGGTCGTGGATGGGGTAGTGAAGCCCGATCGAGCCTATCCGACCTTGATGAACCTTTTGCCTCCTGGACTAAAGGGGGTTGCTTTTGCAGCCCTAACCGCAGCTGTGGTGGCTTCGCTGGCAGGGAAGGCCAATAGCATATCCACCATCTTTTCCTTAGATATTTATGCCCTGATGCGCCGGCGGGAGACGACCGAGCGAGAAATGGTGAATGTGGGCCGCTGGGCGGTGGTCCTTTCCATTGGCGTGGCAGCCTTGGTTGCTCCTGCCCTGCAACACCTGGACCAGGCTTACCAGTTCATTCAGGAATACGTAGGATTTTTGTCCCCTGGCGTGCTGGCTATTTTTCTTTTGGGCTTATTCTGGAAACGGACAACTTCCGCAGCTGCTCTCATCGGTGCCATCGCCACGATACCCATATCCACGGCCCTCAAATTTCTCCCAGAATGGACTGGGGGACTATTTCCGGTTTATCCCTTTCTGGATCGCATGTTCATCACCTTTTGGCTCATCTTGTCGCTGATGGTGGTCATTAGCTGGCTAACGCCGGCGAAGGTAGTCCGCAAAGCCATACAACCTTTTGAACGGGAAATGCTGCGCGTTCATCCGGCGTTTCTTTGGGCCTCCATCCTCTTGTTGGGGGTGCTGGCTGCGTTGTACACTGTATTTTATTAGGTCGCTGTCCAGTTGCTGCGGCCCAGCGCGAGTTCCTCCCCATCTTCCCCGCGGGTGAGTTGATGCAGAAATTCGCCATTGGCTCCCTGTCCGGTGCGGCAGAAAACCGGGTCATGGAGCACGGCCTCTCTGGCATAGCGAATGGCAAAAGCGTTTAGGGTATGGGCGCGCAAGAAGTTTTCCGGCAAGGCATGGAGCATCCATGCGGCATAGGTGACGTTGTTGAGGTGGTCGTTAAAATCCAGGTCGAACCAGCCCACTTTGGCTTGCCAGTTGAAGGCAACAGGATCAGGGGAACCAAATTTTCCGCCAGGACGGGGCAGGCATTGGTCTTTTGACGGGAAATGCTGGCTAATTGGAGCGAGAATTTCGTCCGGAATAGCCATCATCTTACGCAGGGACATTTCCATAAGCAGCCAGGAGGTGGATGCCGTGGCAAGCAGCTTGCCTTCGTTATCTCGAGCCAGAAAGTCCCGGTAGGTGAGTTGACGATCGGCTCCCGAAGGGTAGGTCTCCACCTCGATGGTTTCTCCTAGGACAGGCATGCGGGTGATGTGGATTTCCTTGCGCAATAAAACCCAGGAGGCATTGAAGCGCTCAAGATGCCAAACCGAGAGGCCGAGCCGTAGAACGTGCTGCAGGGAGGCCTCGTGGAAGATTCGCATGAGGCCGGGCAAGGTGAGGCTTCGGGTAAAATCAGTTTCCGCCGCCCTCACTGTAAATGTGGCCCGATGCCGGATTTCTTCGCCAGTTTCCATGATTCACCTGTTCCTTCGATAGCCCAAACCTAAGCACAATCCAATGCCCCTGAAAATAAAGGAGGCTTAATCGATAATATTCAAGATTTTTTTTGTCAAGTCGATAAATAAGGATACATTTGCATTCGCTTTTGAAACGGGGTATTTCAAGCCGTGGTAAACAGGCCCATGAGACCCTTTTAAAAGTGAGTGTTTACCGCTAAATTTTTCGATGGTATGCCTACTATCAACCAGCTTGTCCGAAAGGGTCGGCTTCAGATCGAAGTAAAGAGCAAGTCAAGGGCTCTGGATTCCTGTCCTCAAAAACGGGCGGTATGCACCAGAGTCTACACCACTACGCCCAAGAAGCCTAATTCTGCGCTTCGCAAGGTGGCCAAGGTTCGACTGACCAACGGTATTGAGGTAATAGCCTATATTCCAGGTGAGGGTCACAATTTGCAGGAGCACTCCATCGTGTTGATACGGGGTGGAAGGGTTAAGGATTTGCCTGGTGTGCGGTACACTATTGTCCGGGGAGCTCTGGATACTGCCGGGGTAAACAACCGCAAAAAGAGCCGTTCCAAATACGGGGCTAAGGCGCCAAAGCCTGTTAAGAAATAATTTCCTATTGCCATTCGCATAAGCCATGAGAAAGAGGAAACCTAAACTAAGGATAATTCAGCCCGACCCGCGTTTCAACGACATGATGGTCACCCAGTTTGTGAATAACCTGATGTGGGAGGGAAAGAAAAGTACAGCCTTGGGTATTTTCTATCACGCCATGGACATAGTGCGGGATAAGACCAAGTTGGACGAATACGAAACTTGGAAAAAGGCTTTGGGTAATATAATGCCCATGGTGGAAGTACGCAGCCGTCGTGTAGGTGGGGCGACTTTCCAGATACCCACGGAAATCCGTGCTAAGCGTAAGGTCAGCATCGGCATGAAGTGGCTAATCCGTTTTTCCCGGCAGCGAAGCGGTAAAGGAATGGCTGAAAAGCTTGCAGCGGAAATCATTGCTGCTAGCAAGGGCGAAGGTGCTGCTGTCAAGAAAAAGGAGGATACCCACCGCATGGCAGAGTCCAATCGCGCCTTTGCTCACTTCCGCGTTTAAGTTTGCCTTTAACCTTACCCTGACTCATATCCCGGAAAACCTGGCCCCATGTCCAATAATCTGCTCTTCACGAGGAACATAGGTATCGCTGCTCACATTGATGCCGGCAAAACCACCACGACTGAGCGCATTCTGTTCTACACCGGCATCAGCCATAAAATTGGTGAGGTACATGATGGTGCAGCCACCATGGACTGGATGGAGCAAGAACAGGAGAGGGGAATTACCATCACTTCGGCGGCTACGAAGTCGGCCTGGACGTGGAAGGATCAGGAGTATGTCCTAAATATCATCGATACCCCGGGACACGTGGATTTCACCGTAGAGGTGAATAGGTCCTTGCGGGTTCTGGACGGTTTATGTTTTCTTTTCTGCGCCGTGAGTGGTGTGGAGCCCCAGTCGGAAACAAACTGGCGTCTGGCTGATAATTACAAAGTTCCCCGCATTGGGTTTGTCAACAAGATGGACCGGTCTGGCGCAGACTTTTTCAATGTAGTTAAAGACGTGGAAACCAAGTTGGGTTCCGTAGCCATACCGCTTCAGGTGCCCATTGGTGCAGAAGAGCGGTTCAAAGGGGTAGTAGACCTGATTACCAATCAGGCCATCGTTTGGAACGAACACGATCAGGGTTCTACCTTCGAGGTCATTCCTATTCCTGAAGACCTGCAGGAGACCGTGCAGGAATGGCGGGCTAAGCTCCTCGAGGCGGTTGCTGAATACGACGATACCCTGATGGAGAAGTTCTTCGACGATCCAAACTCCATTTCGGCTGATGAAATGCGTACGGCCATCCGTCAGGCGGTTTGCGATTTAAAGTTTGTGCCCATGATGTGTGGCTCGGCCTTCAAAAACAAGGGGGTACAAGCTCTCTTGGATGCGGTTTGTGCCTTTATGCCATCTCCCCTGGATATCGATGCGGTGAAGGGTACCGATCCGGATACGGACGATGAAGTCCTTCGCAAGCCTTCTGTGAATGAGCCTTTCGCTGCGCTTGCCTTCAAAATTGCCACTGACCCCTTCGTTGGCCGCTTAGCTTTCATGCGGGTCTACTCGGGTTCTTTGGATGCGGGTTCCTATGTGATGAATACCCGTTCGGGCAACAAAGAGCGTATTTCCCGCCTTTACCAGATGCACGCCAACAAGCAGAATCCCATCGATCGGGTGGAAGCTGGCGATATTGCCGCCGCGGTGGGCTTCAAGGATATTCGCACCGGGGATACCCTTTGCGATCTTAACAAGCAGATTGTTCTGGAGAGTATGGTATTCCCTGAGCCGGTAATTGCCATTGCTATAGAGCCCAAGACCCAAAAGGACTTGGATAAGTTGGGAATGTCCTTGGCCAAATTGGCTGAAGAGGATCCTACCTTCAAGGTTCGCTATGACGAGGATACCAACCAAACGGTCATCAGTGGCATGGGGGAATTGCACCTGGAAATCATTGTCGACAGGCTTCGGCGGGAGTTCAAGGTGGAATGCAATCAGGGTGCACCACAAGTCAATTACAAGGAAACGCTTACCCGCACTGTGGGGCATCGGGAGCGTTTGAAGAAGCAGACAGGGGGTGCCGGTTTATTTGCCGATATGGAATTTGAGTTGGGTCCTGCCGACGAAACTTTCTTGGAATCTGACGATTTCAAATCGGGCAAAACCCGCCTGCAATTCCAGTGGGATATCGTGGGTGGCGCTATCGACAAAAACTACATCAAACCCATAACTGACGGTTTCAAAGCTATGATGGATAACGGCGTGCTGGCTGGATATACCATTGACAGCATGAAAGTGCGGGTTTTTGATGGCTCTATGCATACCGTAGACTCCAAACCCATTGCTTTTGAGCTTTGCGCCAAGGAAGGTTTCCGGTCTGCAGCGGTGAAGGCAGGCCCTGTACTTATGGAGCCTATCATGAAACTTGAGGTGGTCACTCCTGAGGACTATGTCGGTCCGGTAATAGGTGATTTGAATCGCCGCAGAGGTATGCCAAAAGGACAGGAACCCCGTCCGGGTGCTGTAAGTATCTCTGCTGAGGTACCTCTTTCGGAGATGTTCGGGTATGTGACCCAGTTGCGCACCATTACCTCTGGACGGGCTACTTCTACTATGGAGTTTTCGCACTACACGGAGGCACCTTCGGGTATTGCCAAGGAAATCATCGAAAAAGCTAAGAGTTAATACTCAGGGAACAAACGAAAAGAAAGCCGGCGGGTAAACGTATCTGCCAGCAAGCATTTTTTGACATAAACGGATAATCAGGCATGAATCAGAAAATCAGAATCAAGCTCCGCTCTTACGACCACAATTTGGTGGATAAGTCGACGGAGAAAATTGTGAAGACTGTAAAAAATAGTGGGGCCATTGTTACTGGTCCGATTCCGCTGCCCACAGAGAGGAAAATCTTTACCGTGCTCCGTTCACCGCACGTCAATAAGAAATCTCGTGAGCAGTTCCAACTGAGGACGCACAAGCGGATGATTGAAATCTACACCCCGACCCAGAAGACTGTGGATGCACTGTCGAAGTTGGAGTTGCCCAGTGGTGTGGATATTCAAGTAAAATTGACGTAATTCGGGCCTTCCGCGCCTTTCGCGGTTCGTCGCCCTTAAATATGGTAGGATGAACGGATTGATTGGAAAAAAAATTGGCATGACCAGCGTCTATGACGGTGACGGTCGCAACGTGGCTTGTACGGTCATTGAGGCAGGACCTTGTGTGGTCACTCAAGTCAAATCTTCGGATACAGACGGGTATAATGCCCTGCAGTTGGCTTTTGGCGAAGCCAAACCCAAGAATACCAGTAAGCCTCTTAAGGGGCATTTTGACGCAGCCGGCACAACCCCTAAGTCGGACCTTATTGAATTTCGCGATTTTAACGCTGTAGCCAAATCGCTCGGCGAGGCCATTACGGTGAGCGAAGTGTTCAACGAAGGGGATACCTTGCATGCGATTGGTCAGTCCCGTGGAAAGGGATTCCAGGGTGTGGTCAAGCGCCATGCTTTTGGTGGGGTTAATGATGCTACGCACGGCCAGCACAACCGGCAACGGGCTCCGGGTTCCATCGGCGCCTCCTCTTTCCCGTCCCGTGTATTCAAGGGAATGCGTATGGCGGGTCGTGACGGCAACGATCGGGTAAAAATCAAGAATCTCAAAGTGGTGAAGATATTCGCTGATCGGAACCTGATTCTTGTCAAAGGGGCTATTCCAGGGCACAGCGGATCCACGGTTATTCTGGAAAAGAAATGATTTCTCATCGGTCAAATGCGATGCAAATGAAACTCAAAGTACACGATATAGACGGCAAAAGCACCGGTAGGGAAGTTGAACTTCCTGAGGGAATTTTTGGTACTGAACCTAATGAGCACGTGCTATACCTTGCCGTTAAGGCCTATCTGGCCAATCAGCGTCAGGGTACCCACAAGGCGAAGGGACGCGGTGAAATCGCTGGTTCCACGCGCAAATTGCACAAGCAAAAAGGCACAGGTGGTGCACGGAAGGGGGATATTAAGAACCCGCTCTACCATGGCGGAGGTCGAATTTTCGGTCCGATGCCCCGCGACTACTCGCAGAAGCTCAACAAGAAGGTTCGCCGGCTTGCCAGGGTTTCGGCACTGAGTGCCAAAGCAGCGGGAGGGAATATCCTTATTGTGGAAGATTTCACCTTTGACCATCCGCGCACTAAATCCTTTTTGGAAGTAATGCAGAATTTGGAGCTTACGGGTAAGAAGACCTTACTGGTCACACCTGACCATGACCGGATGCTTTACCTTTCGGGTAGAAATCTACCCACGGCCAAGGTAGTCCGTGCGCAGGATCTGCATGTTTATGATATTCTAAATGCCCGCTCCCTGGTTCTCTCGGAATCGGCCTTGGGCAAGATAGCCGAGTCATTAGCTTAATCCGGGCATTTGCCCAATACGCCTTGCAATATGGCAAACAAGTATGTGTTGATAAAGCCCCTGATTACGGAAAAATCGGAAGGTCTTTCCGGGAAGCAAAACCATTATTGTTTCCAGGTAGACAAGCGGGCCAACAAGTTGGAAATCAAGAAAGCGGTGGAGGATTTGTACACCGTCTCGGTGGTTTCGGTGCACACCCTAGTGGTACCCGGCAAAACCAAGTCTCGCAATACCAAGTCGGGCGTGGTAAAGGGCCGCAAGCCATCCTACAAGAAAGCCTATGTCCGCGTTGGCCATGGGGAGGAAATCGATTTCTTCGGCGGTAATTAATTCGACCATCCATGACGGTAAAGAAACTTAATCCGGTTACTCCCGGAAGCAGGTACAGGGTAGGGAACACCTTCTCGGAGCTTACGGCCTCAGCGCCGGAGAAAAACCTGTTGGCTCCCATCAAGAAGAGTGGGGGTCGCAACAATAGCGGTAAGATGACCATGCGCCAAAAGGGTGGAGGTCACAAGCGTCGTTACCGGGTCATCGACTTCAAGCGCAACAAGGACGGCATGAAGGCCGAGGTATTGACCATCGAGTACGATCCTAATCGCAGCGCCTACATCGCCCTGCTTCAGTACGAAGATGGTGAAAAGCGGTATATCCTGGCGCCATCTGGCCTTCAGGTTGGTGCGACGGTACTTTCCGGTCCGGGCGTCCAACCTACGGTAGGAAATGCAATGATTTTGAAGGAAGTCCCACTTGGTGCGAGTATACATGCCATCGAACTAGTTCCCGGCAAAGGAGCAGCGTTGGCCCGCAGTGCAGGCACTTACGCCACCCTGATGAACAAAGAGGAGCGCTATGTGGTCATAAAACTGCCCAGTGGGGAAGTCAGGCGGGTGCTTAATACCTGCCGGGCTACGGTTGGAAGTACCTCCAATCCGGATCATGGTCTACAGGTTATGGGTAAGGCCGGCCGCAATCGCTGGATGGGCAGACGTCCCCGGGTGAGGGGTGTAGCTATGAATCCGGTTGATCACCCGATGGGTGGTGGTGAGGGACGTGCCTCCGGCGGTCATCCGCGCTCGCGCACGGGCATTATGGCCAAGGGACAAAAGACGCGGAATCCCCGGAAAAATTCCTCCAAGTTGATTATCACTAAAAGAAAAACCAAAAACCCATAAGGTAGGGATATTCTCCCGCCTTTTGCAAAGCCTGCTGCTATGGCAAGATCTGTTAAGAAAGGCCCCTATGTATTCCACAAATTGCTGGAAAAGATCATGGAGGCGAAGAACGCAAAAAAGAAGGCCGTGATTAAAACTTGGTCTAGGGCTTCGATGATTATCCCGGATATGGTGGGTGAAACCATTGCTGTCCACAATGGCAAGACATTCGTTCCGGTGTTCGTAACGGAAAATATGGTTGGGCACAAACTGGGGGAATTTTCTCCGACCCGCAACTTTAAGGGTCACTCTGGAAACCGCAAGAAATAATCTAATAGCCTACGTCTCTAACGGGAAACAACGCATTATCTGTATGGAAGCTATTGCCAAAATGAAAAATATCCCGATGTCCGAGCGCAAGATGCGCTTGGTCGTGGATAATATTCGGGGAAAGGATATCTCTTCCGCGCTGTCCATCCTGCGCTACACCAAGCGGGAATCTGGTTCCTGGCTCAAGAAGGTGCTGGATAGTGCCATTGCCAACTGGGGCGTGAAAGCTGATGGTAACGATGTGTCGGATTTCGACTTGTTTGTGAAATCGGCCTTTGTAGACGGTGGTACCATGATAAAGCGGTTCCGTCCTGCTCCTCATGGCCGTGCGCACCGCATTCGTAAGCGCACGAATCACGTGACCATTGTCGTTGCAAATCGCGTTCCGCTGGATAGCGAGGTGAGTACGGCGGAGGATGTGGCTGAAGCTTGAAATGTAAATGAAAACCAGACCGTAGAAACATGGGTCAGAAAGCAAATCCGATAGGCAATCGCCTGGGTATTATTCGGGGTTGGGATTCCAACTGGTTCGGGGGCAAAGATTTTGCTGCGAAGGTGGTGGAGGATCAGCGCATCCGCGATTACATGCACGCCCGTCTGTCCAAGGGGGGCCTAGCCCGGGTGGTTATTGAGCGCTCGCTAAAGCGGGTGACAGTGACTATTCATACGTCCCGTCCCGGAACGGTCATCGGCAAGGGAGGCTCGGAGGTGGAATATATCCGTGCTGAACTGAAGAAGCTTACTGGTAAAGATATTCAGATAAATATCCTTGAGATTCGCAAACCGGAGTTAGATGCAGCCATTGTCGGTGAAGGGATAGCCAAGCAGTTGGAGATGCGCGTTAATTATCGTCGCGCCATAAAGATGGCTATTCAGGCCACGATGCGCACACCTGGGGCGGAGGGTATCAAGGTCCGAATTTCCGGTCGACTCAACGGGGCGGATATAGCCCGGTCTGAGGAGTTCAAAGAAGGCAAAACCCCATTGCACACCTTCCGCTCAGACATTGATTATTCCTGGCAGGAGGCACAAACCGTCTACGGCAAGATTGGCATTAAGACATGGATTTGCCGGGGTGAAGTACTTGGCAAGCGAGACTTGTCGCCCATGGTGGCACAGCAGGCTAGCGGTAAACCGGTAGGTGGAGGTCCCGGTGGGGGTCCCGGTTCCGGATATGGTCGCTCTGGTGAGGGCCGCAATGAGCGGGGTGGTGACCGTCGGGATGGCAATCGGCGCCGCGGGAGCGGTGGTGGCTCAGGCGAAGGCAGAAACCAGCGTCGGCGCTAGAAAAATCGGAAAAATAGTTACCTTTGCCGGGCTTTGGAAAAAAGGGGTTTCCCGGCGCCAAATCGCATAGTTTATGTTACAGCCTAAAAGAACTAAATACCGCAAGCAGCATAAGGGCCGCATTCGTGGAGTTGCCCAACGTGGAAACACCATCGCCTTTGGCAGCTTTGGCCTAAAAGCCCTTGATAGTGGCCGGCTTACGAACCGGCAGATAGAGGCTGCCCGTATCGCCATGACTCGTTTCATGAAGCGGGAAGGTAAGGTTTGGATACGTATATTTCCTGACAAACCCATCACCCGCAAGCCGCAGGAGGTGCGGATGGGTAAGGGAAAGGGTGCCTTGGATCATTGGGTGGCCGTGGTTAAAGCGGGTCGCATCATGTTCGAACTGGACGGTGTGTCCCGGGAAATAGCCGAAGGCGCCTTGGCATTGGCAGCTCAAAAATTGCCTTGCCTCACCCGTATTGTGGTTCGTCACGACATAGCTGAATCCTGATTTCTCCCTCAGATAAATTCTCAATTAAAGGCCAATGGCAAAGAGCAAAATAGCGGACTACCGCGAGATGGAGACCCTGGACCTGACTGGGGAACTGGAAAAGACAAGCCAGGAATACCAGCGCATGAAATTTGAGCACGCGGTAAAGGGATTAGGTAATCCGTTGATGCTTAGGGTTTTGCGCCGGGAAATTGCACAAATTTATACGGAGCTTCGAACTCGGGAACTGGCTTCTCTGACCACTGATGAAAAAGCCAACCGTTCCCGCATCCTGCGCCGCAGGCGCCTTAACTCGTAAAATCCTATTCCCCCATGGAAGAGAGGAATCTTAGAAAAACCCGCGTTGGCGTAGTATCCAGCAATAAAATGGACAAGTCCATCACCATCAAGGTGGAGAAGAAATTTCGCCACCCTATTTACGGGAAGTTTATCCTGAAAACTAAGAAGATGATGGCCCACGATGAAACCAATGAATGCCATATTGGCGACGTGGTCCGGATAATGGAAACCCGCCCCCTCAGCAAAAATAAGAGCTGGCGACTGGTGGAGATTATTGAGCGAGCAAAATAGCAGGTTATGATTCAGCAAGAATCCAGATTGCGGGTGGCCGACAACAGTGGCGCTAAAGAAGTGCTCTGCATTCGTGTCCTTGGAGGTACGCGGCGCCGCTACGCCCACGTTGGGGATACTATCGTGGTTTCCGTCAAAGATTGCTCACCCGGAGGAATTAAGAAAGGATCTGTCTCCAAGGCTGTTATCGTACGAACTACCAAGGAGGTGCGCCGCCGCGACGGAACCTATATACGGTTTGATGACAATGCTTGTGTATTGTTGAACAATCAAAACGAGCCCCGCGGTTCCCGCATTTTCGGACCGGTAGCCCGCGAGCTTCGCGACAGGGATTTCATGCGGATTGTTTCCCTCGCTCCGGAGGTGCTCTGAGGTCTGTTTCCAAAAAAGAAAAAATTGTCATGAAAGTGAATCTTAACCCCCAGGACCGGTTCCTCCCTAAACTCAAGGTAAAAAAAGGCGACCGTGTGGTGGTCATCGCTGGTGCGTACAAGGATCTGTCCAAGACGCATGAGGTGATGGAGGTATTTCCAGAGAAGCAGCGTATCCTGATAGACCAGGTGAACATGGTGAAGCGCCATACTAAGGCTACGCAAAACAATCCGGGTGGCATTGTAGAAAAACCCTCCAGTATTCATATTTCCAACGTCATGCTGGTAGACCCGAAGAGTGGGCAGCCTACGAGGGTTGGTCGTCGGTACAACGATGAAGGAAAGTTGGAACGTTTTGCACGGAAGTCAGGTCAAACGATAAAGTGATGAAGTACACACCCAGACTTAGAGACAAATATTACCGGGATATTGTACCGGCACTCATGCAGCAGTTCCAGTATAAGTCGATCATGGAGGTTCCCCGCCTGACTAAAATTTGCATCAATCAAGGTGTCGGGGCAGCCACTCAGGATAAGAAAATGATAGATGCGGCCTTGCAGGAGGTGTCTACCATCGCCGGACAGAAAGCGGTAGCTACCCGGGCAAAGACTTCGGTCTCCAACTTCAAGTTACGGGAAAAGATGCCCATTGGTGTTAAGGTAACTCTGCGCAATCAGCACATGTATGAATTTCTGGACCGTTTGGTCAGTGTGGCTTTGCCTCGTGTTCGGGATTTCCGCGGTATCAACGATAAGAGTTTTGATGGAAGGGGCAACTATAGCCTTGGTATCACCGAGCAACTCATTTTCCCGGAGATTGATATAGATAAAATTACGCGGGTATCCGGAATGGACATCACCTTTGTTTCCACGGCAAAAACGGATGCAGAAGCGCTTGCCCTGCTGAAAGCCTTGGGCCTTCCCTTTAAGAATCAGAAAAAAGACTAAGCGTCATGGCCAAGAAATCGATTGTAGCCCGCGAGAAAAAGCGGCAGGCAATGGTGGCGAAATACGCCGAAAAAAGAAAGCAATTGAAAAAAGAGGGTCGCTGGGAAGAGCTCGATGCTTTGCCTCGCAATTCAAACCCTATTCGCTTGCACAACCGCTGTCAGTTGACGGGGCGGCCCAAAGGATACATCCGTTATTTTGGACTTTGCCGGGTTAAATTCCGGGAAATGGCCCAAGATGGCAAAATACCCGGCATCACGAAATCGAGCTGGTAATCAATAACCTCCGGATAGGTTTCCCTGCGAAATACCACCCGGGCAACATGTGAAAAATGGCAGTCACAGACCCAATCGCCGACTATTTGACGCGCATTCGAAACGCACAGTTAGCTGGGCACAGGACGGTGGAAATTCCCGCCTCCGGTCTTAAAAAATCGATTACAGAAATCCTCTACGACCAGGGTTTTATCCTGAAGTACATATTCGAGGAAGGCGGCAAGGGCAATCAGGGCATCATCCGCATCGCCCTAAAATACGACCCGCTCACGCGCAAGCCCATCATCCGTAAGCTAGGGCGCATAAGCCGTCCTGGGTTGCGCAAGTACACCAAGAGCGGGGAGATTCCGCGCATTATCAATGGCTTAGGTGTTTCCATTGTCTCCACTTCCAAGGGTGTTATGACCGACAAGAAGGCCAGAGAGGAAAATGTAGGGGGCGAGGTGCTTCTCTATGTGTACTAATTGCCTTACCCATAAAATCATTCTGACATGTCACGAGTAGGCAAAGCACCCATAACCCTGCCCAGAGGGGTTGAAGTAAGCATCAGCAAGAGCAATATGGTCACTGTAAAAGGTCCTAAGGGATCCCTTAGCCAGCAGGTTGACCCCGATTTAACCGTAGCTGTAGAGGATTCCATCCTAACCTTGCAGCGTCCTACGGATCAGAAGCGTCACCGCACCATTCATGGATTGTACCGCTCTCTCATCAACAATATGGTCACCGGGGTCTCCAGTGGGTTCCGGAAAGATATTGAACTCATTGGCGTTGGATACCGTGCGGCCAATACCGGTAAGTTACTGGAGCTAACCCTTGGTTTCTCGCACCCTATCCTTTTTCGTCTTCCAGAGGAAATATCCCTGGAAACTAAACAGGAGAAAGGGGGTAATCCTACCATCACACTGGAGTGTATCGACAAGCACCTGCTTGGGCAGGTTTGTGCCAAGATTCGGTCCTTCCGCGCACCAGAGCCTTACAAGGGTAAAGGTGCCCGGTTTGTGGGCGAGGTAGTTCGCCGGAAGTTGGGCAAAACAGGTGCTAAGAAGAAATAATCGATCCATAGCTGCAAAAGGGTAAAAAATGAAAATGACAAAAGTCCTAAGAAGGTCGAGAATACATTATCGGATTCGGAAACGCCTAAACGGGGAGTCTGTTTCCCCACGACTGAGCATCTTCCGGAGCAATAAAGTGATTTACGCGCAACTCATCGACGACGACCGCCACCACACCCTGGCATCGGCTGATTCAAGGGAAAATGGCATATTGGGCCAGGGTACTAAGGTTGAGCAGTCCTATCGCGTAGGTCAGTTGCTCGCCGAGAGGGCCAAAGCCTTGAATATTAGCCGGGTATTATTCGACCGCTCCGGCTATCTCTATCACGGAAGGGTTAAATCCCTGGCTGACGGTGCCCGCGAGGGTGGCCTCCAGTTCTGAACCACCCTCAATTTCAGGAGACATGACTAGACAGCAAGAAAACCGGGTTAAAGCCACGGAAACGGAACTCAAGGATAAGCTGGTGCAGCTCAACCGGGTTGCTAAGGTCACCAAGGGTGGTCGTACATTCAGTTTCGCTGCCATTGTGGTAGTGGGTGACGGGAACGGCACCGTGGGTCATGGGCTTGGCAAAGCCCGTGATGTTTCTGAGGCCATTTCAAAGGCGACTGACGACGCCAAGAAAAACCTTGTAAAGGTTCCTGTGCTCAAGGGAACTATTCCCCATGAAGTTTTAGGTAAATTCCGGGCTGGCAAGGTTTTGCTTAAGCCTGCTTCGGATGGTACCGGGGTTATTGCCGGTGGTGCCATGCGGGCTGTTTTGGAAATTGCCGGGGTACACAATGTACTTGGTAAATCGCAAGGTTCATCCAATCCGCATAACGTGGTCAAGGCTACCATTGAGGCGCTGCGTAATCTTCGCGATCCCGCAACGATTGCCAAGGCACGGAAAATATCCCTTCAAAAATTATTCAACGGTTGATACCATGGCAAAAGTGAAGGTAACGCAGGTCCGAAGCATCATCGACCGGCCCCAGCGTCAGAAAGATACCATGAAGGCTCTTGGCCTTAGGAAGATGAACCAAACCGTGATTAAGGAAGCGACGCCTCAGATTTTAGGTATGATTGCCAAGGTTTCTCACCTGGTAAGCACTGAGGCGGCTGGTGATTAAGATTAATCCCTGTAAATAGTCAGGAAATGGAATTGCATAGCTTAAGGCCCGCCAAAGGGGCAGTAAAAAAAGAGAAGCGCATCGCTCGCGGTCAGGGTTCTGGTCACGGGGGTACGGCTACCAAAGGCCATAAAGGAGATAAATCCCGTTCGGGTCACAAGCTCAAGCGTCACTTTGAAGGGGGCCAGATGCCATTGCAGATGCGCCTTCCAAAAATTGGCTTCAAGAATCCCACAAGGGTGGAGCATGTGGCTTTGAATCTGGATTACGTACAGTTAATGGTCGAAAAACATAAATTGACGGAAATCAATCCAGATATCCTTCGGGATCATGGGGTAATTTCCCGCAACAATCGCGTCAAACTGTTGGGAAGGGGAGAATTGAAGGCTAGTGTCCGTTTGTCCGTACACGCTTGCTCCGCCTCAGCCAAAGAAGCTGTGGAGAAGTTGGGGGGGTCTGTCACGCTCGTTTAATGCTGTGCTATGAAAAGGTTCATCAATACCCTAAAGAATATCTGGAGCATTCAGGAGCTCCGCAACCGCATTCTGGTCACTCTCCTGGTCTTGGTGGTTTATCGCTTTGGGAGCTATGTGGTGCTTCCCGGGGTAATACCTGCTGCTTTGGATGCGCAGAGTGCCGCAAGTCAGGGTACCAATGACCTCATCGGACTGATTAACTCCTTCACCGGCGGTGCCTTCAAGAATGCCTCCCTGTTGGCCTTGGGGATTATGCCCTACATCACGGCTTCTATAGTTATCCAGCTATTGGGTTTCGCTGTGCCTTACTTTCAGCGGCTTCAACAGAAGGAGGGCGAATCGGGTCGAAAGAAGCTTAATCAACTCACCCGAATGCTCACGGTGGCCATTACCCTGGTGCAGGGGAGTGGATATCTCACCTACATCAATACGATGGGAGCGACGGATCCAGACATTCCCCGGGGTATTTTCTGGTTTAGCAATATCATTATTTTGGCCGGTGGTACGGTCTTTTCCATGTGGTTGGGCGAAAGGATAACCGACCGCGGGATTGGCAATGGGGTATCGCTACTGATTACGGTGGGTATCATTGCTACCTTGCCATCAGCTCTTGGTTTTGAGTTTCAGGCTCAACTGGAGAACAATGCCCTTTTGTTGTTTGTGCTGGAGATGGCATTTCTATTTGTCATTATCATCCTAACCATCATGGTGGTGCAGGCGGTGCGCCGCATCCAGATACAGTTTGCCAAAAAGGCGGTAGGTAGGCAGGGGAGTATGCTTCCTAATGCCGGAGCAAGGGATTACATTCCATTGAAACTGAATGCATCGGGTGTCATGCCTATCATTTTCGCCCAGGCACTTATGTTTCTGCCGGCGACTGCGCTGCAATTTGCTTCCACGGAGGCTGCAGCTTCTAGTAATTTTCTCATTGCGCTGAACGATTTTGCCTCGTTGGAATACAATGTGATTTACTTCCTATTGATTTTCGTCTTCACCTACGTGTACACAGCGCTGCTGGTGAACCCACAGAACTATGCGGAATACCTCAAGCGTCAGAATGCCTTTATACCCGGAGTAAAGCCTGGGGCTCCCACAGCGGACTACATAGATAACATTACCAGCCGGATAACCCTGCCTGGCGCTTTGTTTTTGGGAATCATTGCCATCTTGCCAGCTTTTGCTGCGGTTTTTGGTGTTAACAGGTCCTTTGCTATCTTTTTCGGCGGAACTTCGCTGCTCATACTGGTAGCTGTGGTTTTGGATACCCTTTCCCAGATAGAAAGTTATCTCCTTATGCGCCGCTACGATGGCCTCGTGAAATCGGGGAAGGTTCAGGGTAGGCAGACGGGAAGTCGTCTGCAAACGTTGGGCAACGAATTCTGAGGTTATGGCGATTTCCCGGAGGGAATCCCCGTTTAAGGCATCGCTTCGCGAGGGTCTTCCCCCTTTCGAAGGGCAGTCCTTGCTGAGATGATTCAGTATAAATCCCGGGAAGAAGTCGTGCTCATCCGGGAGAGCTGCCGGATTGTTTCCGATACCTTGGCGCTTTTGGCGTCTAACATCCAAGTGGGGATGAGCACCTTGGCTTTGGATCGTTTAGCAGAAGAATTTATCCGGTCTCAAGGTGGTGTACCGGCTTTCAAGGGTTACCGCGGATTTCCTGCTTCCCTTTGCATCTCGATCAATAAGGAGGTGGTACATGGTATTCCGCGAGAGGATGTTCGGATGAATGATGGCGATTTGGTGTCCATTGACTGTGGGGTTTTGAAAGGGGGGTATTTCGGAGACGCGGCATATACCTTTCCTGTAGGTAATGTGACGGAAGAGCATATGAAACTTTGCCAGGCTACCCTCCTTTCCTTGTACAAGGGTCTTGCTTCGGCGCGCTGCGGCATGCGCTTAGGCGATATCGGTCATGCCATACAGTCCTTTATTGAGGGCGAATGTGGCTATGGGGTAGTTCGGGAACTGGTGGGACATGGTATTGGAAAAGAATTACACGAGGAGCCCGTGGTATCCAACGTTGGTAAGCGCGGATCAGGACCCCTGCTTCGGCATGGTCTCGTGATTGCCGTGGAACCTATGGTGAATTTGGGAAAAAGGGAAGTGGCGGTGCTGGACGACCACTGGACTGTGGTTTCCCGCGATGAATCGGTTTCAGCCCACTACGAGCATACCGTAGCGATTTTTAGGGAAGGGACAGAAATACTCTCTGATCATTCCGGCATAGCGTTGGCCATTGCTTCGAATCCTTGTTTGCGCATGGTGGACATGCAGGAGGAGGCCTTCGCGCTTCAATGAACATTTTTTTTGAGATAAATAAGTGAAAAGATTTTTTATCTTTGCAGGCCGAAAATCCGGATATGTCGAAAAAGGATCTGATTAAACAGGATGGGGTCATTGAGGAGGCGCTTTCTAACGCCATGTTCCGGGTGCGCCTCGAGAATGACCATCAGATTACGGCGACCATTTCGGGAAAGATGCGGATGAACTACATCCGTATCCTACCGGGCGACAAAGTATCGGTGGAAATGTCTCCGTACGATTTAGCTCGCGGCAGAATTACTTATCGCTACAAATAGTTAAGGGCAAAAACGCTGCGCTATGAAGGTCAGAACTTCCGTCAAAAAACGTTCCGTAGACTGCATTGTGGTCAAGCGGAAAGGTAAGATTTACATTATCAACAAGAAGAACCCCAAGTTCAAACAGCGTCAGGGTTAATAAAACGTTTCAAATGGCTCGTATCGGAGGGGTTGATTTACCCAAGAACAAGCGAGGCGCCATAGGCCTCACCTACATTTACGGCATTGGACGCACTTCGGCGCGCCAAATTCTGGCCAAGGCCGGAGTAAGTGAGGATGCTAAGGTAGAAACTTGGTCGGATGACAACATCCGGGAAATCTCGCGCATTGTATCCACGGAATATAAGACCGAGGGTGAGTTGCGCTCCGAAGTGCAAATGAGCATCAAGCGCCTTATGGATATTGCTTGTGTTCGTGGTCTGCGGCACCGCAGAGGTTTGCCTGTGAGGGGTCAGCGCACGCGGACCAATGCCCGGACGCGGAAGGGTAAGCGCAAAACTGTCGCCAACAAAAAGAAAGTCACTAAATAATAATTCCCGGCTGGTCGGAGGATTGGCTTCAAACTGCATCGTATGGCAAAGGCTACGAAAAAGGCTGTCAAAAAAAGGGTTGTTAAGGTAGAGTCGGAGGGCTATGCTTATATCCAGGCGTCCTTCAATAATATCATTGTTTCCATCACCAATAAGTCTGGTCAGGTGGTTTCTTGGGGTTCAGCCGGTAAATCGGGTTTTAAGGGCTCTAAGAAAAATACCCCTTATGCTGCACAGATTGCTGCCGCTGATGCCGCCAAAGTTGCCTTTGATGCGGGGATGCGCACCGCTGAGGTTTTTGTCAAGGGGCCAGGATCTGGTCGTGAAGCCGCTATCCGCGCTCTTGACGGCGCAGGTATTCGGGTTTCGATCATTAAGGACATGACGCCCGTCCCTCATAATGGTTGCCGGCCTCCCAAGAGAAGGCGTGTCTGATTAACGGTTAATTTACACTTCCATGGCAAGATATACAGGTCCCCGGACCAAAAAATCCAGAGCTTTCGGGGAAGCCATTTACGGTCCCGACAAATACTTTGACCGTCGCAAATCGCCCCCCGGACAGCATGGAACCTCCCGGCGTCGCAAGCAGCGTTCGGACTATGCTATACAGCTCATCGAGAAGCAAAAGGCAAAATACACCTACGGCTTGCTTGAGAGGCAGTTCCGCAACTTGTTTGAGAAGGCAGCCCGCAAATCGGGGGTTACCGGCGAATTGCTCTTGCAGCTGCTGGAATCGCGCCTCGACAACGTGGTATATCGGCTGGGATTATCACCAACCCGGCGTGGTGCCCGGCAGTTAGTTTCCCACAAACATATTCTGGTCAATGGGGTACTGACCAACATTCCCTCGTTTCTGCTTCGTCCAGGCGACGTGATTTCAGTTCGCGGTAAATCGCAACTCATGGAGATTATTGTCGATAATTTTCCGGTGCGCAGTAGTGAGGTAAGAAAGTATCCCTGGCTGGAAGTGAATGTGGACAAATACCAGGGAACGTTTATCTCCGTTCCTGAGCGCTCCCAGATTCCGGAAAAAATTAATGAGCAACTGATTGTTGAACTCTACTCCAAGTAAGAGTTTCCTGACATTGTTTTTTCACCCGTCTCTCATTCCAATCTATGAGTATATTAAATTTTCAGCGGCCCGAGAAAATCCTTCTCCAGAAAGCTAATGAGTTCGAGGGGCAATTTGAGTTTAAGCCCTTGGAACCAGGATTTGGCCAGACTGTGGGAAACTCCTTGCGCCGTGTTCTGCTTTCCTCGCTTGATGGTTATGCCATTTCTGCTGTGCGCATCGCCGGTGTGGATCACGAATTTTCCACGATTCCGGGGGTGGTTGAGGATATGGTGGAAATTATTTTGAATATCAAACAAATTAGGCTCAAGAAACTCGTTGCCGAGGATCAATTTGAGTCTGACAAGATTTACCTCACCCTTTCTGGAAAGAGCGTGTTCAAGGCAGGAGATATTGACGAGCATACCAGCCTGTTCAAGGTGATGAACCCCTCGCTGTTGATATGCCAGATGGAACCTAACGTGAATCTCGAGTTGGAGATTACCGTCACCAAGGGTCGGGGTTACGTTCCTGCCGATGAAGCAATCGACCGGGAAGCCCCCATCGGTGTCCTTCCGATTGATGCGATTTATACGCCTGTAAAAAATGTCTCCTACCGAATTGAGAATACCCGTGTAGGTCAGCGGACAGACTACGAAAAGCTCACCATTGACCTCAAGACTGATGGTACGATCCATCCGGAAGAGGCCATCAAAGAGGCTTCCCGGATCTTGATTCAACACCTCATCCTCATTACTGACGAGAACATCACTTTTGAGGATGCGGTAGGTAAGGAGGAGCAAGTGGTGGATGAACACATCCTGCATATGCGCAAACTGCTCAAGACCTCGCTGGAGGATCTTGACCTTTCAGTGCGGGCTTACAACTGCTTGAAGGCAGCAAAAATCAATACCCTGGCTGAGCTCGTTCATTACGATACCCATGAGTTGCTGAAGTTCCGGAATTTCGGAAAAAAGTCGCTGGTGGAGATTGAGGAGTTGTTGGTGGACAAGAACCTGAACTTCGGAATGGATTTGGCAAAGTTTAAACTCGAGGAGGACTGACTCCTTTCCCGGGAATGGTGAGCGGGCTCGCTGTGCTCCTATCCCCGATAGCTCTTGATGCACTAACTTGCGCTTGCCATAGCCTAATGCAATCGCTCGTGGTGCGATGAAAATCTTTTGTAATGAATCACGGCAACAAACTTAACCATCTCGGCAGGAAATCTGCCCACCGGAAGGCCTTGCTCAAAAACCTCATGGCCTCCCTGATTCTCCACAAGCGCATCACCACAACCTTGGCTAAGGCCAAAGCGCTTCGTGTGTATGGAGAGCCTTTGCTGACCAAAGCTAAAACGGATTCCACCCACAATCGGCGGGTTGTCTTCAGCTACCTTCAGCAAAAGGAGGCAGTTACCGAATTGTTCTCCAAAGTAGCTCCAGCCATCGCCGATCGCCCGGGAGGTTATTTGCGAATTATCAAGATGGGTTTCCGTAAAGGGGACGCTGCCGATGTTGCCATCATTGAATTTGTCGATTTCAATACGACTTATCAGGTTAAATCCGATGCGGCTAAATCTACGCGTCGCCGCGGTCGCCGCGGTAAAGGTGCTTCGGAAACGGAGCTTAATCCCCAGGAAACGGATGCTGTAGCAGTGGAAGAAGTCGCTGACTTAGAGGATACCGAGGCAGAAAAAGAAGAAGACAAAGCATAATCCCATTTTGATAGCGGTTTTCCGCATGCTGACCATCAGGGGCCTTCCGTTTAGGAAAGCCCCTGTTTTTTTAGCCCGATTGGAGGACCATTTTTTCCCCGGACACCCTCAAAATCGCACGGATATGCTATATTTGACCGCGAACAGCCAAGTTTCTTTAATTTGACAAACGCTAACCCCAGCGAAGCCATACTTCTCCTCGACGACGGCACCCAATTTGTGGGCAGGTCTGTTGGCGTGCGGGGTACTACCACAGGTGAAATTTGTTTTAATACGGGCATGACAGGGTATCAGGAGATTTTTACAGATCCCTCCTATGCCGGGCAACTCATGGTGACGACCAATGCGCACATTGGCAATTATGGAACAAGGCAAACAGATACCGAATCGGGAAAAATTCAAATAGCCGGTCTGATTTGCAAAAATTTCACGGTTCCGTTCTCCAGACTTTTGGCAGACTTTTCTATTCAGGAGTATTTTGAAAAGGAGCATCTGGTTGGCATAGCAGACGTGGACACCAGATCCCTGGTCAAGCATATTCGTAGCAGGGGAGCCATGAACGGCATTATCAGTTCTACCCTAACGGATAGCGCTGAATTAGCAAACATGCTCCGGGAGGTTCCCTCCATGGATGGTCTGGAGCTGGCTTCTCGGGTATCTACCCGTGAAAGTTATACCTATGGTTCACCCGATGCGCCTCACCGCGTGGCGGTGCTGGATTTCGGGGTGAAGCAAAATATTCTGGCTTGCCTGGCCAGCCGCGGCATTTTTCTGAAAGTCTTTCCGGCGAAAACGTCTGCAGCAGAGCTAGCGGCTTTTCAGCCTCATGGCTACTTTCTTTCCAACGGCCCGGGTGATCCTGCCGCAATGGACTATGCAGTGCAGACGGTTCGGGAAATCAGGTCATTGGGGAAACCCCTATTTGGCATTTGCCTTGGGCACCAATTGCTCGCCCTATCGGAGGGTATTCCCACCTTCAAGATGCACCATGGTCACCGAGGCATCAATCATCCCGTGCGCAACGTGACGACAGGCCATTGCGAGATTACCAGTCAAAATCATGGATTTGGAGTGGACCCTGAGGCGGTCCGGTCAAAAGCAGACCGTGTACAAATCACTCATGTCAATCTCAATGACGGAAGTATTGAAGGGATTCGCATAGCCGGGGAAAAGTCCTTTTCTGTCCAGTATCACCCAGAGGCAGCACCCGGGCCTCATGATGCGCGCTACCTGTTTGATCAGTTCGTCGGTTTCCTTGAGGAATCGACCCGTTAACCCAAAACAATTGACTCATGGATGAAATCGCAGAAGTTATAGCCAGGGAAATCCTGGATTCCCGCGGTAATCCGACCGTGGAGGTGGAAGTAGAGACGGAGGAAGGATTTAAAGGCCGCGCCGCAGTGCCCTCAGGAGCTTCGACGGGTAAACATGAAGCGGTAGAACTGCGCGATAATGACCCAAAGCGCTACTTAGGCAAGGGGGTTTTGGATGCCGTGTCTAGCGTCCATGACGAAATAGCGGATGAGATTCTGGGTATGCGCGTCATGGACCAAATGGGCATTGACAACCTAATGGTACGGCTGGATGGGACGGCTAATAAATCGCGCCTAGGGGCCAATGCCATCCTAGGAGTCTCATTAGCTGTGGCTCATGCAGCCGCCCAATCGGTGGATATGCCGCTGTACCGCTACATCGGCGGTGTAGGTGCCCGCACCTTGCCTGTACCCATGATGAATATTCTCAATGGCGGTTCGCATGCAGACAACAGCATCGACTTCCAGGAATTCATGATTATGCCGGTAGGGGCTGAGACCTTTTCCGATGCCTTACGAATGGGTGCCGAGGTGTTTCACCATCTGAAAGCCGTCCTCCGGAAGAAGGGATATTCGACCAATGTGGGCGATGAGGGCGGCTTCGCTCCGGATATCAAATCCAACGAAGAAGCTATCGAGACGGTGTTGGCAGCCATAGAAGCAGCTGGGTATCGACCTGGAGACGATTTTTACATCGCGCTGGATGCTGCCGCCTCAGAGTTTTACGTCGAGTCGGAGGGTGTTTACCACTTTAAGAAATCGTCCGGGAAGAAGCTCTCCCAGGACGAGATGGTCGCTTACTGGCAATCCTGGGCAGAGCGTTATCCCATTTGTTCCATTGAGGATGGGTTGGCGGAGGATGACTGGGGTACCTGGGTGAAATTGACCAAGGCCTTGGGGCAGCGGGTCCAGTTGGTCGGGGATGATTTATTTGTCACCAATACCAACCGTTTGCAACAGGGACTGAAGATGGGAGCGGCCAACGCCATTTTGCTCAAGGTAAATCAGATTGGTACCCTCACCGAAACCATAGCGGCTACCGACCTTGCCCACCGCAACCGCTATGCCAGTGTGATGAGCCACAGGTCGGGAGAAACGGAAGACACCACCATTGCCGATTTGGCTGTTGCGCTCAATACGGGTCAAATCAAGACCGGATCCCTGTCGCGTTCCGACCGGGTCGCTAAGTACAATCGCCTGCTTCGTATTGAGGAGGAGTTGGGCGAGGTGGCTTTTTATCCTGGAAAATCTATACTCAAATTCTGAACTTAATCCCATGGCAAAATCAACGTTTCTGCTGGAGCGGATTATCCCCAAGCCCCTTCGGAATAGGTATATCCTGGCGGGTATGGTGTTTTTCGTTTGGTTCTTATTGTTTGACAAGCACGATTTGTTTACGCAGTTTCGGTTGCATCGCAGCTTGGTGAAGCTGCAGGAAGACAAAGCGGCGTATCAGGAAAAGATCCTGGAAGCGAAAAGGGAGAGCGCCTTGCTGAGGGAAAATGGGGAGGCTATCGCTCGGGAGAAGTACTATATGAGCAAGAAAGGCGAGGATGTTTTTATCCTCATGGAGGAGTGATTTTACTATTGATTTTTAAGCATTTCCATCATGGCTGTTCTAGTTAATAAGGACTCTAGGGTCATCGTCCAAGGATTTACCGGTAAGGAAGGAAGTTTCCACGCCGAGCAAATGATAGCTTACGGCACCCAGGTTGTGGGTGGCGTGACACCTGGAAAAGGGGGTACCACCCATCTCGACAGGCCGATTTTTAATACGGTGTCCGATGCGGTGCGACTTGCTGGAGCGGATGTATCTGTCCTGTTTGTTCCCCCTTCCTTTGCTGCCGATGCCGTTATGGAGGCTGCCGAGGCAGGTATTCGCGTCATTGTCTGCATCACGGAAGGTATTCCCATTCAGGATATGGTGCGGGTAAAGGCCTATATCGATCGCTTCCCCTGTCGCCTTATTGGGCCAAATTGTCCCGGAATCATCACGCCAGGAGAAGCTAAATGTGGCATTATGCCCGGATTCATACATCGAAGGGGAAGCATTGGTATTGTATCTCGATCAGGCACGCTTACCTATGAGGCAGTGGATCAGGTGACTAAAGCTGGGATGGGGCAATCCACCTGTATCGGCATCGGAGGCGATCCCATTGTAGGTACAACGACCCGGGAAGCCGTGCAACTTTTGATGGAGGATCCGGAAACAGAAGGCATCATCCTCATTGGTGAAATCGGTGGAGGAATGGAGGCCGAGGCTGCCCGGTATGTGAAGGCACATGGCACCAAGCCGGTGGTCGGATTCATCGCCGGTCAGACCGCTCCGAAGGGAAGGAAGATGGGCCATGCGGGGGCGATTATCGGTGGAGCCGACGATACGGCCGAAGCCAAGATGGCTATTATGCGGTCCTGCGGCATCCATGTGGTGGCCTCACCTGCAGCTATTGGCGAGACGATGAAGCAAGCCATAAAGTGAATCGGATTAATCTAAAATCATTTAATCTGTAAGTCAGCCAATTGTCTAGTCCACGATTTACCTAATTTATGGATAAATCTTGATTCCTTGGAATTGAGAACTGCAGAGATACCCTCGTTGTAGGGATGCACCATGTTGGAGACGCACCATGGTCCGTCTCTACAATGGGAAACACGCATCCCCGGATTGTTTTGATGCCCGGCCTTGGTTCATCACCGAGGCCATTTTCCAGTATGACCGAATATGGATAAAAAGATTCCGGATTTTATTCCAGGGTAGTAACTCGGATTTCCACCCGGCGATTGAGGGGTTTCGGGCGGTCGTCTCGCACCTCTCCGTGCCCTTTTAGCGAAATGCGGTTGATTTCTATTCCTTTTTCAAGGATGATTAGCGAGACCACCTTGGCCCGCTTTTCGGACAGATTAAGATTATACCCTATTTCGCCGATGTCATCGGCGTAGCCATTAATTTCTACCCGCTGCACCTGAAGTCCGGGAAAGGTGTTTAGGAAGGTTTCCAGTTTTTCCTTCTCGCCAAACTCCATGACCTCGCTATCAAAGGCAAAATATAGGGAGTGGTGGTATCGTTTCAGCTCCCTAAACCGCTTGCTGTTGAGCGGTGCCAGGGTATCCTGTGGTGGTGCTGCCAAAACTAGCGGGGGAAGAGTGCGAGGAACCATGAGCAATTTCAAAGGAAAAAATTTGCGGTTGTTCCACTCTGGTATCTGGGTGGCGGTCTCCCGGGGAAAATAGTCAGGATGGGCCAAGTCCAATGGAAGGATTGTTCCCGCTGGAATACAGAGGAAAAACCGGCCGGCGGCATCAGTTTGGATATTTGGAAAGAGGGGGGAACGCAGTGCTGCCTGGATAGCATTTCCCGTGAGGGAATCCCGAACACTTCCATAGACATAGGTGATTGATTCTCCCCGCAGCTGCTCCTGCATGGATAGTTGATAGATGTCCATGCCGCCGTAGCCTCCTGGCCGGTCGGAGGCGAAATACCCCGATAAGCCGTCCGCTGTCAGGACGAATCCCAGGTCCTCAAAGGGGCTGTTAATTCTGGAACCCAGGTTAAATGGAAAGCTCCAACCCCGGCTTCGGTCGAAGCTGCTCATGAAAATATCCTGACCCCCAAACCCAATGTGGCCCGTGGAGGAAAAAAACAAGCGGTTGCCGTCGTTGGTGATGAAGGGCGATTCCTCGTCCTTGTCCGTGTTTATCGGGGCGCCCAAATTGGAGGGCTGACTCCAGGTGCCGTCGCGCTGGCGCACCGAGACCCAGATATCTGTGCCTCCGAGGCCGCCGGGTCGGTTGCTGGAAAAATAGAGGACATTGCCGTCGCAGGAGATGCAGGCCTGACTTTCCCAACTTGGTGAATTAGGATGGTCCGGAAGGGCGCGCACGTCCACAATCTGACCCTGCTCCATGCGGCCGGTCCAAATGTCACAAGGTCCCTGGACCTCTGGCCGGTTGCATGCCGTAAAATAAAGGGTGCGCCCATCCCGCACCAGCGTGCTCATCCCTTCGTTATGGGCCGTATTGATTTCCTGATCAAAGGGGGTTCCGCCGTCCCATACATCAACCTCATTTAAAGTAGCTACATAGAGATCCTCGTCCCGGTTTTCATTTTTTCGCCGGGTGTATAGAAGGACAAGCTGATCATTGGTGATAAAAGGAAAATACTCGTCGGCGCTGGTGTTCACGGCACCCCCCAGATTCACCACACTCGCTTTCGCCGCGATGTGTGCACTATCCAGGGCAAGTCGGGTAGCCTGATAGATTTGTGGCAATTTGCGGAGTATTTCCGCTTCCAGGGCTTCCTCCTTCTCGCCGTTTACAGTGAATTGAACAAGGGGTAGTCCCTGGAGACGCTCAAACTGCTCGAAATAGCTGGCTGCCCGGCGGTAGTTGCCCTCCTTGTAATACAACTCCCCAATCTGATAATACAATAGGCGGGAAAAGCGAGGTGCTTTTTCCAAAATGGTGGCGTAGCGCTGTCGGGCCTCGGTCCATTCGTTGAGTCCCTCATGACAGATGCCCATGCCGCGCTCTGCTGCCACCAGGTCGGGTTGGGCGCGCAGTGCCCTGCGGAAGTGGTGCATGGCGGTCCGGTACCGATTCTTCAAAAGGGCAGACTCGCCTAATCGATACTCGGCGACGGCTGTGCCGGCTTCCCACGGTGCCTGTGCGGTCAAATGGGGGACGGGGCAAAAGCAGAGAAAGAGGACAGGAAATAGGAAGCGCATGTCCATCCGTGTACGCCTGACTGGCGGTAAAGTTTAATTCAGAAAGTAAGCAGCTGCAGCCAATGCACTTCGCTGACCGGGGCAATCCAGCAGAGCCACCCGGCGCAAGGTGCGATAGTCCAACAGGTATCTTCCATCCAGTTTTCCAATCCGGCGGCGGTCGGAAAAGCGCAGCACATGTCCGTTTTCAAAATACAACAAGCGACGAAAGCTGTCATGAACGAGCAGGTACTGGCCGTCCAATTTGTATAGTCGCTTGAAGGTGAAAGGTTCCACCACAAAATCGCCCTCCACCCGCAATAGCTTTCTCATGGTGGTATAGTCTCTGACGTAGCACTGCCCGGATGCGACAAAAGCCAAAGAATTTAGAAAAAGCAAAAGGAAGACAAGCCGGACAAGATAGACCATGAAAATATTTTATTTATCCTGAAATATAGGTTATATTCCGCTTTTGGCAATTCCTACAGCTATAAAAACAACCAACATGGAACTTAACAGGAAGCAAAAAGTATTGGTGGATAACCTTATTTCGGAATGGCTTCGCTCTGGCCTGATTGGGGACGATTTAGCCTCTTCCCTAAAGGCATCGGTGTCAATGCGGGCTTTCGACTGGGCCCGATTGGCCCGCTATGCCTTCTGGCTTGCTGTGTTGTCAGCGGTTTTTGCCCTGGCTACCCTTCTGGCAGATGAATGGATTTCGAAGCTGATTGCCCGTTTGTTTGCTGCACCAAAATTGGTGCTAAGTGCTTTGTTTGCCCTGCCCGGAGCCCTTAGCCTGTTCCTTTCTTGGCGTCTTAGTCGCCGGGACTTGCGTCGAATATTTTCAATTGGATTCCTGCAGCTTCTGGGTGCTGTCTTTTTGGGAATAGCCCTCTTTCACCTGGTGGACTTTTTTGAGCAACCGAAGTACGAGGTCCCCCTGATACTGGTCTTGGCTACCCTTTGCTATGGGGGCTTAGCGGCATTTTTCCGGTCCGGAGCCCTTTGGCTTTCCGCAATTTTTGCCTTATTATCTGCTTTTATCTCTTTCAGTTACGAATGGTCCCAGCTCGGGGACTATTTTCTCGGTATGAATTTCCCCTTGCGGGCCACGGTGTTCACCGCAATGTTGGCTGCCACCTGTTGGTTTGAACCACCGGGAAGATGGTATGGCCGGTTTAGCCCGCTTACCCGCAAATGGAGCCTTTGGCTCTTCCTGTTTTTTTCCTGGCTACTTTCCATTTCGGGCAATCTGCCGAATTACGGGGCATGGGAAGGGACCAAACAAATCCATCTTGCTTTCTGGGCCCTTGGCGTCATGGGGCTTACCATGGGTATCTTGTATGCCGGTCTAAAAGGGCAAAACCAGCTCCTTCGGGGGAGCGCCTTCGTCTTTATCTTGCTTCATGTATACACGCGATACGTTGAGTATTTCTGGAATCCGATGCACAAGGCTTTTTTCTTCCTATTACTGGCCGCGTCCTTCTGGTTTATAGGAACCCGGGCGGAAAAATTATGGCGGGGAGAAATGGTGGGTTGGTTGGACTTCTCAGGGAAGAAGGACCAGCACCTCCATGAATAGATGGCATGGCAAGATGAAAGAAAATGATAAGGCAATCATAGGCTCCGGGATTGGACAATTTCGGATTTGTTCTATTTTACATTACCTATCACCTAATTCCTAAACCATGAGGTGCCCCGCGCTCTTCGCATGCTGCCTTGCCTTTTTTTTCACCTTGTCGGGGCAGCAGAAACCCCTGGTGGTCTTTGTATGCGGCGACCATGAATACAGTGGTGAACAGACCTTGCCACTTCTTGCTGAAGCCCTCGAGGCCCGCTATGGTATCCGGACTCTTGTGCTGAGGTCTGCTCCCGATCAGAATGGCGAAAAGGACATTCCAGGTCTGGAAGCCCTGAAATCGGCAGATCTCGCCGTTTTCTTCTTGCGCTGGCGGCAGCTGCCTACGGATCAGCTGGCGCAAATCGAAGCCTATTTAACATCGGCTAAACCCCTCATCGGATTGCGCACTACGACCCACGGCTTTAACTTCCCTCCTGGTCATCCTTCCCGGCGATGGAACGATTTCGGTGAGTTTGCCCTGAATGCCCCACCAGGCTGGGGAGGCAAGGCCGGTCACACCCATTACGGACATGAAAGTTCAACCGACGTTACCATCGTCTCTCAAGCTGCTGATCACCCCATATTGAAAGGCGTGGATGCTGCCTTCCACGTCCGGTCCTGGTTATATCGTGTCCAGCCCGACTACCCGCTTGCCGGATCGCAGTGGCTTCTCCAGGGCAAGGCCGTTAATCCAGATAAAGTCGCTACAGTCAATCCGGTGGCATGGACGGGGACCAATGCCTATGGTGGTCGCCTGTTTATGACCACCCTGGGTCATCCGGAGGATTTTGCAGTGGAATCGTTTCAGCGTCTCATGGTAAATGCGGTGCTTTGGCAGCTGGCTATCCGGCCCAAAAAATGGCGGGGCAAGCTACCCATTGCTGTTCCCTACCGGGGTATTGTCGCTAGCCGTCCCTGAACCTTTCAGATTTTTCCATTAAGTAGATTCCTATGTTCCAGTCAGGCAAGTCCCTTTACTCTTTCCTCCTACTTTTCTGGCTTTTTCTCTTTTTCCAGCCCTCCCGGGAGGTAACCCTAGAAGTACCAGAGGGTGCACATATCTCCCTGATTGGCGGAAATCTTGGTTCCCGCATGATGGAATACGGTCATTTCGAGACGGAAATGCACCTGCGCTATCCTGAGAAATCCCTTTTCATCCGCAATATGTGTGATGGGGGGGATACGCCGGGCTTCAGGCCCCATGCTTCCCGGAAAAATCCCTGGGCCTTTCCGGGAGCCGAAAGGTTTCAGGATGAATGCGCCGCGCCTTCCGATAGTCAGGGGCATTTCGCACATCCCGACACCTGGCTTGCTGACCTGAAGACAGATATTCTGATTGCCTTCTTCGGATTTAGCGAATCATTCGGAGGAGCTGAACGGCTTCCTGTCTGGCAGGAAGAACTGGAAGCCTTCATCCGACATACCCAATCGCAACGATACAACGGCACCGGCCCCCCCGCGCTGGCCTTGATTTCTCCCACGGCTTACGAAGATTTGACTCCCGGCATGGATGTGCCCTCCGGGAAAAAGGAAAATGAAGCCATTGCGCTATATGTCCAGGCCATGAAGGAGGTAGCGGCGAAATACAAGGTAATCTTTGTCGATGCCTTTTCGGCTTCCCAAGGGTGGTATTTGGAATCGGATAAGCCCCTGACCATCGACGGCATGCAACTCAACGATTCCGGTTACTCCCGGTTCGCCCGCTTTTTGGCCGATGCGGTATTTGGTAAAATGGCTCCCGTCGCTGATAAAAATCGGGCCTTGGTCCATGAGATGGTCATGGAGAAGAATTGGTTCTGGCACAATGATTACAAAATACCCAACGGGGTCCATGCTTATGGAAGACGGTATGATCCCTTTGGTCCCGACAACTATCCGGCGGAAATCGAGAAAATCAGGCAGATGACCGCCATTCGGGACAAGGCTATTTGGTTGGCTGCGCGCAAGGGTGAACGCACAGATCTTGATGCCGCCGATAAGTCCACGCGAAGCCTCCCGGAAGTCCGCACCAATTTCAATCCGGAGCAAAACGGAAATCTCCGCTATCTCTATGGGGCCGAAGCCCTTGCCTCTCTTCGGGTACCTCCGGGCTACAAGGTGGAACTTTTTGCTTCGGAAGTTGAGTTCAAGGATTTGGCCAATCCAGTCCAGATGTCCTTTGACAATAAGGGTAGGCTCTGGGTGGCCACCATGCCGGGATACCCTCACTACAAACCGGGAGATGCTCGTCCGGCAGATAAATTGCTTATCCTGGAAGATACGGACCAAGATGGGAAAGCGGACAGGCAAAAGGTTTTTGCCGACGGGCTCCACCTTCCCGTCGGCTTTGAGTTTGCTCCGGAAGGTGTTTATATTTCCCAGGGTACCAACTTAAAATGCTATACCGACACAGACGGGGATGATCGTGCCGACCGGGTGGAGGTAATCCTCAGTGGATTCGACGATCACGATACGCATCACAACAGCAGTGCCTTTTGCGCAGACCCCTCCGGGGCCATTTATTCTGGGGAAGGCGTATTTCTGCACACCAATGTGGAGACACCCTACGGCACCGTGCGCGCCACCAATGGAGGTTTTTACCGCTACAGTCCTCAGCGCCACAAGCTGGATCGCATTGCGCAGCTTTCCATTCCCAATCCTTGGGGTATTGCCTTCGATGAGTGGGGCCAGTGTTTTTTCGCCGAGACCTCTGGGCCCGATGTGCGTTGGATGAATCCGGGTACCGTGCTTCCCCGCTATGGAGAGGCCACCCACAAGGGCATGCAGCTCATCGAGAAAGACCACCTGGTGCGGCCTACCTCCGGACTGGAATTTGTGTCGAGCCGCCATTTCCCGGAGGAGGTGCAGGGGGATATGCTCATCAACAATACCATCGGATTTCTGGGAACCAAGCAGCACCGGATGATGGACAAGGGAACAGGCTATGAAACCAGACACCGGCAGGATCTTTTGGTATCTTCCGACCGTAACTTTAGGCCTGTGGACATGGAATTTGCCCCGGACGGATCGCTGTATGTCATCGATTGGCACAATATCCTCATAGGGCATATGCAGCACAATGCGCGGGACCCCCTGCGCGACCATTCCCATGGCCGGATTTACCGCATCACGTATCCGGGTAGGCCGCTGGTTCGTCCTGCATCGATCGATGGGGCTCCAATAGATACGCTTCTGGCGAATCTGACCCTGCCGGAATACCGCACCCGGTACCGCACCCGCCGGGAACTTCGGGGCAGGAATCCGGAGGAGGTTCTACGGAAAATGGAGGAGTGGATGGCGGCCCTTCCCGTTTCCCATCCGAAATACGAACATTACCTCCTGGAGGGTCTCTGGGTGACCTGGGGCCTTAATCGGGTTCATCAGCCTTTGCTGCGCAGACTCCTTAGCTCAAAAGATTACCGCGTACGGGCGGCAGCGGTGGATGTCCTTCGTTTCAATGGCCACCAGGTGAGGGATCAGGTGCCGCTGCTACAGGCTGCAGCCAGGGATTCTCACGGCAGGGTTCGCCTGGCTGCCATCGTGGCGGCCTCCTGGCTGGATCGTCCTGCAGGAAATGCCGTGCTCGAAGTGGCCGGAAGAGAACCCTTGGATGAGTGGATGGTGCATGCCCACCGAACAGCGGTGGCGCACCTGAATGGCCGGGCCGTGCCAAAGGAGAAAGCACCCGAAGTCCAAGAAACCCGACTCACCGGGACAGACCTGGCCCTTTTTCAGAAAGGCAAAGAAATTTACCGGAGAGAGGGCTATTGCGGTACCTGCCATCAGGCCGACGGCACCGGACTGGCAGCTTCGGGCTATCCGCCCCTGAACGGCACCGAATGGGTCACTGGCGATGAAGTCCGGCTCCTGAAGGTCATCCTTAAAGGTCTGATGGGCCCCATAGAGGTCAACGGCAAAGCTTACGAAGGCTTGGTTCCCATGACCCCATTCGGTGGACTGAGCGACGAGGAAGTAGCTGCCGTGGCAACCTACGTGCGCAATGCCTTTGGAAATCAGGCCGGCCCCGTGTCACCCGGATTGGTGAAAACGGTGCGCTCCGGTATCAGCAAGCGGCAGTCTTTCTACCAAAGCGAAAAATTGTTGAAAGCCCATCCCCTTTCCCGAAAGTAAATCAATAGCGTGTTATCCGAAAACTTTTGAACTATGGAAATAGCCATTCACAATTGGATGCGGGCGGAATCGATTGAAAAAACCATCGCTCGAATTGCCGCCATGGGTTACCACAAAATTGAAATTCAGGGTACTCCCGAAGCCTACAACGTAGCCCATGTGGACCGGCTCCTGAAAGAGCATGGCATGGGTTGCTGGGGCTCGGTCACCCTCATGCTCGGGGAAAGGAATCTGCTGGCCCGGGATAAGGCCCAGCGGGCAGCCTCCGTGCAGTATGTCAAGGATGTGGTGGCTATGGTGGCCGGATTGCAAGGCCGCATGGTTTCCGTAGTGCCTGCCACGGTGGGCAAGATTATCCCCGACGGCAGGCCGGAGGAAGAATGGGAATGGGCAGTGGAAGGCTTGCAGGAAATTTATAGTCACGCCGAAAAGCTCGGAATTCGGCTCGGGATAGAACCTATAAACCGCTTCGAAACGTATTTCATCAATCGCGGGGACCAGGCTTTAGCCCTTGCAGAAGCGGTAGGTCCCAACTGTGGGGTTTGCCTCGACACTTTTCACATGAATATCGAGGAAGAGGATATGTTTGCGGCTATTCGACGGGCCAAGGGACGATTGGCCGGTTTCCATGTGGCCGACAATAACCGTATGGCTCCGGGGATGGGTCGTCTCGACTGGCCCAGCATAGTGAATACCCTTCGGGAAATTGGCTACGACGAAATCCTTTCGGTGGAGTTCTGCCCACCCCTGGATCGCACGCCCGCTAATCCCTATCCCCATTCCCTCGATACCAATCCCGAGGGACTAAGTCCGGAAGCGAAGAAGTTTCTGGAGGATCACGGCAGTTCCGCCGTCACGGAAACCTTTTACGCCATGCTGACGCAGCGCTCGGTGGATACCCTCAAGCCCCTGCTTTGAAAATCGCGGACATACAGGCTTTCTGGCTGCGCTGCCCGATTCCGCCGGAAAAACAACACACTTCCGATTATGGGCTGCTCACCCATTTCGATATGACTCTGGTCGGGGTCACCACTGACTCCGGTCTCCAGGGATTCGGAGAGGCTAAAGCGGCGGTAGGCTCCTCCGGGGTGTGTGCTTCCATCGTAACCTGCGTGGAGAAGGAATTGAAACCCCTACTTCTTGGCAAGGATGCCCGCCATATCTCCCGCATTTGGGAGCACGTGTACAATGGTCCTCGAGACCACTATGCCCTTTCCCGAGGCCGGAAATTTCCGATTCTCGGCCGTCGGGGCGTCACCATTTCCGCCTTGAGTGGCATCGATACGGCCCTTTGGGACCTGAAAGGAAAAGCGCTCGGTGTGCCAGTCCTGGACCTCCTCGGGGGAGCCTGCCGGGAGGAAATGGAGGCTTATGCCAGCGGAGGCTGGGCTGGGGCAGCGCAAATCGGGGATCAACTGAACAGCTATATCGCCAAGGGTTTCCGGGGCGTTAAAATGCGGGTAGGTGTCATGGACGGCACGGTATCCGAAAGTATCCGCCGGGTTCGGGCAGCCCGCGAAGCAATTGGGCCAGACATTAAGCTTATGGCCGATGCGCATGGTACCTTTAGCGTACCCGAGGCCCGGCAGTTTTGCCGGGGAGTGGAAGATTGCCAGCTCTATTGGTTTGAAGAACCCGTGAATCCCGACAATCGCCGGGGAACGGCCGAGGTACGGCAGGCTACATCCATCCCCATTGCTCTGGGAGAGAGTGAGTTCACAGCCTTCGATATCCGCGACCTGATTAGCGAGCATGCAGTGGATGTGGTCCAACCCGATGCGGCAATTATCGGGGGCATTACGGAAACCATGCGCGTTTCCCAATTGGCGCACACTTATCAATTGGAATTGGCACCCCATTGCTGGGGATCCGCCTTTTCCTTTATGGCCGGTGTCCATGTTGCCTTTGCCTCACCGGCTGCCGTCGTCATCGAATTTTCCCTGGGTGGCAATCCTATGATGTATGACCTGGTGAGCCACCCCCCGCTAGTGGAGGGAGGCCGCATAATCGCCCCAAGCGCTCCCGGTCTGGGGGTGACGCCCAACTGGGATTTTGTGCGGGAATACACCCAAAAGAATGTTCACTAACTAAGCATGCATTATGGCTCAGGCAATAGGAATCAATCATGTGGCCCTCGTGGTAAGTAATCTTGAGGAGGCCTGCGCATTTTATGAAAAGGAACTCGGACTGGAGGCCATTCCGGCATTTCTTTTCGATTATCCTACGGCTTTTTTTAAAATCAATGAGACCCAGCAACTCCATCTTACCGAGTGGGATGACGTGATGTCTTTCCGGGGCCATGTCTGCTTACAGGTGGACGATATCAACGCGGTTTTCTGGCGAATGAAGGAACTAGGGATCATCGATATCCGGCCGTGGGGAAAGGTTCGCCAGCTCCCCTTTGGCCCCATCCAGATGTTTGTCCGCGATCCGTCCGGCAACTTGCTGGAGCTTTCCTGTAAGCCGGGAACCACTATTGATCCGGCCATCTTTGAGGATGAGCTCTACCAGGAAGGCATCTATGTCTCTGGCAGGAACGATTTTCGAGGTTATAAATCGAAGGAGGCTACCCTTTATCACGGGGAGTAGGTTCGCCTAATCTGAATCATGCCGCACCAAGTCCTGCTCTTAGAGCCCCTCCACCCGGACGCCCTGGATTTTCTCGTCCGCAAGGGCCGGGTGATTTGCCACGAGGGCTGGCCGGCCTTGCCTGAAGAGACCGTGCTCGCCCGGGTAGATGCGGTGATGACACGGGGTCTGGGACAGATTGGCAGGCCCCTCATGGACGCCTGCCCCCGGCTTCGCATCGCCGCCCGCTGCGGCGTAGGCCTGGACAATGTCGATGTCGGGGAAGCCACCCGGAGGGGTATTCGCGTGGTGAACGCCCCCGGTTCCAATGCCGCAGCGGTGGCCGAACATACCCTGGCCCTCATGTTGGCCTTGCAGCGCCAGCTTCTTGGCGCAGTCATGGCAGTAAAAAATGGAAACTGGGCTGCCCGCAATACCTATGCCGGAGATGATTTCCAGGGGAAGACCCTCGGGATCGTAGGTATGGGGCATATCGGAAGCCGGGTGGCCCGCATCGCCGCAGCTATGGATATGGAGGTTTTGTACGATGCGCCCCGGCCCAAGGAGGTTCCCTACCTGCGGGTTAGACAGGAAGAGCTGCTGGAGCGCGCCGACGTGGTTTCCCTCCACCTGCCTCTCCTCGAGCATACCCGGCAACTCATTGGGTCAGCCGCATTGCGCCGGATGAAGCCAGGTTCCCTGCTCATCAATACCGCCAGGGCCGATCTGATTGACCGGACTTCCTTGCTGGAAGCGCTGGACTTTGGTCATCTCGCCGGCTATGGGGCAGATGTGCCTATGTCACCAAACCCAGGAGTGGACGATCCGCTTATTGCCCATCCGAAGACTTGCATCACCCCACATGTCAGCAGCCTCACGGCGACCACCTTCCGAAAAATGTGCCTGACGACGGCCTCCAATGTGCTGGCGCTTCTCGAAGGAGACCAACCTGCTCCGGGATGTATTTTCAATGCCGGCGAATTGGCCCTGCACGATGGCTGAAAACTTGAAAATAAGATGAATAGGAAGCATCTAAACCGGAGGAACTTTTTAGCTGCCTCCCTTGCTCTGACCGGCCTGGCCCTTTCGCCGCCGGCCCGAAAGATGGATCGCTTGGCATTTTCAACCCTGGGTTGTCCCGACTGGTCCCTGGACCAAATAGTTCGCTGTGCCGGGGATAATGGGTACAGCGGTCTGGAATTTCGCGGCCTGCTGGGGGAAATGGACATGACTCGTGTTCCCGACTTCATGCCCTCAAGACTACCGGAAACCCGCAGAAAACTGCATGATGAGGGCCTGAAAATCGTGAATCTGGGTTCCTCTGCCAAAATGCATTTCGCCGAATCCGATACACGCCAAGCTAATCTGGATGAAGGAAAGCGCTATATCGATCTGGCCCAGGAGCTGGATTGTCCCTTCATCCGGGTTTTTCCCGATGATCTTCCCGCCAACCAGCCCGTGGAAAAGACCCTGGATCTCATCAGTTCAGGCCTGCGCTACCTGGCTTCCTATGCCAGCGGAACCGGAGTCACGGTGCTGCTCGAATCCCACGGCAAAGTGGTTTATCGCGATATGCTGCTTAAAATCATGCAGGATGCAGATCATCCCGGCACCGGACTCATATGGGATTATTTCAATATGTGGATAGTGACTAAGGAGGCTCCTTCCGCTGTGTTTGCCACCCTGCAGGCTTATATCCGCCATATTCACCTAAAAGACGCTTCACTGACGACGGGGAAGCCTGCGTATTGCCTGCTCGGAGAGGGGGTTGGCCCCCTGGCGGAGGTAATGAGCGCCTTGAAGGCTGGGGGCTACGAGGGTTATTTGAGTTTTGAATGGGAGAAACGTTGGCATCCCGAAATCCTGGGACCAGAAATCGCCTTCCCCCATTTTGCCCGTGCCATCCGGAAGTATCGCTGATTTCCAGCATTTCCATCCCAGGACGTTCTCCGGGCTAAAGGCATGTCGATTTGCGGGATTGACCTGAGCGGGGGCTAAGCAGCAGAAATGGAAACTATTCCTATTTTTGACGTGTAACCCTTTATCTGTCCTTATGGAAGCTACCGCTACCCGCATCTCTGAAACAGAAAAACTTTATCGCAGGCGGGCAGCCGTGGTCCCCAAAGGTTTGGGGATTTTCAGCCCGGCCTCGGCCGTATCAGCCAGTGGCGCATTGGTGCTTGACGCTGATGGTCGGGAATTGATTGACTTCGCCGGTGGCATCGGCGTGATGAACGCCGGGCACTGTCCGCCCCCGGTGGTGCGGGCCATCCAAGAACAGGCGGCCCGTCTGATGCACACCTGCTTCAATGTGGCCGTGTATGAGCCCTACCTCAGTCTGGCCGAGAAATTAGCAGCCTTGTTTCCTCATGGGGAGGAAACGCGGGTCATGCTCACCAATACCGGTGCGGAAGCGGTGGAAAATGCCGTAAAGTTCGCGAGGCAGGCTACAGGTCGCCCGGCGATTCTTGCTTTTGAAGGGGCATTCCACGGACGGACCATGATGGCCATGACCCTGACCTCCAAGGTGGGGTATAAAATGCATTGCGGACCATTTGCTCCTGAGGTGTATAGACTGCCCTTTCCGGGCTATTCCGCGGCTTGGGGTACTCCGGAGGAGGAAGCCTTTGGCCTCCGTCATCTCCAGGTTTTGGACGAATATTTCCAGAAAGGGGTCGCCGCGTCGCAAGTAGCAGCTATTATCCTGGAACCCGTGCAGGGGGAAGGCGGATTTCACGTGATTTCCCCAACTTACCTGCGCGGATTGCGCTCTCTATGCGATCGGCACGGTATAGTCCTCATCCTGGACGAGGTACAATCGGGATTCGGGCGCACCGGACGTTGGGCAGCCTATGAGCATTTCGGCGTCATTCCGGATGTGTCCGTCTGGGCAAAATCGATGGGTGGGGGCATGCCCATCGGCTGTGTCATTGGGAAAGCTTCGGTCATGGATGCCGCCGGCCCTTCCACCGTTGGGGGCACCTATCCGGGCAATCCGGTCTGCGCAGCGGCTGCCTTGGCCACACTGACCTATATGGAAGAAATAGATATCAATCGCTTGGGGGTGGAGGTAGGCCTTCGGGTACGAGCATTTTTCGAACAAATGAAAAGCCGTTTCCCCGATACCATCCACGCTATACATGGCTTGGGGGCCATGCTGGCTATGGAACTGGTCACCTCCCGGCAGTCTCCGGCTACTGAGCTCACCAAAAAGATTCTTTACGCTGCGAATGAGCGTGGTCTGATGCTCATCAGCGCTGGCGTCCATGGCAATTATATCCGCATCCTCAGTCCGCTGGTCATCACCCCCGCCCAACTGGATAGGGGCTTGGAAATATTGGAGGAAGCATTTATAGCCTCCTTATGAGGAAGCATTATGTAGAGGGTAAATGGGTAGAGGCCTTGTCGGGTCGCACCCTTGCACTGCAGGATCCGGCGACCGGAGACATACTGGATCATCTTCCCTTTGGGGATGCCCGGGATTATATCCGGGCGGTGGAAACTGCCCGATTAGCTGGGAATGATTGGAGTCGGCGAACGCCCCACGCAAGAGCCGAAATCCTGAAAGCCACGGCCGCCCTTATTCGGGAACGGCTGGAGGCCATTGCGCACGATATGGTTCTCGAGTCTGGTAAACCCCTGGCTGAGGCCAAGGCTGAGACCGCGGTAGCCGCCAATTTTTTCGAATGGTTTGCCGAAGAGGGAAAGCGGAGCTATGGGAGGGTGATTCCCTCCGCGCGTTCCGATAAACGCATGTCGGTCATCTGGCAGCCTATGGGCGTGGTCGGAGCCATCACCGCCTGGAATTTTCCAGTGTATAATCCGGCACGCTGCTGGTCGGCTATTCTCGCTGCTGGTTGCACCCTGGTTGCCCGATCCTCCGAGCACACCCCGCTGAGTGCCATGCACCTTATGCAGGCTCTGCATGATGCCGGGCTGCCGCCTGGGGTTGCGAATTTTGTCCATGGAGAGGCTGCCGCGGCAGGCCAGGTTTTTCTGGACCATCCGGCTGTGCGGAAAATCAGCTTCACCGGCAGCACCGCTGTCGGGAAACAGCTCATGGACGGAGCCAGTCGCACGCACACATCCCTGGCATTGGAAATGGGAGGCAACGCTCCAGCCGTGATTTGTCCCGATGTGGATCCTGCTGTCGCGGCCCAGGAGTGCGTCCGGGGTAAGTTCCGGAATGCCGGTCAAGTCTGTATTGCGCCGCAGCGATTCCTGGTGCAGCGCTCCCAAGTCCATGCTTTTTTGGAAGCGGCTAAGTCAGCCATCCTGAAACTCCAGCTAGGCAATGGCCTGGATGCAGCTACCCAGATGGGTCCACTCATCCACGAGCGCCATCGGCAGGGTGTTGTCCAGTTTATTGAGGCTGCTGTCCGGGAAGGGGCCGTTTGTCACTGCGGCGGGGAAGCGTTGCCAGGCCCTGGTTTTTTTCTTTCCCCATGTCTTATCGAAACCAAACCTGGAAATACCTTCCACCTGGAGGAAGTTTTTGGCCCCGTCATGGTGGTCACCCCTTATGATACCCCTGAAGAGGCCCTCGCCTTGGCCAACGGGGTACCCTATGGCCTGGCGGCATATGTCATGACCCGCGATTTGAATCAGGCCGTTTTCTTTTCGGAATGCCTGGAGGCTGGCATCATTGGCGTAAACGAATGGTTGCCCCAGGCCACCGAGGCCCCCTTTGGCGGATGGAAAGCGAGCGGCATCGGAAGTGAGGGTGGTTCGGAGGGTCTCTACGAGTATATGGAACGCAAGCTAATCAGTATAGGAAGCCTGGGATGAATCAAGGAATAACCTGCCTCTTGCCACCGCTGCTGGTGGTTATCGCCGGGATCTACAGCCGACGCTCCCTGGAATCCCTCTTGCTGGGTTGCCTGCTGGGTACTATCCTGATCGACGGTTGGGGATTTCCCGCCACCTTCCTGACTATGCTTTCAGAGACTCTGGCTAATCCGTCCCTGGTTTGGGTGATTCTCGTTTGCGGCATTTACGGGATGCTCATTCAGCTCATCGTGGCGAGCGGGAGCGCCCTGGCCTTTGGATCCCTCCTGCTCAAAACCATCAAAACCCGGCGGGCGGCACTCACCAGTACCTGGTTTACCGGCCTGTTTATCTTCCCGGATGACTACCTCAGCGCCCTGAGCACGGGCGTCAGCATGCGAAGCATCACCGATCGTTTTCAGGTGTCCCGGCCCCTGCTCGCCTACCTGGTCAATACCACCGCCGCACCGGTCTGCGCATTGGTTCCCCTTTCTACTTGGGGGGTATTCACCGGCAAATTGCTGGAGGATAATGGGCTTTTTCCCGCTGGAAAAGGTCTATGGGGCTACGTTTCGGTCCTTCCCTACCAATTTTATGCCCTGGCTGCCCTGGCTATTTCCTTTGGGGTGGCCAAGGGTTGGGTCCCGCTATGGGGTAAAATGCGCCAGGCGGAAAAGCGGTTTACAGCCCCAGCAACCCCAACACCGGAGGCAACCACCACCCGCGCCAAACCCATTGATTTTCTCTTTCCCATGGTGGTGCTCGTCGGAGGCACCCTGGCTCTTCGGGGCGATGCCCTGCAGGGAGCGGCCCTGGCTTTTGTGCTGACTATAGCCTGGTACGCCTTGCGCGGGGTTTTGCCTTATGCCGTTATGAGTGATCAATCCCTGGCGGGATTCAAGGAGATGCTGCATCCGCTGGCCATACTCAGCCTTTCTTTCTTCCTCAAAGCTGTGGGGGACAAGATGGGCCTCACGCCTTATGTGATTGAAGCCGTGAAGGGCCATTTCCCAGCCTTCCTTCTCCCGGCAGGCATGTTTGTCTTGCTGGCTTTTATATCTTATACTACTTGCTCCTCCTGGGGTCTCTACACGGTTGCCCTCCCCATTGTCATACCGCTCAGCCTGGCTATGGACATCAGTCCCTTGCTCATGGTAGGGGCCGTCCTGTCTGCCGGGGTTTTTGGCAGCAACGCCAGTTTTTTCTCCGATTGTACTATCCTGACAGCGACCAGCACCGAATGCTCCCCGAATGAACATTCATTCGCCCAGTTTCCTTATGCAATGCTAGCCTTTGGGGTGGCTATGCTGGGGTTCCTGGTCGCTTTCTGGATTTAAGCGCCAACGAACACCAAACCAATGGAATTCCAAATACGTCCCAGCCGCAAGGAAGATGCCCCCGAACTGGAACGCTTGCAGGAGGTTGTTTTCCCCGACCTTATTCCCGAAGAACGGATGAGGGCAGCGCATTTTGCCTTTCACACCTCCCTGTTTCCCGATGGCCAATGGGTGGCTGTGGTGGATGGCAAAATTGCAGGTAGCACCACAAGCGTATTGTGGCATTTTGATCCTCTTCATCCGGAAATGCACCGTTTTTCGGAGGTCTTTGACGGCGGATTCCTGCGAACCCACAAGCCTGGGGGAAATTGGCTCTACGGCATGGATATCGCGGTATTTCCGGCATTTCGCGGAAAGGGCATCGCCCGGCTTCTCTACCGAGCCAGGCAGGGCGTCGTTCGCACCCGGAATTTGGCTGGCCAATTCACCGTGGGCATGCTCAATGGCTATGCAGCTCAAGCCAGCTCCTACACGGTGGAGGAATATTACGAGGCGCTTAAGCGGGGTGAACTAAGCGACCCCACGGTATCGGTGCAGATGAAAATAGGATTCACCCTCGGCCCGCTCATGCCCAATTACCTCAGCGACCCCACCTGCGGAAATGCCGGTGTCCTGCTCGTGCTCCCAGCAGCTATCGATGTTTGAAACCCGAACATGCCATGAAATCAATACAGCTTATCACCCCTATCCCTGGCCCCAAAGCTCGGGAAATCAGCGCCCGCAGGGCAGCCGCAACGCCTTCCGGACTTGCCAGGTCCACCGAAGTCGTGGTGGAGAGTGCTTCTGGCGCCTTGGTGCGCGATGTGGATGGCAATCAACTGCTAGATTTTGCCGGAGGTATCGGCATGATGAATCTGGGGCATTGTCCCCCAAACGTGGTATCTGCCATGCACCGGCAGGCCGATAAGTATTTGCATACCTGCGCCCTGGTCACTACTTTCGAGCCCTACGTAGAGCTGGCCGAACTACTCAATCGGGTGACGCCGGGTGATTTTCCCAAAAAAACCCTCTTGGCGGGGTCGGGCTCCGAGGCAGTGGAAAATGCGGTGCAAATGGCCAGGTACTACACCAAGCGACCTGGTGTCATCTGCTTCGAAGGAGGATACCACGGCCGTACCTACCTCACCCTTTCCCTGACCAGCAAATACGGACTCTTCAAAAAAGGGTTTGGGAGCATGGCTTCAGATATCTACCGCCTTCCCGTCCCGAACATGTACCGGATTCCGGCAGGTATGTCAGCGTCCGAATACCTGGAACATGCCATCCGCCAGTTGGAGGACGCCCTCATTGCGCAGGTAGATCCGGAGGCGCTGGCTGCCATCCTCATCGAACCTGTTCAGGGGGAAGCGGGATTCATCCCTGTACCCTATCCTTTCCTACGGAAAATACGGGAGATATGCACCCGAACGGGAGCTGTTATGATTGCCGACGAGGTCCAGTGTGGTTCGGGCCGCACGGGCAAATTTTGCGCCATCGAGCACAGCGGCGTGGTGCCCGACATGGTAGTATTGGCAAAATCCATGGGTGCCGGTATGCCCATTAGTGCCACGGTGGGCAGGGCAGAAATCATGGATACCGTTCACCTGGGTGGGGTCGGTGGAACCTATGGGGGAAGTCCCATGGCTGCTGTGGCAGCCATCGAGGCGGTTCGGGAACTTTCCTCACCCGAATTCCTGGAGCGAGCAACCCGCTTCGGGGAAAAAATGCGGAGCATGCTGCTTCCCTGGCTTGACCGCTATCCTTGCATAGGCGATGTGCGCGGAATGGGAGCCATGTGCCTGGTGGAATTTGTCAAGGACCGACAATCCCGGGAACCGGATCCGGGCCTCGCCCTGGAAATCATCCGCGAGGCGGTGTCCCATGGTATCATTCTCATCCGGGCAGGATTATATAGCAATTGTATCCGCCTGCTTCCTCCCATAGTGATGACCGATGAGCAACTCGAAGAGGGCTTGAAGGTGCTGGAAAATGCCGTAGCCTTGAAATCTGCTGTCCATGTATCCTGAGGGTACCCCAGCGATTCATCTCTACCACAACGCCCATTTTTTTCAACCCGAAGGACCTATCCGGGAACCTGGGGCCATGCTGGTCGCCGGGGGTATCATCGCCGCCATGGGCGATGCAGCCGGTCTCCGCTCTGCTTATCCACAGGCTGTACCCGTGGACCTCGGTGGAAAAACGGTATTTCCCGGATTCAACGACGGCCATATCCACCTGTGGAAGGTGGGTAGCCTCCTGGGACATACCCTCGATTTGCGGGGCATGTCCTCCCGGGAGGAATTGCTTGAAACCATGCGCACCGCCGATGGCTCCCAGAGCGGCAACTGGATTTTGGCCCGTGGCTTCAATGAAGCCGGGTGGGAGGACCCCTCCCTGCCTACCTGCCGCGACCTGGATACCCTCTTCCCTGACCGGCCCTGTCAGGTAATGCGAACCTGCGCCCACATTGCAGTGGTCAATTCAAAGGCCTTGGAACTGGCTGGAATCCGACGCGACACGCCCGATCCCCCCGGGGGAAGCATTGGCCGCTTTCCCGACGGCCAACCCAATGGCCTGCTGGCCGAAACTGCCCTAAAGCTTGTCGCCGCCTGCATGCCCGAAATCGAGGAAGATGCCTATCGCCAGATGATCCTGGATGCTCAGGAAAAATGCCTGGACATGGGTATCACTTCCGTGACAGATCCGGAAATCCATCCTGCCCAATATGCGGCCTACCGGCAACTGGAAGCGGAAGGACTCCTCAAATTGCGCATTGGCCTGCTCCTTACCTTTATCCCGGAATTCCCCCCGGTCGCCCTTCCTGAAACAGCCACCGAGGTCCAGGGCAAGCTGCGGGTAGAGGGGATTAAATGCTTTGCTGATGGGGGATTAAGCGGACAAACTGCTGCCCTGGAGCGGCCTTACCGGAATAGCACCGAGCGGGGACTCCTGCACATGGATCCGGAAAAGTTTTTCCAGCGGGCAGCTCGGGCTCAGGCACGCGGGTGGCGAATTGCCACCCACGCCATAGGGGATGCTGCCATCAGCCAGGTTCTGGAGGTTTATCGGCGCCTGAAAGAGGTGCCGGGGAATGCCATTTGCCATCGAATCGAACACCTTGGTTTACCTACGCTGGAGCACTTGGAGACCATGCGCCGTCTGGGGGTTGCCTGCATGAGCCAACCCCATTTTGTGCGGGAATTGGGACCCAATTTTCGCCGATATCTCGACGCTGCTTATCTGGCGGGGGTCTATCCCTACCGCACCCTGCTGGATCAGGGGATTTGCCTGGGCTTTTCTTCCGATGCCCCAGTGGTCAGGGATTTCAGACCACTCGCAGGCATTCGGGATGCGGTACTTCGCAGAGATTCCGAAGGGTTTGAGCATAACCAAGACGAATGCCTGGAGGTCCCCCAGGCCTTGCTGGCCTATACTCGCGAAGCCGCCCGTGCCCAGGGAGCCGAAACGTGGAAGGGTAGCTTGAAGGCAGGGTATCTGGCTGATTTTATTGTCCTGAACCGCGACCCCCGCGATGCGCCACTGGAGGAATGGGATGCCATTCAGATTGAAAAGGTTTATATTGGAGGGATATGTTATCGCTAATTCACCACTTGTCTGCCCACCTAAGCAAGGTGTGCTGGTTTTGGACGGCCCTCCTGCTGGGGTCTTGCACCCCAAAAGCACCGGATTCGCCATACCACGGAAATTTCCGGCAGGCGGCAGAGTACGAGCCCACCGGGGCCATTTGGCTGCAGTGGCCCAGGCAATCCCCCTTGCAGGATCAACCCCTTGACTCCCTCTACTTTCAGCTCCTAAGGGAAATATCCTCCCAGGCACCTATTCGATTTATCGTTCCCGACAGCTCGTTCAGGGAGCATATCCTGTTAGGCTGCCAACATCGAGGCCTGGCTACGGATAAGCTATCCTTCTTTGAAATACCTTACAGCGAATTCTGGACCCGCGACATGGGGCCTCGTTTCCTGACTGGACCAAAGGGGCAACTCGCCATGGCCGATTTCGGCTTCGATACCTGGAGCTATCTGCCGCCAACGGATTCCCTGGCGCAGCTCGACGAAAAGCTGGATGAGCGAGTGGCGGACGTTTTGGGCATACCGGTCCGTTCTTCTATCCTCGTCGCCGAGGGAGGGGATCAGGAAATCAATCGACATGGCATCCTGATGCTCACCGAGAGTGTCCAGTTTCGTCGCAATCCTAACCTGACCCGGTCACAGATCGAGGCAGAGTACCGCCGCATCCTGGGTGCAAAATCTTTTGTTTGGTTTCGAAAAGGCCTTCGGGACGACGATTTCACCCTGGATGGGGGAATTCCTGACGGGAAAGGGGATACCCTCCTGACTTGCCTGACGACCAATGGGCATGTAGATGAATATGCCCGCTTTGCCGATGATACCACCGTCCTTATAGCCCGGGGCAATCAGCGTGCCAGCCACCCTGTCGAACGGGAATCGGCAAGGCGCATGGCCGAGAACGAGCGCATCTTGCGTCGGGCCAGGACGCATAAGGGCAAGCCCTTCCGAATTATTCCAGTACCGCTGCCTTCCCCCTTTACCTTAGAAATGGAGCCGGGCGATGGCACCTACGATATCCTGAGGGAAATGGCTTTTGCAGACGGCTACCGCTATGGATGGGGCGGAAGAAGAGAAAAAATGATAGCCGCCTCCAGTTATCTCAACTTCCTCATCGTCAACGACTTGGTCTTGGTACCTGCTTACGGTGTGCCTAGCGATGAGGAGGCGATGCATGCCTATCGCAAAGCATTTCCCGGGAAAAATATCGTGACTATCCATCCGCTATCGCTTAACTGGGGAGGCGGGGGAATTCATTGCATAACCCAAAACGAACCTGGAATAAAATGACAGAAAAAATGGTTAGGTTGGCTCTCCTGCAGTTGGCCTGCGGCGACAATATTGGCCGAAATGAAGAAAAGACCGAGCTGCGCATCCGCGAGGCTGCGGGCCAAGGGGCTCATATCATCTGCCTCCAGGAGCTTTTTAATGCGCGCTATTTCTGCCAATTCGTGGATGTGCGGAGTTACGCCTTCGCCCTGCCTTTCCCGAATGCTGCTACCGACCGCATGCAAAACCTGGCCCGAGAACTCGGTGTAGTCCTGGTCGTTCCATTTTTTGAGGAGGCCCTTCCTGGCATCTATTTCAATACCGCCGTCGTCTTCGATGCTGATGGCTCCTACCTTGGAAAATATCGGAAAAATCATATCCCCGATGGACCGCAATACCTGGAGAAATACTATTTCACACCAGGAGATTTGGGGTATCCGGTCTTTCAAACCCGATTTGCCAAGTTGGGCATTGGCATCTGCTGGGATCAGTGGTTCCCGGAGGTCGCCCGCCTATTGGCCCTGCAGGGGGCAGAGATTCTCTTGTATCCCACGGCGATTGGATCGGAGCCCGACCGTCCCGATTTCGACTCCTCCCAGCCCTGGCAGACCATCATCAGGGCGCATGCTATCGCCAATAATGTATTTGTCGGTGCAGCGAACCGCGTGGGTACCGAGGCGGACATGACCTTCTACGGAAGGAGCTTTGTGGCTGGGCCGTACGGGGAAATCTTGGCAAGTACCGGCGAAGGGGAGGCGATTGTGCTGGCAGATTGCCCCCTGGCCTCCATCCGGGAATCCCGGGAGCTACTCCAATTTTTCCGGGATAGGCGCACAGACACTTACCGTCCTTTGTTGGAAAAAGTGTGCTGAGGGGAAAAGGGCAATACGGATTGAACATGGAAATTTTCAAAATGGATCATCTTTTTGAGAATAACCCTTGGGCGGAAATGACACAGCATGGTTCCGCAAAAGAACAGGAGTGAAAACACACGGACTTTTTCTCTTCTTGCTTTTTCTATTGCTTGCATCTTGTACCGCTACCGTAAAAATGCGCTGGCCATCCGCTGCATCGGTCTCGGGCACTTCATTTTATGACCAAGCGGCTGCCTTCCAATGGAAGCAAAGAGATTCGTTTACCCGAGTTATCGTTTTGCAGGGATCCATTCCCGGTTTCCTTCGCCAATTTGTTCCCGTTCGCAGCCAATACCAGGATAGTCTTGGAAAAAGCTATCGGGCTATTTTTTACGTTGCACCGGATTACCTGGCTGTTGGAGATGATCATAATTGGGCTCGTGTTCATATTACACCAACGCTTGCCCAGGAATTGGCGGATAGCTTGCAATGTTTTCTGCCCACGCGAAAAATGGTAAATGCGATTTATGACGCAGCTACCGTTAAGCTGGATCCAATACCGCTGACCCAACATCGGGATAGTACGCCTACTTTCTATCAGCATCACCTGGCTGTGGAACAGCAGCGCATGGGTCGAAGGGGGCTAATTGCGGGGATTCAGAAAGATATAGTCACCACGGGTCGACTAAATACCTTTCCCCAAAAAGACCGGGTGGCCATTTACGGATGGCATCAGGTAAATGGGAAACCCATTCAGCCGCTCTATACAGGTCATGTGTATTGGTATGTAGATTACAGTCAGGGGGTTCGGCTTGTTTTTAACATGTTGAAAGTTAATGGGAAATGGATCCACTACACGGAAGTATTTAATCATCCCATATTGAAAAATTTGCTTTGTGATGAAGCTGTTTGTGGGGATGGCCGTTACCCAATTCCGCTGGCTATGGCTCCATCGCATCCTGCAAGCACTAAGTAGCGCTTAGGCAAGCGTCCCCTTGTGGCATTTGGTCAGGGTGCCCATTGGCTTTAAATCGGCCTTAGCTTCTATGCGAAAGCTGAAGGCTTTAGGTAACCATTTGGGCTAAACCTTTCAACAAGCAAGCTCATGCCAAAACCTTATTCCTTTCTATGCCATAGGGAGCAGGGTTTTCCTTTCCATTCCTTATCTTTCGAAAAATACCACGCCAATGGAATCCCTTACCCGAAGAGAATGGCTCCGCTGGAGCGGTCTTACGCTTGGTGCGCTCACCCTACCGGCTAGGCATGAGGGTGCAAATTTCCGCGAAGCAACAACCCTACTTTCGTCTGAGGATGTGGGAATCGGGAATCCATCCATTGCCCGACTGAGTTCCAATGAAAATCCCTACGGCCCTTCCGAAAGGGTGAGGAAAGCCATAGTGGAACGGATGGATGTGGCGTGCCGTTATCCCTTCGCCTATCAAGAGGAGTTGCTCCAGGCCATTGCAGCCTGGGAGGGTGTTCCCACGGATCATATTGTCCTGACAGCGGGTTCTACCGAGGGGTTGAAGGTGGCTGGACTCACTCTGGGTTGGCAGGGTGGGGAAATCGTGTCCCCGGATCCCACCTTTAATGCCCTTATGGTTTATGCCGCCCAGTTTGGCGCCACCATTCGCAAGATTCCGGTGACGGCCGACCTTAACCACGATTTAGACCGCATGGGGGATGCCGTAAACGGGCAGACCCGGCTTCTTTTTGTTTGCAATCCGAATAATCCCACCGGCACGCTCATCCCCGCCACCCAGTTGCGGGAGTTTTGCACCCGGATGGCCGGACGGACCACGGTTTTTGTCGATGAGGCCTATTTTGACTACGTGACGGAGCCGGATTACCCAAGCATGGTTGAATTGGTGCGGCAAGGATTGGATGTCATCGTCTCCCGAACCTTTTCTAAGGTGTATGGCCTGGCTGGTCTTCGGATTGGGTACCTGGTAGCTCGACCCAAGATGGCCGCTCGGCTTATTGAAAACCGGGTGGCATTTACCGGCACCGTCGGCATGGTGGCAGCTCGGGAGGCATTGGCCGACAAGGCCTTCTACGCCTTTAGCCTTGGAAAAAATCAGGAAGCCAAGGGGCATATTCAAGTCACCCTGGATAACTTGGGTCTAACGTATAAGCCCTCCCACACGAACTTCATTTTTTTCAAGCCCGGCAGGGAGCTTGCCGTTTTTTCCCGGGAACTGGAGAAATGGGGAGTGCAGGGGGGACGGCCTTTTCCGCCGCTGTTGGACTGGTACCGCATTTCCACCGGAACCATGGAGGAAGTATCGATGTTTCGCGCCGCGATGCAGAAGATTTATGCTTGACAGGGTACCCCTTTTCCTGTCCAATCGATTACTTCAGTGGCGAGAAGGGTAGGGGTTTAAAAAAGACCGACTCCAGTTTCTCCACTATTTTGCCATCAGCTTCGGAAGCGTCGCGCACCGCAATCCATTCCGAATCGCTGCGGAAAGCATCAAAGGAGGCCCGGGCAGCCTCCACACTGCTGTGGGAGAGTAAATACAGCAATTTGGGTTGCTGTCCTTCCGCTTCAACAGATTCCCAATAGACGACATTTTTCATGCCATGTTTGGCAAAGAGTGCGCGGGTATGGTCCTTGAAGCGGGCCTTTAAGGCAGGCAGTCTTCCAGGCAAACAGGTGTAGGTACGCAATTCGAACACCTGGCCGCGGGGAACCGCATTGGAAGAAATTACCGCAGACAATTCCGGAGCTATATGCATAAAGGTTTGGTCCACCTGAGCCACCAGTTTCCCATTTTCCTCCGATTTGGCCGCGGCCCGCTTCCATCTGGGATCTGCGATGAACTGATTCCAGCGTTGGTCGCGGTCTGCACGAGACGGGTAGGCCAGGACAAAGGTGAGGGTATTCATATTTTCGTCAACGGGCAGGAAATAGGCCACATTGTCAATACCGTGCTTAGCCAACAACCGGAGGGTATGCTCCTTAAAGCGACGGATTAAATCAGGCCGCTTTTCCGCATGCGCTGTGTAGGTCCGCATTTCAAAGTACCGGCTATCGCCAGGTTGAGCCTGCAGCATGGGTCTTACACTGACCAAAAGCAGCATGAAGAAAATCCGAGGTAATTGGGCCATCATATCAAGGTTTATTCTGTTCCAAAAGGTAGCCATTTTTGGCAGAATCCTTCACGACGTTGTGTCTTTTAGGGTAAATGAGGCAAGAATCCACAAAAGGAAAATATAACCCAATAGTACAGCAAAATCTATTAAAGTGTTTTGAAACGTATATTCCGGCTTAATGAGTTCGCGAATTATATTAACTGCATAATGCAATGGAAGGCACTTACCAATAAATGCAGCCCAATCTGGCAGGGTATCTGAATCAATGATTAGGCCTGTCAGAAAAATGGAAGGCAGAATAATTAGGGGAATAAAAGGAAACACATGCCCCTCATTTTGTGCAAAGGTGGATACAAAAATTCCAAGCATCACGGATACAATGGCAAGGAGCCAAATGACCATGAACAAAAGGAAAAGGATTTGTCCAGTATAGTCCAGATTGAAAAGCCAAAGCGATTCAAACAAAACGGCTGTCGCCTGAATTGTTGCAAGGCCTAAATAACCAATAGTATAACCTCCAATAATGGAGGGTCGCCTGTACCCACCGATAAGCATTCGCTCTAAGGTCCCTCTGGTCCTTTCCTGCACAACCAGAATGGCGCATAAAAGAAAGCTTAAGAAATGGACAATTAAAGCACCTATTGGTATGGTAAAGGTTGATATGGGTACAGTTGGCGGGAAAGAATCAAAGAAAAGTTTTAGAAAATAGATGATGATGAGGGGTGCAATTATTGAAAGGGTAAGATACTTTTTATCACCCTGCAATTGTTTCAATATCCGCTTGGCTATAGTGAACGTCTTCATTGTTTATTCGTTGACTCTTCTTTTTCCCTAAGCATATCAAGGACGATACTTTCAATGGTTGAAGGATTAAGGGAGATGGCGGTAATGTTTTGATTTAAACCCAATTGGTGCAATACTCTTGCCAGACTTTCGGGGGTTGAATCCATCGTACACTGCTTGCTTTCCCCATTTTCTGAGTAGTTGAGGATTGTTTTACCGCGCGCCAACAATTTTTGAGGTGTATCTAGCGCAATAATTTGTCCATTACTAAGAATGGCCACTTCATCGCATAACAAAGCTTCATCCATTAAGTGGGTACTTAGGAATAAAGTCACTCCGGTTTTTGCAAGTTCCCGAAACAATTTCCACGACTGGAGTTTTAAATGGGGATCAATGGCAGCTGTGGGTTCATCCAGAAATACTATTCTAGGTTGATGGATTAGCGCACAACAAAGCGAAACTCTTTTTTTCATTCCCCCCGAAAATGAACGGACAAGGTCATTGGCTCTGCTTGTCAGTTCAGTAAAAGCTAACATGGCGTCTGTCTTTTTTTCAAGATCGCTCACATTTTGGGCCTCTCCAAAAAACATAATATTGTTTTTTGCAGAAAGGTCATCATATAATGCAGGAGATTGTGGCATGTAACCGATTTTGTTCCTGAGTTTCCATTTATCCCGTAGCGGATCCAATCCTAAAACGTTTACCTGCCCTTTTGTCGGTTTCAAAGCCCCAACGAGTGTTTTTATCAGGGTAGTTTTACCTGCACCATTAGGTCAAACCAAGCCATAAATAGCCCCTTCCTGGACATTGAGCACGATATTGTATAATGCCGTGATTTGGCCATATGCTTTAGTTAAGCCATTGATTTCTAATGCATTTTTCATGTTTTTGGAAAATGGATTCCCTAAGTTAGGTTTTTTTAGAGCCTACCCCTACCTCAAAAAATTTTCTCTGGCTATAGCTTGCGGCTTGGTCATTGGGCAAAAAGCAGGACGAGAGGTATCTATTGGATCTTACTTTTTCTGGATACCACGATTGTCCGGGCATAGAGAAACTGTTGCAATGCGGTTGCCAATCATTATTTCTTAATCTTTGAGATAGTCATGCCGATGGCTTTCCTTGGTTTGTCCATGTCTTTAATTGAAAAATCAATAGCTTCTTGTATCAATGCTTTCACTTTAGGATTTCTGTAATCACTTGTTTTCTTTACGTCAATGTGCCTAATCAAATTCCCTGTTCCTGTTAAAAGTTTATTAGGGTCTTTCAGAAGTGTCCCTTTGTTAAAACCCAAGTTCAAGTGATTGGTGTAAATGGGCAACATACAAAAAGCATCTGATAGCTTGTCTGAGATTGAAAACACTGCTGTCAAGGCGTGGGTATGATAAACAAGTTCGTTACTGTCAGGATGCAATTCCAACAAATATTCCCGTAAGTCTTTAAACAGGTCAATTACCACCTGGTCTTTAAAGTCCAACAAGAATTGAAAGTCTGGATGAATGGGTCGCGAATTTTTCATCTCGCTGAATTATCATATTGCATTCCACAAATCAAGTTGCCTTCTGTGTCCAAAAACTTGGCAATGTAGCCAACATAAGGAATGGCCGTTTTTGGCATTACAACTTGTCCGCCATTACTTTTTACCTTTTCTATGGTTTCGTCAATGTTTTCAACGCCAATCGTACATTCCAAGCCAATAATCTTGGCAGGAATTGGGGAATACTGTCTTGACTGCAATGCTCCGATTAGTTCTCCGTTCTCAGACTTGTCAGCTTTGATTTGCAAAAAGTCGCCTTGTCCGTATGAGTTGAAACCCCAATCAAATACTCCGTCATAAAAGTTCTTTGCCCGTTCAATGTCGTCAATGTGAATGGCAAAATGTGTCATTTTATTTTTCATA
>Ga0169931_10000130_pt1 | contig 114560 bp, 100 predicted proteins | sample Kivu_15m_20L_FD_129675 | JGI IMG/M metagenome (GOLD analysis project Ga0169931, IMG submission 129675) | Freshwater microbial communities from Lake Kivu, Western Province, Rwanda to study Microbial Dark Matter (Phase II) - Kivu_15m_20L... | ecosystem: Environmental > Aquatic > Freshwater >...
AGGTTCACCTCTTCCCATTCCGAACAGAGAAGTTAAGCTCCTCAGCGCCGATGGTACTGCCTCAAGGTGGGAGAGTAGGTCGCCGCCAACTTTTTTTTCTCTTCGCATTCCTTGGCGGAATGCATGGGTATTTATTTCAGGGTGTCATTCTGCACGCTCATGTTTTATTGTTCAGCCTGATTTTTATATTCTTTAAGGGCTATTTCCTGAGTCGTACGCTACGCTAATCAATTCCGGCATTTTTCGCTGAGGAGTAATTTTTTATTGGAGGGTCTTTTTGTGCCAAGTCCAGCCATTGCCAAATGGCTATTAAGGATTGTTTTCAAACCCTTCGCCTTTCTTTTTTGCCGACCTTCCATTTACCTTTTCTTATCTATTGGAGCGCGATTTGGTTTATCTTTCCAAGAACCCTTGCTTCCTGTAACAGCTGCCGGTGGTTTCCGGGCTTCTTCGCTAGGACTTGCATGGTTTGTCTCCCCTTTGTATTTTCACACCTTAACCCATTTTGTCTATGAGCAAGTCACCTTCCCGTAGAGACTTTATTAAAAAAGCTTCCGCCGCTGCCTTAGGTCTTTATATCGTTCCCCGCCATGTTCTGGGTGGTAAAGGTTATAAAGCTCCCAGCGATAAACTCAACATTGCCTTCATCGGAGCTGGTGGGCAGGCTGCAGGACATGTCGTGGCCACCCGAAAAACGGAAAACCTGATTGCTTTCTGCGATGTCGATTTCAAGCGGGCTGAGAGTACGTTCAAAGAAAATCCCGGAGTTCCCATTTTCAAGGATTTCCGGAAATTGCTGGAGGTACATCATCGCGAAATCGATGCTGTTATGGTGGCTACTCCAGACCATACCCATACCCCCGCTGCCTTGGCCGCTATGGAATTGGGAAAACATGTGTATGTGGAGAAACCCCTGACCCACAATATTGGGGAGGCCCGGCAACTGCTTGCATCAGCTAAGAAAAGTGGCGTTGTAACCCAAATGGGCAATCAGGGCGCCTCCATGGATTGCAACGCGCTTGTCGCTGAATACATACAATCAGGCGCCATCGGTAAGGTTCACCGCGTTCATGTGTGGACGAATCGGCCGGTATGGCCTCAAGGTGTCCCTACACCTAAACAAAAAGAATCCGTCCCCGATACGCTTGACTGGAACCTTTGGCTTGGACCGGCTCCTTATCGCGATTATAGCAAGGCTTACCTCCCATTTAAATGGCGAGGTTGGTGGGATTTCGGTACGGGTTCCCTAGGTGATATGGGTTGCCATCTAATTCAGGTTCCCTACCGAGCGCTAAACTTGAGTTACCCGACCGCTGTGGAAGCCAGTGCCACCACCGTGTGGTCAGGAGATTTCGTTGAGGCGGATTATCCGGATAGTTGTCCACCTTCTTCTGTTGTGCAATATGTCTTCCCTGAAGCGGAGCTCATATGGTATGATGGCGGCATAAAACCCCTTCGGCCTGTTGAGCTGGATGCCAATGCACCTTTCGGAAACTGGGACGGTGGTATTCTCTTTGAGGGGGAATCCGGCAAACTCCTTTGTGACACCTTTGGGGAAAATCCAACCCTTCTCTTTGCAGATAAAAAGAAAAAAGTAGCGCCTCCGGCTCCCTTCCTGCCTCGTTACAAGGGCTCGCACCAGATGGTCTGGGTAAATGCCTGCAAAGGACAGGGAAAATCCTCCTCTCCTTTTGAGCTATCCGTACCTCTTACGGAAACGCTACTTATCGGCAATCTAGCCGTTCGTTGCTATGACGTGAAAAAACTCCAACCCGGCAAGACTCCGGAATCCTGGGCACCGTATGATTATCCTGGTAGAATCCGACTGCTCTGGGATGCCGAAAAAATGGCCGTCCCTAATTACCCAGATGCCAACGCTTTCATTTATCGGGAAGCCAGGAAATATTAATAGCATCCATGCTTCCATGCCAATACACAAAGGGTCGAGGCATGCTGATTTAATTGTTCTATCTTGCCCGAAAGGGGAGGTGCTAGATTTAACCTAAATGGTGTGCAATGGGTGAACTTATTACAATTTGCCCATATCCACAAACCGGATTTTAACAGGTCTAGGCATTTCTGAAATTAGCCAACACCTGCTTTTCATTTTGCCAAGATTTTCCAAGCGATTCCCCTATTAAGGTATGCGGGCGTTTTTCTGTCAGGCCGTGACGACTTCCGTACACCAGGTGGGAGGCTTAATGGAGTATGGGTAGGATTAGAATGAATCCTTGAATTCAATCCAAACTTTGAGTTGGTATAAATCGGATTGGAAAAGGTTTGGCACTTTAGCCCTGAAACGAAGGGGCATGCCTGCCTCTTCGGGAGTGCGGTCTCCCTTCTTCAGGTTACAGGGAAGGCAACAGGTAATCAGATTACTCCAGGTATTATCTCCTCCCCTAGACTTTGGAATGATGTGATCTATCGTCAACTGTTTTTTCGATCCGCAGTAGGTGCATTCGTGGCCGTCGCGCTTGTAAATGCGGCTTCGATTTACCCGAAAGGACCTGATTTTGGAACGGATGTAGTGAAGAAGCCTGATGATGAGCGGCTTGTTATAGCACATGCGTTCACTACGGATGACGTCTTGTGCGTTTTTTATGATTTCTGCCTTTCCCTTTAGTACAAGCGCAAGGGCACGTTTGAACGAGGTCAGGTTCAGTGGGGTATAATCGGCGTTGAGTACCAGTATGGTATCCATAATCTCGCATTATTGCTGAAAAAGATGGATCACCTGTATCGACGGATAAAAGTAACGATTTTTTATCCGATTAGGGGATACCCGAAAAGGGTTTTTTCCCGTTCTTTACCTCAATTAACGGTTTTTTAACCTTGAATAAGGAAGTCACCGGCAGCCGCTTCAAAAGCCTGCTTGCCCTGGATTTACTCTTTTTATTTTTTGCAGGGGCACTTAGTGTCCTTGTGGTTCTTCCCCTGACTGGGAGACAGGTGGATTATCCTTATCTGGTCGAGAATGTGGTCTTCGTCCTTTCTTTCGTGTTGGTGGTACGATACCTTTTTTTTCTTCCCCAATCACTTCTTGCCAAACTTCAGCCTGTGAAAGTGGGGCTTGTATTTGTATCGATTCCCTTTATCTTTTACCTCATAGACTGTTTTCATGGTTTTCGGTCCTTTGCGGAGGTAGAAGGTATTTACTACCCTATGCGGGAGCTTCCTGCGGCAAAAGCGCAATTTCTGGGAAACTACATGTACCGCGAAATGGTCTTTTTCGGAACGGGAGCCATTGTCGCCGCCATCCTTTTCCCTTTCCGGCTAATAATTTCCGTCTGGACCCTGGCTAACCGGGGACGGGCTTGAGGGTAGGAAAAAGGTGGAATTGCACTGCAGCGAAGAGATGGCCGACATTGAGCTCATCCAACAATACCTGAGGCACCAGTCAGAACAATGTTTTACCATTCTTTATGACCGTTATGTGCGCAAAGTTTATGCAAAATGCATTTCTGTGCTTCGAGAAGAGCACCTTGCCAGGGATGCCACCCAGGAAATTTTCCTGAAAATTTTTCTCAATCTGGTCCGCTTTGAGGAAAAGGCGAAATTTTCAACTTGGATTTATGCGATAACCTACAACTACTGCATCGATTACCTGCGCAGGTCCAAGAAAGTGACCGAGATGTTTTCGGAGGGTTCCGATAATGTTGGAGACGTAGCGGACGACACAGCAGATGAGGTCCTCCTGAGCATGGAAATTGACCAGTTAACTAGGGTGCTCGATTCCTTGCCACCGGGGGATCGTCTTATGCTTTTAATGAAATACCAAGATGACCTGTCAATACGTGATATATCACAGATTGTTTCCAAATCGGAGAGTGCGGTAAAGATGCAGCTTATGCGTGCTAAAGAGAAAGCGCAACGAAACCGTCTTATTTTTGAAACCAGGCAACGGAAAAGGGATGAAAAAGAATAACTTTCAGCGACTCGAAGAGGTGGCAGGATGGAATCTGCCTTCCCGGGAAAAGGAGCGTATTCGCCGCAGTGTTCACGGCCGGATTTCCCTGGCGCGGATGGCAGGACAAATAGCTGACTTGTACATCTCCAATTTCCTGCTTGCCTTTTCTGATCTTTTCGATGGGGGTCACCCGCAGGATGCAGACCGTTTTCCCGACCCCCCCTCTCGAACCTAAATCAATTGGACCCTATGGAAATCATGCTGGCGAATAGCAAATGGGATTTATTCCAGCAGCGCTGGGATCTGGCTCTAGGCCAATGGGTAGATCAGGGAATGCTTATCCTGCCACGCCTGTTGCTAGCACTCCTGCTAGTATTGGCTGGGGTGCTGGTAGGCAGACTGATGGCGCGCTTGGTGCACCGCATCGCGGAAAGGGTTGGCGTGGATCAGTTTTTCGGTAGATTAGGTGGCATCGAGGGATTGAGTAGGACACCTATTCGCTGGCGATCTGGAAAGATTATCGGTCGAATGGTCTATTACCTGATATTCTTCCTATTCCTGTTAACAGCCATTGACTTACTGCAGATAAAGGCCCTTTCAGAAATAATGAGCCAGGTATTTGCCTGGTTGCCTCGTCTCATCTCCGCCGTTGTAGTTTTTCTTTTCGGTATCCTACTTGCCGATATGCTTCGGGGCTTTGTTCGCACAGCTTGCCACTCGCTGGATATTCCGGCTGCTGGTCTAATTTCCAATCTGGTATTTTATTTCATTTTCGTCAATATTGCCTTGATTTCTCTGGAGCAATCTGGCATAGAGACCGGATTCATCCAGACGAATCTGGCGATTATCCTTGGAGGTATCATGCTGGCCTTTGCCCTGGGCTACGGCACTGCCTCCCGGCCTATGTTAGCCAATATCCTTAGTGGTTATTATCACCGCAACAAAATCAGGATTGGAGACACCATCCGCATGGACGGTACGGAGGGTGTAGTAGTTGCCATCGATGTGGGGTCATTTACCGTAAAGACCGATGACCAAACCTGGGTGACGATTCCACTTCACAAACTCTCAACCGAGAAGTATTCCCTTATTAAGCCAGCTATTAATCAGAATGAGGAAGGTTGAGGTACTCTTTTTTGCTTGTTGCACGACGCTTTTGATCAAGCGATTGCCTGGACAGGATACAAGCAGGGTGAAGGGTGCTGTAAGGGATAAAGCCTGGGATATGGGCCTAGGAATTGGGCTGGACAGTGCGCAACTCCTTCAGCTCAATCCCCGGGTGGGTGCCGGACAGAATCGGCTGGGATTCGGTGGAGCAATCAACGTCAATGCCAAGTATCGCAGAAAGCGCCTGAATTGGGATAATACCCTTGTCACGCAGTTCGGAGTGCATCGATTAGGAGTAGGAGCCATTGGGCGGGGGACCCTTACCCGGGTGCCTTTTCAGAAATCCCTTGATGAAATACGGGTAGATTCCCGGCTCGGGGTTAAGGCTTCCGGAAAATCCAAACTGTCCTATGCCGTCGCCATTAACTTCATCAGCCAAATAGCTGCCACGTACAAAGGTCCGCCCTCCTTTCCCGGAAATTTCCTACTCCCCCTTAAGGGTAAAGATACGCGGCTGCAATCCCAGTTCTTTTCGCCTGCTCAGCTAAGTTTGTCTGCCGGAATGGATTTCAAACCTGGGGAAAAATGGGTCATTTATTATTCCCCCCTAGCGGGTCGACTCATTGTGGTAAACAACGACGAGATAACTCAGCTTGGGGTGCCTGGCAATCCAGTAGAAAAATCGGCCCCGGGTGCCTTTATTTCCTCCGAAAATGTGGATGAACAGCTCGGTACCCTTCTGCGGGTTAGTTATAGGACCCGCTTCTGGGAAAACAAATGCACCTATGCCACGGCTATCCAGTGTTATGCCAACTACCTGAAAGATTTCCAGTATGTGGATTTGCAATACTGGACGAACGATTTGAGCATGAAGATTGTAAAGGGTTTTCAGTTTTCCCTAACCGTGAATGCCTACTACGACCGCGATGTGTTGGTTCAACTTACCGACTATAGCCAGCCCAATGGTGTTCGTGGCCTTGGCAGGGCGGTCAGCGTCAACCAACAGATGTTAATGAAATACGCACTAACCTTCTGAACCCATCCTCTTTGGTCATGGACGACAAAAAGCTATTCTTACTCGATGGGCATGCCCTGATTTATCGGGCCCATTTTGCTTTTATTACCCGACCACTTATTAACTCCAAGGGGATGAATACCTCTGCGGTCAACGGATTTGTCCGCATGCTTTGGGATTTGCTCCGCACAGAGAAACCTACCCATATTGCTGTAGCATTTGATCCTGCAGGTCCTACTTTCCGCCATGAACAGTATCCGCAATACAAGGCCAATCGGGAAGAACAACCGGAAGACATTGGTCTGGCCATTCCCTGGGTGCAGCAAATCCTGGAAGCCTTTCACATTCCGGTTCTTTGCTTACCGGGTTTTGAGGCCGATGATGTCATAGGGACTATGGCCAAGCTTGCGGAGGTAGCAGGATTCACCGTATACATGGTTACACCCGACAAGGATTACGGGCAACTGGTATCCCCGCGCATATTCATATATAAACCTTCCCGGCAAGGAAACGGCGTGGAGATTTTGGGGGAAAAAGAGATTTGTGCATCTTGGGATATCCAGCGAGTTGATCAGGTGATTGATATGTTGGGCCTTCAGGGTGATGCTGTCGATAACATTCCTGGTGTACCGGGTATTGGCCCCAAAACAGCTGCCCAACTTCTCCGGGAATATGGTTCCATGGAGCAAATTCTTGCTAGTGCAAATAGTATCAAAGGAAAGAACGGGGAGCGGCTCCTGGCTTTCGCTGATCAGGCTCGACTATCCCGCCAATTAGCAACGATTGACGTGCAGGTGCCCCTCGCATTCGATCCGGTGTCCCTGCAGCTAGATCCACCTGACACAGCTAGCCTTTCCCGGTTATTCCGTGAACTAGAATTTCGCACGCTCGCCCAGCAGATTCTCGGGGATGCTGATACCCCAACTCAGGTTAAAGGAAAGGGCGTGCAGGGTACCTTTGATTTTCCAGACGATACGCCCCCGACGGTGGGGGCGGCTCCAGTGGGTAAAGGTAATCTTTCGAATACACCCCATGACTACCAGTTGGCAGAGGGCCCACAGGCCTTACAAAAATTGGTGGCCCAGCTTCTGCTAGAGGATGCGTTTTGTTTCGACACCGAAACGGATCACCTGGAGGCCAGAAAAGCTGGCTTGGTGGGGATTTCGCTAGCCTATAGAGAGGGAAGTGCCTGGTACGTACCATTTCCTGCCGATAGGGAGGAAGCGCTTAAGCTGGCAAAACTGCTTAAACCGTTGCTGGAAAACCCCAACATACTATGTATTGGACAGAACCTGAAGTTCGATGTCATGGTCATGAAAAATTACGGCATCCAGATTGCAGGTCCGTATTTTGATACCATGTTGGCCCACTACTTGCTGGAACCCGAAATGCGGCACAATATGGATTTTCTAGCTGAATCCTATCTCGATTACAGACCCGTGTCTATCACGGAACTTATCGGTAAGAAAGGAGAAGGTCAGAAGTCAATGCGCGATGTCCCACTGGATGTCATTTGTGCCTATGCTGCCGAAGATGCTGATATCACGCTGAAACTGAAAAACTATTTCAAACCCCTGCTTTTGCGGGAAAACCTCATGCAGCTTTTCCAAGAACTGGAGGCTCCCCTGCTGAGGGTTTTGGCTGAAATGGAGTACGAGGGAGTCCGGGTAGACGTAGATTTTCTAAAGGCATATTCTGTCCAACTTCAGGAGGAAATCCGCACGCTGGAGACTGAAATTTATGCTTTGGCAGGCTTATCCTTCAACATTGCCTCACCAAAACAGGTAGGTGAGCTTTTGTTTGAAAAACTGAAGATTCCCTACAAGTGGCGGAAAACTAAAACGGGCCAGTATGCAACAGATGAAGAAAAACTGCTTGAACTCGACGGCCAGCATCCTATCATAAGCGCTATCCTGAAGCACCGAGGCCTATCCAAGCTCAAATCTACCTATGTGGATGCCCTGCCAGGTCTGGTGAATCCTCAGACTAAGCGCATCCATTCCTCGTTCAATCAAGCCCTGACCGCCACTGGTCGGCTCAGTTCCGCCAATCCGAATCTTCAGAACATCCCCATCCGCACCGAAGAGGGTGCCAAAATCAGGGAGGCCTTTATACCACGCGATGGGGACCATGTATTAGTAGCTGCGGATTATTCGCAGATTGAGTTGCGACTGATAGCTGAAATCAGTGGCGATGAAGGTATGCTCGATGCCTTCCTCAAGGGTCAGGACATTCACCGGGCCACCGCTTCCCGGGTATTCGGAGTGCCATATGATGCGGTGGACCGCGAACAGCGTTACCGGGCCAAGACGGTCAATTTTAGCATAATCTATGGAGCGGGGGCCACTAACCTTTCGCGACAGTTGGGTATTTCAAGAAATGAATCACGCGACTTGATTGAAGCTTACTTTCATCAGTATCCTGGTTTGAAGGCCTATATGGACAAAACGGTGGAAACAGCCCGTAGAAAGGGTTTCGTGACGACGCTTATGGGTCGACGGCGAATACTTCGGGATATTCATTCCAACAGTTCCCTGGAAAAGAGTAACGCGGAGCGTATGGCCATTAATACACCGGTACAGGGATCTGCTGCCGACCTGATTAAGTTGGCGATGTTATCTATTCACGCTTCCCTGCAGAATGGCGGATGGCAAGCTAAAATGATTATGCAGGTCCATGATGAACTGGTCTTCGATGTGCCTCGAAAAGAACTGGATGATTTGGTTCCACTCATCCGGGAGAAGATGTGCCAGGCTATGCCAGGGCTACGCGTACCCATAGAGGTAGAGGTGAAAAGCGGAGAAAATTGGTTAGAGGCCCATTGACTTTTTACTTAAACTTTGGGAGCCATGAAATTTTCAGCCATTGCTGGTCAAGATAAAGCTAAAAATGTTCTCCGACGGATGATTGTTCAGCGGAAGATGCCGGACTGCCTTCTTCTTTCTGGACCATCCGGAGTTGGTACATTGCCGCTGGCTATCGCGGCAGCACATGGCTTGGTATGCAACCAGCCACAAGACGGGGAAGCATGTGGGCAATGTTCACCATGTGGCCGGTCTTTCCATCATCTTCATCCCGACGTCCACTTTTCCTTCCCTACAACAGGAAAAGACGTTTTGTCCGATGCCCTTTTACCAACCTGGCGGGAGATGCTCCTGCGTAAACCCTACTTGACCCGAAATGACTGGGTTGGAGAAATTGCTTCGGAAAACCAGCAAGCCAATATCAACAAAGAGGAGTGTTTTTCCATCCGGAGGAAGTTACAACTCACCTGTGCGGAAGCAAGTGTTAAGGTGATGATTATCTGGTTGCCGGAATACCTCGGAAAGGAGGGTAATCGCCTGTTAAAAATCTTGGAAGACCCACCCCCTTCGGCCCACTTCATTCTTGTAAGCGAGCAGCCAGACCAGATGCTCCCCACCATACTTTCCAGATGCCAAGTTATTCGAGTACCTCCAATACCCGATGAGGTACTATCGGAGACCTTGAGTAAGCAATTTCCCGATGCCAGTGCCCGGGAGCGGGAGACCGCTGTGATGCTTGCCGGAGGTAGTCTGGCAGAGGCTCTTCACGGCATGGAAAGCCAGGAGGATATCCATGCTGGTTTGCTTGTCGAGTGGATGCGACGCTGCTATAAGGGAAACGGATTGGAAATGAGTCTTTGGGTAGATGAGGTGACACAATGGTCACGCGAAAAACAAAAGATTTTCATAAAATATAGCCTACAGTTTTTCCGAAGCCTTTTGGTATTACCTCATTTGGGAGCGGAAAAATCAGGATTCACGGTTGACCTTCTTCCTACTGCTGAGAAATTGCGATTGGTCTTATCCGGGGAGGCCCTGGAAACTATGTCGAGAAAAGTAGAGGAAAGTGCCACGCACCTGGAGCGCAATGCCAATCCTAAGATTATATTCTTAACTTTGTCTATATCTTTTCATCAAATCATGCAGCGCAAGTAGCTGTTTCAAAATATAGAAAAATGGGTTGTGCGGGGTGTACGGTCTGTCTTTCGCAAGACAAGACGGTGAAGGGGTGTCAGAGCAAAGGAAGTTGTGCCACAGGAGCATGTAACAGGCTCAATACCTTTGATTGGCTTTCTATGCTCGATATACGGGACGGCTATCCATTCCAGTTAGCTGAAGTCAGTTTTAAAAATGGTTCCCACAAAGGATTCTACAAACTGGAAGATTTGCCCGATGTGTTGGTTGGCGATGATGTGGTTGTGGACACCGGGAATGGTAGCGATGTGGGCCGGGTAAGTCTCATGGGGGAGTTGGTCCGACTTCAGCTCAAGAAGAAGAAAGTGCGGGAAAACACCCTGTTCACCCCCATTCTCCGCAAAGCCAATGAGCGGGATTTGGAGCGACTTGAAGAGGCCAGGCAATTAGATAAGCCCACGCTCATACGGGCACGAGCGATTGCCAGGTCTTTGAATCTGGATATGAAAATAGGCGATGTCGAATTCCAAGGGGATAAGCGAAAAGCTACTTTTTTCTACACAGCTGATGGCCGGGTTGATTTCCGCGAATTGATTCGAGTGTTCGCCCGGGAATTCCGTGTGAAAATAGAAATGCGCCAAATCGGAGCCCGTCAGGAATCCTCCCGGACAGGAGGTATTGGATCCTGTGGTCGAGAACTTTGCTGCTCTACTTGGCTTTCCGATTTCAAGTCGGTTTCTACTGCTGCGGCCCGGTACCAGAATCTTGCCATCAATCAGGCCAAACTTTCTGGTCAGTGCGGGCGTCTGAAATGCTGCCTAAATTACGAACTGGATGCGTACATGGAGGCCATTGATGCGTTTCCGGACCGAGCTGAAAGGCTTGAAACCCAGAAGGGAAGGGCTATTCTTCTAAAGACAGATGTCTTTAAAGGACTTCTTTTCTATGCCTATGAGAAGGATCACGGGAGAGGAAAGATTTTTCCTCAGACGATTGATATGGTCAAGGAGATTCAGCGCGCCTCGGCAGCAGGGGATCCTTTACCCGATTTTCTGCCCATGGATAGTCCTGTTTCCGGGAATGAAGGGGAAGAAGTCATACAGGATTATTCCGATGTGACTGGAGCTGTGGAGCTACCAGATGAGATGCGCCGCCGCAAAAAGAAAACCGGGCGGAATCGGGAAGAGGGTAATCGGCCGCCACGATTGGATAATCGGCCGGGTGGCCCCAGCCGCTCGGAAAGACGTCCGGAAGTGGGTAATCGGCCGCCACGATTAGATAATCGGCCGGGTGGCCCCAGCCGCTCGGAAGGACGTCCGGAAGGAGGTAATCGCCCACCGCGGCTGGGAAATCGGCCTAGTGGCCCAAATCGTCCGGAAGGGGGTAATCGCCCACCACGGCCAGATAATCGCCCTGGAGGTTCCTCACGCGGGGACGCACGTCGGGATATTGGTCATCGACCACCGCGCACAGACTTTAGGCCAGATGGACCGCCTTTTCGCAAAGATGATCGGCCAACCAGATCGGACGATAAGCGAGAGGAGAACACCTGAAGATTTCTGGTTTCCGTTTAGGGAACAATTTTAAGAATAAGGGTGTTGAGCGAAAAAAATAATTTGTGGAAAAGGATTACGACGTCACGGTCATTGGGTCCGGCCCGGGAGGCTATGTAGCCGCTATACGCTGTGCCCAGTTAGGTATGCGGACAGCCATCATTGAGCGTTATCCTGCATTGGGTGGCACTTGTCTAAATGTAGGTTGTATTCCCTCCAAGGCACTGCTTGATTCATCCGAACATTTTTATACAGCTCGTGAGAAATTTGGTGCCCATGGTATTCGCCTGAACCAATTGTCGGTTGACATGGAGGCCATGATTGGTCGAAAGCAGGAGGTAGTTGCACAGACCGTGAAAGGCATTGAATTTCTGATGAGAAAGAATAAAATCGATGTCATTCATGGGCATGCTACTTTTGAATCTCCTAAGGCTGTAAAGGTGGTTCCCTCTAAAGGACCTGAGGGGCGAATCCTGTCTCGACGATTTGTTATAGCTACAGGATCCAAACCTATAGTACCTTCTGCTTTTCAATACGATGGCAAACGGGTGATTACATCCACCGAGGCGCTGCAACTAAAGGAAGTTCCAGGAAGTATGGTGATTATTGGCGGTGGCGTTATTGGCCTGGAATTAGGTTCCGTTTTTGCCCGGTTGGGCTGTCAGGTTGAGGTGGTAGAGTTCATGGATACGCTCGCACCTGGTATGGATCAGGAGTGCATGCGGGAATTACAGAAATCTATGCAAAAACTGGGTGTTACCTTTCATTTTAAAGCCGAAGTCACCCGGGTAAACCCCTCGGCTAAATCCGTCAAGGTCACCTACCGGCAAGAGGAAAAGGATTCGGACATAAAAGCCGATTACTGCCTGGTCTGTATTGGACGGAAACCCTACACCGAGAATCTTGGCCTGGAAGCTATTGGTGTGAAGACAGACGCAAAGGGTCGAATTCAGGTGGACCATCATCTGCAGACCAATGTAGAAAATATCTTTGCCATTGGGGATGTGATAGCCGGGGCCATGTTGGCCCATAAGGCCGAAGAAGAGGGCATTTTTGTGGCTGAAATCTTAGCAGGGCAAAAGCCGCACATCAATTATGCCTTGATTCCCAATGTGATTTACACATGGCCAGAAGTGGCTGGGGTCGGTGCCACGGAATCGCAGCTTAAAGCGGTCGGTACACCCTATAAGACTGGGAAGTTTCCGTTTAAAGCGCTTGGCCGCGCCCGCGCTAGCATGGATACCGAAGGACTTTTGAAGATGTTGTGCCATGCCGATACAGATGAAATCCTAGGGGTACATATTGCTGGTCCCAGGGCGGCTGATTTAATTGGTCAGGCTGTCGCACTCATGGAGTTTCGGGCTTCTGCAGAGGATGTTGCCCGCATGAGCCATGCCCATCCGACCTACTCTGAGGCAATTAAGGAGGCAGCCCTGGCAGCCACGGGTAATCGGGCCATCCACAGTTGAAATAGGGTAGGAAACTCCCAGTTTGCTATTTGTCGCCGCCTTCCAAGAGGAAAACCATTTCCCCGCGGACCTGATCGGCATGCTGCCGAAAATAAGATTCCAGTTCCTCGAGGGTACCTCTGTGAAACGTTTCGTGAATTTTTGACAATTCCCTACAAACACAGGCTTTTCGTCCTGGCCCGCAAGCCAAAAGCAATTCGGCAATGAGTTTTTCCAAGCGATGAGGCGACTCGAAGAGGACACTCGTGTACCCAAGGTTGGCTAGGTAGCGGATGCGCGTTTGCCTCCCTTTTTTATGGGGCAGAAAACCTTCAAAATGAAAACGATCTGAGCTCAATCCAGAGGCAGCCAACGCTGGTACCAAGGAACTGGCACCCGGCAGGCAGGTTACTTCTACTCCAGCCTGGAGACAGGCTCGAACCAGGAGAAATCCCGGGTCGGAAATTCCCGGTGTACCAGCATCGGAAATAAGTGCCGCAGAGATACCCGAAGTCAGTTCAGCGACCAACTTGTCCGTTACCCGGTGCTCGTTAAAAGCATGAAAGGGACGCAGCGGAGTGACAATACCGAAGTGGTCAAGAAGTTTTCGGGAGGTTCGTGTATCCTCTGCTAGAATGAATGTCGCCTCCTGCAATATCCGCAAGGCACGCAGGGTCATGTCTTCCAGATTGCCGATGGGCGTAGGGACCAGGAACAACATGAGGGGGCCGGGCTAGGGAACCGATTGGATATGGATAGTAAAATTTTCCATTATCGGGTTAGCAAGGAGTTTTTCGCAGGCAGTCCGTGCTTTATCCCTTGCTGCATCTTCATCCTCGGCTTCTAGTTGCATTTGAATATGCTTTCCGATTCGGATATCCGATACCCCGGTCACTGGTATGTGGTGAAGGTTTCCAGCTACCGCTTTTCCCTGGGGATCAAGCAGTTCCCGATGGGGCATGATGTCAATTTCGGCAAAAAATATCATAGAATTTTTCTTTTTCCAAGCGCAAGGATAGAAAAGATTACATAGCCTGCAATCCATCCGAGGGGTGCTAGGACGGGTTGCCACATTAGCAGAAAAAAGGCATAGGCAAGAAAAAGAAAGAGGGGGCGATTTTCCGCTCCGCTCCTTATCCGCATGGGGAACATGGGAATATTTGCCTGCATGAGCAGGCAAAGCAACAAGGCTGCTGGGATTAAAAATCCGATGTGGAGAATTCCTTCTGTCCAGGCTTCCCCACCAAGCAAATGCAGCAAAAGCAGTCCTGCGGCAAAAAGGGCGGTAGCTGGCGTAGGAAGCCCGATAAAGCCGTGGCGCTGGCGTTCATCAAGATTGTACCGAGCCAGCCGAAGGGCGGCAGAGAGCGGAAGAAGAATGGCGGGTAAGCCCACAATTTGCCATGTATTGGGCCAGCTACCTTGGGCGTCGTGTACAATGAGCCCATAAAAAATAATGCCAGGAACCAAGCCAAAGGATACCACATCTGCCAGGCTGTCCAGTTCGCGACCCAAGGGGGAATCCACACCAAGAGCCCGGGCGGAAAGGCCATCGAAAAAATCCGCAATGGCAGCAGCTCCAAGGCAAATGAGGCCAGTTTCTAATTCGCCATACAGCAAAGCACCAACTGCTAGAATACCGCAGGCCAGATTTAACAGGGTAATTAGATTGGGTAGATGAGCGCGCATGCTCCGGGGGGTTGTTAAACCAAATCAGGGCTCAAGATACCCTTATTCCGATAATTCACCGGGGCTTCCCACACCACATTTTCTCTGTGGTGTATGCACCTAAGTAACTAATTTTGCGTTGTGAAGATGTGTAATTTCCCGGGAATGCGTTTACTGGTAAGCCTGGTCTTCCTCCCTTTTTCTCTTTTTGCTCAGGTGAATAGCCCCCTAGATCGATGCGATCAGGCTAGGGTGTTGACCAATCTCGATAACTGGTGTTCCGATTCTGCTGCCTTCTCTACCGTTGGAGCTTTAGATGAGGGCCTGCTGCCAGCCACTTGTTTTCCGCAAGAGACTCAGCGGGATGTTTGGTTTAGTTTCACTGCACGGGGTACCCATGTCAGTATTGAAGTAATCGGCGATACCCGTCTCGGAAAAGGTGGGAGTCTTCGATCACCGCAGCTGGCCATTTATCGCGGTGCCTGTAATCAGCTGGTTCAGGTAGCCTGTACCTCCGACAATCTGATTCCAGCCAACAATGCCGTGCAGATTATTTCCTCTGCTATGGTTTTAGGGCAAAGGTATGTGGTACGGGTAAGTGCCAGGGGTGGCAATACTGGCACCTTTCGGCTATGCATCAACAGTTTCACTTCCGCAGGTGCCTCTTCAGGCGATTGCAGCACCGCGGTAATTTTATGCAATCAGGATCCGCAGACCGTCGTATCCGTTCGTGACCGAGGGGTCACGCTAGACAACATCAATGATGTATTTTGCGTAAACAATTTGGGCCAGCGTGCACCAGTAGTCGAAGAACAGTCCACTTGGTATAAGTGGACGGTGCAGACCGCTGGTACCTTTACTTTCACCCTTACCCCGGGTAATCCGTCGGACGACTTGGACTGGGCGCTCTACGAACTCAGTACCCTGAACAACTGCAATAATAAGCGCATGTTGCGCTACAGCATTGTCGGGGAAAACGTTGGGGAACCTCTTAACCGCTGGATTGCTTGCACTGGTCCCACCGGAATTCGGGAAGGAGAAACAGACGAAACAGAGAGTTGTGGGTGCAATGCTGGTGCAAATAGTTTCGTCAGACCAGTCAATCTCGAAGCAGGAAAATCCTATGCGCTGGTTGTCATGAATTTCAGCCAGAGCGGATTTGGCTATGACTTGAGTTTCGGTGGAACCAGCCGTTTCAGGGGGCCTACCGTAAACTTCTCCGCTGATCAAACGGAGGCTTGTGTCGGTAGCCCTATCCAGTTTCGAGACGAATCGGGAACTTCCACCACCATCAATGCATGGAATTGGACTTTCCCACCTGCTGCGCGAATAACGAATTTCAGTGGGAAGGGTCCTCATACTGTGGTGTTTGATCAGCCTGGGACAATGCCCGTGTTGCTTCGGGTAACCAGTACAGAGGGCTGTTCTTCCAGTAAGGTAGTCGATGTCCGTATTACTTGCTGCAAGGATCATTTTCAAACCACCACCACGACCTCTGATATATCCTGCCCGGGTACACTTACCGGAAAGATTGGCCTTTCAATTACCAACGATTACGCTCCTTACAACTATTCCTGGAGTGATGGGGGCACCTCTGGGTCCCGCACAGGATTGGCACCTGGCAACTACACCGTTACCGTGTCCGACCGATCCACCTGTGCAGCTTCTTATGGGTTCAGTTTAAGCAGCCCCCGGGAGATTAGCATGGAGCCACTTCTTCGCATGCCCCGATGCGACGGGGGTCGTGACGGTTCTATCCGGCTCCGTGTGTCAGGAGCTACGTCCCCCTATCAGTATAGTTGGAATGGGGCTGCTTTTCAAGACCTCAATGTAGTGGAGGGCCTGCCCGTAGGGAGTTATCGCGTCAGCGTGAGAGACGCCAATAAGTGCCTATTTGATACCTTGGTGAATCTGATGGAACTGATGCTCGAATTGGATCCCGGGTTGGAGTCCGTCACCCGGCCGCGCTGTCTGGGATTTAAAGACGGAAAAATTGAAGTGAAAATGGACAACGGCTTGTCCCCCTACGAATTCGACTGGAAGGACGGGCGGGGTTTCCAGTCGGCCAATACTTTATTGAATCTGGGTGCAGGCACCTATTCGCTTCGCGTGCGCGACAGCAACCGCTGTTTAGGCGATTTTACCTTTACAATGGCGGATTACCCTAAGCTTGCCGTCAATCTTTCTCAAACACCCATTAGTTGTTATGGAATGCGAGATGGGTCTGTTCAGGCCAACGGTGTGGGGGGTAATGGCAATTACGTCTACCGCTGGAGCCAAGGCGCCCGGGATCCTATCATTCGCGACCTGGCACCCGGGCGTTATGGATTGACCCTATTTGACAGAAATGGATGTAAACTGGATACTTTCGTGCTGCTTCCAGAGCCACCTCCCCTGGAGATTGGAAGCTTGAAAATAACAGACAACGCTTGTTTTGGTACTCAAAAAGGGGCTATTTCCGTCATAGGGGCCGGTGGAACGCCACCCTACACGTATGGTATCGAGTCGAATCCCCTGCAGACCCGCAACCTTTTTGGGAACCTGGCAGCTGGCACCTATAGTGTGAGGGTTACCGATGTACTCGGATGTACGGTGGAGGAAAAAGCTATTGTTCGCCATCCCGATAAGTTGTTGGTGAATGCAGGGAGGGACACTATAGTCAATCTGGGTACATACTTGCAGCTCAGTGCGCTAGTAAACCGAAACCTGGTTAACTATAGTTGGATTCCTTCAGGACTTGTGGTTTGCGCTACCTGCGCAGTTACCCGAACCAAGGAAAGGATAATTAATCCTATGGTCTTCAAGGTAGTAGTAACCGATCCGGATGGATGTCAAGCCGAAGATGAAGTCGCCGTGGAGGTGGCTCGAAACCGACCCGTGTTTATTCCCAGCGCCTTTTCTCCGAACAGTGACGGCCAGAACGATTTTTTCACGGCCTTTGCCAATGAATCGGCCCTGTCTATTAAATCCCTGCAGATTTACGACCGATATGGAGGTATAATTTATGCGGTGGAAAACATCGCAGTCAATGACGAGAGCAGCGGTTGGGATGGAAAAGATGGCCATGGACTTCCGCTAAATGCCGGCGTTTATCTCTATACCTTTACCATTGGTTTCATCGACGGGCAGGACTTGACCTTGTCGGGTATTGTGAATCTGATGCGCTGAAGATGGCCAAAATGGCATCCGGGGAAATGGTGTTTTTGCTTTTAGCTGGAATGGCTGGATGCATGGCTTGTGGAAGGGAATCTAAGGACCCTGTCTTCTCCAAGGAGGAATTGCAGGCTGAAATGACCCGGGATGTAGAAATTCTTTATTCCGATTCCTCTGTAGTGAGGATTCGCATACAGGCCCCATCCATGGTGCAGCATCTTGCATCTGGCAACACGTTCCAAGAATTTCCGAAGGGCATACACATTGACTTTTTCGATGCTGCGGGGAGAGTAAGCAGCACCCTCAGGGCAGACCACGCCTCCCGCTATCCTTCTCGAAAACTTACCTTCCTCAAGCGGAATGTCCGCTGGGAGAGCGTGGCACAAGAGGTCATGGAGGCTCCAGAATTGACCTGGAATGAGGAGACCCGCAATCTTTACACTAATAAATTTGTCGTTATCGCAACCCCTAAGGATACGGTTTTCAGCCTTGGCTTCAATGCGGATCAGTCTTTTGGCCAGATCCAGATGCGTGCCATCGACGGCAGTATGGAACTGAAAAATAAATCAGATGGTGGTATCTGATTGATTATCTTTGGTATCCCTACATTTATTCTCTTCATGAATTCCAACCGGCAGGTTTCCCTCTATGCTGAAATGGCCGAAAACCACGCACTTGGCCGAAAAAAGCTAGCCGTTTTGGTGGATCCGGACGGAATAGATATCTCGGAATTGTCCCATCTGACCGAGGATCTAGATCTTCCCGGCATAGGCTATATTTTTGTAGGTGGATCCTTCTTGCAAAAGGACAGAACGGATCACTGCCTGCGTTACTTACGGGAGCGGACGGGGATTCCCCTGATTCTGTTTCCAGGCCATTTCTTTCAGGTGAATCCGCTGGCTGATGCTATTCTTTTCCTTAGCCTGCTTTCGGGGCGAAATCCTGAATTTCTAATTGGGCAGCAGGTGGTGGCAGCACCCTATGTGCGCGAATCCGGCCTGGAATGCCTCCCTACGGCGTACATGCTGATAGACGGTGGTCGGCCGAATTCAGCCACATATATGAGCCATACTTTTCCCATTCCAGCCGATAAACCAGGTATTGCTGCGCACACCGCGCTTGCAGGGGAAATGCTGGGTATGAAACTGTGTTATTTAGACGCCGGCAGCGGAGCCCGGAATCCAGTCCCTGCCACAATGATACGTCAGGTGCGCCAACTCATAGCGGGGCCCCTGATTGTTGGAGGAGGTGTAAAAACTCCTTCCCAGCTTGCTGCTCACTTTGAGGCGGGAGCTGACATTGTGGTTGTCGGAAATGTTTTGGAAGAAAACCCCACCTTGCTTCGGGAAATGGCCCTCGCATGTGCCGGTCCTTTCTCGCGGCACCAGCCGGTCTAGTTAGCAAGGCATGACGGAGAGGGGCCTGGTACTGAAATCCACCGGAAGTTGGTACCGGGTAAAGCTAGACAGGGAGACCATCCTGGAATGCCGAATGACGGGCAAACTTCGACTAGATGGTCTGTCGACCACCAATCCAGTTGCTGTGGGCGATTGGGTACATGTGGTATCCGATAGTGAACCCGGAAAAGGAATCATCAAGGAGGTCCTTCCCCGCCGGAATTATGTAGTGCGGCAGTCTCCCCGGAATAAGCACGAGCTGCACCTTCTGGCCAGTAATGTGGATCAGGCTCTCCTTGTGGTCACTATAGTTCAGCCCAAATTGAAGCAGGGATTCATAGACCGCTTTCTCCTCATGACGGAGCCCTATGACATTCCGGTTTTGCTGGTCTTCAACAAGGCTGACCTTTATGGGCCGCTGGAGCGGGAATCTTTTGATGACCTTCGCCAGTTGTATGGGGAAATTGGCTACGATTGCCACCTGGCCAGCGCTGAAAATGGGGAAGGAATGGCTATCCTGAGTAAAAAACTGACCGGGAAAACTACGCTGATTGGGGGTCAATCTGGTGTGGGCAAATCCAGCCTGCTAAACTACTTGGATCCAGGCCGGCTGAGGAAAACGGGATTCATTTCGGGTTATTCTGGCAAGGGCCAACACACTACGACCTTTGCGGAAATGTTCCCATTTCTAGGTGGTGGCTATATAATCGATACTCCAGGGATAAAAACCCTTGGATTCAATCACCTCTCCCCAGAAGATGTAGCGCATAATTTCCGGGAAATATTTGCCTGTAGTGCCCGCTGCCGCTTTGGATCTCGCTGCCTGCATCGGAACGAACCGGGCTGTGCTGTGCTGGAGAACCTTGGACAATCGGAAATCCACACTCTCCGCTATCAAAACTACCTCCAAATCCTCTCAGAAGTAGAAGAACAGAATGCCTGGGAAAGAAAAAGGGAATATTGATTCACCTGCCTACTCAGGCTCGAAGCCAAGCACGATGTTGAAGTCACCCAGTTCCCGAAGCCCCTTGGCATTGGGTTTATCAAAGCCCAAACCATAATCAAAGCCCAAGGTGCCAAACATCGGTAGGAAAACCCGAAGTCCAAACCCTACTGAGCGTTTAAGCTCAAAAGGATTGTAATCCCGAATGGATCGGTAGGAATTACCACCTTGAGCAAAAGCCAAGACGTATATCGTGCTGCTCGGATTCAAGGAAATGGGGTAGCGAAGTTCCACGGTGAACTTGTTGAAAACAGGTGTAGCCGCGGTTCCGGTATTGGTGTTCGGACTGATGTTAGCTTCCAGCTGATTGATTTCGTACCCCCGCATGGAGATGATGTCTACACCCTGGAAACCGAATTGTTGATTGTTGATGCCATCGCCTCCCAATTGAAAGCGCTCGAAGGGAGGAGCTCCGATTTTCCGGTTGTAGTATCCCAGAATTCCAATCCTCGCTGCTGTTTTCAGCACTAGTTTTCCAGTAAGGGTGGTGTACCAGTCGGCATCGAAACGCCACTTATTGTACTCCAGGAATCGGAATTTTTCGGATACCGGCATGTCGGTGTAATCCTTCTTGGGTTGAAGCAATGAGTATGGCAATGTAAACTGCACAGAAAGCGAAATATTGGACCCCTGCTTTGGGAAAAGGGGGTCGTTAATGGAGTTTCGGGCGACAATCTGGCGCAGGGAGAAATTATTGTAGTTGCCGTCGCTTACGGATTGGCCCAAATCGGTTTGAAAACCTTGCCAGTTTTGAAGCGTGAGCGTCTGAATGTTCAGCGCGGTACTTGCCACAAAATTATCATCGGGCCACTTCAAGCGCGTTCCGAAACTCATGGAAGCCTGTTTGATATTGAGGCTTTGGTAGGTCGAAGTACCCCTTTGACCATAGGCAAAACGGTTATAGAAACCACCGGTGGTAAACGAGTTAGGCTTGCGCCCCCCTAGCCAGGGTTCTGACAAGGATAGGTTGTAGGATTGGAAAAAATCGCCGTTGGTCTGTCCGCGAAGACTGAGCCGCTGACCATCTCCCATCGGCAAGGGCCGCCACGCTTCCTTATTTAGGATATTCCTCAGGGAGAAATTATTGAAGGATACGCCCAGGGTGCCAATAACCCGGTTAAAGCCTCCCCATCCGGCCGAGAGTTCCAACTGATCCGAAGGTTTTTCCTCCACCTTATATTCAATGTCAACCGTACCGCGGTCAGGATTTACCGGGGTATTGATACCTAAGGCCTCCGGATTGAAATAATTCAGGTTGGTGATTTCCCGCTGGGAGCGGATAATGTCGGACCGGCTGAATTTTTCAGCTGGTAGTGTGCGCAGTTCCCGACGGATAACATGCTCGTGTGTACGGTCATTTCCTGCAATGACAACCTTGTCAATATTGGCCTGGGGCCCTTCGAATATCCGGAGTTCCAGGTCGATGGAGTCCCCAATGACAGCAACTTCCACAGGATCAACCTGGAAGAACAGGTAGCCAAAATCCATGTAAAGGGAACTGACATCCCGACCATCCTGACTAAACTTGAGCCGCTTTTCTAGTAATTCCTGATTATAAACCTCCCCTTTTTCAATGCCCAATACATTGGATAGGGTCTTGCTGTCGTAGATGGAATTCCCCTTCCAGGTCAAGTTGCGGAAATAATATCGCTGGCCCTCATTTAGAAAAAGCTTGATGCGCAGAAACCCGCTGGAATCCCGCCAGATACTATCGCGCAAAATCCGGGCATCGCGGTAACCTAAAGTGTTGTAGTAATCCAACAATTTCTTCTGGTCTTCCTTGTAGAGTTTGCGAACCAGTTTGGAGGAGGAAAGCAGTTTTTTTCGCTCCTTGGTTTTGGACAATTTCCGGAGCAACTTATTGTCTGGAACTTCCACGTTTCCATCTAAGACTATCTCTTCGATGCGCACCTTCTCACCCCGGGTGATGTCGAAGGTCAGGTTTACGGCATTTACGCGGGTGGTATCCTTTTTTTCCGATACGGTTACACTGGCATCGAAAAAACCCTTATCAGCAAAATGCTTCTCCAGTCCTTCCGCTGCATTGACCTTTATATTGTCTGTGACTATGCCACCCTTGACCAGAAACTTGTTGACCACCTCATTGAGGGATTCGTGCTGACCTTTTCCCACGCCGGTGAAGGAATGGGAACTCAGGCGGGGGCGCTCGGTTACCCGAATTTCAAGGAAAACCACATCGCCGATGTTCTTGGTACGAAGAATACGAACGTCCGTAAACAAGCGGAGATTCCACAGGTTCTTTATCGCCCGGGGTATTTTAGTTCCCGGAATGCGAACCTTATCGCCAACGGCCAAACCAGAAATGCTGATGATGGCATTGTCGTCGCTAAATTCAGCGCCAGTCACGGAGATGGCACCAATCTCGAATTCACCGGGTTTGGTGAAATCGAATGCAGGCAGGGTGTCATTCACAATCTGGGCATTGAGCATGCCAATGGCTAGCATCTGCAGAAAGAGAAACGATAAGACACTCCGGCAAGAAAATAATTTCATCATCTATAAAAGGAAGGGCAAAGATTCAAAGAGGTTGTATAGGGGTCTTGCGTTTGGCATGTAGCTGTTCGCCGGTCAATCCAAATCGCCTTTCCCGCTGTTGGTAGTCCAGAATGGCCTCAAATAGGTCGTCTTTGCGGAAATCCGGCCAAAAAACAGGGGTGAAAAAGAGTTCCGCATAGGCTATCTGCCAAAGGAGAAAATTACTAATGCGGTGCTCCCCGCTGGTACGGATGAGCAATTCGGGATCGGGCATTCCCCGAGTACAAAGGGCTTCCTGGAATAGCTGGTCGTCAATGGCGTCAGCCGTCAGTTCTCCCCGGCTTACCCGAGATGCCAGGGCCCGGGTGGCCTGGACAATCTCCCATTTGGCGCTGTAGTTGAGGGCCAGCGTGAGCGTCATTCGGTCGTAGCCGGCCGTTTTCTCAATTCCCTGCAAGAGGGCTTTGCGCGTGCTTTCAGGGAGGCCTCCAATGTCGCCGATGGCCTTAAGCCGGATGCGGTTTTTATGCAAGGTTTCCAGTTCCCGCCCCAAGGTATCTACCAAGAGATTCATGAGGGCATTGACCTCCAGACGCGGGCGAGACCAATTTTCGGTGGAAAATGCGTAGAGCGTGAGAAACTCAATACCCACTTCTGCGGCTCCTTCCGCGGATTCCCTGACAGCTTGGATCGCCGAAGTATGCCCGAAAATCCGGGCTTTGCCCTGGGTCTGCGCCCAACGCCCATTTCCATCCATGATGATGGCAATGTGACGGGGCAATTTTTCGGGCTGAATTCGGGATCGGAGGTCTGTCATGCAAGATGGGTCCGCGAAAATGAAATCGCAAATAGCCGGCAAATATAACAAATTATCCGTCAAGCCCAGAAAGGATGGTATTTTGAGCCATGTTATGGGTATCTTAATGCATGGCCTGCTTGTTTTCCTGGGTGGCGGGGTGGGAAGCCTAGCCCGCTATGCCTGCCAGCTGCTTCTACCGGTCGGGAACGGATGGTCCCTCCCTACCCTGTCAGCAAACTTTCTTAGCAGCCTGATGCTCGGATTTCTGGCCGGTTCGCAGTCCCGATATCCGGTTTCAGCAAACGCATGGCTACTTCTAGCCACGGGCTTCTGCGGCGGATTCAGCACCTTTTCCACCCTCATGCTGGAGAACTGGCAGGCATTGCGCTTCGGAAAATGGGCTATCGCCTTTTTATACACCGGATGCAGCCTGTTATTGGGTCACCTGGCTATCGCCTTCGGATTCTTCCTCGGTTCTCGTATCATTCGGACCCTCGGGTGATTTCCCCATTTCCAGGAGGTCGGTATGCACTAATAAGGCCGCGCAGAGAAAGAAAAAAGATCCGATTTTATCTGTTTCCACCAGGTCGTTGATGCTTAGAAAGACTAGGATAACAATAAATGAGGCCGTCGCAGCCATAGCCGTCGGCGAATTTCTTTTTCGACTGATGATGCGCTGTCCAGTATGCAGAACCGCCAGAATAAACAAGAGAAATATAAACAGACCGGGGAAGCCTTGTTCCACAAGAACCATCAAAAAATAGCTGTGTATGCCAGATTTTTCCTCATTATCGCTCACATAGGTTCGGAAACCACTGACGGTAAATGGCTTGTAATATCGGGTAAAGGTACCTGGACCAAAGCCCAACCAGGGTTCCGCTACCGACATATGGGCTCCGGCTACCCATCGATAAAGCCGTTCCATAGTACTTATGTCTTCCATTTTGACCGTCGCATCCATCAGGTCATCAAATTGGGTATGAGAAATCGTGCGGTCGTAGTTCGGAGCCAAGTCCAGGTAGCTATTTTTTCGAGAAAGCCCTGCGATGACAGCCACGGTCAGCCCCAGGGTCAGATAGACGACTGGAAGAAACCAGCGGATTCGAAGGAGCAATGCAGCAAAGGCCGCCAGCAAAATAGCTAGGTAGGCCGCTCGGGTATAACTAAGTAAAATGGCGGCAAGCCATACCACCACCAGGGCCCACCACAATGCCCGCAGCCTACTTCCCCGGTTGAGGCTTCCACGCAGGTAGAGAACCCAGGGTAGCAATAGGGAGAGCATGGCGGCATAGTTCACATGATTGCGCTGAAACGGGTGCAATACCCGCCGGATGTCCTCGAAGGAGAAATTAAAGGTGGCATGCCGAATCCATATAATGCCAATGCTCAACAGCGCGGGGACTATCAGCACCCAGACCATGATCCGAATCTGCCCGGCAGGTCGAAGAAGATAGGCTGCCAAGAAATAAAAGGTGCTCAAGTACCACCCTTTGGCCAACAGGAACTTCAGGGAAACAACCATATCTCGGGAGTGCAGGGTGGTCACTAAAGTCCATGCTAAGTGCAGCAGCAAAAGGAGTGTCACCGGATGACTAAGGAAGGCTCCTCCGAATTTTGGGAAGTGTAGAAGAAAATAACTCCAGCCCACCAGCATGAGCCCAATGATAAGTGGTTCGGTGGGCAAGTCAGTGCCCAAGCCATTTTCCAGTACCATCTCGGTGGATAGCGGAATACTGCCCAGCAAAAGGAAAAAAATAATCCGAAAATCGAGGATGCTCAGGTACAGAATGAAGGCAACTGGCACGGCCAACAACCAAATCCAGTGATTTTCCCAAAGGGCAGCCAGCCAGGACTGGGTCCATAGTCCTGCAAAAAAAAGCCAGGTACTCCGATGGATGGTGTCCGTTCCCCTCGGGAAATAGGATAGCAGTCTATCCCTCATGGAGTACTTCCTTCCAATTTATCTGGCGGTAGCGCTCCAATAGGACAATAGAAAAAAGGCCCAGGAAGAAGGATGCGAAAGTCACGGCCAGAACAATGAGGGTCCGCTTCGGGCGGCTTTTGATGAGAGGAACTTCTGCTGCCTCCATTTCAAGCAGGGCGGGAATATCTGCGTCCCGGGCAGAAAGGAGGAGTTTCAGGCGCTCCTTTTCGGTGCTTATGGCTTCGATGAGGGAATAAAACCGCACCTCCAGCTGGTTAAGGGAAAGCTGACCCTCGTTTAGCATGGATACCCTATGGCGAAGGGTATCAAGCTCAGCCCGAAGACCCTCTGCTTCAGCTTCGATGTAGCGGATGGTATCGCTGGGTATGAGGTCCGACTTCTTGAGATTACTCAGTCGGGCACTGGTGCGTATGTATTCACCCCGAACCACATCGAACTGTTCGGATATGATTTCCGATTGGGTCTTGGTATTAAAGAGGTTGTATTTACCTCTCAACATGCCCAGGCTATCGCTGAGTTGCCCAATTTCGGATTGTTTTTCGGCGATGCCACGTTCCAGCGATTGAATCATTTTAAAATAGCCATCGCGGATGAGAGCCCTACCGCGTTCATCAATAAGGAATCCGGCATACCGCACCATCTGGGCGGCCAGCAGCCTGTCCTTGTCCTCGATAGTGATGGCTAGGGCATCACGTTCCGTTTTTTCTGCAGCGTAAAGGGAGGAGAGTTTCTTGCGCACCCGATAGCGTGCACGCTGGGCATCCGGATGGATGCGATAGCGATTGAACAAATCGAAAGAGTCTATCAGTCGGTCCTTGAGATAATGAGATTCTGCGATGATTAGTAATCGGTCAAGATCCTCCTTCCCTCCGAAATACCGAAGGCGCTCACTGCCTCCAAAAAGATTTTCAGGCAGGCTTTGCTCCGGGCTGACGGCCAGGAATTCCGCCTCTGCCCGGAAATAGTCAGGCATCAACAGGGTGGTGAATGCAGCGAGGATACCACTACCAAGGGTAAAGTTGAGCAGTATTTTTCGCCATCTGTAAAGTAGTCCGACAAGACTCAGGAGATTCGGTCTTTGAGTTTCCATCAGGAAAGGCTTTCTTTCAGCAATGCCACCCATTCCCTGCGGTCCACCAAACCGGAAAGCCAGAGGGCCAACGCGGAAGCTGTCGCCAATCCTAAGACAAGCAGGAAGAGCTGATTCGCTGAAACTATAAAATGTATAGCAAGGAAGGAAAAGAAAATCAAAGTGGCATAGCGACCAACACGGCCAAAGATATCGCCAGATTTTTCAATATGACCGTAAATGATGCAAAGGCGCAGCTGTAGCAGAAAGGCCAAGCTATGGCAAATCATGGATGCCAAGGCAACTCCAGCAAGGGAGGCAAAGGGAAATAAACACAAAATAAGGGCGATTTGGATAACCGATGTCCAAAGGTAGATACGTATAATAGGCCAAAGGCTGCCTGTTGCGGTAAGCAGGGTGCCGTAAACATAATTGCCGCTCAGGGGTATCAGTGACAAAATGAGCAGGGAAAAGGTCTGAACCATTTCCCTACCTGCCTGCGGATACAACAGTGAAATAAGTTTTGACGCATACATCGAAGAACCAATCGCCAGCGGGATGACCATTCCCCAGAGAAGGCGAATGGCTAATCCCACCAGCCGCTTCGTCTCGCCAGCATGATTCAGGCCCCGAGTAAAGAGCGGAAGAAGGGATGCCGCAAACAAGTAGCCGATGATATTGGACGCCTCAAGCAGGCGGAATGCCCCCGCATAGGTGGCTGAAGCTTGGAATCCGCTGGAGGCCAGCATCGGAATCAATAGGGTATCCATTCGGGAGGATAGACCCATCAACAGCACCATTACAGCATAAGGCAATCCCTCCCTAAATAAAGAAAGCCATAGTCCTGAATCGCCATGAAAGCGGAAGGACAGTCCTTTCTGACGAAGCCACCATATGGCCAAACCGCAGGCCAGGGCTGTACAAAGCCCTTGGACTGCGGCGAAAAGTACAATGCTCAGCCAGGGTCTCAGGACAGGTAACCACAAAAACATACCCATGACGAGGATGCTGAAACCTCGGTCAGCAATCGATAGGAGGCTATCGGCTCGATAATTGCCCATTCCCGCCACACTTGCCCGCAAGAATAAAAGAAAGGAATTGCCCAGCTGAAGGCAAAGAATTCCCGCCAGTGCCATAGGATGCTCGTCCAGCCATCCAAAAAAGCCGGCGGCTGCCAAACTAAGCAAGAGATAAGCCACCGAAAGGATTGCCTTGAATGAAAGGAAAGTGGGATAATCCCTCCCCGCTCCGTCAGGGTCTGTGGCGAGTCGTTTGGACACCCAGGTTTGCAATCCGAAGTCTGCGACAATCTGGAAAAGAAAGGTAAGATTCAGCAGGGTGAAATACAGACCGTATTCATCCGGAGGCAAGGCATTCTGGACCCCGCGGTCTATTCCCAGCAAATAGAGCGGCTTGACCAGCGCATTGAGGAGAATGATCCAAAGGATATTTCCCCGGAAATCGCGCTGGATACTCACTCGTAGCGCAGCGATTCAATCGGGTCCAGGGCGGCAGCCTTCATGGCAGGATAAAGGCCGGAGAAAAGGCCCACCAGGGTACAGGTTAATATTGCGACACTTATCCATAACCATGGAAACAGGAAACGACCACCCATGAGAAAGGTGACACTATTCCCAATGAGTACGCCGAAGACAATACCTACCAGGCCCCCCATGAGGCTTATGGCCACGGCCTCTGTAAGAAACTGCACCAGAATGACCTTGCGGGTGGCCCCTAGCGCTTTGGAAATACCAACTTCCCGGGTTCGTTCTGTCACCGTCACCAGCATGATGTTCATCAGACCTATGGCCGCACCAAGCAGGGTAATGACTCCAATGACCACGGCAGCTAGCCTAAGGTAAAGTGTATTTTCCTTAATCACGTCGATGAGGCTGTCGCTGCGGGATACCTCGAAGTCATTGTCTTCCCAGGTGCGCAGTTTGCGGATATTTCGCAGCAGACCAGTGGCTACGGCAATTCCATAGTCGATCTGGGTAGGTTCGTTTACGGCCACAAAAATGCGGTAGTTGGTATTGGCACTACCATAATACTTCTTTCCAGTAGCCAGCGGCAGGAGAATCCTGCGGTCCTCACTGCCCCCCATGGCGGAACCTTTAGAGGCGAGAATGCCCACGACCTTAATACGCAACTTTCCAGTCTGGATGACCTGATTGATTGCTTTGTCAGGCTTGCCGCCAAAAAGAAGATCCACGATGTCATTGCCTATAATACCAATGGGCAATCCATCCAAAATTTCAGAGGAGGAAAAATTGCGACCTTTAGCTATTTCAAAACCCTTACCCTCAAGATAGTTTTCATCCACCGCGAAGATAGCTACATTCGGATTGGTCTTGGTATCGCCAAAGCCCACCGCAGCTCCGAAGGTGCAATTGAAGGAAATTGCCGTTCGGCCAGGAAAAATGAAGCGATCTTTAAAGGCCAGGGCCTGTCGATAAGTAAATTGCTTTCCCCGCTTTTCCACAAAACCGCCTCTACGCCCCCTGGGTCCGTCCGCTGAAAGGGGCTCCACCTCGAATACATTGGCACCAAGATTCGAAAAGCTATCGTTTAGAGAAAAAATAGCACTGTCGATGGCGGTGAGAATTCCCACCAGCGCCATGATGCCAAAGGCAATGATTGAAAGGGTGAGGATGGCCCGAAGCAGATTAGCACGGATGGCGCGAAAGGCCAATCTAATGTTTTCCAGCGTATTCACTCGCAACGCATTTGAAGCGAAAGATAGGCATTTGCTCGCTGCAGACAACGGAGATTTGGATGAATCCCGACAATTCCCGGACGGATCCATGGCACTAGACCTTGGAGGGTGTGCCAATCAGGACTATATTTGTCAGAAAACATGCGTTTTCCTCTTTGGATAGGGTCGGCCCTCTTGCTAGTCCTCTCCTGCTCCTTTCGGGAGGAGTCCCAACCTACCCGGTCATCCAGCTTTTTTGATGTACCCGAATTTATAGATGGGGAAATAGCCCGGCTCCAAAAACGCCATATTGGTTTACGGAAATTCCTGCAACTTAACGGAAAAGCAGATACCCTTGATGTTCCGGCTCCCGATCTGGAAACCGAACTTGACGCCTTCCTAAAAGCTGATATCAATCGTCCAGCCCTTGGCGATGCCTACGCTGTGGATAGCCTATGGGCGAAAGACTACCTTAAAAAAGTAATCTACCGGGCAAGAAAAAAGGAACTTACCGTCCGCCAACTTTCCATCCATTTCCAACCTGACGGCATGGTTCAGGAAATCCGCATTCGTACCCTGCTCGAAAATGCCATTTCCCGGCAGGAACTTAGGGGTTGGTATAAATCTGGAGAAGCCTTTCAAATTAGGGTAGAACAAAAACTCCTGGGCAAAAAAGAGGATCTGGAAATTCTGGGCCTTTTCCGCACAAACTATGAAAACCCTTAAGGAGGGGAAGGCCGGTCGGTTAAAAAAAAAGGAGATGGATACTCACCATCTCCCCCGTGTTCAGCCGTGTGAAGGGTAACCTAAAGAAAAAAATAACTTATTTAACAGGGGAGTAATAGTTGGGCTAAAGATATATGATATTTTCCACCTATCTGAATTTATTTTGAAAAAAGAGGCGGTAGAAAAATGCTACCACCTCTGCCCTAACCAAATAAAACCAAATTATCTTTAAGCACCTAAAGCCTTGGTAAAGTTAGTGGAGTCTCAGAAAGTTCAAAAATCAGGCAAGAGGTCATTGGGTTAATACGAATGGTTTTACTTTTTTCGACAGGATAAATGTTGATAATTTTATGAAAAGCAAATTTTTATTTATAAAACCTGGATTTTTTTAGAATAAATGATTTCAGCAGGAAAACGAGAAAAAATTCATGTGGCGGAAACTTTTTTTCATTTGCCTTTCTGGATTAAGCCTAAATCCCTTGTTAGGACAGGCATCGAAGCCTACCGATGCCGACGCTTTTTACATTCGCAGGCTATTTGATGAAGCGCTAACGGGGAATTCCTCTCCGGATTGGCTGGCATACTTGTGCAAGCGTATTGGATCCCGCTTGAGCGGTAGCCCGCAGGCCGCTGCGGCAGTTGAATACACCCGGCAAGTTTTGGAAACACTTGACTTGGACAGCGTGTGGCTGCAACCGGTCATGGTGCCCCACTGGGTGCGCGGGGAGAAAGAGGTCGTGCACATTGTGGGTTCTCCAAGCAGGGGTGACATCTCCCTTCGGGCTCTTTCCCTGGGCAATAGCATCGGCACTGGTAAGGGGGGCCTGACCGCAGAGGTTATTGAGGTGAAAAGTCTCGACGAGGTGGATCAACTCGGACCGGGACAAATTACGGGTAAAATAGTTTTCTACAATCGACCTATGGATCCCCGGTCCCTGAATACTTTTCAGGCCTATGGATCTGCGGCCGATCAACGGGGAGCAGGCGCTGCCCGGGCCGCCCGACAGGGAGCTGTGGCGGTTCTCGTACGCTCTATGACCAATCAGATTGATGGGATGCCGCATACGGGAGGTATGAGCTATCAGGAAGGCATTCCTCAGATTCCAGCGCTTGCGGTGAGCACTGAAGATGCCGAGGTACTTAGTGGCCTGCTGAAACAGGAGCGAGTCCGGATTTTCCTGCGCAATACCTCAGCGATGCTCCCGGATAAGCTTTCTTACAATGTCATTGGGGAAATTCGGGGTTCCGATTTTCCAGAGGACATCATTTTGGTAGGTGGTCACCTCGATTCCTGGGATGTAGGCGAGGGGGCCCACGACGACGGCGCAGGATGCGTGCAGGCCATGGAGGTCCTACACCTCTTTCGCAAGACGGGTTACCGACCCCGGCGAACTATCCGATGTGTGTTGTTTATGAATGAGGAAAATGGGCTTCGAGGTGGCCGGGAGTATGCCGCTCAAGCTCTCCGAAAGAAGGAAAAGCATTATGCGGCCATGGAATCAGACCGAGGTGGATTTACGCCCAGAGGCTTTACGTGCGAGAGTTCGCATCCGGATTTTGAGGACCGGCTGCGCCGGCTCAGTGAATCCTTTCCCCTGCTTGAGCCTTACGGTCTATTTCTAAAACCCGGCGGTTCGGGTGCAGACATTGGACCCCTAAAGCCCCAAGGTGCCTTTCTGATTGGCTACGAACCGGATTCCCAGCGGTATTTCGATTACCATCATACCGCGGCGGACGTCTTCGAGGCGGTAAATCCCAGGGAGCTGAAACTAGGCTCTGCGGCTATGGCTGGTCTTATCTTTCTCTTGGATAAATTCGGCCGCTGATTGAGTCCATATGGCGGGTGAACAGCAGATTAAGGTAGGGGACCTTTGGTTTTCCCCCCTGCTCTCCATCGAGCAAATCCAGGAGCAAGTCTCCGCAATGGGTCGGGCACTCCGCGCCAAATATCAAGGGACTAATCCTTTGCTCGTTGGGGTATTGAATGGGTGTTTCCTGTTTATGGCGGACTTGGTTCGCGCCATGGACATTCCATGTGAAATAGCATTTCTTCGCATCCGCTCATACGATGGCCTACAATCCGATGACCAACCGGAGCTCCTCATTCCTTCCGATTGCCAATTTGCCGGACGCACCGTCCTTTTGGTGGAGGATATCGTGGATACCGGCCGGACGCTTACCTTTCTTCGCGAAGTCCTGCGGAAGAGTCAAGCGCAGTCAGTTACAACCGTGGCACTGCTTTATAAGCCCAAAGCCCTACAGATTGGAGAGGGACCGGAATATGCTTGTTTTACCATCGGGAATTCTTTTGTGGTAGGATATGGGCTAGATTACCAAGGACAGGGAAGACAACTACAAGCCATCTATGCGTTAGCTGAATGATTATACTATGATGCAGGACTTGGAATGGCTCATAAACCAAGTTGCGGGATTAGTTCGGGAGACTGGCCTTTTCTTAAGCGCTGAATTGGGAAACGTTGCGCTTGGGCAAATCGAAACCAAGGCGCGAAACAGCCTGGTCAGCTATGTAGACAAGACCGCCGAGGAACGGCTCGTCCGAGGACTTCAGCCACTGATTCCTGGAGCCAGATTTGTGACGGAAGAGGATACTGTTGCGGGGAAGCAAGCAGATTCGCCCTATATTTGGATTATAGACCCACTGGATGGAACGACTAATTTCCTTCACCAGCTCCCCTGTTTTGCCATCAGCGTGGCCTTGGCTTTCCAAGGTAAGGTGCAGGCAGGTGTGGTCCTCGAGGTGAATCGCGCCGAGTGCTTTGTGGCATGGAAGGGCGGTGGGGCCTGGCTCAACGGGCAACCGATCCACGTGAGCAAAACCACCATGCTGGCCGATGCCCTTATTTCCACGGGATTTCCTTATCAAGACTTCTCGCATTTTGGGGTGTTCCTGCCTGTTTTTCATCACCTCCTGCAAAACAGCCGGGGTTTGCGACGCTGGGGAGCTGCTGCGGTAGATTTGGCTTATGTAGCCTGCGGCCGTTATGACGGTTATTTTGAGGGTGCCTTGAGCGTTTGGGATATCGCCGCCGGTCTGCTACTCATTGAGGAAGCAGGAGGTATGAGCGCCGATTTTACTGGTGGTAATTCGCACTGGCGGGGAGGGCAGGTCATTGCCGGCAATCCGGCCATCTGCCAAAGCCTGCTGGATCTTTTTCGCGATATGAAACCTTGATGTGATTATTTTGTCTTTTAAATATGAAAATAGCAGCTATACGAAGGGCTCATTTCAATGCTGCCCATCGCCTGCATCAGCCCGGATTGTCTGATGCTGAAAATCAACAGCTGTTCGGCCCCTGCAATAACCCATATTTCCACGGGCACAATTACGAACTCGAAGTCAAGGTAGTCGGTGAAATTGATGCCCAAACCGGATTTCTCATCGACCTTGGCCTTCTCCGGGACATCATTAAGGAGGAGATTGAAGATCGTTTTGATCACAAGAACCTCAACCTGGAGTGTCCCGAGTTTCAGTCTTTGAATCCGACGGCTGAAAATATTGCTGTAGTTATATGGGGTCTTTTGCGGAAGAGGCTTGAAAGCCGCTACGAATTGTACGTGCGGCTTTATGAAACTCCCCGGAATTTCGTGGAATATCCGGCAGGATAGGCGAAGGATACTTATTTTTGAAGAAGTACCCTTCTTCAACTTTCAATTTTTTCCCTTTCCATGGCCGACACGCATCCTTGGCTTAAACATTATCCAGCTGGTATCCCGGCGAATATCGATCCGGACCAGTATTCCAATCTAAACGCGCTCATCGGCAGTGCCTTGGCGCGTTATGGATCGAAGACCGCTTTCTCCTGCATGGGCAAGCGACTTTCCTTTCGCCAGGTGGCCCGCGATGCCGATGCCTTTGCTGCCTTCCTGATTGGCCGGGGGCTAAAGCCCGGAGATCGCATCGCCATCATGATGCCCAATCTGTTGCAATATCCCATAGCCCTTTTCGGTGCCTTGCGCGCGGGTCTCGTCGTGGTAAATACCAATCCGCTCTACACCCCGCGGGAAATGCAGTTCCAGTTTGCCGACTCCGGTGCCAGAGCCATTGTGATTGTGGAAAACTTTGCTGCCAACCTCGAAAAAATTCGATCGGATACGGCCATTGAACTTATCATCCATACAAGTATCGGCGAGTTGCTTGGCTTTCCAAAGGCAGCCATTGTCAATTTTGTTATCCGGAAACTCCGGAAAATGGTACCCGCCTATAATTTGCCGGATGCCCTTTCCTTTTCTGCAGCACTGGCTGAAGGCAGGGGAAAAAACCTGCCGGAAATATCGGTGCTACCGGAAGACACGGCGCTGCTCCAATACACGGGTGGAACCACCGGAGTATCCAAGGGAGCCATGCTCACCCACCGAAATCTCGTGGCGAACCTTTTGCAGAATCAGGCGGTCATGAAGCCTTATCTGGAAGAGGGCTGCGAGGTGGCTCTTTGTGCCCTGCCACTGTATCATATCTTCGCCTTTACCGTAAACTGTCTGTCCATCTTGCAAATCGGTGGGCATTCGGTTCTTGTGACCAATCCACGCGATATTCCCGGGCTAATCCAGACCATTCGCAGTTCCCGCCCGAGTCTTATCACTGGCATCAATACCCTCTTCAATGCCTTGTTGCAGCAGGATGCTTTTCGGCAACTCGATTTCTCTCGCCTGAAGGGTACGGTGGGCGGAGGCATGGCCGTTCAACAGCCCGTAGCCCTCGCCTGGGAAAGGGCCACGGGCTGCTTTTTGGCGGAAGGGTACGGCCTCACTGAAACCTCGCCCACCCTTTCGGTGAATCCCATTGACGGTTCTGGAAGATTGGGTAGTATCGGTCTGCCGCTTCCTTCCACCGCCATGCGGATAGTAAACGAAGCAGGGCAGGTATTACCCCCGGGCGAGATTGGTGAAATCCAGGCATCTGGCCCCCAGGTAATGAAAGGGTACTACCATCGTCCCGAAGAGACTGCTGCAGTACTGAAGGATGGCTGGTTTTCCACCGGCGATTTGGGCTATATGGAGGAGGATGGATTTTTCCGCATCGTGGACCGAAAGAAGGACATGATTCTTGTTTCCGGATTCAATGTATATCCCAATGAAATCGAGGAGGTCCTGGCTTCCCATTCGGCAGTGTTGGAAGCTGCTGTAGTAGGGATACCCGATGAAAAATCCGGAGAGGTTGTGCGGGCATTTGTCGTCCTTAAGGACAAAGGAGTGGGAAAGGAGGAATTGATGCGGCACTGCCGGGAGAACCTGACACCTTACAAGGTACCTCGGGAGATTATTTTCCGGGAGGACCTACCCAAGACCAATGTGGGTAAAATACTGCGTCGTGAACTGAAGGAAGTTTGAATGGTATAGATTCCAAAGCCTTTCGCCTTTCCTCAGTTTTCGGGGCCATCGCCGAGGAAACGGAAAGAGAACGTATAACCCTCGGGCAAGGATTTCGGATCGTTGTACAGTAAGCAGATAATGACCTTTCCCCGCCCCACCCGGTAAAGGTAGGTCAATCGCCCGAAGGTAAAATACCCGAGCCTGGATTTGGGTGGAAACTGGAAAATCTTGCCCCCGTCGCAACGATGCCAATCCAGCAACTCGTCTTCACTGAGGTCGCGTGCCGTGATGATGCTATTCTCCTCATTGGCACAGAGGTTTAGAACTAAACGGTAAACGGCCATATCCGGTGAAGGGTGAGTCTGGCTGCTGTCGGGTGAAAAAAGATAACGCACCTCACGCTGATGGTTGCGGTCCCGCAAGGCAAAATCCCAGTCTTGGGCCTCCTCGTCGCCGAGGGGCAGATTCCGGATATCGGCGTCGGCGGGCACCAGGATTTCACCTCCCAGCAGCTGAAGCTTTTGGAAAACGGAATCTGGCACTGGGGACTGCCCGAAGACGCCATTCACCCAGGGTATTCCCCGGAGTAGAAGCAGGAAAACCATTCCGGAAGCCAAAAGAGGGGGCAGGCGTTGGTGCATTCTTCAAGGTAAGGTATTTTCGCAAATCGATTCATTTAAACGATGGGTTCCATGGAGATTATCCCTTTGCCCCAACTTCGAGGTGACAAGGTGGCCTTGCGACCGCTTTGCCCCGACGATTTCGAGGCCTTATATTCCGTAGGTTCCGACCCACTCATCTGGGAGCAACATCCTAATCCGGATCGTTACCAGCGGCAAGCTTTTGGAAATTATTTTGAGGGGGCTATCCGTTCGCAGGGAGCCTATCTGATTACCGATGCCTTTTCCGAGGAGGTCCTGGGTTCTAGCCGGTATTACGACTTCAACGCGACCGAGCGGACCTTAAAGATAGGCTACACCTTCTTTGCGCGGCACTGTTGGGGGAAGGGATACAACAGGGATGCTAAAATCGTCATGCTGACCCATGCGTTCCAGTTTGTCGATCGGGTAGCCTTCGAGGTGGGTGCCTTGAACCGAAGGTCTCAGGTGGCGATGGAACGCTTGGGGGCAGTGATGGTTGGCGAACAGGAGGTGGCATATTTCGGTGAACCTCCCCGCTTGAACGTCCTCTATGAAATACGCCGGGAAAAGCTGCCTTTGGTCAATCCAGCAAAGGAGTGATTTTGACGAGAGGTAGGGGCGACAGAACAACCGATTTCTGTGGAGCACGCCATTGCCATCCCTTTCGCGGATCATGGCCCAGATGCTTCCTACCCGTGGTTGGTAGTGTGGATTTCCCGTGTACCAGGCCCTTGGGTAAAGATAGAATCGATTAGCCTGTTGCCCGGAAAGCAGGATAAAACCCGATTGGTCGGATTATTGAAAGATGGAAATGCCCTTGTGATCTTTTCGGATTCCCTTTATGGCAAAAACGGCAAATTCCCGGTTGCACGAGGGGCTCTGGCATTTGGAAACCTTTTCTAGTTAATATTTCAACTTATCCGTATCCTTGCCTTATGACGTACCAAGGAAAGGTAGTGTGGATTACAGGGGCCTCTTCCGGTCTTGGCGAGGCCATGGCGAAGGCATTTAACGCCCGGGGTGCAGACCTCATCCTCTCTTCCCGAAATACAGAAGCCTTGGAAAAAGTGCGCCTCTCGCTGGATGCCACGAAGGGTCGTAGCGCGGTTATTCCGTTGGATCTCACCGAATACCAAGCCTTTGGGGATTTGGCGCGTCAAGCAGTGCAGGTATTTGGCCAGGTGGATATTTTGGTGAACAATGGCGGCATCAGCCAACGAAGTCTCGCGGTGGACACCCCATTTGAAGAAGAGCGGCGCCTGTTAGAAACGGACCTCATCGGTACCTTGGCGCTCACCAAAGCCATCCTACCGGAAATATTAGCGCGCAAGGGGCAACTGGTGGTCATCGGCAGTGTGATGGGAAAAATAAACACGAAGTACCGATCAGCTTATGCCGCAGCTAAACACGGCCTGACGGGCTATTTTGAATCTCTACGCTTGGAGATTGCTGCATTGGGGGTCAATGTCTGCCTGATTCTACCCGGATTCATCGCCACGCAAATTACCCGTAATGCCCTAGGCGCTACGCCGGACTTGATACGCGAAAGCCAAAATAATCAAGGAATGTCGGCTGCCAGATTTGCCGAAAAGGCACTCGACGCTATCCAGCGCAGGAAGGGGAATGTCTATATCGGAGGTTTTCGGGAATGGCTGGCCATGGTGGTCAAGCGCCTATCACCTGCCCTGTTTGACCTGCTGATTGTCCATCAAAAGGTCACCTGAGTACCTTGGGGCTTTTGGAAAAGGGGCAGGATAAGCTGAGCAGCGCGCTCAGCTCCGGCAAATGTAAAGTGCGTGTAATCGGATGCAGCCAGCGGGGGTCGTTCTTTCTCTACCCAGCGTTTCATGCTGCCGGGTCCGCCCATAGCCTCGGCAAGGCTAAAGAAAGCCGCATTGCCCTTTTTCGCAGCACTCGCCATGGCGGAGGTAAGATAAGGCAGACCGGGATTGGAAACCTTAGTGCCCGCCGGGCCATTACATTTGTCGGGAGGGCCCACGATAAGAATGGGAATGCCTGGGAAGGCTTGCTGGAAGTGCTGAATAAGCCGCATCAGCCTGAGTTCATACCATCGATAATCGGTTTGCGTTGGCCCCAGCACATTGAGGCCAAATTGGAACACCAGAAGATCGTAGCCAAGGTTTTGGTGAAATGCTGCCAACATGGACAACGGGATGCGTGTCAACCTTGGGCCATCCAAACCGCGGAGCGAGAAATTATCCAGAATTAAACCATCGGGACTTTCCATGCTTAGCCCGTAAAGGGGTAGGTCTGGCGGAAGAAAAGCCTGGATCCGCACTTGCCGGACCGCTTGGTTGTGAAGCAAGACCTCGTTAAGTAGCGCCGTATCAAGCAAGGTAGCCGTGCCGGTGATTTGCTCTGTCCGAAAGGCTACGGATGCCCGCGTGGAACCGGTCGGATTTCTTCCATAAAACAGGCGCAAAGTGGGAAAGGAATCCGTGCGTGGTGATAGCGAGCTTCCCGTGAACTGCACCCATGGAGCCTCATCGGGTTGGGCGGGATACCTGTAGGTGTAGAATCCGTGCCCCGCGATACCTAGATTGCGGCGATAAGTAGCAGCCGGTTCCAGGGATTCCCAATTCCAGTTTCCGGAAAACCGGTGGCCTACTGACCGCCGATAACCTGGTGCGCGGGAAAGAATTGGAACAAATCCTACCCCCCGACCACCATACCATTTTTGGAGGCTATCGCGGATAGTCTGGGTAATAAGATCGGCCTCCACTCCGGAGTCCCCGAACCAAGCGATTCGCACTTGCTCCCCGGATACTCCCAGTTTGGCTAGGAAAGGTTCTAGCACCAGCTTATTCTCTTGGCGCGAAGGAATGGAAAACCAAAGCAAGAGGAAATGGAGCAACGCAACCATAGCAATAAATAAGAAAGGCCCAAATTAACAGATTCCAGATAAAATGGTCCTCCGGATGTTCGGTGGTAAGACCCCACTTGGGCCCGACTACCCGATTGGAGATTAATCAAACGGCGATTCCAACAAGGCCATTGCGGCATTATGTCCGGGAATCCCACTGACTCCGCCGCCTCTTCTTGCCCCGGCACCGCAAAGTAGGATGCGGGGGTCCTTGGTTTCCACCCCCCAGCCGGAGGGTTCATTTTCTTCACGAAAGGGAAAGGATAGGTCCTTGTGAAAAATATTGCCGCGAGGTAACCCGATTTCCGCCTCCAGATCCAGGGGTGTCTTCACTTCCAGGCAAAGCTCTCCCGCCGAATTCCTGGCCAGAAAGGAATCCAGGGGATCGGTCAGAAAGGCATTCAGCGAATGGATAGCTGCATCCCTTACATTCCTTTTGGCCACTTCTGGCTGTTTTTCAAAGAGAGCGGCCGGTGTATGCAGGCCAAAAAGTGTGAGGGTATGAAACCCTTTTTCCTGCAGGTCGGGACTGAGGATGGAGGGGTCGGTGAGGGTATGGCAATAGATTTCTAGAGGAAGTGGTGTGGGAACTTGCCCAATACTTGCCTCCTTGTAGGCCTGTTCCAATTGGGTATAGGATTCGTGGATATGGAGCGTGCCTGAAAAGGCTTTGACCGGATCCGCACCTGATCGGAATTGGGGCAGCTCGCGGACCAGCATATTAACCTTGAGTTGCGATCCCTCCAGGCTCTTGGGGGAGGGCAATCCCCGAAGTCGCGCCAATACCTGTGGAGCGGCATTGCAGAGCAGGTAACGACCCATCACGCGGCGACCGTCTGCCAGGAAGACGGTGACCCGGTCGGCTGCGGTTTCCACCTTAACCGCACGGGATCCAAGGGAAATTGCCGCACCAGATTCTTTTACTACACGCACCAAATCGTCAACTAGTGCGCCCATGCCCCCTTGGGGAACTTTCCACTCTCCGGTTCCATTGCCAATCAAATGATAAAGGAAGCAAGCATTGGCCTGCATGGTATGAGCTGGGGTGAATGTGCCGATAAGAGCATCTGTAAGGGCGATTCCCCGAACGTAATCGTTTTGAAAACGGGAGAGTATTTCTTCGCCAATGGGTTTTTCGAGAAGGAAATCCCATGTTTTCCCCATAGCGGTTCGGCGCTTCAGTTCTTGTCGGGTGGGAAGGGGTTCTAAAAGAGAGGGTGCCACTTTGCTGGCAAAGTGACCTATTTCCTCATAAAAGGCTCGCCAGGCTATGGCATCCTTCCGACCATGGCGGATACCGTGAAAAGAAGCTTGGGTTTGCTCATCCCAGTTTCTGGCGATGAGTAGTCCCGTATCCCTGTCCCCTTCACGGAATGGTGTATAGCTCATGATTTCCCGGGAAAGCAGGGGAATCTTAAGACCCAGGTCACGGATGATAGGGTCGGGAAGTAGGGAAACCAAGTAGGCATATCGGGAAAGCCTGGCATCGTATTCAGGGAAAGCGCGGGCACTGGTGGATGCCCCTCCAGGGATATCATTGGCCTCCAGCACGAGGACTTCCTTACCGGCCTTTGCCAGGTAAGCAGCGGCCACGAGGCCATTATGGCCCCCACCGACGACGATTACATCGTGAATGGTGTTGTCCATGGGTTTTGTCAGGTTATAGAAAAAGGGACAACGGGACGGCTAAGAAGGCGCTACTGGTCCGAAAGGCAAAGGCCACCAAGGTTTCCAAAGAGACCCATTCCAAGGTTTTTTCATGCGTCGCCTCAAGGACCACAAGGGGTGCCATTCCGGCCTGATGCGCCTCAGCCCAGCGGCCAGCGCAAAGACACCATCGATCCCCAGGTTTCAGTCCTGGAAATTGGTATTCAGAGCGTGGGGTGGACAGGTCATTTCCCTGGGACTTACTGAATTGTAAAAAATCCTCGGTCATCACGGCACAGACGGTATGGGTACCGGTATCGCTATCGCTGGTGTCGCAGCAGCCATTTCGATAATAGCCGGTGAGGGGTTCCAAGCTGCAGGGAATCAGTTTTTCCCCGAATACATTAGTAGACGCTTCCATTCAGCTAAGCAGGTGTTTGTTTAAAAGTACGATTTGGCCCAGGTGGTAGTACCCGTGGGCAATAAGCGCGTCCACATTGTGCTGGATGGAGCCGTAGCGGCCATCGGAAAAATCACCGTCGAGGTTTTTATCGGGCAAACCTTCGATGAGCGCAACCAAGTCCTGAGCATCCTTCCAACAGCGGTTACACGCTTCCTCCCATTCCTCGGACGATTGGATTGGGAGAAAATCGAAGGCATAGATATCCCGGATATCCAAGGGACCGCCCTGTAGCACCCGAAGGACACCGCCGAGGTAGTAGTGAATATGTCGCATGAGATCTGCTACCGAATGGGCTGACCCAGCCTGGCACGCAGCTTTTTCCCAGGGAATACAAGAAACCTGGTCGCGGAAGTTCGTCCCGGCAATCCAGGTTCCTTCCAGCATAAGTTCCCGCAGCTGATGGGCAAGGCGGGCGGATGTTCCTCGACTTAATGAAGTTGCCATACGCGGAGATAATCTGTGAGAAATGTAGCGGGAAGGTCATCTGGATTGGGAAGCCCCATCCAATCTTCCATGATTTCGGCGTCGAATACGATATGAAGCGGCCGGTGAAAATAATCGTTTGTCCGACGGAAAACCTCCTTCCCGTCCACATACCAAACCAGGTGGGAAGGGGACCAAAGGAGACCGAAGGTGTGGAACGTTTCACTAAATTGGAAGGGCATGATTTGGCGGAAGGAGTAATCTGGCAGCCGGGTTTTCTTCTTGTTGACGACCGACTCCACGTATGGCGTTTCATAGCGGTGCACGGTTGCCCAGTAGGTTCGCTGCAGGAGGGTATCAGGCAATTTGCCGAATAATTCAAATATATCGATTTCCTCAGAGGCATCTCCTTCGCGGTACTTCTTGTCTGGGTCTAGGGGGTCATAAAGCCAAAAGGCATTGCATATCCCTGCTGCCATGGCCCGGCTGCTCGCCTCGAAGTAACCATAGCGAATGCGACGCTTGCTTTTGACAATGGCAGTGGCAAAGCGGTCCATACCACGGGCCCGATTTTCCACACTCACCTCTTCGGGTCGCAGGACTCTAGCGCTCAAGGCCAGCCGACCACCCCTCAATGTGACATTGGACCGATCAAACAGCGCAGGTTTCCTTCCTGGCCATGCGGGATTGAAATCCCACCACTTGGAGGTATCTAGTTGCTTGTCATTAAACTCGTCGCTCCATGATGGCATCCAAACCCATTCGGGACCCAGGGGACAGGGTGGCTCTTCCCGCGATTGGGCAATTACGGAAAGGCCAATGAAACAATAGAGTAAGAATAAGGAGGCGGGCTTCATGCAGCATCGGGAAATCATGACCAATATAGGATTATTCCAACTCGAAATGTTGGGGTTTACCTAGCCCTTAACGGTTTGCTTTTTCAATTCTTTGTCATCCCGCCAATGAATCCTTAAGACACGTTGCTTTTTTATTCAAATAGACTCATCTAAAAAAGGTTGGTCTAGCTATTGTAATTTTTACCTTGTTCTATCTTCCGAAAAAAAAGAAACGTACCATGATTAATCTGGAGGATAGGGTGGCTATCATCACCGGAGGAGCAAAGGGCATAGGCCGGGCCACAGTCCTGTTATTCCTAGAACTTGGTGCCCGGGTGGCCATTTGGGATGTGGACAATGAAGCAGGAATAGCCCTGGCCTCCAGAAAGGAAGGGAAGGAGGGTCGATTGGCTTTCTTCCCGGTGGATACATCGGATAGCACTGCAGTAGAGGAAGCGGTCCGTGAAGTGATGCAAGCGTTTGGGCATATCGATATCCTGGTGAACAATGCCGGCATCACACGCGATGCTTCCCTCAAGAAGATGAGCCTGGATCATTGGCAGCAAGTCATCGACGTTAACCTCACCGGATTATTCCTCTGCACGCGCGCGGTGGTTCCCTACTTGGAGGCCCGGGGTCGCGGACGTATTTTGAACGCAGCTTCGGTGGTTGCTCACCATGGCAATTTCGGACAGACCAACTACGTGGCTGCTAAGGCGGGGGTCATTGGCATGACAAAGGTTTGGGCGCGTGAGTTTGGACGAAAGGGCATCACGGTAAATGCTGTGGCACCTGGATTCATCCAGACGGATATGGTTGGGACAATCCCAGAGGAAATCGTGGAACAACTTCAAGTCAAAACCCCTCTGGAACGCTTTGGCACCCCAGAAGACGTCGCTTGGGCCTATGCCTTTCTGGCATCCGATGCCGCCGCTTTTATTACTGGGGCAACTCTGAACGTGGACGGAGGATTAATCATGTAGGTTTACAACACTAGGTGGACTCCCCGTCCCAGGGAACTATTTGCAAGATAACTGGTAAAAGGTTTTGTGGGTAAAGGTTCTTGCCAATAGAGGTGAAACAAATTCTCCGGAACTACAAAAACGTAACCCGCAGTTTTCATTTCCGGTAAGTTCTAAGAACCAGCGCTCTCTTTGAGGCAGTTCCACCTCAACCTGCTTTTCAAGCCCAAGGTAATAGCCTGCAGGAAGCACCCACCTGGCGCATTCCAATGACCATTGCTGCAAAGGGTTTAGGTGTTATCCTTGGGGGCTAACGGACCTATATTGGAGAATTTCTGAACTAAACCGCTCCCCAATTTTCATACCAACCGGGGAAAAGACCGCCATGCCGCATGGCATAGGAAAATGTATACCTGTAGTTCATCCGAAAGCCGGGGTGGCAAGGTCCGGCCCCTTGGTCCATAGGTTTGTTGTCCTAGAAAATGATTATCCTGCCAGGCCACCTTTCCCTGGTTATTAGCCTTTCAGATGATAGGCCTTAGGCCGCACAAAGGCCCGTAACCCGGCATGGGATAGGGTGGCGCCAATCCCTGAGTGCTGTCGGCCGCTCCAGGGAAGAGCCGGACTCACCCGGTCGCAGCAATTCCAGTAGCCCGTGCCGGTATTCAATTGAGAGAGGAGGTATTCCGCCCGATCCCTGTCCCGGGTATACACCCCTGCGGTGAGACCGTAGTCCGTGTCTGCCATGAGTGCCAAAGCCTCCATATCGTCCTGCACCCGCATGATGCCAATTAGGGGACCAAAAGTCTCCTCCCGCATGACCGCCATGCCATGGTGGACATCGACAAGCACGGTAGGCTCGAAAAAATTCCCGGGTCCTTCAAAGTGCTTTCCGCCGCAGGCTAGGCGGGCCCCTTTTTCTAAGGCATCGCGAATCTGTCCTGCCAGCCAATCCGGATGACTTTCCCGGGTCACTGGACCCAGATAGACTCCCTCTGCAGTTGGATCTCCCATTTTCCAAGAACGAACCTCCTGGACGAAAGCCTCCACATAAGCATCGTAGATAGCCTGGTGCACGTAGATCCGTTCTACCGCACAGCAACTCTGACCATTGTTGTAAAATGCGCCATCAGCCGTTGCCGCTGCTACGGAGGCCAGATCAATCACATCATCGGCGATGTAAATTGGATCCTTCCCCCCCAACTCGCAATGGCAAGGTACCATCCGGGAAGCCACCCGGCGATAAATATATTGTCCCGTCTTGTGAGAACCTGTAAAGAAATAGCCGTCTAAGGGTAAGTCCAGGAGCTGTTCCCCTACGTCCCCTGCGCCAAGCATCACCTGAAAGGCAGTATCGGGAACGCCGGCTTGCAGCAGTAGCTTTTTTATTTCTAATGCCGTCAGGGCAGCGTATTCGGAAGGCTTGTACCCCACAGTATTTCCTGCCAGCAGGGCGGGCACAAAAACGTTCACTCCAACCAGGTAAGGATAGTTCCAGGCTGAAATATTGGCTATTACACCCAGGGGTTCGTACCGAATCAGTTCGGTGAGTCCTGGTTCCTGGTGCATGATTTCTTCTGCTAAATAGGTAGCTGCGTGGCGGATCATCCATTGCACCCGGCTAATCGCTCCTGCCAGTTCATTGCGCGACTGTTGCAGAGGTTTCCCGACTTCGGAGGTAAGGATTGCTGCCAGGTGCTCCCTATTTTTTTCCATGCCATCGGCAAATGCATGGAGAATTGCCGTTCGCTCGGTGAGCGGCACTGCAGCCCAAGCGAGCTGACCTTCGCGGAGGATCCGGTATTTTTCCTGAAGGGTCTGACCCGTGTCGGCGTGAAGTGAAGCTAGGAGCTGGCCGTTGGCCGGATTATGGATGTCCATGGTGGGGGCTTGGTATTTCCGCAAAGCGGTGAGAAAGTCAAGCTTGAGGTTTTCAAAGAAGGTAGGGCTACAGCTGGCTGACATCCTTTCCGGATGGTACTCCACGGCCATCAGGTAACCCCTCGATACCTGCTCCCTGTAAGTTAATGCTTCTACAGTGCCATCAGGTGCCCAAGCAACTGCCTGCAGGTCTCCCCCGAGGGTCTGAGGATCGATGGCTTGATGATGGGCGCTATTTACCATTCCTGACGTCTGGCCTGTGATGCGGTGCAGGGCACTTCCTTCAAGCACTCGGATTTCATGTTCTCGGTCAGCCTCTCCTGCCCGATGCCGGGCATTGCCCTCGGGTCCCAAATCCTGAATCAGTTTACCACCTTCGACTACATGGATAAGCTGCATACCCCGACATACAGCTAGCATGGGAATCCCCATCAATTTCGCATAGCGGTAAACGATCTCTTCAAAGTGGTCCCGTTCGAGAATAAACTGTGCAGGCTGGTTTGGATAATCCGTATTTTCCCCATAGCGCTCAGGATGGATATCTACACCCCCGGTGAGAAGAATACCGTGTAGGCTGGCCAGAATTGGCCAGTCAAAAGATTCGTAAGAAAGAGGGACAATGCGGATAGCCTCTCCTAAGTCTTCGGACCGGAACCAGGCGGCATAGTTTTCCGGGCGGGTGGTGGTCTGGGTAATGCCGAGATACCGCATGGTCAAAGAGCCTGGCGGTATAGCTGGTAGAAAGCTGACCGCGTTAGGGGAATTGGGTTATTCGGATGGGCAAAATCGGCCAAAGCCATATCGGTCAGGTCATCGAGATGTTGCTCCATAACCCCTAGCTCGCGAAGTTTGGACGGAATACCTATGCTTTCATTGAGCTGACGTATCCAGTCCAAAACCGCATTGGCATCATTACCGGGAAGGTCTAGGGTGTGCGCCATACGGTGGAACTTGGCCGAGCAGGCGTCGGCGTTAAAAGCCATGCCATAGGGCAGGTTGACCGCATTAGCCAGTCCGTGATGGGTATCGAGCAGGGATGAAAGGGGATGAGCCAGGGAATGGACCACCCCCAAGCCCTTTTGGAAGGCTATGGCCCCCATCATGGAGGCGAGAAGCATGTCACTTCGGGCGCCTAAATCAGGCCTGAGGACTGCTTTTTCCAGAGAGCTGGCAATCAGGCGCATACCTTCCAAGGCGATGCCTTCGCAGATAGGATGGTCCATTTTGGCCAAAAACGCCTCCATGTTGTGAGTAAGGGCATCCATACCTGTTGCTGCGGTGACGGACGGAGGAAGTTCAAGGGTCAGCAGGGGATCGGCGAAAACCACCTCCGCCATTAGTTTTGGTGAAAACAAGATGCGTTTACGTAGGGTCTCATCCTCGGCAATGATAGCGCTTCGCCCCACCTCGCTGCCAGTTCCTGAAGTAGTAGGAATGGCCACGAAGGGAGGGACATGATGGACTACCAGGACGTCTCCGCCAATCAGGTCGTCATAGGTGAACAAATCCTCCCGATGATGAATGCTCAGGGCAATGGCTCTGGCCACATCGATGGCTGCGCCACCTCCCAGTCCGACAATCGCATCGCAGGTATGACCGTCGTATGCGTTCCGGCCTTTAATTACGTCCGACTTGACTGGATTGCGGTGGATGTCCGAGAAAACGGACACCGAAATACCTTTTTGACGAACCTCGCGGATGATGCGTTGGGTAAAATCCAGTTGGACCACCAGCGGATCGGTCACCAGCAGGGGGTGGGAGATATTCTTCGCTTTGAGGTAATCACCCAATTCGTCCACTGCCCCTGCACCAAACCGGATGAGCGTTGGGAAGTTGAACTGGACTATAGAAGGTACTGCCATGGTTTGGTCAGATAATTTCAAAATAACGACGGTATTCCCAGTCGGTTACTGCCTTGAGATGCTGCTGCCATTCCCACATACGGGTCATGGTAAAGTGTTCTACGAAGATATCGCCGAATAGCTCCCTGGCTATACTGGAACCGTGCATGACGGCAGAGGCTTCAGCCAGAGTGCCTGGAATGGTCCCGTGTCCGTATTCCCGGTATCCGTTGCCAAGCGTTTGAGGTTGATCCAACTTTAGCTGGTGGCGAATACCGTAAAGGCCCGAGGCCAGGCAGGCAGCCATGGCCAGGTAGGGGTTCACATCGCTGCCTATGACCCGGGTCTCGATGCGGGTAGCTGAGACACTTCCGGCAAGCACTCGAAGGGCTACGGTGCGGTTGTCAAAACCCCAGGTTAGGGTGGTTGGTGCCCAAGCTCCTTCCACCAGCCGTTTATAGCTATTGACCGTCGGGGCAAAGAGGGGCAAAATATGGGGAAGACAATAAAGCTGGCCGGCGAGGTACGACCGGGCCAGGTCGCTTAGCTTATCGGTAGGCCGCTCGTCATAGAACAGGTTGCGCCCGCCTTGGGTATTCCATAGGCTCTGATGAACATGCCCACCGCATCCAGGAAGATGCTCGTCAATTTTGGCCATAAAAGTTGCCATCACACCATGGCGATAAGCAATCTCCTTAACTGCTGTTTTGAAAAGCACTGCCCGGTCAGCCGCCTCAAGCAATTCGGCATGGGCGATGGCTGCCTCGTAAGTCCCTGGCCCGGTCTCGGTGTGTAATCCCTCCAAGGGGATACCAAATCGGGTTAATCCGTCGAACAGGGCTGAGAAAAAATCCTGCCGCAGGGAGGTGCGGAGGATGGAGTAGCCGAACATCCCCGGTGTGAGGGGCTGGAGTTTCCGGTAGTCCTTGTCGCGCACTGACTGCGGGGTCTCGCTGAAGTTGAACCATTCAAATTCCTGTGCAAAAATGGGAGTGAATCCCATTTGGTTAGCTGCCACCCGGACCTGCTTAAGGACATTGCGCGGGCAGACGGCTGCCGCTTTACCGGAAAGGGCATCCATTTCCCCCAGGAAAAAGGGGAGGTCATCTTCCCAAGGAATCCGGCGAAAAGTATCTAAATCGATGCAGGCGGGATTATCCGGAAATCCTGCATGCCAGCCACTTACCTGGCCCTTTTCGTAGAGTGTATCCTGCATGTCCCACCCAAAAATGACATCGCAGAACCCCAACCCTTTTTCAGCAATAGCCCTGAATTTTTCAGCTGCTACGTATTTCCCTCGAAGAATACCATCGATATCCGCCACGGCAAGTTTGACTTTCCCGGAAGGGTGGGCTGCGGCAGCAGCTAGAATAGCCTCGGACTCCATATCAATGGGATTTTTGATTAGCACTAATGCGGCGATGCCACAAAAATACCGCCAGACTGACACCCATAATGGCCGCGAAAAGCAGGAAAAGCCAGGGATTGTAAATCGTCATAGCAACCAACGCCACCAGGGAGATGCCCAGCGCTAAAAGTGGGAACAAAGGGTACCATGGAACCCGGAAGGGGCGAGTTAAATTGGGCTCTTTTCGGCGGAGCTGCAGCAAGGAGAGCATAGAAATCACATAAAGACTCAGTGCCCCGAAGACAGCCATGGTGATGATATCCCCGGTTTTACCCGTGAGCAAGGCCAGAATGCCTATGCCCATATTAGCCAGCAGTGCAGGGGCTGGAGTACGAAATCGCTGGTGAATGCGCCCTAGCCAGCTTGGGGCGAATCCGACCCTTCCAAACTCAAATGTTGCCCGGCCAGCAGCCAGGATTAATCCGTGGAAGGATGCCACCAGTCCAAACAGGCCAATCGAGACCAAGAGGTGGTACCAGATGTTATCCTCTCCATATACCAAGCCAAGGGCCATTGGCAATGGAGAATCCGAAGGACTGCCATCGGCCTTATAGACGATTTTTTCCCATCCGCCCACCCCAACGGATCCGGTGAATACCAAGAAACAAAGAAGCACCAGTGTGAGTAAGGCCCAGGTGAACCCTTTCTGGATTGTCCGCTCCGGTGAAATAGTCTCCTCAGCCACATTGGCGATGCCCTCCAGTCCTAGGAAAAACCAGATGGCAAAGGGAAGCGCTGCAAAAAATCCGCCAAAACCCTCTGGCAAGGGATTGGCCAGAAAGGCTTCCGAGGAAAAATGGGGCAGGGTAAGACCTGCAAACAAAAGCAGCTCGCCCACGGCCAATAGGGTAATGCATAGCTCGAAGAGCGCTGAAATGTTTACTCCCCGGATATTGAGCAGCGTAAAGGCTAAATAAGCTACTGCAGCGATACCTATCACTGGAAGTTCGGGAAAAAACAGACTGAAATAGGCTCCTATGGCAAAGGCTATGGCCGGCGGGGCAAACAAAAATTCGATATTCTGGGCCATGCCAGCCAGGAATCCCACCGTATCGCCAAAGGCACGCCGGGCATAATCGAAGCCGCCACCAGCCTGGGGTAGCGCCGTTGCTAGTTCAGTGTAGCTTAGGGTGAAAGTGACATATAAGACGATGATTACCAAGGTTGCCAGGCCCAGGCCCATGGTGCCACCTTTTTCCAGACCCAGATTCCAACCGAAATACATGCCCGAGATGACATAGCCCACTCCCAGCCCCCATACCATAAGTGGCGTTAAGGTGCGGCTCAGCCGAATTTCCGAAGGGGAGTGTGCTTCCTGTTGCATAAAGGCTAAGGTATCAAACTCCTCGTTTGCATGCATGTGGATACCACGGATTTTGGATCGATTAATTGGGAGATAATCCTTTACCCTTGGCAAGCCCAAATGCCCAAGAGGCCCTCGAAATCCGAACACCTAAGGCTGTGAAAAGTCCCTTGTAAGTTAGATTTCTTGCGAAGGAAAAAGCTTTTATTTCTTTAAATTTGAGCAGGATTGCCTCAAATAGTATATTTTTCACTTAAAAGTTTAAATCATGAAGATTAATTGGCTTGCCATTTTAACTTGTGTTGTCCTGAATGCTGTTCTTGGATTGGCATGGTATGGTGTTTTTTCCCAATCTTGGATGGATGGGAATGGTCTCACGATGGAAGTTATTGAAAACGCGGAAAACGCAAATATGGGGTACGGCATAAGTGCTGCCGTCGCCCTTATTTCCGCAGTCATTTTCACCTTATTTTTCCGGAGAATGGGGGTTGAATCTTGGATGGATGGACTAAAGTCTGGTGCTGCTGTAGGCCTTTTGGCTCTCCTGGGGATGACGGTTAATAACTGGTTTTCCATGGAACCTATGACCCTGTCTTTGATAGACGGTGGCTTTTCATTTTTCCAGTACACCCTGTTTGGAGTGATCATCGGCGCCTGGCCAAATAAGTAATGCCTTTTTCAGCATAGGGCATAAATTCGGAAGATCCTGCGTTATAAGTCTTTAATTGCAGGGATTGCCATATATTTGCAGCCCTATGACAATCAACAAGGTTTCCAGTATCATTGTGCTCTTTGCCCTTCTCGTTGCGGGATGCAAAGGGGAGTTTGAGAAAATACGTACCTCGGGCGACGCTGGCAAGTTGTATGATGCAGCCATGGGGTATTATGCAGACGAAGAATACCAAAGGGCTCAAACACTTTTGGAACTAATCATTAGCAGTTACCGTGGTAAAAAAGAGGCTGAGGAGATTTATTACAAATACGCTTACACCTTTTACTACCTGGGCAACTATACCTCTGCAGCCACGTATTTCAACAATTTTACCCAAACCTTTGGGAACAGTCCGAAGCGTCAAGAAGCAGATTTCATGGCCGCTTATGCGAAATATCAGCTATCCCCCAGTTTTAGGCTCGACCAGACTAACACCCTCGAAGCTATCCGCGATTTGCAGGTATTCATCAATTCCTATCCAGACTCCGAGCGGGTTCCCCAATGCAATGAACTCATCGAGCGTATGCGGAAAAAACTAGAGGAAAAGGCCACCGATGAAGGTCGCTTGTACTACAATCTACGGCGATACAATTCAGCCATTCAGTCTTATGAAAATATGCTGAAAGATTTCCCCGAGACGGAAAACGCCATTAACGTGCGTATGATGATTCTTCGCTCAGCATTCCAGCTTGCGGAAAACAGTATTTATGAGAAAAGAAAAGAACGACTAGAGGATGCAGCCCGCAGGGCCACTGAGTTTCTGCGCAAATACCCGAAGTCAGATTTCACCCGGGAAGCTACCGGCATTCAGAAAGAGATTGCTCAAAGGTTAAATGAATTTCAATAAAGATGGATATTAAGTCAAAAGTCCAGGGGGTAGATCCCAATGTTCAGCCCCGCGATGTGGACCGGATTTCAGCGAAAGCCGCCAATATTTACGAGGCTCTAGCCATCATCTCGAAGCGTTCCCAGCAGCTCAGTTTGGAGTTGAAGAGCGAGTTGAATCATAAGCTGGAGGAATTTGCCGTTAACACCGAGACCATCGAGGAGATTACGGAGAATAAAGAACAGATTGAGATTTCTAAATTTTATGAACGGCTGCCCAATCCTTCCATCATTGCCCTGGAGGAGTTCATCCGCGGTGACATTGCCCATCGCTATCGGGACACCGATTTGGACGATTAATTTTTCTCAGACTTTTCGGCCATGAGAATTGCAATTGGTATTCTTTTGCTGGCTTCCACTCTGCGGGCTCAGGAGTTGAATTTCACAGTGAAAATCAACACCCAGAAGCTGCAAACGGTCGATCCGAAGGTCTTCCTGACCTTGGAACAGAGCATAGCCGAATTCCTAAATACAACGCGCTGGACAGATGGCAATTATCAGTTATTTGAGCGTATTCGGGGCAACCTGCTCCTTACTATTCAGGAGGAATTGTCCACCACCTCCTTTAAGGCGGAATTGGCCATTCAGGCTTCCCGGCCGGTTTTCGGCGCGGGAACCTATGCTACGCCCCTGATTAACCACATCGACAAGGATTTTGTTTTTTCCTACGAGCAGTTCCAGCCCATTCGTTTTTCCAAGAATAGTTTTGTGGACAACCTCAGTGGGGTGCTTTCCTTTTATGCTTACGTCATCTTGGGTCTCGATGGCGATACGTTTTCCCTGAACGGGGGCAATACCGCCTTTCAAAATGCCTTAGATATTGTTTCGAATGCCCCTCAGGGCAATGGAACCGGATGGGGCTCTGATGGCAATCGAAATCGGTTTTGGTTGCTGGAGAATATTCAAAGTCCTCGCTGCCGTCCGTTCCGAGAGGCAATGTATATCTACCATCGTCTGGGACTGGATGTCATGCATCAGGATGTAGCCAAAGCGCGAGTCATCATGACCGAGGCACTCACCAACATGGAAAAGGTGAATAGCAATTATCCGAATGCCATGATTACGCAGCTTTTTGTGGCTACCAAGGCGCTGGAACTCACGGAAATTTTCAAGATGGGAACGCCTGAAGAAAAGGACATCTTCTCCAGGGTTCTGATGCGCATCGATGCACCCAATGCCGACAGATACCGAGCTATCCGGTAGGTAATACTGTTTCGGGTAGCACTTTTTCCGTAGGATTTCCTGTTAAATTGTCCTTTCTCCAAGGTTTGGGTAAGTCTATCTTGCCGAAAAAACGGAGGTGCCTTATCTGCTTTTCCTTTTCTTGTTGCTATGCAAAGGGGTCTCCCTGGCTCAGTTCCGTTCGCTATATACAGAAGAAGGATGGATGCATCCCGGGATGTCCTGTATCCCTATACCTATTGGCGAGCGGGGTATTTATCGCATTACGGCAGGAGAACTTCTTCGCAAGGGTTTTCCGATTCCCCAGGTTGGGGAACCCGTTAACTTGGGCTTATATCAGCTTGGAGAACGGGTGCCCTTTTACCTTCACTATGAGGCAGACACTTTGGTGTACATGGAATTTTACGGGGAGGGAGATGAGGGAAAGGCTGACCGAATATTGGTGGAGCATCCGGAAAAACCCCGACTGAATCCGCATCAGGGACTTCTTTCGGACAGCACCTGGTATTTTTTGACCACTCAGTTGGAAGCAGGATCGGGGTGGAGGGTGGACCGGCTCCAGCCGCCGTTCGTCCGCCGATGGGAGCCAGCCTTGCTAGAGCGGGTATATTGGGTCTCATACCGAGATCGTCACCACAAAGTATTCCATAAGTTGGGTGGGGTGGATTGGGTCGATTCCGAATTTGGGGATGAAGGATTTGGGTCGGAATGGTATAATACCCTGATTACGGAATGCACCTTGCCCGGGCTACCGGCAGGAAGCAATGGGGGGTCTGAAGGCCTCGGGAACTTTGCTGTCCTGAAGATTCACCTCATGGCAAATGACTTGGATGGCGAACATGCTTTTCGTTTTCTGTTCAATGGGAGGCAAGTGGGCGGTGATGCCTTTACGGGCGCTTCGATAAAAAATTACAGCTGGGCAATCCCTGCTGACTGGGTCAGAGAGCACAATGCCGTCATGGTAAAGGCCACAAACGGGGAATACGACAAATTTTCGCTTGGTGAGGTAAGTATTGCTTATCGCGCTGAGGCCCTGCATCCTTCGGGAGGTACATTTGGCATTGGAACCTTTGAATCCGGGTCCAATCCTTCCATAACTACTTCCTGGCGAACCAGGAATCTAGTAGTATGGAACCAGAAGGAACCGGGTCCCCTATACACCCGAACAGATGCCTCAGGTCGCTTTTTCCTACCCCCTGCCTTGGATTCTGCCAATTACTTTGCCGTGCCAGTGGAGGCCGTGCATACCCTTTACTTGGGAGCACAGGTCTTCACTGCTGGCGAATTGCCGCCTCCCCGTACCGATTACTTGATTATTACCCACCCTATTCTGGCAGCTTGGGAGAAAGGAGAAAATCCGATAGCGGCTTATGCAGCTTATCGAGAAAGTCCTGCAGGCGGCTCCCTGAAACCTTGGGTAGCCTGGATAAGCGATTTAGAGAAACAATACGCCTTCGGTATTCCAGGGCATCCGTTGGCCATCCGGTCGTATGTGCAGCATCTATTGCAAGCGGGATACGGCCTGAAAGCGTTGTTCCTTATAGGGAAGGGGCGAGAATACCGCGACCGCTTCCAAATGGTTTCCGCTCCAGGCCGGGCTGGACCGGACTTACCCTCTCTGTTGCCAACCTGGGGTTACCCGGGAAGTGATGCACTCCTGGTTAGTGACATGGCAACTGGCCAGCCAGGTATACCCTTTGGCCGTCTGTCAGCCGTCTCGCCCAGTGAGGTTGCAGGGTATATGGTGAAGGTGCGAAATTTTGAAAATCCGACTTTCGGGAATTCCAGGGATGCGGAGGCTGCCAAAAAGGTCATCTTCCTGGGTGGTGGAACGTTTCCACCGGAACGACAGTACATTCGGGAGATATTGACTCGTTACCGGCAAAACCTGGAATCGGGATCCTGGTCGCCCATGGTATTCCCCTTGTTCAAGGAAAATGATGCCCCGATATTCACGCCATACTCCCGGCAGTATTTCGACTTGGTAAATGCCGGGGCGGCACTTATTCTATTTTTCGGACATTCTACTGCGGGGACTTTCGATTTCAACATCGACAATCCGGATTTATACCGCAGTCCGGGTACCCTTCCCCTGTTTCTTTCGCTTGGCTGTTATGCGGGCAATCACTTCACGGCATTTCGAAGTCAGGGAGAGCGGTTTGTACTCCATTCGTATGGCGGGGCTATCGCTTTTGCCGCGACGCGGGGAGTAGGTTTTTTGCACTTGTTGTCTGAAATGGGCCAGGTCGTATTGGAGGGTGTTGGAGGCGGAGACCCTTTTCCCTCCTGGGGCCAGGTCATTTACCGGGCCATTAGGGTTCTACAGGGTCGGGAGCAGGCAGTGCTTCGCGCTATGGCGCAGCAGTTGACCTTTCAGGGAGATCCAATGGTCAGGCTACCTTTACCTGATAGACCCCTACCCGACTTTAGCTTACCGCAGGTATATCTGCAGGCTGGCGAGGCCGATTCTTTCCTCCTGACCTGGAAAATAAGGCATCTTGGGCGAGAGCCGGTGGCATCTATTCGAGTCGGGGTGGTATGGCAGGGAATTGCAAGCGTTCCGCTTTTTGACGAGGATGTCGTACCAGAGGGAGATAGCATCCTGCTCCGGCTGCCATTGCCCGCAGAAAGGGATGGACCTTCCCAGCGCTTGCATCTCACCTACCGGGCCATGCGATGGGTCGGTATAGCTGGGGACATGCTTTCCGAGGATATCGACCACAGGTATATCCACGAGGATGGTTTTCCAGGATTTCCATTTCCTCAAGATGCCTTGCGCATATACCCTTTGGATCCGCCAGACTTTGCACATGCCAGGGTTGACACTTCCTTCGTCCTGCTTCGGACCGGCCCGACCTTTCCTGTGGAATCCGTTACCGTGGAGTGGCAACGTGAAGGGAGGATAGAGGTCCCCGGTTCCATAGAGGATCCTTTTCCAAAAACCGGGGAGCCATTGTACCAGCGCATAACCTTCCTCGAGGGATTTGCTCAAGGACAAGGGACATTTCCTTTTCGTCCCCAGCCGGGTGAAGTTTATTACTGGAGGGCCTATCCCGAGGAGGCAGATAAGAATCAGTGGGAAAATTTTCCTTTTAGCTCATTTACTTGGTCTGAATTCGCTGGGAACAATCTGAGCCTGTCCACGAAGCGCCAACTAGCATCCGGGCGGCAGGAGGGCATGCATTTACTTTCCGGCGAGGCGGGTCAGGTGAAATGGCAATTTAACCGGATTTTCCACACCCTTATTATCCGAAACAAAGCTAACCGAACAGAAGACCCTCCTCAATTCCGATTCAATGGCCAGCCCATAGGATCTCCTTGGCCCTGGTTAGTACCGGCGTCTGTGCAAGTGATGGTCTGGGATACCGTCGAAGCAAGTTGGATGAAAAATCCGCCCGGAGGCCTATATGCCTCCCAAAGCAACGGTTCGGCGATGAATGCCTGGGTGTTTGATACCAGGCATCTCGCAGGGCGTCAGGGGCTCATGGCATTTTTAGCCGGGGGCATTCCAGAAGGTGCTTACGTCTCGTTGTACACTGCCCAGGATTCACCTGGGGCAGATTATGGACCCAAAGACTGGGAAATGGATTCCCTCCTTTCCGGGACTCATCTTTTTGCCTCCCTGGAGCGATTAGGTGCCAAGCGGGTTCGGGAACTAAAAACTTTAGGTTCTGTGCCATACATACTCCACTTTGTTCAAGGGCGCGGAGTTTTGGAAGAGGCCATTGGTTCCTCTCCCCATGACATCATCCATGCTCAGGCTTATCCGGCCACCCTTTGGCATACGGGTACCTATAAAAGTCCCCGTTTCGGACCCGGGTACGATTGGAAAACCATTGCACTGACCTTTACCCGGGAAGTGACAGCGGAGGACTCCCTTTGGGTTAGCCTGAGTGGGTATAATCCAGATCAGGTTGTCGCTTTTCCGATATTCCTGAAGCCCACTGGCAGCAAGACAGTTACCTGGGATTTTCCTTCTGCTGGGATTAGCGCTTCTTCTAGGGATAAGGTGGATTTGCCTTATATGCAAGTTCACCTTCGGACTACGGACCGAAATGCCAGGCGACCCTTGGGGTTGCAAATCCTTGAGGCGGCATACCGACCCTTACCGGAGCTTTCCGCCATTTTGCTTCCTTTTCCCGCGGAAGATTTCTCCCCCGGGACTGAAATGCTGACTGCCAGCTGGCGCCTAGAGCAAGCTGGATTTGAGACTGATGATTCCTTGCGGCTACGATGCTCATTGCGCCAAGGGGATATGATTCTTTGGCAGGATAGTGCCCGCTTCGAACCCATGAAGGTTGGAGAGGTTCGTGAAACCACCTGGAAAACTGGTATCCCTCCGGTTTCGGGGGAATTTGACTTTTACTGGGAATGGGGGATACCAGGACCCGATGCTTTTCCAGCAAACAACTGCGGAATTGAAAGAGGATTAACCTTTGCCGGACCAATTCCAGCAACCTTTCAGATTCGGGCCGATGGGGAGAATCTTTCCGATGGTGTCTATGTGAGCCAGCGGCCGGAAATCAGCATAGAGGTCCAGTATCCAGCTAATGCTGAGGATGGAAAACCTGGATACCCTTTATTTATGGGTTCATCAAAAGACTTGGATTCATCCGAATTGCAAGCAGCTTTGCTGCTGCCGAATGGGTTGGAAAAGCCTCTGGTATGGTCCTTCGAAAGGGTAAGTATGGAAAGGTCCGTGGAGCGTCATAAGGGGGTGTTGAAAATGCATTGGAAACCTTTTTTTGAGGCAGAGGGAGCATATCAACTTAAGGTTAGGTTTCGGGAATCATCAGAGCGTCGCTCCTTTCAGGTGCATGGACCCCAGCGCCTGTCCCGAGTGCTCAATTACCCGAATCCTTTTAACCAACATACGCGCTTTTTTTACACCTTAAGTCCGGGACCGGACATGGATCAATACCGCATTCGGATTTTCACCCTCGAGGGGCATCATGTGCGAACCTTAGACTCCAAAGACCTTGGGAAGCTGCGCATGGGGTCTCATTTGACAGATGGTGGCTGGGATGGCCTGGATCAGTACGGTGAAGCCCTTGGCAATGGGATTTACCTTTACCAGGTGGAGTGGGGCCACCGATTGTTGCGGGGAAAGCTGGCTCTAATCCACCCCTAAATGGTTAGCGTAGTCATACCGGTCTTCAATGGAGAAAAAACCTTGGCCAGAGCTATAGCATCCGTTTTTATTCAATCTGCCGTTGAGGAACTTCTTGTTGTGGACGATGGTTCCAGCGACGGCACTGGGGAAGTCATTCAAGGGATGCAGGAAATACTTGCTGCTGGTCGGAATGCTATTCGCCTTACTCTGCTAAGGCATACCTCACCCATGGGCGTTTCCTCCGCAAGGAATCTGGGATTACATCATGCCCGATGCCCTTTTATCGCCTTTTTGGACGCCGACGACGCCTACCTGCCCGATAGGTTTGGCCCAGATTTGTTGCAACTAGCTGCTAATCCTAGGCTGGATGGCATCTATTCTCCTGTTACCGAACAGCGCGCCTGTACGTCCCTTGGTCAGACAGCTGGTAGGAATAAAAATCCCCGCATTATCGGTAGGGATCTTGGCAACGGGCCCCTGCTGCCATCTTTTCTGGGTAGCCCAGGCAGCCATTTCCTATTAGCCGGACTATTACTAAGAACAGAAGCTGCTAGGCGAGTCGGAGCGTTTGATGCTCTCTTTTCATTTTGTCAGGACACGGATTGGTTACTTCGGGTTGTCGATACCCTAAGCCTGGTACCGTCTTCCCTGCAAATCCCCAGAACCTTGATTTACCTGCACGACCAGAATCGGAGTTTGCATAGCGAAGCTGCATTTTGCTTTCGTATGAAACTTCTTGAGAAATACCTTCCCATGGTGCTTCAACGGTACGACTTTTCCTTCTTTCAACGATTGACCTTTGTCCGAAGCATGTTGGAAACATCTCCCGGTAAGAACGGGGACCGGTTCCAAAAGGTTTTGTCCGGCTTGCGGCTAATGTTTTCTCATCCGAGGCTTGCTTTTTGGATGTGCGGGCTGTGAAAATCCTGATGTTTACACCTGTTTATTCTCCTGTAACCCATGGACCGGCTCATACAGCGCAGGTATTGTCGGCCATCGGTATTGGAGAGTCCTTGGAGATCCGCATAGTTGCAGAACAATACGGGGAAGAATTTCCAGCCCAAGGATACGCTGTCCGTATTAGCATTCCCAGGCCATTCCATGCCTTGGGCAAATGGTTTCGTATGATAACTTATCAACGCCGCGCCAAGGAGATATTTGCAAGCTATCCCTTTGATCATCTGGTATTCAATGACGCCATTTTAGGGCTTATGGCAGTTTATTACTGGAGAAGGACCAGGGTGAGGGTCTGGGGATTTATCAACGATAGCGCATGCCTAGACTTACGTCACCATGAAGACCGGAGCAGATCATTCTACATAGTGAATTGGATTCATCGGTTGGCTGAGCGAAAGGTGGCCCGCGGCGCATGGGGTATTTTTACCTGTTCCCACTATCTACGTACCCGGATTCAGGAAGATTATGGCGTATCAGGAAACAGAATCCATTGCCTTTATCCAGGTCTGGATCTTGCCTACTGGACTTTCCGGGAACGAGGGTATTCGCTTGAATGCAGGAAAGAGGAAATCCTGTTTCTTAAGAGTGATTACAAGAATGGGGGACTTGAAATACTGCTTCGGGCCCTTTCCCGGATTTCATCACCTAGCCTAAGCTTGCATGTGGCCGGAATCCCCCGGGGACAAGAGCGGGCCGTAAGAACCCTGATTGCCCGCTTTCCTGGCGTTAGGGTTTTTTACCACGGACAAATAGCACAAGGCATGGTAAGGGACTTAATGTATCGATGCGGTACCCTATGCATCCCATCTTGCCGGGAAGGATTTGGCATTGCCCAGATTGAGGGTTTGGCGACCGGAATTCCAGTGGTCACTACCTCTGCGGGAGGGATTCCAGAGGCAACGGGACAGGGTGCAGCTGCATGGTTTGCTACTCCTGGGGACGAAGTATCCCTGGTCCATGCGCTAACTACATGCTGGAAAAATAGGAAAGCCCGCAGGCAAAAGGTGCTTATAGGTCGCCGATTGGTAGAGAGGCGGTTTACCGCCGGGCAAATGCAACGCGAATTTCTCCGATGCCTTCGAATATCTTGAGTCGGGTTGCCCTATTCGAGCCAGGGGAACACCACGAGATTCTCCATTTGCTGATTGGCTACTACCACCATCTGGGGGCGGAAATCCATGTGTTGACCACCAAGGAAAACCGTTTTCTGGTGGAGGAGGCCGGGACTGGTCCCTTCAGCATTTTATGGTCGACCATTCAAAAAAAGGATACCGATTTGACGGTGGCCTGGCTGAAGCGGCAAGCTCAAGTCGACTTATTTGTATGGATTACCCTACCCACTGCATGGTATGGCTTTCCTGTGCCGGATTTGCCTGAAAATTCCCTATTGCTTCTGCACAATCTCCATTTCTGGTTTGCTTATGAATCCTATGCTGCCAATCCCTTTGGCGGGATAAAGACCCTAAGCTACCAAATGCTATGGCTAGTCTATTACCGGCGACAACACAAGCGGTGGCTTTCCCGCTTCCGGCATTGGGGACACCTGCTGGACTACAGGTACCTGGACAGCTGGTTACTGCCAGCTCATCCCCGAAGACCCTGGTACATGGATGGGGAGAGGGACTGTCCGATGGCCTTGAATAAAGAGTTGGCCGGAGTCGCTGCTGTTGGTGAAGTGCGCGTTGGGACCGTGGCTAAAGCAAGCATAGGTTCGGCACCCGGGCGCCCATTTCCGCTTCGCATCGTAATTCCCGGAAACGCAGGCTCAGAGGGAAGAGATATAGCAGCAATACATGCCTTGCTTCTGGCATATCCTTCCGCTGAGTACCTGGAAATCGTATTCCTAGGCGACGGTGGTAGTCCAAGGGCAATTCATCGCATGCAGTTTCTTCGTAAAGCGGCAGGTCCCCGGCAAAGAGTGATATCCTTTCCCCACTACCTTCCGGCAGGGGGTTTTCGCGAAGGCCTTTCGCGGGCCGATTTCCTCTGGCTTCCCCTGAAACCTTGGCATTGCTTTGGGGGTACCCGGGAAAGGGTCGGATACTCCAAGGTTTCAGGCGGTGTTTATACAGCCTGCCTAAGTGGAAAACTCTGCTTAATCCCAGGATGGTACCCATTGCCCCATTTCCTTAAGTCCCGTTTTCTGAATTACGACAGCGTAGCGGATATTCTCCGTTATTGCCGCATGGTCGCGGAAAGATAAAAAAGAAATCAAGGCATACCCGCTCATTTCCTTCACACAATTGAAGGGCCGCTTTCAGACTTAAGGGGGAACTGAGCATTTGATTTTCAGCAATACAAAGCCAATGGTTCGGCATCAATGGTTGCAAGTGATTAAGTAGGGCTCGCGTCTCCTTTGAAAATGTGGGCAGATTGGCTTCGAAACACAGAAAGGGAACCGGTTGGGACAAATGGCGGAGGATAGACCACTCTAGACCTTCGGTATCTACTTTAATGAGGTCGGGAATGCCGAATCGACGAAAAATTTCAGGAAGTGTTTCCGTTCGGACTTTCGTTATTTCGCCTTCGATACCTCCTTGCACCCGAAACCAACGGCGGGAAAGGGTATTGAAGCCTGATGCTGGCTTTATTCGGTAAAAAGAGGACCATCCATTTCGGGTTGCCAAGGCCAGGTTGAGCAGGGTCACCCGGCGATTTTGTCCGTGACGGTGGCTGAATATGCGGATAGCCTCTGCATCGGGTTCCACTGCTAAAATCTCCCGGGCTCCCATCCGCAGAAAATGGCGGGTGAATATGCCCTCATTGGCCCCAATATCCAATACCCGATTGGGAGGCTCTAGGCTATGTAATCTCCATGCCCTTGCCAGCAGCCTCTCTTCCCCAGCCAGCATGGCCCGCAAGGCAGGACGAATCAATCCTCGCAGCCAATCAGTCAGCGGATGGTAACGCAACTTGCCCGGTACCATGAGCCAAATCGGGAGCAATATCTGTTTCCCCCGGCCTCTAAGGATATCCCATGGATTCGCAGCTTTCGCACACCTACTGTCACGCATAAAAAAATCAGTTTTCATATTCCTTTGGATGGACCCGGATGCAACCTTGCGAAGCATTCCTTGGCAGGAAAGACTAGCGGTTATCCTTCAAGGGGTGAATCCGGCATTGGGCGATTGAATTGGCCATACTTCAGCTATTTTGCTGAAAAAATGGGATTTCCACCGATAATGAGCAAGGACAATTCTCCGGCACATTCTTTCCCGATTGCCTTATTTTGTCCTCATGAAAATCGTTGCGGATAAAAGAGCCTACATCCACCACACCCGGGAGCTCCCCTTGTTCTATCAAGCTTCCTGGTGGGATGCCATCTGTGGGGAAGAGCAATGGACAGCAGGGCTCATCTTGGATGAAAAGGGGGAAACAACGGCCGTTTGGCCCTTTCATATTCGTCGGAGATGGGGCATTCGCTTGTTGCTACCCCCTCCCTTAACTCCCTGGGGAGGCCCTTGGCTATTCCCGCGGAAAGACGAAAAGGCAGGAGTTGCTGCCCTTCGCGAACGAAAATGGGCAGCAGGATTATCTCGGTTGATTTCCCGGCAAGCTGATTTGATAATCTTTCGCTGGCCACCATGTTTCCAGAATACTCAGGTGTGGAGAGAAAACGGCTTCTATGCATTTACTCATTTCACCCGTCAGATTTCGGGACTCGCTGAGCCGTTAGTCATTCGCAAGCATTTCACCGCCTCACTGGAAAATGACCTGAAAGCCGCGGAAAAAGTATTCCTTTCCCCTGAAAAATTAGAAGAATCAAAGGCTGAGCCATCCGCTGACCCGGCATCTCCAATCGAAACCCACCGGCATTTCCTGGCTATGCAGGCTCACTTCTTTTTGACCAAAGGCATCCCTTTTTCCCTAGAGCCGGGGACTTTTGCCAGGGTTCGCCTAGCTCTTACCCAGGCCGGAGGCGCAGACCAAACCATTGCAGCAAAAGATAAGGATGGGAGGGTGCATGGGTACAGTTGGACGGTCATGGACAAGAATACTGCCTGGATGCTTTTCCAGGTGTCGGAGCGAAGAAATCGGCATAGAGGTACCATGATTTGGTTAATCTGGCAAAATATTCTTGCCTTAAAGGGTAAGGTCGTCACGTTCGATTTAGAAGGAAGCATGATTCCCACTGTGTCCCGGAAGTACGAGGAGACGGGATCAGACCAAATAGCTATGCAAGTGGTCCTCGGGGGTCGCCTTGCGGTTTGTTACCTCATTTACCGGTATTTTGTCCAAAAAATAAAATGTAAATTATTGAATATCAATTAATATAAAGGAAAATAGCCCAATACCATTCCCCTCATGACGGCTCCGCCAGGCTCATCTTCTGTCCTTGACAATAAGGCGCTGGCAGATGGATATTTAGGAAAAAAATGCGCAAGCGGAGGGGAAATTCCCAGTGGGAAGGCATCTTGTTCCTTTTGATGGAAATCTATGCCCAAACGGCCAGGTTTAAACCTTGCCCCCAGGCGTTAGACACAGCGCATGGGCTTCGGGGGATCGCAATGGATTTGGCTTTTATCGGCGCAACTACTGAAGAGGGAAAGATTACGCCAGAAAACTTGATGCCCCTTTTCCTCATGCGCGAAAAGTTGACTTGTCTTGGGACAACCCTAGCCGTCTGTCGAGGGGCTGATTGGGTAATGCGAGCTTCCTTGCACTCCCTGGAGGTCAAGGTCAAATCCTTGGCAGGCCAAATAGATTTTCAGATAGCCCAGAGTGAGCAGTTGCCATTGCCCGTACAGGTAGTAAAGTCATTAATCTTGAATAGGAAAACATGAGGTGGGCGAATGGTTTGACCAAGTGGCTGTTACTGACCCTGCTTTTTCCATGGCTAAGTGCAAAAAGCCAGCTGGCGTCTTGGAGTTTTGAAAATATTACTTCCGATTTGCCAAGTCTGCCCATCGCGTCTAGCCAACTGGGAAGTAGCATTGCCGCCGCAAGCGCCAACTTATCGGGTGCCCAGAATAATGGCAGCCCTCCTGTATGCAGCGGCCTTGAAACCTGGGCTACTAATTTCTGGCCCAGCTCTTCATCCCGAAGCCTTACAAGCTATATGGCATACTCCATTACCGCAGCTCAGGGTTTTCGGGCGACTATAACCGGCGTAAGCTTTCAGATGTCGCGCTCATCCTCCAATGCGGCTGCCGATTACTACATGACCATTGTACGTTGGGGCGCTGAAACCCTGATTGGTACTGGCGCAATACCAGCCTCGGGCTGCGGAACTATCAGTCGGGCTGCGGCCACTACAGGAACCAGTGGGGGTCCCCTAGAGGTGCGCATCTATCTATACCGGGCAAATTCTGCAGCGCTTGCTGCGACGGTACGCATAGACGAAGTGGTAATATCCGGAAGCACCGAAGTGGCCTTACCGGTTTCCATGGGGGAGTTCATGGGTCGCTGCGGGGAAGATGATCGGGTAGAACTGCGCTGGGAGACCTATTCCGAGCGCAACAATCATGGATTTCGCATTCAGGAAGCCGGAGCAGCTCTCGTATTTAATGACCGTGACTTTGTTCGTGGGCATGGTGATAGCCAAGAACGACGCGAATACCTTTGGCGGGATGCCCAGCAAGCACCGGGCCTGCGCTATTTCCGGCTAAAACAACTTGATTACGACGGGCAGTCAGCATTTTCACCCATAATTGCTATCCCTTGCGCCTCGGGGGAGTTGGCAGTAATTCGGCAGGGAAACCGTCGTTTTAGCCTTTCACTTGGCAATCAAGCAGGTCAGTATAAACGCTGGAAGCTGCTAGGGATGAATGGGGAGACGCTAAGTACCGGAAACTTGGAAGGGAAAATGCGGTCGTTGGAAATCGGTCCATTGGAACTTCATCCAGGACTTTATCTTATCGTGCTGGAAGCAGAGGGAAAGTGGCTTGTGCGAAAAATTCTATGGTCCGGCTAATCGACTCAAGTTTCTGAAGCTTGAAATCCTTGGACTAAGAGGGATACCTCGTTATGGAGAACCTCAACGAAACCTTCTGTGATAGAGAATTGAATATCCTGCCCTTTACCAGTAGAAGTTTGTCGGGAATTTTCCCGCGCATTCCAAAAAGAATATTCGCCGTCCCCGGTCACCAGCCGCACCATACCAGCACCAAGAGCTGCCACAATAGGGGCATGTCGATCCAAAATCTGGAATGTTCCATCCACCCCGGGCAAACCCACGGAGCGCACTTCCCCGTGGAATATTTCCTTTTCCGGCGTAAGCACCGTCAGTTTCATGGTCTCTGGGATTAAGCCAATTCGGCAAGTAGCTTCCGGCCCGACTCAATGACGTCGTCGATGGTGCCCTTGAGGTTGAAGGCTGCCTCGGGGTACTCGTCCACTTCCCCATCCATTATCATATTAAAACCGCGGATAGTTTCCTCGATAGGGACTAAGACACCGGGAATACCTGTGAACTGCTCCGCAACATGGAAGGGCTGGGAGAGGAATCGCTGAACCCGCCGTGCGCGATGGACGACCATCTTGTCTTCGTCTGAGAGTTCCTCCATACCGAGAATAGCGATGATGTCCAGCAGTTCATTATAGCGCTGCAGAATATTCTTGACCCGCTGTGCGCAACGATAGTGCTCATCGCCTACTATGAGGGGATCCAGAATGCGGGATGTCGAGTCGAGTGGGTCAACTGCAGGATATATACCTAAGGCAGCAATCTTTCGGCTAAGCACCGTAGTCGCATCAAGGTGGGCAAAGGTCGTTGCAGGGGCAGGATCCGTAAGGTCGTCAGCAGGTACGTAAACAGCCTGCACCGAAGTAATGGATCCACGACGTGTAGAGGTTATACGCTCCTGCATGAGACCCATCTCAGTAGCCAGGGTAGGCTGGTAGCCCACCGCAGATGGCATACGGCCCAGCAGAGCTGAAACCTCCGAACCCGCCTGTGTGAAGCGGAAAATGTTGTCGATAAAAAATAGGATATCCTTACCACCATTAGGGTCAGAAAGGTCGCCGTCACGATAGTACTCCGCTACAGTAAGGCCGGAGAGAGCCACCCGGGCGCGCGCACCTGGGGGTTCATTCATCTGTCCAAACACGAAGGTAGCTTTAGAATCCTCCAAGGCTTTCATATCCACCTGGCTGAGATCCCAGCCGCCTTCCTCCATGGAGTGCATGAATTTTTCGCCATAGCGGATAATCCCCGCTTCCAGCATTTCGCGCATCAGGTCGTTCCCTTCCCGGGTGCGCTCCCCAACTCCAGCGAAAACGGAAATACCATCGTATCCTTTGGCGATGTTATTGATTAACTCCTGTATGAGAACGGTTTTTCCCACACCGGCACCACCGAACAATCCGATTTTCCCACCTTTCATGTAGGGTTCAATAAGATCGATAACTTTAATGCCGGTGTAAAGAATTTCCTTTTCTGTAGAAAGATCCTCATATGCGGGAGGCTTGCGGTGAATGGGGTATGTGTGCTCCCTAGTGACGGGTCCGATGCCGTCGATAGCCTCTCCTACTACATTGAACAATCGGCCGCGGATATGCATACCTACGGGCATTGCGATAGTTTCTCCCTTGTCGGTTACCTTAGCGCCCCGGGTCAGACCATCTGTGGAGTCCATGGCAATAGCGCGGACACTGTCCTCGCCCAGATGCTGTTGCACCTCAAGAACCAGCGTATCCAATCCTGGCCTTTCGATTTCCAGGGCGTGAAAGATTTCGGGAAGGGCCTCAGCATTAGGGAAGGAGACGTCCACCACGGGACCGATGACCTGTTTAACGTGACCTACTTTTGCCATAGATAAGATAACTTTGCTATCGTTTTCTTGAAAATTGCTGCAAAAATAGATTTTCCGCGGGAAAATACCTGCTGCCAATAAAAATTATCGCATGATTGTCAAGGCGGCAGTACTGGCCGGAGGACTGGGTACAAGGCTTAAGGGTATCCTTGGGGATATTCCCAAACCCATGGCACCAGTGGGCGGCTTTCCTTTTCTTCACCATCTCCTGCACTACCTTTCCCGGCAGGGAATCCGCGAGGTATTTCTCTGCACCGGCTATTGCCATGAAGTGATAAGTAGGTATTTCGGGAATCAATTCATGGGCATGAGCCTCCGCTACACGGTGGAGCAGGAATTGCTGGGGACGGGTGGGGCCCTGATGCCAGTTTTGGCGCAATGGCAGGAACCATTTTTCCTACTCAACGGAGATACTTTCTTCGAAGCCGACTTAGCGGCTCTTTCCAAAGCGTTTCTGGAGAAGCGACCCCTTGCCGCTGTCTGTCTAAAACCCATGCGCCAGGAAAGCCGCTATGGCGCCGTGCAACTGGAAGGGAATCGTATCGTGGCTTTTGAGGAAAAAAAATATTTTGAGGAGGGTTGTATTAATGCTGGGGTTAGTCTGCTTTCACCGGCGTTATTTGAAGGGAAAAAAGAGGGGGAGACCTTTTCTTATGAGCGGGATTTATTTACACCCCAGGCAAATCGAGGCCTCTTGCACGGCATTATTCAGGATCGATATTTTTTGGACATTGGGATTCCGGAGGATTATCAACGGGCCCAGGAAGAAATTCCTGGCCGGTTCTTGGTTACGCCCCGCTTCCTTTTCCTGGACCGCGACGGCGTAATAAATCAGCGAATCTCGGGGGATTACGTGCGGCAGGTCGAGACCTTCCATTTCTTGCCCAAGGTGCCTGAGTCCTTGGCGCTCCTTCGGCGCTTCTACCAACGAATGTTCGTGGTGACCAACCAACAGGGAATTGGCAAGGGTTTCTTTACAGAAGAAGATTTGTCCCTGGTCCATCGCCATATGTCCCAGAAATTGGTGGAGGCCGGAGGGACATTGGATGGCATTTACCATTGCCCTTCATTAGCTAGTGCAAACGACCCCTCTCGCAAACCCGGACCTGGCATGGCCTTCCTGGCAAAGCAGACCTATCCGGAGGTTCAATTCAAGGATTCCATTATGGTGGGGGATTCGATCTCCGACTTGGTATTCGGACGAAATCTGGGCATGCTAACGGTGTGGATTGCCGGGGAAGACGAGGTTTTGGCAACGCCAGAACTTGCAGGGCTTCGTGCTACAAGTTTAGCGCAATTGGCCCAGTGGAGGGAGCGTGCTGACCTGTAAGGCCCCCATTACCATTTCCGAAGATCCAAAGCAATGGTCTTTAAGGGTTCAGTCAGCGTAAAGGCACCTTCCTCAAAATGAGGCCTACGAAATCTTGGAAAAACATTGTTTGAAAAAGCATAAGCCTCGGTGGGTACACCAATGAGTGCACGGTCAAGGCGCCCATTCCGGTTTACGTCTTGATAGATAGCGGCCAAGTAAGTACCTTCTGGTAGATTTTCGACGCGTATAGTTTGCGAAGCGGCATTCCCAGCTTCTACCACGACAAAATAATCTGGTTTGTCATCATTTGCCCAAGCTTTGGCCGAGCGGTAAAGACCTACCCTGATATTCCCCTGCCTCGGTTGCAGGTCATTTATTTGAATTTCCAGAATGTGGGGTGGAGGGAAAAACAGCGAAGAGATTGCTAGAAGAATAGTCACCATTTCTGCTATTTCTTTGGCTCATTCAATGCACTAGGTCATGGTTTGGTTCAAAAATATACCGTAACATTGTAGCGAAATTTCGCTGAAATGGAAACGATGGCTATTAAGACGCTGCTCAAAGGCGGAGAATTTCTGCTAAAGGAGAGCAGTTTGGAGGACACCTTCATCCCGGAGGACTTCGGGGAGGAGCAGCGTCTAATCCGGCAGACAGTTATTGATTTTATGATGCAGGAAGTGCTTCCTAAGGCCAAGCAAATGGAAAGACAGGAAGACGATTCCCTCTTGCAGACACTGGACAAATTTGCCGCATTAGGTTTCCTCGGCACCCACATGCCAGCAGTTTATGGCGGTATGGATCTAGACAACCATACCAATACCATGATTGCCGAGGCGATGGGCCCATCCGGGTCTTTTACCGTAGCTTATGCTGCACATATCGGCATCGGCATGCTGCCCATTCTTTATTTCGGTACGGACGCCCAAAAGGCGCAATATCTGCCTCGTCTGATTGCCGGCGAACTGAAAGCGGCTTATTGCCTTACTGAGCCAGGTTCAGGGTCAGATGCCTTGGCAGCCAAGACCCGGGCGGTGCTCAACGAGGCGGGCACACACTATGTGCTAAATGGACAAAAGATGTGGATTTCCAATGCCGGATTCGCAGATATTTTCATTGTTTTTGCCAAAATTGATGGCGAAAAATTCACAGGATTTATTGTGGAGCGGGATGCGGCAGGGCTCACTTTTGGGGAAGAGGAGGAGAAGATGGGTATTAAAGGGTCTTCCACCCGGCAGGTATTTTTTGAAAATGTCGCTGTACCTGCGGAAAATCTGCTTGGTCAACCCGGTAAGGGTCATCTGATTGCCTTCAATGTGCTCAACATCGGCCGTTACAAGTTGGGTGCCCTTTGCCTGGGAGGATCTCAGGGTAGCGCCGATACCGCCATAAAATATGCCAATCAACGCATACAGTTTGGTAAGCCTATTGCCAGTTTCGGGGCTATTAAACACAAATTGGCAGAGCAGGCTATCAGAATCTTCGCAGGGCAGAGTGCCCTGTATCGAGTTTCTCATCTGCTGCAGACCAAGCGTGATCAATTGGCGGATGAGGGACTATCCTTCGCTGCGGCCAAACTTGAGGGGGCAGAGGAATATGCCATTGAATGTTCCATTCTAAAGATTGTGGGCTCGGAGGTCGTAGATTATGTGGTCGATGAAACCCTGCAAATTCATGGAGGTATGGGCTTTTCCGAGGAGGGAACTGCTGCTCGGGCCTATCGGGATTCCCGAATCAATCGCATCTATGAAGGAACCAATGAAATCAATCGGATGCTTATGATTGATCAGTTGTTCAAGCGCGCTATGAAAGGGCAGCTTGACCTTGTTGGTCCCGCCTGGGCGGTGCAAAAGGAGCTTGCGGCCATGCCGGTGATGGAACCGCTTTCCGGTCCCTATGGCGAGGAGCGAAAGGCCATTAGTGATTTTAAGAAAATCGTCCTTATGACGGCGGGAGCTGCGGCTAAATCGCAGATGGATGGCAAAATAGATCTTAAAGAGGAACAGGAAATCCTATGCAACCTTTCGGATATGCTCACCGATTTGTTTTTAGCGGAATCCACGCTCCTTCGGGTAGAGAGGTTGTCGCAAAAGGAAGACAAGCCTGTTAATCAAAACGTGTATGATGCTATCCTGCGAGTCTTCCTTCATGATGCTTCCTTCCGGATGCAGAAAAACGCTACGGATGCTCTAACTGCTTTTTCCGAAGGGGATTTGCTGAAAACCTTCCTCATGGGACTGAAGCGTTTTTCCAGGTATCCGGTTCAGCCCGTCAAAGAAAGCCGCAGGGTCATTGCTGCTTGTCTTGTTTCAGCTAATGGCTACATCCTGGGAACCTGATGCTCCGATCAATCCGAATAGTATTATCTTTCCAAGCCCATTCGAAAAAAGCATGGGAGAATATCAAGAAATAGTGAGGTCAGGGTTTCAAGAATTTGGAAAACGTGTGAAGAAGTTTTTTCTCATCTTGGGGGCGGTAGCCCTGGGTCTTTTTGCAGGCTATTTGCTGGTCTGTAATTTCACCTACAGCAAGGGGACCCGTTCAGGTTACTTGGTCAAAATTACTAGGAAGGGTTTTCTTTTCAAGACCTATGAGGGAACCTTGGGTATTGCGGGTATATCACAGACCCGTCAAGGTCTGATGTCTACGAATTGGGATTTTTCCGTGCGCAATCGGGAAGTTTACCAAACCCTGGATTCCCTGCAGGGTGTTCCTGTGAAACTCTATTACCGGGAAAAACTCAAAGCCATGCCCTGGCAAGGGGACACCCCCTATTTCGTGTACGCTGCGGAGCCTGTAAAGCAATAGTCAGCCGAAACTCTTTGGAAAGAAAGCCTGGCCGTTCCAGGTACCAAAAATCCGCATTGGTCCGCTTTCCCCCCGGGCAATAAGTTCCCATTTGTCGGGATAATCGCCATCAACCGGTAAGGTCATGCCTTTGGCATCCTCCAAAAAGAGGGTTTCTGATGAGGATAGGGAAAGATTTTCAACAATACCTGGAAATTCCTCTAGTAACATTTGTTGCTTCAAGGCTTCCCGGTAAGCGCTAAGAAAGGATTTCCAGTCGGGCATTCCCTGAGGAAAGGATGCTGGTACTGCCCTTGTGTTTTCCTGGCTTACACAAACTGCCCGCTGAGGATAGGCTGAAGGATGGAAGTGCATGGTCCCGGGGCGCTGGGTGTGCACTTCGTAACTTTCTTCCCATGGCGACCCTCGCCAGCTGAAGTCGGCAAGTTGGGCATACTGGCGTGAACGGCTACCGAGTAACCAGACAAATCGCCCCTGAAGATCAGTATGCATGGGCCGGTATTCGACTGAAGCTACCCACCAATCGTCGACAAGCCCGGGTCCCGCCGCAACGGCCTCTTTGCGCAAGCTCATTCCCCCGTAGCGCAACAAATCCTGTTGGAAAGGTTCTTGGAGTTCTTCCCATCTACTAAATCCTTCGCAACATAAAACCAGGTCGCCCAGTAAGCGGGTTGCCCGGCCTGTCCAGTCGGATTCGCTCCTTCGGTGGTAAAGCGTCTGCAAGCGTCCTGCAACAGCCCCCAGTTTGTAGTCTGTAAGCCGCGCTCCGATGGCCTCCCAAAAATCTGGCCCTTGTTCCCTTAGACGAACCAGTCCTAGACGCATGGCATCTTCGATCCAAAGGGTGAGTTGTAGGCAACCTTCCTGCATCTGAGCCAGTCTCTTTAGGAGATTTTTGTCCCGGATTTCTTTGTTTTCGTTTTCCCTTGATGCCTTTCTGGAGGGTCCGGAAAGAGATTTCAATACCCAGTCCGGCGTATCCTGAAACTTTGGAAAGGCGCCGGGTTGCCGGGTATAGGCCAGGGCCAAGGCCAATAGAAACTTATCCGGTTTGGCACGTACCGGACTATTAGAGAAATGATGCAGGGTTTCCAGATTCCAGCAAACCTGGTAAACCATCGCCCCCGAAGTGCTTACTTTACCCCAGATAAAGGGCAGGCAGGCTCCCGAATCCTGAAGGTATCGGGGTGAGGCCATACGTTTGCTTCGCTCGAGGGTATCCGGGTCGGGTGCAAGGGAACCAATCCGATCCCAAAGATGCGTTAGCGACATGCTATTTGGAGATAATCAGTCCTCCTCTTCCTCCTCGATATGCAGACCGAGTTCTATCATAGCTTTTTCAGAGGCAGCTTGTTCGGCGCTTTTCTTGTTGAAGTCGTCTGCGATGGCAATTCGCTCGTTATTGACATATACAGCTACCTTGAATCGGTCACGCTTCTCAAATTTGTAGCGCGAGACCAGTTTATAGGTAATGGTTTTGTTGTTCTTTTGGCACCATTCTAGAAGTTGACTCTTAAAATTGTCGTCGTAGTGTTCCAGTTCGTGAATGTCCAGGTATTTGCGCAGGATATGGCGGACCACATAGCGGTGGGTGAAAGCGTAACCACGATCCATATAGATTGCACCAACCAAGGCTTCCATTGCATTGCCGAGCATGGAACGGCTTAGCCGGGTCTGATTGAATTCCTGAAGCACGGCATCGAGTTCCATCTTGTCCCCGATGCGATTGAGTGTTTTGCGCTTGACAATTTTGGAGCGCATCTTGGTGAGGAATCCCTCATTCCCATCAGGATATTTCTTGAATAGGTATTCGGCTACGATGGTACCCAGTACAGCATCGCCAAGGTACTCCAATCTTTCATTGCTTTGGAAAGAAGGGGTTCTTTCGTTTTGGGAGGATTTGTGAGAAAAGGCCAGCCGATAGAACCGCACACGGGTCGGCACAAAACCAAGGATACCGTGCATGCGGCGTGCGAAATATCGATCTTTGGAGAAGTATAAATTGAGGATTCTGCGCAGCGGGCCCAAAAGTCTGTGGCTTATTCGAACTTCTTGAAAATTACACAGGCATTGTGGCCGCCGAAACCAAACGTGTTGCTCAAGGCTACGCGGATTTCTCGGGATTGTGCTTCGTTAAAGGTGAAGTTCAACCGGGGATCTAGATCTGGATCGTCGGTAAAGTGATTAATGGTAGGGGGAACAAAGGCTTGCTGGATGGCTAAAATGGAAGCAACAGCTTCGACAGCACCGGCAGCACCGAGTAGATGGCCGGTCATAGATTTGGTTGAACTAATATTAAGGCGATAGGCATGATCCCGGAATACTTTTTGGATGGCCTTTGTTTCAGCGATATCCCCTAGCGGAGTAGAGGTGCCGTGTACATTGACATAGTCCACATCCTGAGTATTCAGAGAGGCATCCTGCAGGGCAAGCGTCATGACTTGGGTAGCACCAAGACCTTCGGGATGTGGTGCGGTGAGATGATAGGCATCAGCAGTGGCTCCCCCACCGGCGATTTCGGCTAAAATTAAAGCGCCACGACTTCTTGCGTGCTCCAAGGATTCCAGAATGAGGCAGGCTCCACCTTCCCCCAGCACGAAACCGTCTCGATCTTTGTCAAAAGGACGAGATGCGGTAAGGTAATCATCATTCCGGGTGGAAAGAGCCTTCATGGCGCCAAATCCACCCATACCGGCTTCGGTAATTGATGCTTCGGAACCTCCAGTTATAATCATATCATTTCGTCCGACGCGAATAGCGTCCATAGCGCTAATGATGGCGTGAGTGGCCGAGGCACAGGCAGACACCGTAGCATAGTTGATTCCTCGCAGACCATAGCGCATAGAGATGTGACCAGCAGCTATATCCGAAATCATTTTAGGAATCATGAAAGGACTATATCGCGGGGTTCCGTCGCCCTTGCAATACTCCTGAATTTCCTCCTCAAGACTCTTGATACCACCTATACCGGATCCCCATATCACACCAATGCGATCGTGATCCAAGCGGGAATCGTGGGCAAAATCTAGGCCGGAAGAAGATACCGCCTCGGCGGCACAATATATGGCCATTTGCGCGAAACGGTCCAGGCGACGCACCTCTTTGCGATCAATGTACGTTTCCGGGATGAAATCTTTCAGCTCACAGGCGAAATGCGTCTTAAAGCGCGATGCATCATAAAGGGTAATAGGTTTGGCTCCACTGCGCCCCTCCCGAAGTCCGGCAGCAAAACTGGCAATATCGTTTCCCAGTGGGGTTACTGCACCAAAACCAGTTACTACCACTCTTTTCATGAAAAACTTTTAATAGGGGCAGACCCTATGGCCAATCTGGCTAAAAACACGGTCTGCCCCTGCGGGGGCCGGAATTACTTACCAGCTAGTTGTTCTTCCAGGTATTTGATGGCATCGCCTACAGTCTGGATTTTCTCTGCCTGCTCGTCGGGAATGGATACTTCGAATTCTTTCTCAAAGGCCATTATCAATTCCACGGTATCGAGGGAATCAGCTCCCAGGTCACCGGTGAAACTGGATGCAGGAGTAATCTCCGACTCATCGACACTGAGATTTTTTACAATGATTTTGTTCACTCTTTCAGCAATACTTGACATAAGAGGTAGATTAAAGGTTGACGAAAAACAGGGCAAAGAAAAGGAGAACTCCCTGCAATTTCAAGGATTCCCTCTTTTTTTTTGCCTTAGTTTCCTTAACTGGTCTAATTGTCTTTATTTCGCCCTGCGGTGAAACTCATCCCTTTATCCGGGCCATCCCCGAAATCATGTCTCAAGAAATTCTAAAACATACTAAGATAGTAGCCACTGTCGGACCGGCTTGCAGTTCCCTGGAAAATCTGCGCGCCTTGGCGGATGCTGGCGTTAATGTTTTCCGCCTGAATTTTTCCCATAGCCGGCATGATGAGCACCTTGCGGTCATCGAACGCATCACAGGACTCAATGAGCAGCATGGATATGCCCTAGCCATCTTGGCCGATTTGCAAGGCCCCAAGCTTCGAGTTGGCGAAATAGCGGATAACCGCCTGGAATTGACAGAGGGAGATGCCATCACTTTGGTCAATAAGCCTTGCGTAGGCACTCGCGAAGCGATATACATGAGTTACCCGGATTTCGCCAAGGACGTAAGAGTAGGAGAAAAGGTCCTGGTAGATGATGGTAAGCTCGTTTTTGAGGTACTTGAAACCAATGGAAAGGATACCGTTCGTCTGGTCACCCTTTTCGGTGGCGTCCTTTCCTCCAATAAGGGGGTCAATCTCCCCAATACTAAAATCTCCCTGCCATCCCTCACGGAAAAGGATTTGGCAGACTTAGATTTCATCCTGTCACAACCTGTTCACTGGATTGCCCTTTCCTTTGTGCGCAATGCTGCGGACGTCGAAGACCTTCGGGTCCGGATTGATGCTTCCGGCCACCCTGCCAAAATCATATCCAAGATTGAAAAGCCCGAGGCTATCCGAATGATTGATAAAATCATTAAAGCCTCCGATGGCGTCATGGTGGCCCGTGGTGATTTAGGTATCGAGATTCCTATCGAACAGGTGCCCGTCGTTCAGAAAACTATCGTCCAGAGTTGTATTGAACATTCCCGGCCCGTCATCGTGGCTACTCAGATGATGGAATCTATGATAAACAATCCTTCACCATCCCGGGCCGAGGCCACGGATGTAGCTAACGCGGTGTTTGATGGAGCAGATGCTGTCATGCTCAGCGCTGAGACCTCCGTGGGAAGGCACCCAATAAAGGTGGTGGAGGCCATGGTTCGTATCATCCTGCAGGCAGAGCGGGTCTTCAAGCTAGGGGAACGAAGACCCCTGCCCGAAAGCGATTCTCGGACTTTTATTTCGGATGTAATATGCCAACAGGCAGTTCTTACAGCAGAGAGTATCGGTGCAAAGGCCATCATAGGGATGACTAGTTCAGGCTACACCGCATTTAAAGTGACGAGTTTTCGTCCGGATATCCGAATAAAGACCTTTATTTTCTGTGATCGGATGCACATGCGGGCGACTTTGGCGCTGGTCTGGGGCGTGGAATGCTTTTACTACGATCGTTTTGCCAGCACCGACGATACCATTCAGGATGTTGTGGATATGCTTCAAGAAAAAGGCATCCTGGAGGTCGGGGATATCGTTGTAAATACTGGTACCATGCCACTGCAGCGCAAGCACCGTACGAACATGCTCAAAATTACCGTTGTAACGTAGACATCTGCCCAATTATCCATGCGTGGCCCAGGTTTCCTTCTCTTTTTCCTGGCAGCAGGGTACCGCCCAACGCTTGCTCAGCCACCCCAGATTTCCTCTGGAGACCTAGCTGCGGAGACGGCCTTAATACAGGCCGCCAAAGCCCAATTTGGACTCCAAACAGCCAAGGCTGCAGGTATCTACGAGAAACTCCTACAGGATTTTCCAACGAATAGTGTAGCTGATTACTATCTGTCGGTAATTTACCGGGACAGTGCACGCTGGGAAAAGGCGCTTTTCCATGCCCTATCCGCGGTGAAAAAAGAGCCTAGGGTCAAATGGTACCAACAGCATTTGGCACAGATTTACTTGCTGAGCGGGCAACCAAGGGCTGCGATACCTGTCCTAGGTACCTGCCTAACCCTGGAACCGGATGATATTGGCTTGTACCGCCAACTTATAGCTTGCCATGAAGTGGCCACAGACTGGACAGGGGCCATCCGGGCAACAGAGGCCCTGGTGTCGCGTTGGGGAGAGACGCCGGCGACCTTGCTGCAGAAGCACCATCTTTATCGGAAAGCCGGCAATGTGGTCGGAGCCAAAAGAGAAATCCAGCGTCTTCCCAGTCTTTTCCCACAGGAGGAAGAGCACTTCTTCCAAGCCGCCTCTTTTTTTGCAGAGAATGGGGATTCGGAAGGAGCCAAAAAGATACTTCAAGGGCTGCTGACCCGAAATCCCGGCTCCGCTCGCGCTGCATTCGAAGTAGCTCAACTCCAAAAAACGGCATCTCCTCTGTTATCCCTTCTCCCATTCTATTCCGATTCGCAAGTGGCATCTGACCGGAAGAAAAACCGCTTGGAACCCGAGTTTGGGCTCCTGCGGGCTGGGCGGGAACCTTCCCTAGCCGAGGAAATACTTCAACTCTGTGCGGCAATGGAAACAGCCCACCCTGGCGACCCCATTCCTCTTGTGCTGCGTGGCGAAGTCCACCGAATTATGGGAGACCGCATCCTTGCCATAGCGGCTTTCCGGGCGGCACTTCTTATAGATGATAGTCAAGAAACAGTTTGGATACAATTCCTGGAAATACTATGGGACGCTGGTCAGGTGGCCATTTTGGTTAATGAGGCTATGAAAGCTTGGGATATTTTTCCCAATAATCCGAGGGTTCCGTTTTTCGCAGCCCGTGGATATATTTTTCAAGGCAAAACGGCCGAGGCTTTTCCTTTGCTAACAGAGGCTCTCCTCCAAAGTGCTGCTGACAGGGAATTACATGCCTACGGTCTGGCCCTTGAGATGCTGGCACTGAGCCTCGATGGGGATCGGGAAGCTGCAACGGCTAGGCTGGCATCCCTTCCATTCCTTTCCACCCGACCAGCTATTCAGGCACTGGCGGTGTTGGCAGGGCTGGGAAAAGACATGTCGCCATGGTCAACTTATCGGGACAGTCGGGATGAAGGACTGATAGGTCATGCTAGGGCATTGGCTGCTCTTCAGGATAAAAAGATCGATGAGGCCCTGCGTCTATTTGAAGCTTTCGAATCGCAGGGGACCCCACTTTTCTGGGAACACTACGGCGATGCCCTATTGGCAGGAAACCGGCTTCAGGATGCTGCTAAGGCTTATCAAAAAGCAGCCGACATGGGCCATACTGGAGCTTCCCTATTGCAAAAACAAAAAGGCGGGTGAGGGGCACATCTGGATTCGCCCTCCTTGGAGTGCTCGCTATTTTGAGCTGTTCCCCTCGCTGGAAAAAGGGAGGGATCATTGATTCAAAGTCTTTCTCTCCAGGTTCAACTATAGCTTTGGCAACCCTAGAGGCAGTTTGGATGGAGGGCCGCTGCCAATGGCAATGGCAGGCTTCAGGCCAGGGGGCCAACGGACAAGCTATCATTCGCATCCGCAGGGATAGTGCCGTATGGATTTCTGTGCGCAAGTTGGGCTTTGAAGCTGCGCGATTGCTGGTGGCCAAAGACTCGGTGCATCTATTGGACCGATTGAACCGTCAGTTTCAATCCTTCGACATAGCGCAACTGAAAGATCGCTATCATGTTCCCGGAGATCTCTTGCTTCTCCAGGACCTTCTTCTTGGTAACGCCCCTGGGAATGATCCCGGGGCCTATCAGGTCCGTAGCATCGAAGCCGAGACAGTAAACCTGGACAAAGAGGTGCCAGGAGGCCGCATAGAAATAGTCTGGGACTCCCGGGCCCACCAACTCAAGAGGGTCTCCTGGGGGGGAGCCGGCAATGGTCCTCAGTTACAGATGGCGCTCGATGGGTATAAAGACCTGGAAAGCAAGCGACAATTTTCCTATTTTCGTACCCTGAAAGTAAGCAGTGCCGAAACCGGAGAAGTCAGCCTGGTCCTATCTTTTCAGCAATTGCAGCTGGATGTCCCCCTCTCCCTGCGGATGGAGATTCCTGCAGGTTATAGCAATTCTCACTAGTTTTTTCCTTCAGATAATCCTATCCCAGCCCTGTTTTGGCCAGTCTCGCAAGGAACTTGAGGATAAGCGGCGGGATTTGCTGAAGGAAATCGATGAAACCACCCGCTCCTTGCGACAAACCCGTGAGGATAAAGAGAAATCCCTTCAAAATTACCTCACCCTGCAGGCTCAAGTTGTCAATCGGCAGCAACTTCTAGGAAACCTTCAACAGGGAATCCGCTACACGGAGGATCGCATTGTGCGCACAGAGCTTATTTTACATGCCTTGCAGGAAGACCTTGATAACCTCTATGCCGAATATCAACAGATGATGCGCGGTGCCCTCAGGAACCGCATTCATCGCAACCTGGAGGCCTTACTATTTTCTGCGCGTGACCTGAATCAGTTCTTTCAGCGCCTGCTTTTCTTTCGCCAATACGAAAACTATCGCCGAAGACAGGTAACCCTCATTCAGGCCACCAAGAAAACCTTGGAGTATAAATCGCGGCAATTGACGGAGTCCCTGGCGCAGAAGGAGCAACTGCTGGCCACAACCCGGAATCAGGAACGGGAATTGGGGCGGGAAATGGACGATAAAAACCGGCTACTGACTTCGCTAAAAGACCATGAAAAAAACTTGGCTATCTCGCTGGAAGATCAATTGCGCCAACGATTGAAATTGGAAAATGCTATAGAGCGGGTGATTCGAAGCGAAATGGAGGCAGCTGCACGCCGTCAGGCTGCAACGGCAAAAACAGAGCGAAAAGCTTCCGCAGCATCCTCCTTAGGCGCTTCCAGTTTCCAGCAGGCAAAGGGCAATCTACCCTGGCCTGTGGAAGAGGGACAGGTCATTCGTCCTTTTGGCACCCAACAACACCCGGACTTTAAAGATGTGAAAACCGTGAATAACGGCATCGATATCCTCTCAGCCCCCCGAGCTGTCGTGAAAGTGGTCTTTCCCGGGAAAGTGGTAGGTACCCAGCTTGTACCCGGATTCCAATACACAGTTATCGTTCAGCACGACGACTTTTATACGGTTTATGCCAACTTGGAGAATGTTTTGGTTAAAAGAGGGGATATGTTGAAAGCTAACCAGTCTATCGGTAATCTCAGTGAAGAAAAACCCGAAATGCACTTCGAATTGTGGAAGGAAAAGCAACGGCTTAATCCAACTGATTGGATTCAATGATGCTTACTTGATATGGACAAAGGTTGGAACGTCGGGGGAAAATTGCAAAAAGGCCTTTTGCCTAAGGAGGAATATGCCGTTCTGGTAGGGGTAATACACAAAGGTCAACGTGAGGAACAGCTCCAAGAATACCTTGACGAACTTGCTTTTTTGGCAACAACTGCCGGAGCGACTTGCCTAAAGCAGTTTACCCAGAGAATGGACCATCCCGACTCCCGCACTTTCATAGGAAAGGGTAAATTGGAGGAATTGGAGGCCTTCGTAAAGCGTCATGAAGAGGTCAGCATGGTTATTTTCGACGATGACCTCACAGGAAAACAGGTCAATACCCTGGAGTCCATCCTAAAAGTGAAAATACTGGACAGGTCTTTCCTAATTTTGGACATCTTCGCTTCCAGGGCCCAAACCGCTCAGGCCAAGACCCAGGTCGAACTCGCCCAACTGCAATACTTGCTGCCTCGCCTAAGGGGCTTATGGACTCACTTGGAAAGGCAAAAGGGTGGTATCGGCATGCGTGGGCCAGGGGAAAAGGAAATGGAGACAGACCGTCGGATTGTCCGAGATAAGGTCTCCCAGCTTCGTAAAAAACTGGAGCAAATTTCAAGACAGGACGAGACACGACGAAAAAATCGGGGTGAACTCATCCGGGTAGCCCTCGTGGGCTATACCAATGTGGGGAAGTCCACGCTGATGAATGTACTCAGCAAATCGGAGGTATTTGCCGAAAACAAGCTTTTTGCTACCCTGGATACCACGGTCAGGAAGGTAGTCCTGGATGAGGTCCCATTTTTGCTTTCTGATACTGTTGGATTTATCCGCAAACTGCCTCATCACCTGGTAGAGAGTTTTCAATCGACGCTCGATGAGGTCAGGGAGAGTGATTTGTTATTGCATGTGGTAGATGTGGCACACCCTCAGCACGAGGACCACATCCGCACGGTGCGGCAGACCTTGCTCGAATTGGGAGTGGGGGATAAACCGACCTGGCTGATTCTCAATAAATTCGATTTGTTTCGCCAAAGAAATTTCGACGAATTCCTCGACGAAGAGGGAAAGGAAGAAGTAGTCACCGCACTTCTGCGAAAATGGGAAGGAAGCGAGGCCATCCCACCCCTGCTCATAGCTGCTTCGGCCGGGGAAAATCTCGGAGTGCTGCGCCAAAGACTGGTGGAACTTGTAAAGGATGCCTACCGGGTCCGGTATCCTTATCACACCGGATACCGGTAAGTTTTTAAGAAAAGTAGGTAAGAAGACTGAATCAAGGCTGGCGAACAAAAAAACTTGGAGAGGCAACCATAAGGGTCTCCCTTTTTGTTATATTGCGGCATTTCGTTTAGCCCCCAGACAGATGAACAGAAACATAGCCATTCTGGAGCTGAAATATGGTAATATCTATGGCGGTCCCCCCAACTTTTACGCCATCAGCGAAATTGCCTTGCTGGTATTTGAAATAAATTCGCGAAAGCTCTTTCTGGAAAGTTGGATTAATAACGCCCCAGTTGATATTGTCAATGTGTATGCCGAGACCAATGACCTTGGGCACACCTTAGCAAGGAAACGGGAGGTTATGGACTTGCATTCAGGCGAGGTCAAACCCTATGAAGAGGATTTCCGGATTCCCCAGGAGCATCTTCCCGGTGTATTCAACCGATTAAAGGGATCGCGGAATCACGTGAAATCCTTCATAGAAAGAAATTTCCGGAAGTATGCCTTCGAAGACCTAATAGTCTTTGACGGCCGGCGGGATTTATTTCTCTGCGAGCGCTGTGGGGCTGATTTTTCCGGCTATAATGTCATAGACCTTCAACGGGAACTGAACCGGAAAACGGAATATCTCTTTTCTCTTAACAAGCTTTCGGTAGTTGTTAATTTCCGTCTTGTTAATTCCAATTTGAAGACGAACAATCTGGACTACTGGCTTCATCCCATTGCTGCCAGGCAGGTAGTCCCTAAATCAGCTGCATGGGATGCTGCCCGCTTGCTGATGATTTACAATGAATGGAACAACCACCACGAAGATTTTTTGCGCCGGGCTCAGCTATTGCTCATCAAGATTAAAACAGAAAAGTAGGCTGCTAGGCCTATAATTCAAAAACTTGTCCAAGGTCCGGAATATGAGGCTCCGGAAATCCATAGTGCTTAAGCAATTCGGCAAAAGTGGTCTTGGCCTGAGGTTCCCCGTGAACCAAAAATAGGGCCTTCAGATGGCCCTTCTGATTTTTCAGGAATTCCAGAATCTCTAGATTGTCGCCGTGAGCGGAAAAAGAGTCCATGATTTCTACGCGGGCATTTACTGTCCGACGCTGCCCAAGGAGGTGAACATAGGGCTCCCCGGCGCGAAGTCTTCCGCCAACGGTATTTGGGGAGCAATATCCTACAAGGAGAATGGTGTTAGCCGGATTTTCAAGGGCCCGGGCGACATGATGTCGGATTCGGCCGGCATTGATCATGCCGGAGGCACTAATAATGATGGCGGGGCCTTCTAAATCATTAAGCGTAACCGAATCGACTTGCCTACGCACGTATTTCAGATTGCTGAATCCAAAGGGATTTTCGTCCTGTAGCAGGTAATCCGTCAGGTCCTCGTCGAAACACTCCGGATGGGCTGCATAGATACGAGTGGCATCCACAGCTAGGGGGCTATCTACGAATACGGGAATAGGTGGTAGACGACCCTCCTGCTCGAGCTGATCTAAAAGATAAACGATTTCCTGGGTTCGACCAACACTGAAAGCTGGAATGATGAGTTTCCCCTTTCGTTTCAGGCAAGTGTCGGCAATTATAGTGAGAAACTTCTCCCGTTCTGCCGGAGCGGCTGGATGTTCCCGGTCACCGTAGGTGGACTCACACAGCAAGTGTTCTACCGGGGGAATTGGTTGGGGATCCCGTAGGATTGGTCTTGCCGGCCGGCCAATATCCCCGCTGAAACCTAGTCTTTTCTCTGTTTCTCCCTCCCTTATGTATAGGGCGATACTAGCACTTCCCAGAATATGGCCCGCATCGGTAAAACAACATCGGATATCCTTTTCCACGGAAAACCATCGGTCGTAATCCACCGTGATGAACTGTCTTAGGGCATTTAGGACATCCTTTTCCGAGTAAAGGGGTTCCAGGAAATCCCTATCCTCGTAGCTGGCATCACGGGATTGCCGCTTCCGGTGAAAAATGGCATCATTTTCCTGGATGGCGGCGCTGTCAAGGAGAAGGATATGGGCCAGGTCGCGCGTGGCCGGGGTGCAGTAGATATTGCCCCGAAAACCGTCTTTTACGAGTTTTGGAATTCGTCCGCAGTGGTCAATATGGGCATGGGAGAGAATGAGGGTATTTAGGTTAGCTGGATTTAGTGGCCACTCGCGGTTGAAATGGACCATGTCGGGGCGATTTCCCTGGTAAAGGCCACAGTCGAGCAGGAGGGTAAATCCATTCTCCAGGGTGAGGAGATGGCAACTGCCAGTCACATCACGCACACCACCGAAAAAGGTTAGTTTCATAAATTATGGAAATAAACCATTGTAAATAGAATACATACACATTAAAATAAAATTTGCCTTATTGACAACTTCCCAACTTTCCCCGTTATTTCAAATATAAACAAAAGTCCCCTATTTATTCATGGGGCTGAGCAGTTAAGGGTGCCTGTCCATAGGCGTATTTCGGAGCAAAAGGAGCCATGCAGGTAGCTAACCAAACGATGTATAGGAACTTATGGATACCATTTATCCAGCCTATTGGTAGCAAATCCTTTTGGTCATGTCCCATACGAGTCCAATGCATGAAGGCTTTGGATGGTTTTGAAAAGTTGGTTAAATAAATGGTCAACCTGAAATTGGAAATAGGATTGCATTGCTGCGAGCTGTCCGTTCACGTCTCGGCATGCCTCTTATTTTTCCGAAAGGGAACACATTATCGGAGTCTGCGGAGACCAGCACGGGCATCGGCATAGTCTGGTGCCAGACGGAGGGCATTCTGGTAGTATTTTTCCGCTTTTCCGGATTCCCCCAGGATTTCTGCGCAAAGGCCTGCATAGTACTGGGCCTCCACATTCAAGGGATTGATAATCCGGGTTTGATCAAATTGAGTAAAAGCTTCACGAATGGAATCCATATCCATGAGAACGAGACCTGCATTAAATTGTGCAGCCTCGTTTTGGGAATCAAAGCGCATCATCTCCCGAAATACGCTTAAGGCTTCTTCGAGTTTTCCCTGCCGGGCTAGCAGGCTGCCCTTTGCCTGAAGTGCCCTAACATTGGCTGGATTTCGTTGAAGTGCCGACTCGTAGTACCTGGCGGCTATCTTATGCCCGCGGGATTCTTGCAGGTTGCCAAGGATGATCCAGGCATCCTCCAGGTCGGGATCGCCTTCAATAGCCTCCTGAAAACTGTTGATAGCACGAGCCGTGTCGCCTGTCTCCTTAAAGAACATTCCTGTGAGGAAGGCCGTTTGAGGTTTGCCCTCCCCAAGGGTACGGGCCTTTTCCAGAGACCGAAATCCTCCTTCGTATTGGCGCAATATCAATTGCATCTTGGCCAGCTTCCGGAAGGTTTCCGCTGACCTCGGAAAACGACTTGCTGCTTCCTCTAAAATCTGCAAGGCATCGTATGATTGAAAATAAGCCAGATAAGCGTCTGAAAGTCGAAACAGGGCTTCCGGACGGGACGAATCAATTTGCCATGCCCGGGTGTAATCCTGAATGGCTTCGCCGTATGCTTCCTTTTCCAAATAGTAATCGCCACGCTTCAGGTACAGCCCCTCGTCTCGAGGAGAACGCTCCAGGGCGGTATGGAGTTCCAGGAGTTGCTTATCAATCAAAGTGTTTCCCTCAGTTCCAGGTCCTGGGCCGGTTTCGCAGCTGGAAAGTTGGAACAAAGCACTAGCCAGGATAAACCCCAGTAAGCCATTATTCATTGTACTATAGGTGGATACTATTATTTGGATGCTAAAAATACGGCAAATCCCTCATTTGCCCTTGATACTGGCTTTTACCGGATGGCAATACCTCGCCCCTGTCGGAGCCCAGACTCCGCAAGTATCCGAGATACTTCGGTGCGAGGGAGATTTAGATTTGGTTGCCTTATTTTCCGGGAGAAACGGCGATACCCTGGTAGCTGGAAACTACCGGGGTTTTTGGCAGGATGAGGGTGGGGAGTGGCGGTCCCGGGGAGAGAATGATATGTTTTTAGGTCGCTTCGACGGAAGAGGGCGATTTTCCCTCATCCTGTCTTGGGGAGGCGTACGCAACGACCAGCTCAGTGAGGCCCACGCGTTAGCCAATGGGGATTACCTACTCATCGGAAGTTTTACAGAGTCTATGCAGGTGGGCATCCGGACTTTCCAATCTACGGAAAATGCCAAAGCACTTTTCATTGCGCGCACCGATTCGGAAGGAGGTATTCGATGGATCTCCCTGTTCCAGGGTCCAAGCTGGAAGGCTTGGGGTCAGATCCAGACCGAAGAGGAAGCCGGGGAACTAGTTTTTTGTGGCGACTTTCGCGAGCGGCTCACCTGTGGTGCGGAGCAGCTATTGAGCGGTATTGGCGAATCCACGGCATTTGTGGGTATTATGGATCTTGGTACCGGACGAGTCAAGCAGGCACGCACCTTGTCAGGTACCACGTCTTCCGGGCAGGTGCATGCCACATTTCTACAGACACATGCCGGCAGAATCATCCTAGCAGGCAATTTCGACCACGATATCCAGGTAGATTCTCTTACGGAAATTGCGCAGACGCGCGACTGGGACGTATTCCTCCTGTTTTTGAACAGAGGAACACTCCGACTTCAGGACTTAAAGAAAATCGGGGGTGTTTATGAGCAACGATTGGTGGCTGGCGATTTGGATAAAGACCGGGGGGATATTTACCTCACCGGCGTACTTGCCGGGGTGCTTCGCTTTGGGGAATCTACGGTGCTGCAATCGCGCGATGGCTTGTCTGATATCTTTCTACTTAAGTTTTCTTCTGGTGGCCGATTGTTATGGGCTTCCCTGCTGGGAGGTGACAATATACAAGCACCTCTGGCCCTTCTCAAGACGGAAAACGGGCTTTGGCTTAGTGGGTATTCTATAGGAAGACTTCGATGGGAGGGGCTTCAAAACCCTGGACCATCCACATTCCATAGCTTTCTTTCCCAGTGGCGTGCAGACAGCGGAAAACCGGATAACATCCATCTTTTTCAAGGGGAGGGCACGGCTTTTCCAAACCTTATACGGCAATTCCGGCCTGGTACCCTCTTGACTTCAGGGGTATACCGTGGGCAGGTGAGGATGGGGAATGCGCCTTTGCCCCTGTCTGCGGGGTACAGCGCCTGGATTGGGGCGCTTACTTTTCAAGCCACTGGTGTTTCACTCCGATACCCAATGCCATCCTGGCATCTTTTCCCCAATCCGGGCCAGGGTTCTTTCTGGTTGGAGGGATTACCCGATAGAGCCTCCCTTATTGTTTATTCGGGAGGATCAATTGTTTACAGCACCACCCTGGCCAGTGGAAAGGAAAGGATTACCTTGCCCTCCTCCCTCCCGCGTGGTATATATACCCTCGCTGTGCATACGCTTGGCGGGATCGTAGGAAGCCGTCTTTACCTGAAGCAATGAAATATAAACTTAGTCAATAAGGCAAGGTCAATAACATTTCCCAGCCACATGAGGGTGTCATTGTAAAAGAATAGCCCTATTTTTGACGTTCTATAATAAAACCATCATGCGTATCCTTTTCGTTTTTGCGCTTTCCACCCTGTCTCTCCTCCCGCTTCAGGGACAGCGCTATGGTCACATGAATTTCAGTGTCTTTATTACCTCTTTAACGGACACCCGCAAGGCAGATATCGACCTGGAGGAATATCAAAATACCCTCGTAGCAGAGGGTCAGGCTATGGCTGAAAAGTTCAAGAACAGCTATATCGCCTTCATGAAAGAACAGCAAGCAGGAAACTTGGCTCCCTTAAAGGAGCGCGAACAACAGGAAATCCTGCAAAAGGAACAGGAAAAAATCCAAGCTTTCGAGCAGGAGATTCAGCAGAAAATGCAGGTCAAGCGCCAGGAACTGCTTAAACCTATTGTAGATAAGGTTACTTCAAAAATCAAGGAGGTTTGCCAGGAAGGTGGATTTGTCATGGTATTTGACACCAGTTCTTTCAATAGCCTTCTATACACGCCAGAATCGGAAGACATTACCGCGCTGGTGAAAGCTAAACTCATTGCGCCTCCGGCAGCTCCGAAATAAATCAGTCAATTCGAACCATCAAATCGCGATACTGAACTTTGCTGTTCGGATCGTGACCTTGAATAGCTATAGTGCCGCTGCTTAATTTTCTCTCCATTTGCCCCTCTTTGCGCAATGGATTGGCGGGTTCTGTGTAATCGACTACGGTAATACCGTCGATTCGGGTAACAATTCGCTTACCTTTTACGGAAATATGTAGTTCGAACCAGGCTTGATCCGGGACAAATACCTCGGCAACATCCACGATATTATATAGGCTGGCTGTACGCCGCCAATCGCTCTGGGAGTTATTTACTTGAATTTCATAGCCTTTAGCGGGCCAAGCTTTCTCCAGGAAATCCGTATGAATATACACACCGGAGTTGGCCTGCGGATAGGTCATCACTTGTACCTTTAGTTCGAAGTCCTTGAAGTCATGACCTGCCAGCGGACCCTCGTAGAAAAGGTGAGCCCGAGGTCCGTGAACCGTCAAGTTTCCCTCTGAAAGCTGGAAGGTTTGGGGATTTTCACTTGCCCGCCAAGCGGACAGATGCTCTCCCGCAAAGAGATTCACCCATTGAGCCGATCCAGGGTTTGGCAAAATAAGCAGGACCAATAGAACAGAGGGAAATAGGAACCGGATCATAATCGCAGGAATTAAGCGTTTGCCGGTGCGCTTTTAGTGTTCAGTTCCACGATAAACTCATCGACCAATATGCGACCGCAATGCTCACAAGCTACGATATTCTTGCAAGTAAAAATTTCTAGTTTCACCTGAGGAGGAACCTTATTAAAGCAGCCACCACAGGAATCGCGTTGTATAGTCACAACGGCCAAGCCATTTCGGTAGGAGGTTCGGATTTTGTCGTAAGATTTTAGAAGTCGCTCTTCAATGCCATTACGTGCTTTAGCAGACCGTTTCCTCAGGGCACTCTCCTCATCGTTGGTCTTGGCAATAATTTCATCGAGCTCGACTTTCTTCTGCTCGAGTTCTGTCTGCCTTCCTTCTCGCCGGGTCTGACTGGCAGCAAGTGCCTCCATTTTGCCTTCCATTTCCGCAAGTACAATCTTCTTGCGCCGTTCAGCTAATTGGATTTCTAGTTTCTGGAGTTCGAGTTCCTTGGTTAAGGCTTCGAACTCCCGATTGTTCTTTACATTATCCAATTGGGTTTGGTATCGGACAATAAGGGCTTCAGATTCCTTTACCGTATTGTCGTACTGGGTGGCACTGTGCTGGAGGTCGGTGATTACGCCGTTGGCTTTTTCGATACGGGTATCTAGACCGGCGATTTCATCTTCCAGATCGCTTACCTCGATGGGGAGTTCTCCCCGAAGTACGGCAATCTGGTCTATTTTGGAATCAATTTGTTGCAGTTCGTAAAGCATTTTAAGCTTCTCGGCGACAGTTTTTTCCGCGGCCATTGGCAGATAATTTATAGGTTGGGAATCAAGGGTTATAGACAACAAAATTGGTACACACTGACGTGGACCGAACCGCAAAAGTAGGGAATTTCCCGGAAATTATTTCGCTAAGCTGCGAAATGACACCCTCCTCCGATTCGTAGTGACCGATATCCGCGATGATAATGCGGTCGTCTGCCTCCTGAAACTGATGGTATTTGAAGTCGGCGCTAACAAAAATATCGGCCCCAGCGGCCATGGCTTCTTGCAGCAGGAAGCTGCCGCTACCCCCACATATGGCTACTTTGCTTATGGTATCCCGGCAAATACGGGTGTGTCGAACCACCTTTACGGGCAATCTTTCCCGAAGCCAACTAAAAAATTGGTCTGGGGCCATCTGCTGAGGAAGGTAACCTATCATGCCTGCTCCCACTCGGGGAGATGATCCTAAAAGCGGAGCTACGGACAGAAATGGCGTTTCTCCGAACAGATTGCCTACCAAACGGCGAAGGGTTGGCAGCTGATCCCGGAAAAGGGAAATGGCTGCCTGACCTGGGTAAGCTTCGCTTTCGCCCGGGAGAAAAACCAGAGAGGCAGGTTGAAGGGATTCCAGGGCGGGAAAAAGCACCTTGAACTCCGCATGGGAAAGGTTTAAGGTGACCTTTGCAAGCAGGTCATTTTTTGGTTGAAGGATAACCATTTGCTGAAGTCCGAGCCGCTTGCCGAGCCCCTCATTTACTCCTTGCTCCAAAGCATTGTCCATGTTGGTATGCATGGCAATTATGGCTAGATTTTGTCTAACCGCTTTTAGCAGGATCCGCTCCACGGGTTTGTGGCCGGATAACTTCTTCAAGGGCTGGAAAAGGATTGGATGGTGGGAAACGATGACGTTGGCTCCCACGCTGATGGCTTCTTCTAGGACTGCCTCTGTAGTATCTAAACAGGTTAACAATCCACGGACAATAGCCTGTGGGTCCCCTACTTGTAGCCCACAATTGTCATATTCTTCCTGCCAGGCGAGGGGGAAACGGGAGGACAGGAAATCCATGAGTTCTTGTATGCGAATGTCAGCCATGTCTGATTTTTTCAACGAGAATGGTTCCTGAAAATCCGGAAAGAAGGGGGATACACACTACTTGTCCCCCGCAGGCCTTGACAAACTCAGCACCGGCAATCGCTTCGATGGCATAATCAGCGCCCTTTACCAGCACATCGGGTTGCAGCAGGCGGATTAGTGGTTCCGGGGAATTCCCGGAAAAGGGAACGACAAGGTCCACGGGAGTGAGTGCCGCTAGAATCAGCGCTCTCTGCTCCCAAGAAACGAATGGCCGGTCATTTCCTTTTAAGGCTTTCACAGAGGAATCGTCATTGAGGCCCACAACGAGCCGGTTGCCTAACCGGGCCGCCTCAAGCAGGGAATGGGCATGGCCAGCATGGAAGAGGTCGAAGCATCCGTTAGTAAATACCATTTTCTCTCCTTTAGACCGCCAAGCTTTACATACTTCCAGGGCTGCATCGGCTCCAGGAGCTATTTTTTGCTCAACCGCGTTCCGGCAATCCATAAGCTACAGGTGCAGCGGGCTGATAGCCTCTGTTTAGCAGAGGCAGGCATGCAAGAGAAAAGGCTCCGTACAGCAAGGTACCGCCAATTTGCATGGTGAAGAAGGAGATATTTGCCCAGGAAAAACCATCATCCAGGCCGATTCCGTAAACCGCCAGTCCCACTTGGGTCATAAAGTGATAGGTTCCCATACCTCCGGGAGATGGTACTACAATGCCCCATGCACCCAGAATAAAAACAACCAAGGCAGCTGAAAGGGTCAGATTCGCGGTTACATGGAAGGACAATAAGGTCATGTAAGTCATGAGGAAATACATCAACCAAATTAAGAGGGTATGCAACAGGAACCGGGATTTGCTGCGTATATTCCGAATACTGCGCAGGCCACTCAGAAATCCATCCGCCAGATGACTAAGTGTCTGAAAAATCGCGAGGCGGCTCAGACGACGCCGAAACCACCAACCCAGGAAAACCGCTAGGGCTGCTCCCAGGCTCAACAGGATGATGGTTTGGTTGCCAAAGCGTTCTCCTGGACGGATGTATTTTCTTGCCAATGCAGCAATGTTTTCGAATTCAATAGCTAAGCCTAATACCGTAATGCCCAATATCATAAACAAGTCAGCTACACGGTCCACCACAATGGTGCCCACGGCCTTTTCTATCGGTATACCCTCATATCGGGCTAGGGATCCAGCTCTGGCGACTTCACCGAAGCGGGGAAGGGCTAGGTTGGACAGGTAGCCAACGATGGTGGTAAAAAAGGCGTTTCGCAGGCGGGGATTGTACCCCATAGGCAGGAGCAGCATTTTCCAGCGGATGGCTCGGCTTAGATTGGACAATCCATAGCATACCAGGGCGCACCAAATCCACAGGTAGTTCAATTCGGCGAAATCAGCCTGCAATTTGTCCAATAGGCTGCAATCTGATATGGAAATACCCTTCAAGAGGCAATCTGCGGCATAGGCTTTTTGATGATTATGGTATAACAGCCACAACAACATAAAACCAAAAGCAAAAAACAGGATGAGGCGAAGGGTTGTGCGCAGGGTCTTTTGCATTGATAGCGAGGGGCGATTGGCTGACCCTCCCGAAGCACAAAGATAAGGAAAGGAGGGGTCTGCTGCTTCTTCGCATGGGGAAAGGTTGCCGAAATTGTCTTACATTTGTGTTCATTTTGGCAAAAACGCCAATTAGCAGCGGTTTCAAATGCAAGCCATGGGTAAAATAAAGGTGCTGGTTGTCACCCAGGAGATGGAGCCGTACACCCTCGACACCGAGATTGCGCGAATTTCTAGAAGGCTTCCCCAGTATGCCCACGAAAAGGGCATGGAGGTTCGGGTGCTTATGCCCCGTTATGGCTGCATCAACGAGCGCCGCCATCGCCTGCACGAAGTGGTCCGGCTCTCCGGGATGAATATTATCGTCGATGACGACGATTTTCCACTCATCATAAAAGTTGCGTCCTTGCCGGATATCCGCATGCAGGTTTATTTTCTTGACAACGACGACTTCTTCAAGGGCCGCGACTTGTTCCACGATGCAGATGGCAAGGAATACACCGATAACCCAGACAGGATGATTTTCTTCTGCAAAGGGGTCATTGAGACAGTTAGGAAATTTGGTTGGCCTCCGGATATCGTCCATTGCCAGGGCTGGATGACCAGCCTTGTGCCTTTCTACCTCAAGACGGCCTACCGCAATGATCCGCTTTTTAATCGGGTGCGGGTGATTTATTCTCTATTTGGGGAAACGTTGGAAAGTACTTTCAACAAGTCTTTTTTCGCTAAGGCAAGCATCAACGACCTAAAGGAGTCAGATCTTGGTGATTTTAGATCGGGCGATTCCATTCTTCTCCATCAGGGTGCCATCATGCATGCTGATGCCGTGGTTCAACCAGAGGGAAAGCTTTCGGAATCTTTGCAACTTGCCTTGGATGCCTTGGGAGAAAAACCCCTGCTTAAACTTGGGGGCGAGGATCCCTTCTTCGGTTTGCCCGACCTTTACCGGTCATTCGTGGAGGCACGGGATAATGAATCCGCCTGACTATCCAAATTGCTACAAGGCCCGCTCATGCGCAATGAAATATTGAGGCGATACGCCTTCCCTGCCCTGTTGGCTGCTCTGGTACTCCATGCCTGTAATGATTCAACGACTTTTGGACTAGATCTTCTTCAGGAAGACACTACCAAGGTGGGTTTTACTGATTCCCTAACCTTGCAGTCGGCAACCCTTCCCGGTGACCTAGCCGATGTGTATTCCCCATTCACCGCAGCTAGTGCCTATCTTTTGGGTCAGCTCGATGATCCCATTTTTGGGAAATCTTCCTCTTCTATTTTCATGCAGTTTCTTCCTCGGCAAAGTATATTTTTCGATTTCAAAGAAAAGACCGTCGATTCTGTGGTGCTTGTCTTGCCATATGACACCACGGTTTTTTACGGAAATCTTTCAGCCCCTCTTTCACTCAGCGTGCATGCCCTCGTCCAAGCCATGGACCGGACGGAAACGTACAAATCAAATACCGTTTTTGCCAGCGAAAATTTGGCCTTGGGAACGGTTACTGTTATCCCTTCAACAACATCTACCCAGGTGTTTGACTACAGGCTTGGAACCGTGGATACCTTGCGTTTCCCCCATATCCGCATACGGATTGACAAGCCCTCGTTCCTAAAACCGTTCACCCTGGCCGACAGTACCGTGTATAATGCTGATGCTGACTTTTTCCGATTCTTTGCCGGCCTTGCCCTTAAGCCTTCCGGCGATGGGAAAGCCATGGTGGGTATTAACCTACAGAGCAGCAACGCTGGCCTCTATTTCTACTATCGTAGCAACAATTCCCCCGGCCAGTTTCAATATGTGACCAACGGATATTCAGCAAAGATTTCCTCGTTCGTCCATAGTTCTGGCAATTCCCCCGCTCAAATTGCCCTGGGTCGGTCCTTCTCGGCAGACGCCTCCCCTATTTTTAGTCAGGGGATGGCCGGGGTGCAAGGTGCATTGCGAGTAACCGACCTTGCTCGGCTGAAGGGCAAAATTATAAACTTCGCCGAGTTGGAGCTATATGCCCAGACGCTTCCTGGCGACAATGCATCCTATTACCCTCCGGCCCCTCAGGTCATTTTGCACTATCGGGATGCTTCAGGAAAACTGGTGGTTACTTCCGATGTGACGCTGGCAGGGGAAAACATTGGAAGATATGTCGGGGGCAGACCAATACCTGCCTCAGATGGGAATCCGGTAAAATATCGGGTGAATCTCAGTTCTCATTTAAATAGGATGATTGAGGGAAAGTTACCCCCTGAACTCTACATCCGCGTCTTTCCGCGGGCCGAAAGGGCCAGCAGAACTGTTTTTTTTGGCGCAGGACATCCCCGGTTTGGAGCCCGGATGAAAGTCACTTATACTGATTTCCCGCGTTAAAAAGGGTTCACCGGCAATTTTGGGCTAAGCTATTGTGCTTCCCTCGCACTGTAGTTGTCAGGCTGATGTTGTGCCTTTTTTCTCATCCCAGGGGTAGCGGACTTCGGACAGGGTGAGTCCCTCGGCTGGAACAGAGAAGGTTCTTGCCAGCGGAGATTGCTGGATGAGAGCACTTTCGATATCCTCAAGCGCTAGTTTTCCGGTTGCTGCAAGGATTTGGGCTCCGACAATAAGGCGCACCATGCCGCGAAGGAACCGATTGGCACTAATAGTAAAGACAGCCTTTTCCTCTGCGGGAAAAAAAGACCAGTTGCTAGCTGACACCTGGCAGGTGAGGTCTTCTAACTGATGGCCGGTTTTGCAAAATGGAGCGAACGGAGCGGAGCGCAAAAATAAAGTGGCTGCCTGGTGAAGCAGGTCCTCTTTCGGCCTTCGAGGTAGATTATACCACCAGCTTAGGCCCTGACGATGGGGGTCTTTTCGAAAGGAGATGTGGTATTGATAGGTCCTCAGGCAGGCACTAAAGCGGGCATGGCAGGATGGTTCCACCGGTTGAATGCTCCTGACCGCAATGTCAGCGGGCAACATGCGGTTGAGGCGACTTACCAAGTCTGTAGGCAGGTTAAGCACTACATCGAAATGCAAGAAATATTGCTGCGCATGCACCCCGGTATCGGTTCGGCCGCAACCTGAAATAGCCATTGGAACTTGCAGGATCGTGGAAAGGGCTGTTTCCAGTACTTCCTGGACTCCGGTTTTGCCTGGTTGGCGCTGCCAGCCGTGGTAGCGGGTACCCAGATAGGCAATTTCAGCGAAAAACCTTGTTGTCGGCGCAGCCATGGGGCCTTCGACTAGGCCGCATGCTGCGAAGCCAGCTTGGAGCGGTTCAGTTTTTCAGTGGCATAGGCCAAATCAACTTGGAAACTCCTCAGGTCCTTCCTCGAAGGCAATTCGAACATGGCATCCGTGAGGATTGCCTCACAGATTGACCGCAGACCCCGTGCGCCAAGCTTGAACTCCAGGGCTTTTTCGGCAATGAATCCGATGACCTCATCGGAAAAATGGAGGGCCACATTTTCGTATTGAAACAATTTCTGGTACTGTTTTACCAGCGAATTTCGGGGTTCGGTCATAATGCGCACCAGTGCATTGTGGTCCAAGGGATCCAGATAGGTAAGCACTGGCAACCGGCCAATGAGCTCCGGGATGAGGCCAAAGGCGCGAACATCCTGTTGCGAGACGTAAGGAAGAAGGTTTTCCCGGTCTGCTGCTGCTGCAATCCCTTCTTTCTTGAAGCCTATTACCTGCGTGTTTATTCTTCGGGCGATGAACTTCTCGATGCCTTCAAAGGCCCCACCGCAAATAAAGAGGATATTTTCGGTATTAACCTTTACCATCTTCTGCTCTGGATGCTTCCTTCCCCCTTGTGGTGGGACATTCACATCGGTGCCTTCCAGCATCTTGAGGAGGGCTTGCTGAACCCCTTCCCCCGAGACATCACGCGTAATCGAGGGATTATCGCTTTTGCGAGCAATCTTGTCAATTTCATCAATGTAAACTATGCCACGCTCGGCAGCGGCCACATCGTAATCACAAACCTGCAGCAGACGGCTCAGGATGCTTTCCACGTCTTCGCCGACATAACCTGCTTCCGTAAACACGGTGGCATCAACGATGGCGAATGGAACTTGAAGCATGCGGGCTATGGTTTTGGCAAGTAGTGTTTTTCCCGAACCAGTTCGGCCAATAAGCAGTATATTGGATTTTTCGATTTCAATTTCGTCCTCCCGGGGCTGAGTAAGGCGTTTGTAGTGATTATAAACGGCAACCGCGAGGTATTTCTTCGCTTCATCCTGCCCGATAACATAGTGGTCCAGTCGCTCTTTCATTTCGGCAGGCGATGGATTTCTAATCTGGGCATGCACTTCTTTTACCTGACTTCCACCTTTACTTCTTTTTCTTGGCTGATCCTCCTTTCCCCCACCATACAATTCCTCCCGAACGATGTCGCCGGCCTGTTCCACACATACTTCACAGATATGCGCATGGATGCCAGAAATGAGCATTAGCACCTCGGACTTACCCTTTCCACAGAAAGCGCAATGGATTTCGGACTTAGATTTGGCCATAGGGTCGCTTGGATGTGAATAAGCAGGGAGTAAGCTTCAGGCTTCTTTTTTCTTATTGCTTTTGTCCAATACCTCGTCGAGGAGACCATAGGACATAGCATCTCGGGCGGTCATCCAGTTGTCACGATCGCAATCCTTTTCGATGACGTCGTAGGGTTTGCCAGTATGCTTACTCAGGATATCGTACAGGGCCTTTTGTTGTTCCTTCACGAGCGTATAATAGATTTCCATATCGGATACCTGACCCTGCATACCTCCAAGGGGTTGGTGAATCATAACCCGACTGTGGGGCAGACCGCTGCGTTTCCCTGGAGACCCTGCCGCTAGAAGTACAGCACCCATGGAAGCGGCCATGCCAGTGCAGATGGTGGAGACATCAGGTGCGATGTACTGCATCGTGTCGTAAATACCCAGGCCAGCGATTACAGAGCCGCCCGGACTATTGAGAAAGAGTTGGACGTCGCGGCGCGGATCGGTCGACTCCAGGAAAAGCAATTGAGCCTGAATGACATTGGCAACGTACTCGTCAATAGCTAAGCCGAGGAATATAATGCGATCCATCATTAGGCGGGAAAATACGTCAAGACCCACGATATTCATGGAGCGCTCCTCGATAACATTTGGGGTAAAGCCCTGAAGGTCTTGATACTTGGACCCTGCCGATTGGGCATACCGATCCAGGTGCATACCGCTCATGCCGAGGTGCTTGGTGGCATACCGGCGGAATTCGTCTTTGGGTATCATGGCATATTTTATATGGAAAACGCCAGAAAGGCTCTAGGGTTCAGGGGGTGTGTTGCTGGGGTATTCAGTCTTCTGTTTCCTCGGCCTTCGGCTTCTGGAAAACTTTTGCCTTTTCATCAAATGCTGCCGCACTTAGGATAACCTCATTGAGCTTGGTAGTTTCTTTGGCTTTGTATACGAAAAACATGGTTTCCAGGTCCTGAAACACTTCCCTGACCTTGTCCTTATCAGCCATCATGCTGGACACGATGGACTGTATTTTTGGATTCTTATCCCCGTCATTGATTCCGAAATGGGAACTGACCCGATGGGTCATCAAATCGCGAACTTGAGCAGCAGTAGGAGCGACACCGAGCATCGCCGTACTTGTTTTCCAGATGATATCTCTTCGAAGGAATTGGACTAGTTCCACCATTTGAGGTGTATATTCCCCATTTTGGGAGCGATAGGAAGGCTCCAGCATGTGGTCATGGATGAATGCTTCGGGAAGATTGACTTGGGTCTCCTGGTGCATGCGATCCACAATTTCTCTGAAAAGCAGGCCATCGGAAATGGAAGTAGATTTTCCCGAAAAGTGTTTCCGCACTACTTCATGGGCTTCCTCACGACTTTTTACCTGATTTTGACCGAAAGTATGTTCAAAAAATGCTTCATCTTCCCGAGGTTCATCCTTGCATCGAGCACCCAAGACGACCAGTCGGAAAGTTTCGGAAACTTCGCGCTCTTGGCTAGGTTCAAACATACCTAAGAGGTACTTTCGAAAGAGCTCACGGTCCACGGTGGGATTTAGGTCATAGACACAATCCACGGTGAGGGTATCCCCGACCGACAGGTCTTTGAATTGGGATTGGAGGGACTCGCTCATCGAACTGAAGGAGACCAATTCAGTTTCATGCCGGAGAGAGGTCTCCGTTTCCTCGCCTGAAATGCATTCGATAAGCTGCAGTTTGAAATGGTCGCCATGCGTGAATCCCGTTTCCTTGTCCACCATTTCGGCTGAATCCTTCAGGATAGCCTGGTATTCCCTTTCCACATCCTCATCCTTGACCTCACGCAGGAAATAGTCATAGGTATCATTTTCTCCAAGTCCTTTGACTTCGAATGGCGGGATTATTCCCAATTCGAATAGGAAATCCATAACCTCGGGCTTGTTTAGGTCGAAGGCATGTTCCGGGCTTTCCTCACGAAGGACAGGTTCACCAAGGATTCTATATTTATTTTCTTCGATATGCCGCTTGAGTTCTGATTTGATTTCCCGATCGACCACATCTAAAATCAGGGAAGGGCCATAGAGTTTGCGAAGGTGATTCTCGGGAACTTTTCCTTTCCGGAAGCCCTTAACCTGCGCCTTTTGGGCAAGTTTTCGCATTTCGGTTTGAATCAACGGAAGGTATTCTCCCGGTGAAATGGTAACCTTCAACACATGGGAATCAGCATTGGGGTTCACTCTCTCAATCGTGGGCATAGGTTCGGGTTGATAAATTTCGGAGGGGAATATCCATTAAATTACGAAGCAGCTACCCGAATCTGGGGCAACTGCAACGCCGATTTTCGTACGGGTGGAGGGACTCGAACCCCCACGCCTCGCGGCACCAGATCCTAAGTCTGGTACGTCTACCAATTTCGCCACACCCGCTAATTGTCAGGAATACACCTGAGGAAGGGTTAAAAGTAGGTCTTTTTTCAGAAAAATGTAAGGAAAACGAGGGATTTTCTCTTTATATTGAGCGTTTCCTTACTCAGGGAATGCAGGTAAGGAAAGCATTGATTACGCGATGGATACCCTGTCAGCATCAATTTCCGGGGAGCAAAAATTGGTGGAGGAGGCCTTTATGGATCTTCTCGCTGGCGTTCGAGTTCCCATGGACGAGCAGGACCGACAAAACATTCGGGAGGCTTTCGAGCTGGCATCCCGGGCACATAGGGACCAGCGGCGAAAGTCGGGAGATCCCTATATTTTACACCCTATTGCAGTGGCCCGCATATGTGCTGAGGAAATCGGACTGGGTCCAACGGGCATTATTTCCGCACTGCTGCACGACGTGGTGGAGGATACGGAGGTCAAGCTTTCAGACCTGAATCGCAGGTTTGGCAGCAGGGTAGCAATGATTGTGGATGGACTGACCAAGCTGGATGCTGCATACAATGCGGAGAGTCCGCAGGCGGAAAATTTTCGCAAAGTCCTTTCCACTCTGGTGGAGGATGTACGGGTTGTTCTTATAAAAATGGCCGATCGCATGCATAACATGCGGACCATTGGATTCATGGAGCGGTCCAAGCAACTCAAAATTGCCGCAGAGACCAGTTACATCTATGCTCCATTGGCACACCGGCTGGGACTGTACAATTTCCGAACGGAATTTCTGGACCTATGCATGAAAATTACCGATGCGGAGACCTACCAGCGAATAGCCAGGAAGCTAAAGGAAACCCGTAAGGAGCGGGAGAACTATATCGCCACGTTCATTTCCCCATTGAAGGAAAAGTTGGATGAGTTGGGTTTTGCCTACCGTATTTTTGGTCGACCAAAATCCATCTACTCCATTTGGAACAAGATGCGGAACAAGCGGGTGGATTTTGAGGAAGTCTATGATTTGTTTGCTGTGCGCATCATCATCGACGTGCCGACTGACCGGGAGCGCATCAGTTGCTGGCAAGCCTATTCTGTGGTGACCGACGTGCACACTCCCATTGCTGACCGGCTAAAGGATTGGATAACAACCCCGAAGTCCAATGGCTACGAGTCACTGCACACTACCGTTATCGGACCCGGGGGGCGTTTCGTAGAAGTTCAGATTCGCACCGAGCGCATGAACGAGATTTCGGAAAAGGGATACGCAGCCCACTGGAAATACAAGGGCGTATCCTCTCAGCCTGATGTTTACGAGCGCTGGTTGGATTCGGTCCGGGATACCCTGGAACAGCCAACCACTGATGCGGCTGCTTTCCTGGTAGATTTCCGCTCCAACAGCCTATTCAAGGACGAGATTTATGTCTATACCCCGAAGGGTGATTTACGCCTACTTCCTGCCGGGGCCACTGCCCTGGACTTTGCCTTTCACGTGCATACCGATGTAGGCTATCACTGCACTTCCATCCGGGTCAACAACAAACTCGTTCCCTTTGGCAAGGAATTAGCCAATGGAGACCAGGTGCAGGTTTTTACATCCCGGAACCAGAAACCCTCGGAAGATTGGATCAGGATGACCACCACCGGAAAGGCGCAGGCCAAAATCCGGTCTGCCATGAAGGAGGAGAAACGCAGGAAAGGAGAAATTGGCAAAGAATACCTGGAGCGAAAATTGAAGAATCTGCGGGTAGATTATGAAGAGGCTCTGGAGCTTATTCTGCGTATCCATGAATACCGCTCATCCACAGATTTGTTTTATGACATTGCTACGGAAGCCCGAAACATTCAGGATATCTTCCGGAAATTTCATGTAGAAGGCGGGAAACTCAGGGAGCTTTCTGTTATGCCACAACCTGGCTTGGAGGAGAAAGACAATGATTATAGAAAAACCCCCGCGCGCCAAAGCGAAAAACCCAGATTGCTGGTCAATGGTGAATCGGCAGATAGTTACGAATTCAGCCTTGCTAATTGTTGCAATCCGCTGCCTGGAGACGATATCTTTGCCTTTCTTACGCACAATCAAGGGTTAAAGATTCACCGCAGTTCATGCCCCAACGCGGCCTATCTCATGGTGAACTACGGATACCGGATTCTGACGGCCTCTTGGACCTCTTCCCCAGAAATTAACTTTATTGCCGAACTTAAGATTACCGGTATTGACAGTGGTCCAGGCATCATTGAGCAACTTTCGCATCAGATTTCTTCTGAACTTGGCCTGAATATTCGGTCCATGTCCATCGAAGGCGAAGAAGGCTATTTCGAATGCCGCCTGAAATTAATAATCAAGAATACAGACCAGCTTCAACTGGCGATTCAATCCCTCCTCTCCCTGGAGAACGTTTCTTCTGTAGTGCGTGTGGATTGATTACCTTTACCTAGCCACCAGCCCAAACCCATGGTTGAATCCGGAGCAAGCCGAGATACTTTCGAGGAGGTAAAGCGGATATTCACCGAGTTCCTGGAGCAGCAGCATCAGCGCAAAACGCCGGAGCGCTTTGCCATCCTGGAGGAAATCTACCGAAGGACAGACCACTTCGATGCAGAAGCTCTTTATATCCATATGAAAAATCAGAGCTATCGGGTGAGTCGCGCCACGGTCTATAATACCCTGGAACTACTGGTCCATTGCGACCTCGTGAAACGGCATCAGTTTGGTAGGAATTTGGCCCAATATGAAAAATCATTCGGCTTCAAACAACACGATCACCTCATCTGCCTCGACTGTGGTAAGGTGCTGGAATTCTGCGATCCCCGCATCCAGCAAATCAAAAACATGATGGGAGAGCTACTTCATTTCCGCGTTACGCAACACGCCTTGAATCTTTACGGCCACTGCGACGGGGCTTGCGGGCGGACCAGGTAAATCAGCGGCTTCGGCTTAGGTAAACACCCAAAAGGATAAGGCCCATCCCGGCAAACACCCACCAGCCCATTGGTTCCCCGTCGATAAAGCCCCACATGGCCGCTACCAAGGGCATCATGTAAGCTACCATAGAGCCAAAAAGTGGGGAGGTGTGTTGTATTAGTTCGAAAAACACCACGGAGGCCAAAACTGTGCTCACCAAGGCAAGAAAAAGAATGTATCCTGCTGCATGCCATGCCCCCGGTTCGTGCATCAGGGTCTCCTTGAAATTGGTGAAACCCAAAAGGTAACCTAGTAAGGGTAAACCCGTGAGCCCGAAAGAGTAAATACTTATCTGAAGACTTGGCACCTCGCGGAGTTTGGATCCTACGACATTGATGCCGGTCCCGTACATCAAGGAGGCCAGGACGATAAGGATTCCCCATCGGAGCTCCCCTTCCAGGGCCAAAAAATGGCCCCGGGTTAATAAAAGAAAAGCCCCGCCAAGTCCTAGCAAAACCCCGGTTACACGCAGCCATGAAAAGGGCACGCGGAAGAAAATTATACCTAAAAACAACGTAAACAATGGAGTCAGCGAATTGAGAATGCCTGCGGTAGAGGAATTGATATGTTGCTGGGCATTGGAGAAAAGGAAGGCTGGTACCGTACTGCTCACCAATCCTACGAAAATCACCAGATACACCCGTTTCCAGTCAAATTGCCTGGCCTTCCAGATCATAAGCGGCAGGAAGACCAGCCCCGAAAGTCCCATTCGCAGACTCGCCACCTGGTCGGGGGGAAAGACTTCCAGCCCCTTTTTGATAAGAATAAAAGAAGTACCCCAGATCAGACTAAGCACAATTAGCGTAAGTTGGGCGCGGGTCCGCGATATAGCGCCAGGAAAAAGAATCCTTTTCATGGATTTTGGTGAAATTTGCTGCAAATTAACATTAGTTCCCTGCGGCCGCTAACTTTTGTCCTATTCGGCGGTTCAACAGACAAATGAATGCCATGAAGGTTACGGATTACCTCAAGAAAGCTAAGGATGCGACCCTGATTTCCTTCGAGGTGCTCCCACCACTGAAGGGCAGTGGCATGCAGGATATCTTCCAGCTTCTTGATCCGCTCATGGATTTCAACCCGCCATTCATTGATGTCACTTACCATCGGGAAGAATTTGTTTACAAGAGGCAGGAATCGGGGTATTACGAAAAGACATCGATACGAAAAAGACCGGGCACCGTAGGTATTTGCGCTGCCATTATGCATCGCTATAAGGTGGATGCCGTTCCCCATCTCATTTGTGGAGGTTTTAACAGGGAAGACACCGAGAATGCACTTATTGACCTGAACTTTCTGGAAATCAACAATGTACTTGCCTTGCGAGGGGATGCACTGCAATTCGACTCCCGGTTTGTACCGGAGCCATTCGGCCATGCCTATGCCCTCGATTTGGTAAAACAGATTAATGATATGAATCATGGCCGCTACCTGGATCCAGACATCGAAAGCGGTCAAAAAACCAACTTTTGTATTGGCGTGGCAGGCTATCCGGAAAAGCATTTCGAGGCCCCCAACATGGAAAGCGACTTAGCCTTCCTAAAGCAAAAAGTAGATGCTGGTGCCGGATACATTGTTACCCAGATGTTTTATGACAATAAGAAATACTTCGACTTTGTTGCCTCCTGCCGCAGTGCGGGGATTAATGTGCCCATCGTTCCAGGCCTGAAACCCCTTACCAAACAATATCAGCTCACAGCTATCCCTAGGCATTTTTATATCAATCTGCCAGAGGATTTGGTCTCTGCTTTCGTCGTAGCCAAAACACCGGAAGCAAGGAGGCAGGTGGGCATCGAGTGGTGTGTCGCTCAAAGCTGTGAACTCAAAGCTTCGGGTGTGCCGTGTCTTCATTATTACACCATGGGGGACGTAGATACTATTAAGAAAATAGCAGAAGCTGTCTTCTAGGATCATTTTCCTATTCGCCTTAGTAAACAATTGCCATGCGTTTTACCTTTTCCCGGGCTGTCTTTATTCTAGCCTTTTTCTTTTCTGCTCCCGCAGGGGCTCAACTCCAATCGCCCCACACCTTTCTGGGAAATCGTTTTGGCAAAGAGTTCACTCCACATGAGTCCCTTGTGGCTTACGTGAACCATGTTGCAGGATCCAGTCCTTTAGTGGAAATCCAGGAATATGGAAGGACCTATGAAAACCGTCCGCTGCTGCACGCTTTCATTTCTGCTCCGGAAAATCTCGCAAACCTGGAGCAGATTCGTCAGAATAACCTGCGAAGGGCAGGATTGCTACCAGGCAAACCGGACCCTCGCTGGGACAACCTGGCCATTGTCTGGCTAAGTTTCGGCATTCATGGCAATGAGGCCGCTTGCTCGGAAACTGCCCTATTGACCTTGCATCGCCTGGCTGAGGCCAAAGAGGGGGACATTCGAAAGCAATTGGAAAATACGCTGGTCATCCTGGATCCAAGCCTGAATCCGGATGGTTCCTCCCGCTATACGAATTGGTACCGGCAGGTGGCCGGAAAAATTCCTGATGTTAGGCCCGAAGCGAGGGAACATCAGGAACCTTGGCCACGAGGCAGGCTGAATCACTACCATTTTGATCTGAATCGCGACTGGGCGTGGCAATCCCAATTGGAGTCAAGACTTCGGACCGCCCGATACCAGGACTGGCTTCCCCAGATTCACGCCGATTTCCATGAACAGGGTTACACTAGTCCATACTTTTTTGCCCCGGCGGCAAAACCTTACCATGCCTATGTGACTCGCTGGCAAAGGGATTTCCAGCTCCAGATCGGGAAAAATCACGCGCGGTATTTCGATGCTAAAGGTTGGCTTTATTTTACCCGAGAGGTCTTCGACTTGCTTTATCCCAGCTATGGAGACACCTATCCCACGTACCTTGGAGCCATCGGCATGACCTATGAACAGGGAGGTATCGGCGCAGGTCAGGCTGTTCTTCTGCCAAATGGAGATACCCTTCGACTTGAGGACCGTATAGCGCATCACTTGACCACCGCGCTATCCACCGTAGAAATGGCAGCAGCCCACGCCAGTCGACTAAATGCCGAGTTTGCAGCTTTTTATAAAAAGTCAATCTCGGATCCCCCCGGGATGTACAAGACTTACATTGTTAAGAAATCAGCTCCAGCATCCCGCCTGCGGCGATTCTGCGACTTACTTGACCGAAATCGCATTCAATACGGTACAGCTAGTTCCCGAAAATCTGTACCAGCTTTCAGCTATGAATCAGGAAATAATGAAGCGCTGGAAATCGAACCCGGGGACTTGATGATCAATGCCTGTCAGCCACGAGCCTGGCTGACGCAAATTCTACTTGACCCCGAGGTGGAACTGCAGGACTCCAGCACCTATGATATCACCGCATGGTCTCTTCTTCATGCCTACGGCCTGCCAGCCTTTGCCACCACAACCTGCATAGAGCCCGGTAATAAGGGACTTCCGCAGATGAAACCCGTTGCTATGGACACCTCGGTGGCATTTGCTTACCTGATGCCGTGGGAATCATTGGATATGGCGGCAATGCTCAGTCAATTACATGCCGAGGGGGTTCGCGTCCGGTTGGCTACTAAACCGTTTACCCTCGAAGGGCGGTCTTGGAAGCGGGGAACCTTGGTCATCACCCGGGGAGATAATCCCGGTATCCGGCAACTGGGTTTTCTTCTTGCCGGATTTTCTCAGAAACATGGACTCAGTATAATGGCAACGAATACGGGTTTCTCCGATTCTGGCAGTGACTTGGGTTCCAGAAATTTTGTGCTGCTATCAGCTCCCCGTGTAGCTATCATGGGAGGCGAGCAGGCTTATGCCAGCGATTTCGGCCAGGTGTGGTATTTTCTGGAGCAGGAATTGGGCATGTCAGCTGCCGTTTTGGACGCATCCCGAATGGAGCGAACCAACCTGGATGCTTACAATGTGCTTATTTTTCCGGAAGGCAGTTACCGGCTATCTGATGGCGCATTAAATGCCATTGCTGCTTGGGTAAGAAAGGGTGGGAGGCTCGTTCTCCTTGGAGATGGAATTGGAGCTTTTACCGGGAAGTCTGGATTTGCTATCAAGATGGCAGCTGCTGATGAATCGCTTCGAAAGGGGGATGCTGGATTGTCTGCCTACGAAGTAGCCGAGCGTCGCGAATTAAGTGAAGGCACCCCGGGGGCTGTTTTTCGGGTGAATCTTGATTCTTCCCATCCGCTGGCCTTCGGGCAAGAAGCCACTTTTTTTTCATTAAAAACAACTTCCGCAACCTACACACTGAGTGGAGAGGGAACCCATCGGGTTGGCATTACGGACAAAACATTCCGACCCCTTGGTTTTGTTGGTTACAAAGCCCTGGAGCGTTTTCGGGAATCCCTGATTTTGGGTGCTGAGAAATTAGGTCAGGGTAGTGTGATCTATCACGCGGATAATCCGCTCTTCAGAGACTTCTGGGACAATGGGAAATTTTTGTTCTGCAATACCCTGTTCTTCCCATTCTAGGCTATGGGTCATGGTCTTGGCCTGCTTTTGGTTGGCCCTTCTGCACCATGCCATGCCGCTGTCTGGCAATTCACCTGATGCCTGGCGAGGGAATCCCGTCCGGTTCAGCCGGCTGGACAACCAACGCCTTTTGCGGGAGGAACTGGATAAACGCCAAGGGGGGGAACGGCCGGCATTTGCCGTTGCTCGGGTCGCCGATTTGCGTCCAGACCGCAGTGGGGAATGGTCAGAGGATGGGGTCGATGGCCTTCTTCGATGGCGTCTCCATATCCAGTCCCCAGGAGCCTTATCCCTGAATTTGGGCATCACCGAATTTTACCTCCCGCCTGGCGCGAAATGCTGGTTATCAGGAGTAGGTGGGCTGAAAATTGAGGGTCCCTTTACCTATGCTGACAATGAGGAGCATGGACAGTTTTGGACCCCCGTTATCGAGGGAGAGGAAGTGGTGCTGGAAATTGCACTTCCCCCTGATGAAAAAGCGAATTTGCGCTGTAGGGTGGCCTATGTCAATCACGATTTTTTAGGGTTCTCCCGGTTAATCTCCGGCAACTGCCATCTCGATGTAGCCTGTGGATCCCAGGACGGTTGGAAATGGGTTGATCACTATCGCGAGCAGGTGGCTTCGGTGGGGATGTACACCATCAATGGCCGCAATTTCTGTACCGGGGCGCTGATTAATTACACCGGGACAGTCTGCCGGCCTTTTTTTCTGAGTGCTTTCCATTGTGATGTAACGGCGAATAGTGCTCCTTCTGTGGTGGTTTATTGGAGATATCAGCATTCAGTGTGCCGCGTTCCTCTTTCACAGGTGAACGGGGGTACTGGGGACGGAAAGAAGACACTTTTCAATAGTGGGGCCTTCTTCCGGGCGGGTTTTTCACCAAGCGATTTTATTCTCCTTGAGTTGGACGACCCGATACCTCCTTCCGCGGAGCCCTATTATGCAGGCTGGGATGCTACTCCAAGGGTACCGGGGGACACTCTTGTGAGTATTCATCATCCGAATACCGCCGAAAAGCGGATATCTATTTCCTTTCGCGCTCCTTATCGAGGACAATGGGGTCAGTTGGCCCGGGAAGTATCTGATGGCAATCATCTTATCGTACCTCAATGGGATGTGGGATCAACGGAGGACGGATCTTCGGGAGCTCCGCTCCTCAATCGGGAAAAACTCATCGTGGGTCAACTCCATGGTGGAGCGGCCAGTTGCCAGACCAATGCCTTCGATGCCTTTGGATGGTTTCCAAGTTCCTGGACGGGAGGCGGAAGTCCTATCAACCGGTTGAGCGAATGGTTGGATCCCGACAACAAGGGCATCCGGAAACTTGCTGGCCGAAGTGGGGTCCTTTGCGGCAAAGGGCTTCAGGCTTCAGCCTCCCGCTTAATCCTCTGTGCTCCCCAGTCGGGCAACCTTCAAGTAAGTGCCGGCCAGGGCTTTTCTGGTCCAGTTTCCCTTGACCTTACGGGCTTGCCGGCTTTTATAAGCTACACTTTCCTTCCCGGGTTGGTGGCTCCAGGAGAGACATCTTTACTCACCTTAACGGTAGACAGTCTCCCGTCGATTACTGGTGACCTCAAGTTTCATGTTCGCGGCATTTCCGGGGCAGATACGATTATTCTGCCTTTGGTGCTGGAGCTTTCCCGGATTCCAGATCAGGTAGCTTTGGCGGGTGCCATTATTGGGAAGGATCCGGAAATCTTGTTGCGTTGGTTTAGCTTAAATGGTCAACCCGAATACCAACTGGAATTGGCTGCAGATTCCCTGTTTGCCAGGAATCTGTTTACCATTCAGACGCGCGACACCTTTCGGCAGATTACCAATCTGGAATACGGCACAACGTATTATTACCGACTGCAGGCTGTTAATGCCTGCGGGCGTTCGCCACGTATGTCTAAGGGTGTGTTTTCAACCGCCCCTGATCTTCAATTACGGGTTACGGATTTGAATCGGGAATTATGCTCCGCTGCAGACCTGAAGGCGGGTATTCGCTGGGGACGTGGATTCTCGGGGCCTGTTCAGGTAGCTGCTGTGCTTTCACCGCCAATTCTTGGTTGGACTTTTATCCTGCAGAAGACCGGCGACTTCACGGCGGATTTACGAGCTGAGGCTCCCCTTGACAGCCTGAAACCCGGCGATTATTCCCTGGGGGTAACGGTGTCCAACGGTAACTTTCGCAGTGAAGCTTCAACACCATTTCGCCTGCGGGGATGGCCGGCCAAGCCCAAGCTCCAGACGCCTGAGCCCAATGAGGTCCTTCTTACTCCCAGGCCCCAGTTAAATTGGAAGGCTGATTCCTTGGCTGACAATTTTTCCATCCGAATTGGCAGGGATTCCCTGCTTCAACAACCGCTATTTACTGGCGAACGAAATACTTCCTTTTACAAATTGGCCACCGACTTGGATAGTGGTTCCTACTTCTGGCAAGTAAAAGCGGCTAATGACTGCGGAGAACGCATTAGTGAAGTGAGGCGGTTTCGGTTGAACCTGCAAAATCTGGGCACGCTGTTTAAATGGCAAATTGCGGTGGAACCCAATCCGGTAAGTGTTCAGGTAAATGTGCACCTCTCCGAGCGCATCGGCCCTATTACTCTTTCCCTGAGTGATATGTGGGGGCGCTTGCTTCGTACGCAGACCTTTCCTGGGGAGGGGAACCATTTTTCTTTGCCGACTCTTGATCTTCCAGCAGGCATGTATTTTCTCAGGGTGAGCTATCGGCAGGGGAGCTATAGCCACCTCATCGTTAAAACAGCTCCGTGATCGCTTTGTGGCGGATTAACCTGGTTGCCCTATGGGCCAATGCCATCTATATGCCATTGGCAGCCCAAGATACTCCCTTAGTATTCCGTCAGGCTGCCATGGGCACGTGGTTCCAGATCAAGGTCTACGCACCTGACGCTGCCTCAGCTGGGAATGCCGCCAGAAAGGCCATGGACCGGATTATTGCACTCGATCGGGTGCTTAGTGATTACCGGGAGGATGCCGAAGTTTATCAATTGAACCACAAGCAATCCTCCAACTGGACCCCTATTTCCTCCGACTTGGCCTTTGTACTTCGACGAAGCATGCGCTTGAGCAAATGGACTGGCCGATGTTTCGACCCAACCTTGGGGAGTCTAACCCAACTTTGGCGACGGGCCCGACGCAGGGATGCCTATCCAGATGATTCCCTACAGGTGGCTGCCTGGCAAAAGAGTGGGATCGGGTTTGTAAGGCTGAGAAAATCCCGGGGTATTTGGTATTACCGTTGCCAGAAGAAAGGCCTGCAACTAGATTTCGGCGGGGTGGGAAAGGGCTTTGCTTTGGATGAAGCCCTGGCTACCTTACATGATCAGGGAATAAAACATGCTATGGTCACCTCCGGCAGCACGGTGGCATTCGGAGAAGCACCACCTCCCCGGAATGGATGGACGCTGGAGACCGATGTGGGCATACTTAAAGAAATACATCTCCACCCTGTAAGGAACACCACCCTATCGATATCGGGAGATGATGCGCAGTATTTGGATTGGAGAGGAGAGCGCTATTCGCATGTGCTGGATCCCCGCAACGGACTCCCCTTGCGGGAAGGCAACACCTGTCTGGTCATCGGTTCGACTGGCCTAATGACCGATGCATTAAGTACAGCATTCAGCGTCATGGAACCAGCAAAAATCAGGAAAGTTCTTACAAGGTGGAAAGGCATGCAGGTTCTTTGCCTTCGCCAAGGAAAAGTGGTTTTTAGTACGGCCGGACGGAATGATGTCGGAGAGCCCCTTTGGGTATATTAAGCATGTATTAACCCTCAGGCAGTGTTCTTAACCTAAACTTAACGCCTGTCTTTTTTGGGAAAGGAGTGCTCCCCCTACCTTTGCCCCGATTAAAACAGTCCTTATGTTGGTTGATTACAAGACCCTCTTCACTTTCGTGATACTATGGGGTAGCGTATCGATTTTCGCCCAAAAGGGAATCATTCGTGGAACTATTCTTGATAAATTAACTAAGGAAACCGTCATTGGTGCTAATATCATGATTGATGGCTCCGATCTTGGAGCAGTAACAGATATTAATGGCCAATTTGAATTGAAGGGAATTAATCCGGGTTTTTATACACTGACTATTAGTTACGTTTCCTATAAAACCATCAAAATTACTGATCTCGAAGTTATTTCAGATAAAACTACCTTAATTAATCTCGATCTCGAAGAGGATTTAGTAAACCTGGGTGAGGTGACAATCGTTGCCGCCAGGGAGACTAATTCAATCATAGCCATTATTTCAGAAATACGCAGATCATTTCAAGTGGTAAGTGGCTTATCTGCTGAGCAAATCTCTCTTTCCTTAGACAGAGATGCCGCTCAGGTAGTTAGGCGGGTGCCTGGTATTACCATTACAGAAAATAATTTCGTGCAAATCAGGGGTTTAGCCCCCAGATATAATCCTGTTCAATTACATAATACATTTGCTCCTTCAGTAGAGGCGGATGTGAAATCATTCAATTTCAATATTCTTCCAAGTTCTCAACTAGATAGAATATTGGTTTATAAATCTCCTTCTCCAGATATTTCCGGAGAATTTTCCGGAGGCCTTGTGAAGATTTTCACAAAAAGTATTCCTGAAGAAAATTCAATTTCTCTTGATTATTCTACTCAATTCAGGCATAACACCACTTTCAATCCATTTATAAACCAGGAAAGATCTTCTTCCCATTGGACTGGATTTAATAATGGAATGTTAGATTTACCCACCAATTTCCCAATAACGCTTAGAGACAGTAGATTAACAAGAAATGAGATTGTTCAAGCGGGTCGTTCGCTGGTCAATACCTGGGAACCTGAAACAAGAGAAGCTGGTCTAGATCAAAGAATTGGTGTTACCGGTACCTTCCGTTTTAATATTGGTGACAAAATTAAGATTGGCCATATTACTTCTCTTAATTACAGTAATTCTTTTTCTAACTTCAGCATTGCCCGAGCCGATTTTAATGAACAGGACAAATTAACTGGTAATCGTTCTATCATTTTCAATTATAATGATCAGCAATATACCCAATCAATAAGATCAGGTTTGCTTCATAACTGGGCCTTTAAATTCGGAGATAATCATCAGTTAGAATTTAAGAATTTATTTAACCAAAATGCTATATCTCAATACGTTGACAGGTACGGAAGCAACCTTGAAGCACAGCAATTTGCTGATTTAGCCTTTGGATCTTACGATCAGGTATATAGAGGTATCTACTCGGGACAATTGTTGGGAAATCATTCTTTCAAGGATGAGACCATGAAGGTAGAATGGATGGTTGGTTACAATACCTCCAATAGGGATCAACCCGATTACAAAAGATATAGAAAGGATATTGATGCCTCAAAAAAAGAGGCACAATTGTACATTCCAACAGGTCAGGCCGTCTCAGACTTTTTAGGAAGATTTTATTCAGAAATGACTGAAAATGCGTTAACAGGTTCTTTTGGGTTGTCTAAAATACTCAAAATAAAGGGTTTGCCTGATTTTGCTCCTAAAATGAAAGTAGGTGGATTTTATGAGAAAAAAGAAAGGTCCTTTGCAGCAAGAAATATTGGGTATGTACGTCCGGTTATCGGATTTAATGATGCTCTCAGTCGTCTTGATACCTGGGATTTGTTTTCTACTGAAAATATAAATTTTGAGTCTGGCATTAGAATAGACGAGCAGTCTAATCCTTCAGATAACTACACCGCGTCTAATGAGTTGCTCGCATTTTACGGAATGGTAAATATACCTGTGACTAAAAAAATAAGTGCAGTAGTTGGTGCCCGTTATGAAAACAACATTCAAATACTGAACTCTGCGACCTTCACCAACCAACTGGTTAATGTCAAATATCCGGTGAGTAGGATTCTTCCTTCTGCCAATATCAGTTACAACGTTACCGAAAAATCATTATTCAGACTTGCCTATGGTGAAACGTTGAATCGCCCGGAGTTCAGAGAACTTGCCCCTTTCGGATTTTATGACTTTAACACCAACTTTACGAATAGAGGTAATCCCTTCCTTGAGACACCTACTATTCACAATGCAGACTTTAGATTTGAAACTTATCCAAAAGCTACTGAAACGGTCAGTCTTGCCTTGTTCTACAAGTACTTCATTAATCCTATAGAGACCGTATTTATTCCCGGAGCTGGGTCTCAGGGTGCTAAGGCTTTTACTTTTGGAAATGCAGCGTCGGCGACAACGTATGGGGTAGAAGTGGAAGTGAAAAAGTCTCTTATTGGATTGACAAATTCTATTTTCCTCGATAGAATCAATCTTATTTTCAATATGGCGCTGATCAAATCAGAAGTTTCTTTGGGAGACATTGCCATTGGTCAGTCTTCCAACAGACCTTTACAAGGTCAGTCTCCTTACATAGTGAATTCAACGATTTCGTACAAGGACGATGCGAAAGGTTTACAAATTAATGCGTTGTTTAATGTGGTAGGAAAGAATATCATTTTTGTTGGATTTGATTCCTATCCTGATATTTACTTGATGCCAAGAGGCATATTAGATTTTACCGTAGTGAAAAGAGTTTCAGATCGATTCAAACTCAAGTTAGGTGTCTCAGACATTCTTAATCAAAAAAATATTTTTCTTCAGGACGCTAATTTAGACGGTAAGTTTGATGTAAAAACAGATAACATTATTCAGGAATTTCAACCTGGCGCTGTGTTTAGCCTAGGGTTCAGTTACAATATTAAATAACCAATTTTAAATGTTTCATTTTATGAAGAACTTTCAAAAAAATCTCTTGTCCGGTAGTTGGCTATGTATTGCACTATTGGCGATTTTCTCCTTCGGAGTATTATCCTGCAAAAAAGAAGAAGTCGTATTGCCTCCTGTACTATCTGTTTCGGTGAGTACGCTAAGTGGTGCTCCAGGTGCGCAACTTACAGCTACTGTAAGCGCTGAAGCAAAGGGTGGGCTAACTTTGATCAGAATTAGGAAAAATGGTTTGGTAGATGCCTCAACACCAGATGTGGTTTTTGATGGTATTGTAACTTCAGGAAAGTATGAATTTAAATATTCTATTCCTGCTACTTCAAGAGAAGGAGATATCGTGGCGTTCATTTTTACAGCAGTCGATAAGGGAGGCCTTACTTCTTCTGATGCGTCTGTAGTTATCACTACTTCAGCGATCCCTAACAAGCCTATTGTTGAGGTGACAGGAGTAATTGCTGCGAATACCACCTGGACGGCTGATAAAATTTACAAATTAAAAGGTTTTGTAAGAGTGGGCAATGATCCTACGGTAACTGATGTTCCTGCAAAGAACTCGGGGCCTACATTGACTATTCAGCCAGGTACTGTCATCTTTGGTGAAAAATCTTCAAAAGGTACTTTGGTCATCCAGAGAGGTGCTAAAATAATTGCTGAAGGTACTCCTACCAGTCCTATTGTATTTACTTCTGAGTCTGCAATTGGTTCTAAAGAGCCAGGTGATTGGGGTGGTTTAGTGATTTGCGGAAGAGCTTCAAATAACCAACCAGGGGGTGTTTTTGAACTTGAAGGTGGCTATAAAGCATTCTCAGGTGGAGGAACTTCTGTGGATGATAATGACAATTCGGGTTCTTTGAAGTACGTGCGTATTGAATATGCAGGTGTACCGATTAATCCTAACCAGGAAGTGAACTCTCTTACCTTAGGTGCTGTAGGTAGGGAAACAAAAATAGAATATGTAATGTGCTCTTATGGATTAGACGATTCATTTGAGTGGTTTGGTGGTACAGTAAATGCCAAGTATCTAATTGCTTATAAAGGTTTGGATGACGACTTTGATGTCGACTTTGGTTTCTCTGGATTTGTTCAATTTGGATTAGGTGTTCGTGGAGCTTCCCTTGCGGATCAGTCTGGTTCTAATGGATTTGAGGTAGATAACAATGGTCAGGGTTCAGATGCATCTCCGTTTACATCAGGTACTTTCTCAAATATGACCATCATTGGTCCAAAAGCAACGAGAGAAACGCCATTATCTTTACAGTTTCAATCTGCAGCACAACTTAGAAGAAATAATAAGTTGAAAATTCATAACTCTTTCTTCACTGGCTACCCAAATGGTATTTTCATCGATGGTGCTAACACTGTTGCCAATGCAGCTGCCAATGAATTGGTATTAAAAAACAATGTGGTAGCAGGTGTGGATAACTGGGGAGGGAATGGTTTCGGATCGGCAGGAACGGTATTTTCTGGATCACCTGCTAATGGAGCAAATCATCCAACTGCTCCAAGAGGTTTCCGTGTAGGTGCTGGAACGGGTTCTTTTTCTAATGGTATATATACGCTTACGGAACTTAAAATTGGTGAAAAATCAGCTGAAAACTGGTTTATAGAAAACAATGTAATCCTTTCTAAATGGTCAGATGCAGGTATCGATGCGTCACTCTTCGGTACAACTAATCCTAAAACTACGCCAAACACCGGTTCTTCTTTATTGAATGGCGCGGTATTTACTGGTCTGCCTTCTTTCTTCACAGTGGTTCCTCATAAAGGTGCCTTTGGTGCTAACAACTGGGCTCAAGGTTGGGCTGAATGGTCTCCTGAATTGAAAAACTACTCTAAAGGGTAGTATTAACATTTTTTATAGAATAGGTAACAAGGGGGTATTTTATCCCCTTGTTTATTTTAATCATAAGCCTTTTGTGATGAAAATTTTACTTACCTTCTTTTTTGGAATTATTCTGTTTTGGAGTTGCAAATTGGATGCTCCTTCTTCGCTTGATTTTGCCTATTACTTTTCTGCTGAAGAGCAAAAGGAGGTACTCGCCAAAATAACTTCCTACATATATATAGCTCCACCAAATGTGGCCAAAGAGGATAGGTTCTTAGCCAAACATCGTCCTTATTACCTGCGAGAAAATCTCAAATTTCAGGTGATACGATTCTTCAAAGACGAGAATTCCCGGTATTATTTTTACCTGCTCAGACCGGCCAGAAATAAAAATGGTTACAAAAGAGGGGTTGCCGGCATGTTTACTCTTGATAAAAAAGGGGAAATTAACTTCTTTAGGGAATTTTTCGTTACAAAAATGATTCCTGAAACGGAGGTCGTAAATTTCGGGAAATTAATATTCGACAATCTGATTAAAAATAAAGGAGACATTCCAATGACGTCACTGCGGGAGGATTTTATAGAATTTCCCGGAATGATGTCTCAGTATGATACAACCATGTATGAGTGGACTTACAAAGAGCCTCTTGACGCTATAATTAGATAATAGTATTAAGAGATTGTTAAAGATAAATAGCATTATTCGCGGAATCTATATTAATTTACATACATTCCGCTGTTTAAAGCATTTTTATACATCCAACCAAAATTAACTATTCAAAACAAAGAATCACTGGGATTGATTGATAATGCAATAGATGTCTTAGCCCCCCAAAAGGCTGGAGGAAATTTAATAAACAGATTAGGTCTGCTAAAATTTGATTTAAAATGAGATTAAAAAGAACATTTAGCCCCGAAGAACGCCTGTCAATTTTGCAGGAAGGCCAGCGTGAGGGACAGACAGCCACCTGCCGTAAGTATAATATCGCCCCATCATTATACCAGCATTGGAAGCTGAAGTATTTGGAGAAAGGTGTGTCAGGCCTAAAGCCAAATTACTATCGAATTGACCCTGAGAAACGCGGCTTGGAAGAGGAGAATGAACGCTTGAAAAAGATAATTGCCAAGCAGGCGCTTCAGATTGAGGTGCAGGGAGAGCTTTTAAAAAAAACTCCTATCCAAATCAAGAAAAGGTAGCCGTTGTGAATCAATATAGTACAATTACAAAAGTATCGCAATTGCTTCAGTGGGTTGATTTATCATCGAGCAGCTATTATTACAAGGCTCAGCAAGGAAAGCGAGGTGCAAAGTCAAGCACACACACGCTAAAGAAGGACGGAGGATTGGTGAGTAATGCTTGTGTGATTGAGGACATAAAACAGGCCTAGAGCCGTGAATTTTGCTGCTATGGATATCATAACATCACATCAGATCTAAGAGACCTGAACTACATCATTAATCATAAAAAAGTGTACCGTTTGATGGACGAAAACAACCTTTTATTGGGCAA